>Ga0137394_10003163_pt1 | contig 12340 bp, 9 predicted proteins | sample czobulk116metaG_FD_108278 | JGI IMG/M metagenome (GOLD analysis project Ga0137394, IMG submission 108278) | Vadose zone soil microbial communities from Angelo Coast Range Reserve, California, USA - czobulk1.16 metaG | ecosystem: Environmental > Terrestrial > Soil > Vadose zone | place: USA... | reverse complement strand
CGACGCGCTGGTGCCCTCGCTGGTCACCGGACAAGCGCTCGTCGCGCTGGTGCCGGCGACGGGAGACCTGAAGTGGGCCGCGGGGGCCGCGTGGGACGTCGCCCGCGCCGCGGCGCTGAGCAACCGCCGGATCGCGCTTGTGGACCTGTGGTTGGAGCACCCGACGCTGCACGAGACGGTCGGGCTCACGCCCACCGAGGGGATCGTGGACGCGTTCGAGTACGATGTGTCGCTCACCAAGGCGGCGCACGAGGTCGACCGCGTGTTCTTCATCGCCGCGGGGACGGTCACGGCGCACGCGGGCGATCTGTTCGCGAACCCCCGCTGGAAGAAGCTGCACGGCGGCTTCCGGGTCGAGGACGCGCTCCTGCTGCTCTATCTGTCCGCCGGCGCCCTCGCCCGGCTCTCCACGGTCCCGGACGGATTGATCGTGCTGTCGCCCGACGGCTACGAGCCCGAGTCGTCGATCGGCCAGGGGATCACGGCGGCGATGGAGCGCGGCGTCCCGCTGCTGGGCGTGGTGCGCGAGCGCTGGACGCCGGCCGCGGCGCCGGCGCCGGACCCGCGATCGGTCGCGCCCCCGCCGGGGCGCATCTCGGCCTCGGTGCGTCGCCCGTCGTCTCGGCTGGCCCGCCCGGTGGTCGTGGCCGTGACGCTGGCCGCGGGCGCGGCCGGCAGCTGGGCGCTGCTCGCCCGCGGAGCCGAGCAGCGCCGGGCACCCGCTCCCGCCCCCGCGGCGCCCATGCGTGCACGACCGGTGGCGGCCGCGCCGGCCCCCATTCGCGTCGATTCGCTCGCCTGGACCGTGCAGCTCGCCGCGTACGCGAGACTCGATAAGGCGCTCGCCCTCGCCGACCGCCTGGCGGCGGACGGCGTCACGCCGTTCGTCACCCCGGTCGCGCTGGATGATCGCCAGGGTAGCGCGGTGTGGTATCGCGTGCTGGCCGGCGCGTTCCCGACGCGCGACTCCGCCGTCGGCGCCCGCGCCGGGATGTGGAAGCACGGTCTCGCCGCGCGCGGCCAGGGAGATGTGCTGCGCGCTCCCTATTCCTTCTCGCTGGGCGACCACGCGCCCGCAGCCAGCACCCTGCGGGCGCGTGGCATTCCGGCGGTGGCATGGGGCACGGGTTCGCGTTTGTTGGCGGGCGCGTTCGAGACGCCCGAGCAAGCCAGCTTCCTCGAAGCGCGGCTCAAGCGGGCCGGCGTTCAGGCCACTCTCGTCACTCGGATGGGGGAAGGGACCACTCCATGAGACTGACCCGGCTCGAGCTGTCGGGCTTCAAGTCGTTCGCGGGCGCGGTCGAGCTGCCGTTCGAGGCGGGCGTCACCGCTATCGTGGGTCCGAACGGCTGCGGCAAGTCCAACATCTCCGATGCCGTCCGTTGGGTCCTGGGCGAGCAGTCTCCGCGCTTGCTGCGCGGCGGCAAGATGGAAGACGTCATCTTCCAGGGCTCGACCGGGCGCCGCCCAGTGAACGTGGCGGAAGTCTCACTGGTGTTCGACAACTCCGACGGCACGCTCCCGATCGCGTATCAGGAAGTCGTGGTCACGCGCCGGCTCTCCCGCTCGGGGCAGAGCGAGTACCTGCTCAATCGCTCGGCGGTGCGGCTGCGTGACGTGCAGGACTTGCTGCGCGGCACCGGCCTGGGCGCCGACGCCGCCGTGGTGATGGAGGCAAGGATGATCGAAGCGCTGCTCTCCGAGAAGGCGGAAGAGCGGCGCGCCCTGTTCGAAGAGGCAGCGGGGATCGGGCTGTACCGCGATCGCAAGACCAGCACCGAGCGGCGGCTCGAAGAGACGGCGGCGGATCTCGCCCGGCTCGAAGACCTGGTCAGCGAGGTGCAGACGCAGGTCCGGAGCCTGGCGCGCCAGCGCGGCAAGGCGGAGCGCTACGGCAAGATGATCGACGAGCGATTCGGCGTCGCGCTCACCCTGGTGCGCCGCGAGCTCGAAGACTTCGATCTGACGCTGGGCGGACTGGGCCAGCGGGCCGAGCAGCTGGCGGCGGCCCTGCCCGGCGAGCGGGCCCGGCTGGAGGGGGCGGAGCGGGAGCGGGAAGCGGGCGTCCAGGCGCGCCACACGGCCGAGGCGCGTCGCACGGAGGTGGAGCGCCGCCTGGCCGACGCGAAGCTCGAGACGGGGCGGCTGGAGGGCGACCTGGCGCTCGCCGCCGAGCGGCTGCGCAACGCCGGCCAGCGGCGCGCCGCGGCGGCACAGCGGCGGGAGCAGGAAGACGCGCGCGCGCTCCAGGCGGAACGGGAGCGGGCCGCGGCCGCCGCGGAATGCGACGCGGCGGAGCGGGACCTCGCGTCGGTCGGGCAGGAGCTGGCGGGTCGGACCACGCTCGAGCAAGAGGGGCGCGACCGGCTGCTGGCGCAGCGCGCGGCGGTGCGCGAGCTCGAGGAGGACCTGCAGCGGCGGGCGGAGGCGTTCCGAGCGCTCGAGGGCGAGCGCGCGGCGCTGGAGCGGGAGCGGGCGGAGCTCAGGCAACAGCTCGCCGACGCGTCCCAGGAGCGTGCCCGGCGCGCCGAGACCGAGTGGGCGGCGACCGCCCAGGTGGGCACACGGGCGCAGGAGGCAGCGGGGCTGGCTCGTGCGGCGGGGCAGGCGGCGGCCGGCCTGGAGCAGGCGCGACGGCGCGTGGCCGAGCTCAAGGAGCAAGAGACGCATGGTCGCGCGGCACGGCGCCAGTCCGAGGGGGCTCTCGCGCAGGTGACGGCGCGGCGCGACGCCCTCGCCGAGCTCGAGCGCGAGCGCGTGGGGCTCGCCCCAGCGGCCCAGGCCCTGCTCAAGGAGCGGGCGCGGTTCGGCGACGCGGTGATCGGGCCGCTGTCGGACTTCGTGCGCACCAGCCGGCGCGACGCGGTGCTCGCCGAGCAGTTGTTGGGCGAGTGGCTGCACGCCGTCCTGGTGCGCGATACCCCCGCCGTAGAGGCGATCCGCCGCTGGCACGAGCAGGCGCAGCCGGGGCCGCTGGTGCTGTTGCCGAGCGTGCCCGGACCGCGTCTGGCCGCGGACGGCCATCCCCTCAAGGACGACCTGCGGGTAGACGGCCCGGCGGCCGCGTGGGTGCGCGCGCTGCTTGCCGGCCACGAAGTCCTGGAGGGCGGCCAGGGAGGAGGACGTGCCCTGCGACGGGCCAACGGCGCGGTGTTTCTGGCGGGACCCACGGCGGCGGGCGGGGGGCCTTTGGAGCGTCGCGCCGAGCTCGAAGCGCTCGCACAGGAAGTGCGAGAGGCGGAGGCGCGCCGGGGCGGCACCGCCACGACGTTGGAGGCCACGCTCGCCGAGCTCGCCGCAGCCGAGGCGGCGTTCGCGGCTGCGGGTGAAGCCGCGGAGCGGGCCCGGCAACAGGAGCTCGAGGCTGGCGCGTTGAAGGACGATGCCGAGCGCGCCGCCGCCCACGCCCAGCGTGAGGCGGCCGACGCGACCACCCAGGTCGAGCGGCTGTCGGCGCGGTTGGCCGAAGTGGAAGCCCGGCTCGAGGCGCTGCACGGTGACCTCGAGCGGCATGAAGTCGAGCGCGTCCGCCTCGACGAGCGGTTGGGTCGAGAGCGGGCCCAGCTGATCGACCTCGAGGGGCAGCAGGAGGCAGCGCGGGAGCAACGGGTGCGGTGGCAGGTGGATGCGGCCCAGGTCGAGGCGCGGCTCGGCGCCGCGCGCGAACGCGCCGGCCGCGCCGCGGCGGAGGCCGACGAAGCGCGACGTCAATCCACGACGCTGGCGGAAGAGATGAGCGCGCTCGAGCACGATACCGCGACCCTCACGGCACAGCGCACCCAGTGGGAGGACCAGCTCAAGGAGCGTCGCTTGGCGCTCGTGGCGCTGGAGAGCGCCGCCCGCGACGCCGGGGTTCAAGTCGAGGCGGCGGAGGCACGTGTCGCGCAGACGGAGGCCGCGCTCGAGGACGTGCGCAAGGCGCTCGATGCGCGTGGCGCGGAGGAGCACAAACTCGAGCTCGAGCGCACGGAGATCATGGGCCGCCGGCGCGGGCTCGTCGCGCGAGTCGAGGCCGAATGGCGCAAGCCCCTCGATCAGCTGCTCGCCGATGCGCCCGAGGTCGCCGGCGATCTCGAGTGGCTGCGCCAGGAGGACGAGCGGCTCCGGGCGGCTATCGACGCGGTGGGTCCTGTGAATGCCCTCGCCGTCGACGAGCACGCTGAGGAAGGCAAGCGCCTCGAGTTCCTGATGACGCAGCGGGACGACCTCGTGGCCGCGCGCCAGTCGCTCCAGCAGGCGGCGCGGGAGATCGACCAGACGGCCAAGGCGATGTTCCTCGAGTCGTTCGGCAAGGTGCGGGAGAACTTCCGCACGGTGTTCCAGACGCTGTTCGGCGGCGGCGAATGCGACGTGCGGCTCGCGAACGAGGATGAGCCGCTCGACAGCGAGATCGAGATCCACGCGGCACCGCGCGGCAAGCGCACCCAGCGGATCCACCTGCTCTCGTCCGGTGAGCGCACGCTGGTCGCCGTGTCGCTCCTGTTCGCGATCTTCCTCACCAAGCCGAGTCCCTTCTGTCTGCTCGATGAAGTAGACGCGCCCCTCGACGACGCCAATGTGGGCCGCTACGTGCGCCTGCTTGCGGAGTTCAAGGACCTGACGCAGTTCATCGTCATTACCCACAACCCCCGTACCATGCAAGCCGCCGACGCCGTCTACGGCGTCACCATGCAGGAGCCGGGCGTTTCGACCATCGTCGGCGTGCGACTCGGTCAGATGGAGCCGGTCTAGGTGGAGCTGGTCACCGTCGGAACCGGAACGGTCGCGCCGTCGGCCACCCGCACATCGGCGTGCCACTGGGTGAGTCGCGGGAACTTGAAGATCCTGTTCGACTGCGGCGCGGGGGCCCTGCACCGCCTCGCGCAGTTCGGCCTACCGTGGCACCAGATCACCCACGTCGTTCTGTCGCACTTCCACCCGGACCATTGGGGCGAGCTGCCGATGCTGGTGTACGCCCTCAAGTACACCACGGTCCCGCCGCGCCAGGAGTCGCTTGTGATCCTCGGCCCCCGCGGCGTGGTGCGGCTCGTGAAGCAGCTCGCCGAGGGATACGGGCCGTGGCTGCTGGACCCCGGCTTCCCGATCGGCATCCTCGACGTGCAAAACGGCGAGCCGTTCCCGCTCGACGCCGAGGTGAGCCTCGAGACCTTCCCGGTGCCCCACACCTCCGAGAGCGTGGCGCTCTCGTTGACGACACCGGAGGGCCGGCTGGTCTACACGGGTGACACGGGGCCCTCGAGCGAGCTGGCCCGGTGGGCTACCGGCGCCGACCTGCTGCTCGCGGAGTGCTCGCTCCCCAAGGAGATGGCCATGGACATTCATCTCACCCCGGAGCAGGCGGGCGAGCTGGCCCGGGACGCCAAGGTGCGGCAGCTTGTCTTGACGCACTTCTATCCTCCGGTTGAAACTTCGGACCCGGCGCGTGCGGCCGGGACGCGGTTCACCGGGCGGGTGACCGCGGCCCGCGACGGCGACCGGTTCACCATCGGAGGGAAGTAGCGGTGCTGATCGTGATGCGCCACGGCGCGACGGAAGAAGAAGTCCGGCGCGTCATCGCGGTGATCGAGGAGATGGGTTACAAGGCGCGGCCCATGCCGGGAGCCCAGCGCACGGCCGTCGGCCTCGTCGGCAATGACGGCCGGGTCGACGCCTCCAGGCTGGAGGGCCTCCCCGGCGTCCAGGACGTCATCCACGTCACCAAGCCCTACAAGCAGGTGAGCCGGGAGTGGAAAGCGGAGAATACCGTCGTGCGGCTTCCCGGCGGCGTGACGGTCGGCGGCCCCGAGGTCGTGACCATCGCGGGTCCCTGCTCCGTGGAGAACGAGCGGCAGATCATCGATGCGGCGCGGCTGGTGAAGGAGGCGGGGGCCGTGATCCTGCGCGGCGGCGCCTGGAAGCCGCGCACCTCCCCCTACGCGTTCCAGGGGCTGGGCCGGCCGGGGCTCAAGCTGCTCGCCAAGGCGCGCGAGGAGACCGGCCTCCTCATCTGCACCGAAGCCATGGATCCCGAAGGCGTCGGCTATGTGGCCGAGGTCGCGGACATCATCCAGATCGGCGCCCGCAACATGCAGAACTCTTCGCTCCTCAAGGCCGCCGGCCGGGCAAAGAAGGCGGTGCTGCTGAAGCGCGGGATGGCCGCGACGATCGAAGAGCTGCTCCTCTCGGCGGAATACGTGCTGGCCGAAGGGAACCACGACGTCATTCTGTGCGAGCGCGGCATCCGCGGGTTCGACACCGCCACCCGCAACGTATTCGACCTCACCGCCATTCCGGTGGTGCACAAGCTCTCGCACCTGCCGATCATCGCGGACCCGTCGCACGGCACGGGTCTCAGGGAGAAGGTGATCCCGATGGCCCGCGCGGCAGTCGCCGCAGGGGCGGACGGCATCATGGTCGAAGTGCACCCCAACCCCGAGCAGGCGCTGTCGGACGGGGCGCAGACCCTGTTTCCCGACCAGTTCGCGCAGCTGATGCGCGAGGTCCGCGTGATCGCCGAGGTGATTGGCCGGCGCGTCGCGGAGCCGGCGTCGGTGGGGGCGTGAAGCAAGCACTCGTCGCGATTGGGCTATCCCTCGGCCTCCAATCCCCCGACCCCTGGCCGATTCTCGACCGCGCCAGCGCCACCTACCAGACGATTGCGAGCCTCTCCGCCGACTTCGTCCAGATCATCACGAATCCGATGATCGGGACGCCCGACACCACGCGTGGCCGCCTGTACCAGATGCGCCCCAGTCGCTTTGCGATGCGGTTCACCGCACCCAAGGGCGATCGCATAGTGGCGGACGGCCGCTACCTCTGGCTGTACACGCCGAGCACCACGCCCGGCCAGGTGATCCGCTCGCGCATCCCCGAGTACGGCACGACCGGCCCCAATCTGATCGGACAGTTCGTGGAGCAGCCGCATGAGCGCTACACGGCGCAGTACGTCCGGGCCGACTCGCTCCCGGACGGAGGCCTGGTCGACGTGATCAAGCTGGTGCCGAAAGGGCACGACCAACCTTACAGCGAAGCGAAGATCTGGGTGGGTCGGGCGGACGGGCTGGTGCACCGCGTGGACATCATGGAGAGCGCCGGCCAGGAGCGCACGGTGATCCTGCGAAACATCCGGGTAAACGCCGGAGTGCCGGGGCGCGAGCTCACGTTTTCGCCCCCCGGCGGAGTACGGGTGGTAGATCAGTAGCGAGCGCCGCGGCGATTCCCGCCGCCGTCGCTTCGTCCATCCCCCGCTTCTGAGCGAGCTCGAGCGCCGCTCGCCCGAGCGCGCGATACAGCACCGCGTCATCGTGCGTCAGCGCCTCGAGATGACGGCGGATCGTCGCCGCGTCGCCTCGCGCCACCGGACCGGTGAGCGCCGCCATCGGCTCCTGACGGTTCAGGTTCTCCAGCGTCCCCTCCACCAGCGGGAGCAATGCCTGCCACGCCTCCGCGTCCGACAGCCCGGTGTGCCGCAGCAGGCGCTGGGCCACCGCCTCGACCACCACGAAATAGTTGGAGGCGAACACCGCGCTGGCGTGGTACATCGGCTTGGCCTTGGACGGGATGTGAAACGGCCGCAAGCCGAGATCGTGCGCCAGCGCCTCGGCCGCCTGCACCGCGCGGGGCATGCCCTCGACCGCCGCCCAGGCGCCCTTCAGCCGCTCCGCCGCGTGCTCCGGACTGGAGATGGTCTGGAGCGGGTGGAGCGATCCGAGGGCAGCACGGGACCCCACCAGGGGGCTGAGCGCCTCCTGGCCCTGGGCGCCGGAGAGATGGAGCACCACTTGATCGGCGCGGATCGCTGCGGCGCGGGCCAGCGCTTCCGCCAGGGGCCGGATCGCGTCGTCTCGCACGGCGAGAATGACGACGCCCGCCTGGGCGATCCAGGCGGGCGGCTCGTTCTCGGGACTAACGGTAAGCTTGAGGGGCTTCGGGACCGGTTTCCTGGTGCGGCCGTGGAGGCGAACGTCGTAGCGTCTCCCCTCCCCCGCCCGGGCGAGCGCAACCGCCAATCCGACCCCGGCGCGACCGGGCCCGATGATCCCCACGACTAAGGGAGCGGAGTCGGTCACGCGGGGCCGATCGGCCACCCTAATTCCGCAGGGTCGCGGGCGTCTGGGCGGCAGCCAGGGCGAGGAGATCCTGGGGTGACTTGGCGCGGCGCGCCAGGGCCAGCGCGGCCTGCACCTGACGGTCTTCCTCCCGCTGGCGGCGCACTTCCGCCGGGCGGCCGAAGACGTAGCGCGCGACCTCGTAGCCCAGATCCTGGCTGATGACGTTGCGGGCGCCCGCGACGACACTGTCCGGCAGCGCGACGCCTCGCGCCCGCAGCCGCCGGATCACCTCGTCCGCCATGTCCGGCGTGACCGTGAAGTCCGGGGTCTTCACCCGGCCCGACGTCTTGATCTCGAGCGCGTAGGCGGTGCGCACGTCCCAATAGGTCGGGATTTTGTTGCCCAGGCTCTTCACGAAGGCACGCTCCGCCGTCGTGAACGTGTCGGGCGCGACGAACAGGTCCGGCTTGATACCACCGCCTCCCATCACGACCCGACCGTGGTCGGTGTGAAACACCAGCGAGGAATCGACCTTGGTGCTGTCGCGTCCCAGCTCCGCGGCCTCGGCTTGCGCCAGCTGGTCCTCTTCGTTCTTGCTCTTGCGCTGGATGGTCCGGCCGCTCGGCGTGAACCAGCGCGCCGTGGTGAGTTTCAGCGCAGTTTCGGGGGTGAGCTGCCACAGCGACTGCACCAGCCCCTTTCCGAAGGTCGGCGTTCCGACGACCACCGCGCGGTCGTGATCCTGCAGCGCGCCCGTGATGATCTCGGCCGCGCTCGCCGTGCCCCCGTTGGTAAGGACGACCACCGGGAGGTGTGGCCACGGCTGCGGCTTTGCATCGCGGTAGGTTTTGGACGTGGTGGGCGCCCGACCGCGCGTTGCCACGACTTCCTGCCCCGGGTCGAGGAACAGGTCGCTCACCGCGACGCCCTGATCGAGCAACCCTCCGGGGTTGCCCCGGAGATCGAGCACCAGCGACTTCATCCCCTTCTGCACCAGGCCGTTCACAGCCTCCGTGAGCTCCTGCGCGGAGGTCTCGCTCACGGGCGTGAGCAGGACGTAGCCGACCTTGTCGTCGAGCATCATCGAGACCTGGACCGATCGGATATGGATCGTGGCGCGGGTGAGCTTGAAGGCGAGGGGCCCGTCGACGCCGACCCGGCGCACCTTGAGCTCCACCGCGCTGCCCGGCTCACCACGCAGCTGCTTCACGGCCTGATCGTTCTTCCAGCCCTCGGTCGAGCGACCGTCCAGGGCGATGATCTGATCGCCCGACTGGATCCCCGCCCGCTCGGCGGGAGTGTCGGGGAGCGGCGCCACCACCGTGATCCAGCCATCCCGCACGTCGATCTGGATGCCCAGGCCGCCGTAGTTGCCGGTCGTCGCCTCGTTGAGCGCCCGGAAGTCGTCCCGCTTCAGGAAGACCGAATAGGGATCGTGCAGCTGGTCGAGCATGCCGTCGATCGCCATCTGATACAGCCGGCGCTCCTCGATCGAATCGACGTAGAAGTCGGCGACATGAGCGAGCACGTCCTCGAACAGACGCGCCTGCTGGTAGACGGACCCCGTGGGCGCGGTCTGGCGCTGCAGCAGCCAGCCCCCCGTGGCCAGCGTCAAGCCGGCCACTGCGGTGACGATCACGACATTCCGGAGCTTCATGAGACGCCTCGTGTTGAGAGTGCGGTCACCGCCGTGACCTCGCGCCAGGCGGCGTCCTGCACGGACTTCTTGGACTGCGTCGCATCGATGTGCACCACGCCCGGCCCCGCAGCGCGGCGGTACGCGTCGAGCACGCGCCGGTGAAACGCGTCGTCCTGGCGCTCGAACCGGTCCTGGACTTTGCGCGCGGCCCGTTGCCGGGCCCGCCCTACCTCGACCGGCACGTCGAGCACGAGCATGACTTCGGGGACGAGACCGCCGGTGGCGAGGCGGATGGCATGCGCCACGTCTTCGGCCGGTAATCCGCCCCCCGCCACCTGGTAGGCGATGGTCGAGAGGTCGAATCGGTCCGCCACGACCACCTGCCCGGCCTCGAGCGCCGGCCGGATGACCCGCTGGACCAGATCGGCCCGGGCGGCGAGAAACAGGAACAGCTCCGCGACCGGCGACATTTCGTGGGGAAACTTGAGCGCCACTTTGCGCGCCGCCTCCGCCACGGGGGTGCCGCCCGGCTGCCGCACCGCCATCACCTGGAGCCCCTCGGCGACGAGCCGGGCCGCGAGCCAGCGCACCAGCGTGGACTTCCCCGCTCCCTCCGGGCCCTCCACGACGATGAAGACGCCCATCAGCCCAACGTGATGATGGGGCTCGCCGACCCCTGTTTCATGCCCTCGTAGATCCGCGCGTTCACCTTGGCCATGAGCTTCTCGAAATTCGCCTGCGCGGCCACGACTTGCTGATACACCGGATTCGCCTGGACGCTCTGGAGCGCACGGTCGTACCGCTCCACCTGATCCTTGGCGGGCTCGCGCCCCTCCTGCGCCGCCCGCTCGATATCCTGGGCGATGCGCTCGACCTCCGCGAGCAGCTGCCGGCAAGCTGCGTCCTCCTTCATCCGCTCGCTGGCCCGGAGCAGCACCTTGTATTCGTCGCTCTGTCCCAAGAGCCGCCCCAGCTCGCTCGCCTTCTGGTCGATCACGTGCCCCCCTCCCCGTCGATGCTGGCCAGCAGGAACCGCGGCCGGCCGAACAGGTCATCGTACACCGCCACCCGCGACCAGTCGTGCCGCAGGGCCAGCGCCCGCACTGCGTCGGCGCGTCGCTCGTCGATCTCCAGCGCCACGAACCCGCCCGGCGCGAGCAGGGCGCGGGCGCCCGCGAGCAGGGCCCGCGTCGCCGTGAGCCCGTCCAGCCCGCTCACCAGCGCCTCACGCGGCTCGAACAGCCGCACGGCCGGATCGAGCTCAGCATGCTCCGCCTCCGTCAGATACGGAGGATTCGAGACGATGGCGCGGTAGCGCTGCCCGGCGAGCGGGGCGAGCAAATCGCCCTCGCGAACCTCGACCGGCACGGGCGGCCGCACCAGCGCCACATTCTCGCGCGCCAGCGCCGCCGCGTCCGCGGAGCGCTCGACCGCGATCACGCGCTCGAAGGCGCCTTCGACGGCGAGGGCCAAGGCGATGCAGCCGCAGCCGGTGCCGATATCCGCCACCATACCCCACGTTTCCCGTTTCTCGTTTCCCGCGACCGTCAGGGAGTCCTTTAGGGTTTCCCGCATGGCGCGAAGCACGAGGTCCACCAGGCCCTCGGTCTCCGGTCGCGGGATCAGGGCCCGCGCGTCGAGCTGCAGGTCGAGTGTGCGGAATCCCGTGCGACCGACTGCGTACGCGAAGGGGACGCCGCTCGAACGCCGCTCCACAGCCCGCCAGAACCGCTCCACCAGCGCGACCGCCGGCAACTGGTCCTGCTGCAGCCACACGTCGCCCGGCTTGGTCCCCGCACCGGCGACGGCGGCCCACAGCATGGTGGCTTCGCGGCGCGGTCTGGGCAGGCCGGCGGCGCCCAGACGCTGGCCGGCGTCCGTCAGCGCGTCGCGAATGGTGGAACCATGCGCGACGCGCTCAGGCACTGAGCCGCTCCTTCTCACCCGCGAGCCGCAAGGCGTTGATCAGATCGTCGAGGTTGCCGTCCAGCACGTCGGAGAGGTTGTGGACGGTGTAGTGGATGCGATGATCGGTGACACGGTTCTGCGGGAAGTTGTACGTGCGAATCTTGGCCGAGCGGTCGCCCGTCCCCACCTGCGCCCGACGCTCGCGGGCACGAGCGGCTTCCTGCTCGGCAATCATCTTGTCGAGCAGGCGCGAGCGCAGCACCTCGAGCGCCCTGATCTTGTTCTGCAGCTGACTCTTCTGGTCCTGGCACTGGACCACGAGATTCGTGGGCAGATGGGTGATGCGCACGGCGCTGTCGGTCGTGTTGACGCTCTGGCCGCCCGGGCCCTGCGAGCGGAACACGTCGATCCGGAGGTCCTTCTCCTCGATCTTCACGTCGACCTCCTCGGCCTCGGGAAGCACCGCCACGGTCGCGGCGGACGTGTGGATGCGCCCCTGCGCCTCGGTGACGGGAACGCGCTGCACCCGATGAACACCTGATTCGTACCGCAGCGTCCCATAGACACCGGGGCCCCGCGCGGCGAAGATGGCCTCCTTCAAGCCCCCGAGATTGCCCTCGGAGAGCGAGACGACCTCGACCTTCCAGCCCCGCCGCTCGCAGAACCGCGTGTACATGCGAAACAGCGCGGCGGCGAACAGGGCCGCCTCATCGCCTCCCGTGCCGGCACGGATCTCCACGATCGCATCGCGGTCATCGAGGGG
>Ga0137394_10003162_pt1 | contig 12342 bp, 10 predicted proteins | sample czobulk116metaG_FD_108278 | JGI IMG/M metagenome (GOLD analysis project Ga0137394, IMG submission 108278) | Vadose zone soil microbial communities from Angelo Coast Range Reserve, California, USA - czobulk1.16 metaG | ecosystem: Environmental > Terrestrial > Soil > Vadose zone | place: USA... | reverse complement strand
TGCTTCCACACGTTCGCGCCCATCACCTCGTAGTTCACACGGTCCGCGAGCAGCGCGGGCCGCGGCCCTCCCTTCAGCACCCAGTCGAACCACTTGTAGCGCAGCTCCGCGACGATGTCGATCCGCGCGACCGGATCGATCTCGTACCCGGCGATGTTCGTCGCCGTGTCGCCGAGGGCGCTGACGACGCCGCGCTGGGCCTGCGGATGATCGTACGGTCCGATCAGCAGATAGTGCTGCGCCTTGGGATCGTGCGCGTAGTGTTGCGTGAAGTAGTACATCGCGGCGCCGGGACCGCCGAAGTAGTAGCCCGCCGTTTGCAGCACCGGAATCTTGATGCGCGCGAACTCGGCGCTGTCGGGAATCATGGCGCGCCAGTAGTCGTCGAACGACGGGTGGGCGAGCCAATCGGCGAACACGGGATTCGGCGTGCCGTCGATCTTCTCGAGGTCGCGATAGGGGCGCCCGCTCACGTACCATTCGCGGCTCAGCCGGAACCAGCGCGCCCGGTCGGAATACGTCGCATTATCGAGGGTCTTGTTGTTTGTGGTATAGAAGGGCCAGGGATAGAGAAAATTCCACACGATGTTGCCTTCCATCGGGACATCGAGGCCCGGCCCGACGGGCGCACCCACCATGATGGCCTTGAGCGCCTTGGGCATCTGCTTCGTCGCTGCCCACGTCGTGAACCCGTTGTAGCTCCCGCCGTACATGCCCACTCGACCATCGCTCCACGCCTGGTGCGCGATCCAGTCGATCAGTGCGGCGGCGTCCGCGCCGTCGTGCCGATATGGGACGGGAGCTTGCGGGCTGCACGCCTTGCCGCGCGTGAACGCGGTGACGCCGATGTACCCGTTCGAAGCCGCGCGGCGCGCGTCCGCGACATTGGCGGCAGAGTCCACGTAGATCGTGAAGGTCAGCAGCGCCGGGAGTCGAGCGGGACGTGCCACACGCGGCCGGATGATCAGGGCGCACACGATTGCGCCCTCAGGAGTAAAGACCTGGACGTTGCGGTCGGTGATGTAGCGGCGCGCATCGTCCTGAGCGATGAGCGGGGCGATCGCTCCTTGCACGCTCGGCTGCAGCGTGCGCTCGAGTCGCTGCATCGATGCCGACAACTCGCGGATGGCCAATGCCGCGCGGCGATCGTCGAGCTCCGCCAGGCTCGCGCCCAACGCAGTCGCTCGCGCCAGCGCTGCGGAATCGCTGAGATTGGGTGGAAAACGAAAGTTCTGCGCGGCTGCGGTGCAGGCACAGCCAATGAGAAGACAAATGGTCGCCCACGACGTCCGATGCACAAATCCCCCGTACGTAATTGCAAATCCACGGTTGCAACCGCGGCGTCTAGCTCCCAGGCGCCAATGCGCCGATCAAAGGTACTCAGCATGACAGAATGCACACGTTCGACAGGGCAACACCCGCCGCGATGAGGGCACCGAGCAGGCCGAGACCAACGACGGCCCCAAACGTTCTCCCACCACTGACCCTGCGGATCGCAAGCTGCTTGACGTCCGAGGCAGCGACGCTGGAATCCCGTCCATGGACGACCCCCGCCACGCTGTCGCCTGCGATGATGGGCTGATGGAGGACGATCTGCGAGCTGTCGGGCAGGGTCACCCGGACCGCGTCTGGCCGCCGGGCGGCGATCAGTTGCTGCGGTGTGATCCCTTGCTGGACCTGCCATACCGTACATGCGGGGAGAAAACAGGCGAGAACGGCGAAGGCGATCGGACGGCGACGCATGAGTGGCTCCGGTGGAGTGAGCGCTCAGGTTCGCTGCCCATCGTCAAGCTGCCGTCAAGGACCCTCTTGACGTCGAGTTCCGACGTGTCTAGTTACCTACTTGATGGCCTACACGATGTGCCTCGCCTGTCGCTGTACCATGCCCCGTTTGCCCGGGAGGCGGCCGTAGTGTAGCGCGAGGAGTTTTGGAGTGTCACGCGGCTGTGGTCCCGGAGGATTGAGGACTGCAGCCCTTTTTTTTCTACTGGAGGCAACATGCCGCAAACCCTGACAGCTGTTACCGACATCTCAGCGCGTGGCTATGCGCGTCCTGAGGTGCTGGTGTCCACCGACTGGGTGGAGGAGCATCGCCACGATCCGAATGTCCGCCTGCTCGAGTCGAACGAGGATGTGCTGCTGTACGAGACGGGGCACATTCCTGGAGCGGTGAAAATCGATTGGGTGACGGACCTGAACGACCCCCTCCTCCGCGATTACGTCGATCGCGCGCGCTTCGAGAAGCTGCTGCGCGCCAAGGGGATCAACGACGACACCACGGTCGTCTTCTATGGCGACAAGAACAACTGGTGGGCGACGTACGCCTTCTGGGTGTTCAAACTGTTCGGCGTGGAGAACCTCAAGATCCTCGACGGCGGCCGGCTGCGCTGGGCAGAAGAAGGGCGCGAGCTCGTCACCGCGGCCCCCAGGTATCCCGAGGGCAACATCACGATGCGCGAGCGCGACGATTCACGGATCCGCGCGTTCCGGCCCGAGGTGGAGCAGCATGTTAAGCGGCGCGGGAAGCTGGTGGATGTGCGCAGTCCCGAGGAGTATCGCGGTGAGCGGCTGCACATGCCGGAGTATCCGAACGAAGGCGCGCTGCGCGGCGGGCACATCCCGGGCGCAAAGAGCATTCCGTGGGGCCGGGCAATCACCGCCGAGAGTCACACCTTCAAGCCCGCTGCCGAGCTGCGGACGCTGTACGAGGCCGAAAACGGACTCCAGCCAACTGACGACGTCGTCGCCTACTGCCGCATCGGCGAGCGGTCGTCGCACACCTGGTTCGTGCTGACCTATCTCCTCGGCTTCAAGAACGTGCGCAACTACGACGGCTCGTGGACTGAGTGGGGCAACCTCGTGCGGTCGCCGATCGAGAAGCCGTAATGGATCGCGAGACCCGCATCGCCTGGCTGGTCGATCATTACCATCGCCCGCGCCACAAGGGCGCGCTGGCGGACGCAGACGCGCGCGTGCCAGGCGGCAATCCGGGGTGCGGGGATATCGTCACGCTGTATCTCAAGGCTGAGCAGGGAGCGGATCGCATCGCCGCCGTCAGCTTCGAGGGCGTGGGGTGTACGCTCAGCCAGGCGGCGGCGTCGATTCTCGCAGAGCGAGTGAATCGTGAGCGGACTTCGTTCGAGGAGATCCTGTCGCTTCCACCTGAAGCGATGATCGATCTACTGGGCCGAGATATCGCGGAGGCTCGGCCCGGCTGCGCGCTGCTCGCGCTGGGGACGCTGAAGGCAGCGGTGAAGACGGTCGAGATGAATCGCAAGCTGCGCGAGGCAGGGCATACCGACGAGCAAATTCGCGAGCTGCGGCGTGCGATTGCGGCGCAGGGGGAAGAGACCGGGGTGGTGGTGGGGGAGGGGGCGGAGAAAGCGGCAGTGGTGGCGGATGGGACGCCGCATCCTGCAGCGTTGTGACGTAGGGGCGCAGCATGCTGCGCCCCTACCTCATCATGCATTGGCTGTCGCAGGTCTTCGAAACGCGCTATTTCTGAAGCACCTATGATTCCACACCTCTTGACCCTCGCGCTGCTCGGTTTGTCGGCGAACCAGGCCGCTCCCTCCGACACCATCCGCTACATCATCCTCCAGGCCGGCAACCCCGCGGGCACCGAGCTCGCGGTCCGCAATCCTGACGGCAGTCTGTACTTCTTCGAGGAGTACAACGACCGCGGCCGCGGGCCCAGGCTCGAGACGCGCATCACGCTGACGGCGGCGGGGACGTTCCAGACGCTGGCGATCACGGGGCACGACTACTGGAAGCAGCCCGTGGATGAGCGCTTCGCGCTGCGCGGCGACTCGGCCGAGTGGTCGTCGAGCCTCGAGAAGGGCCGCCGGCGGCTCGACGCACCCGCGCTCTACAGCCCGTTCTTCGGACCGGTCGGCGCCATGCCGCTGCTGATCGGCGCGGCCGGGCAGAGCGGCGAGGTGGCGCTGCTGCCGTCGGGACGGGCGCGGGTCACGAAGGTCGGTGAGCGCACCGTGTCCGCCGGCGGGCAGTCGGCGCGGATCTCGCACTACCAAGTCGAAGGGCTCGGCTTCACACCGACCGACTTCTGGGTCGATACGAACAACCGCCTGTTCGCGTTCGTCGCGGGCTCATGGTTCCGCGTGCTCAGACCAGGATGGGAATCGATCGGCGACGCGCTCGCGGCCACGCAGGATTCGCTGGAGAAGCAGCGGGACGGGGCAGTCGCGCGCACGCTCGCCGATCATCCGAACGGCCCGGTCGTGTTCCGCCATGTGAGCCTATTCGATGCGCCGAACGCGCGCCTGCTGCGCGATCAAGTTGTCGTGGTGCGGGACAATCGCATCGAGTCGGTCGGGTCCGACAGCGGCGTCCGGGTGCCCGCCGGCGCGCGGGTGATCGATGCACACGGCAAGACGCTCCTGCCCGGGCTCTGGGACATGCACACGCACAACGGCGCGCTCGACGGCCGGATGCACATCGCGGGCGGGGTGACGTCGGTGCGCGACATGGCGAACGACATCGACGACCTGCGCCGCTTGCGCGAGTCGTGGGACTCCGGCAGCGCGATCGGTCCGCGCGTCATGATGGCGGGTTTCATCGACGGCCCCGGGCCGTATGCCGGGCCGAGCAAGGTGCTGGTGAGCACGCGCGACTCGGCGCTCGCGTGGGTCGATCGCTACAAGTCCCTCGGCTACGAGCAGATCAAGCTCTATAGCTCGCTCGATACGGCGCTCGTGCGGCCGATCGCCGAGCGCACACACGCGCTGGGACTGCGTCTGTCGGGGCATATCCCCAATCACATGACCGCGACGAAAGCGGTGCAGGCCGGATACGACGAAATCCAGCACATCAACATGCTGTTCCTGAATTTCGAGGGTGATTCGATCGACACGCGCACGCCCTCGCGGTTCAGCGCGCCGGGCCGCTACGGCGCCGATCTCGATCTCAAGTCCGACAGCGTGCGCGCATTTCTGCAGCTGCTCAAGGATCACCACACGGTGATCGACCTGACGCTCGCGACGTTCGAAGGGATGTACACGGTGCGGCCGGGGACGATGGACGAGGGCGGCATGCGGATCGCGAGCCGCATGCCGGCGGAAGTGCGGCGCGGGTTTCTCGCGGGCGGGATCGCGCAGAACGATTCACAACAAACACGCTATCGCGCGTCGTGGGCGAAGATGCTGGCGTTCGCGAAAACGCTCGACGACAACGGCATTCCGATCGTCGCGGGCACCGATTGCATGGCGGGCTTCTGCCTGCAGCGCGAGCTCGAGCTGTACAGCAAGGCGGGGATTCCCAACGCGCGGGTGCTGCAGATCGCGACGTGGGGCGGCGCCACCGTCATGAAGCGCACCGACCGGCTCGGCGCAATTCGTCCCGGCTATCTCGCGGACCTGATACTGGTCAATGGGAACCCGGTCGCCGACATGACCAATATCGAGCGCGTCGATCTCGTGATGAAGAACGGCGTGATCTACGATCCGGCGGCGATTTATCGGACGATTGGTGTGCTGTCGTGGCGCGAGGGACAGCGGCCCGTGCCGTGAGGTGAGGCGGCGGAGGCGGCGAAGGGCTGATGTAGGGGCGCAGCGGGCTGCGCCCCTACATTTGGTTGGTTTAACGGACCGCGATAAAGTCTTCCCACTGCTTGGCCGTCACCGGCGACGGAAGCCAGCTCGCCAACGTCCCGTCTCCCGGATACTTGTTCCACCGCCACGCCTCGCCGGTCGCACGGTCCCCGAGCCACCCGGATGTCTCGTCGATCGCGCGCAGCGGGTCGGACGGTGTGGCGGGCAGGCGGCGCCTCAGGATGGTGCGGATCCACGTGATGGTCAGCTGCTGCTGAGCAGGCGAGAGCGAAAAGTGGATCACCCCCCGCTCCATTGCCAGTGCCCAGAGCGCACCGGCCCGCCGGTTCGCCTCGAATGCCGCGGTGGCCGCCCCGTTGTTCACAAAGACGTCGAGCTCGGCGAGGACCATGTAGGTAGGCACCTGCAGCGCCTCCCCGCTCGTCAAAGCCTCCACCTTCGGCGGGACCTTCAGGAAAAGACCCGCCACTCTGGAGGGATTCCGGGCGGTGAACCCGGAAGCTTGAGGCGCGCCGCCGGACATGCCGTATAGGACCATGGGAGCGCTGGGGAGCTCGGGATGGCCGCTCAACTCCGCGCCGGTCCGGACGGCGTCCAGGAGGAGTCGGTCGCTGGCGGGTCCGTTCGGCATGACGCCCCGCCTCCCAAGCACCGCGAGCCCCTTGGTGACTGCCAACTTCCGCAGCTCCTGACCGAACACCTGCAACGCCGCCTCGACCTCAGGAATCGGAGCGCCGAACGGTTCCCCGGTCACGAAAGCTCGCGTGTTCGGTCCCCCCAGGGCGATGAGGAGCGCGCGAGAGGATTCAACGCATGCCGGCACGTACAGCGCGTAGTCGCCGAATACGAATACTTCGATCCCCGACAGGCCGACATCGCCCGGGATGCTGCCGGAGGCTTCGCAAGTGGAGGAGTGACTCACCGCACTCGTTAGGGTGGGGGGAGGCGCCAGCGCGTCGTCGCGACAAGCCGTGACGAACAGCAAGACAGATACACATGATGAAAGGCTCAGAACCAGCCGCATACAGCACCTCCGGTTGACTTGTGCTCTCGTTGAGTTCCCTTTGCAGACGCGTAGAAAGGCCGGCAATCATGCCAACCGAGATCACCGACGCCTTAATCGCGTTGCGACAGGGTTCGTCCGGCGCAATGGACCAGCTGATGCCGCTCGTGTACGACCAGCTCCGACGGATCGCACACCGGCAGCTCGGTGCGGAACCGGCGGGACACACGCTCACGACCACCGCCCTGGTGCACGAGGCCTACCTCAAGCTCGTGGACCAGACCCGGGCCCAGTGGCAGGATCGCACCCATTTCTTCGCGATCGCCGCCCGGGCGATGCGGCGCATCCTCATTGATTACGCCCGCCGCTATCGCGCGGCGCGCCGCGGCGGCGGGGCGGATGGGTCCCCCGCGACACGGGTCTCGCTCGATAGCGTGGAACTTCCCGTCGCCGAGCGCGCCGATGCCCTGCTGGCGCTGGATGAGGCACTCGATCGACTCGGGCAGGTCGATGCCCGCCTCGCCCAGGTCGTGGAGTGTCGTTTCTTCGCCGGGCTGAGCGAGCCGGAGACCGCTGAAGCGCTCGCCGTGTCGCCGCGCACCGTGGCCCGCGAGTGGGTGCGTGCGAAGGCGTGGCTCTACCAGGAGCTTGACGGTGAAACCGGCCCGGCCGTGCAGTTTGCGGCGCCGCTGGTCACCGAGGTGGAGGAGCAAGGCCTGCGCGCGGCCCTGGCCGGTCGCTACACGATCGAGCGGGAGCTGGGGCAAGGCGGTCAGGCCACGGTATACCTCGCGCGCGACGAGCGTCATGGCCGGCTCGTTGCGCTCAAGGTCCTGCATCAGCCTTCGCGCGCGGAGGGGGCAGCGTGGTTCGAGCGCGAGATCGAATTCGCCGCTCGTCTGTCGCACCCGCATATCCTGCCGTTATACGACTCGGGCGCAGCCGCCGGACGTCTCTACTACATCACGCCGTACGTGGACGGCGAGAGCCTGCGCGATCGCCTTGCGCGCAGCGGTCCGTTTCCGCTCGCCAATGCGCTGCGCATCCTGCGCGACGTGGCGCGCGCGCTCGCGCACGCGCATCGCCACGGCGTGGTGCACCGCGACATCAAGCCCGCCAATATCCTGCTCAATCGCGAGGGCGACGCGCTGGTCAGCGATTTCGGCGTGGCGAAGGCGCTCGCGGCGGGTGCCGAGCTCACCGAAGGAGGGCTCGTCATCGGCACGCCCGCTTATATGGCGCCGGAGCAGGCCGCTGGGGACCCAACCATCGACACCCGAGCCGACCTCTACTCGTTCGGCGTCGTGGCGTCCGAGCTGCTCATCGGAGCGACGCTGTCGCTTCCGCTCGCCGCGCTGGTGGACCGGCTCCTTGCCAAGCGTCCCGCGGATCGGCCCAGCGACGCCACGGAAGTCCTGCAGCTCCTCGATGCCGCGATGGCCGGGCCGGAGCCGGAACGGGGCACCGAGAATGCGGAAGCGTATGAGCTCTACCGGAAGGGACAACACCTCTACAACACGCGGCAGCGCGACGGTCTGCTCGGCGCGCTGCAGTATTTCGAGCGCGCGGTCGCGCGCGATGCCGCCTACGCGCGCGCGTACGCGGGGATCGCCGACGTGTACACGCTCCTGGGCGCGTTCGGTCATCTTCCGCCGCGCGACGCGCTGGCAAAGGGCCGAGCCGCGGCGGAACGCGCGATGGCGCTCGACGGCAAGCTGGCGGAGGGACACGCCGCGCGGGCGCATCAGCTTTTCGTACTCGAGTGGAACTGGGAGGAGGCCGGGCCGGCGTTCGAGCGGGCGATTGCCTTGGACCCTCGTTATCCAACAGTGCGCATGTACTACGCCTCGTATCTGCATTCCATCGGGCGCTCCGAGGACGCGCTCGCGCAGTTGAACGTCGCGCAGGAGCTCGATCCCCTCACGCCCACGGGCATGCTCAGCGGACGAGTGTACGTGGACACCCGCCGGCCTGACGCGGCGATCCGCGTGCTGCAAGAGCTGGTGGAGCTGGATCCGCGTCGTGACCTGGCCCATCAGCTGCTCGGCCACGCCTACCTGCAGAAAGGAATGCACCAGCAAGCCATTGCGTCGATGCAGCGCGCCGCGGCGCTCAGTGGGGCGCGGGACTCGGCGCAGCTCGCATACATCTACGCCGCAACCGGTGACCACACCGAGGCCCGGCGCATCCTCGGCCGGCTGATGGACGGCGCGGACCGGTCAAGTCTTGGGTTGCTCGGGTTTCACATCGCCATGGCCTACGCCGGCTTGGGTGACACGGAGGAGGTGTTCCGCTGGCTCACGACCGCGTACACGGAACGTGTTGGGTTCATGAGTCTCTTGGCGGTGACGACCGGGTTCGAGTCGGTGCGCGCCGATCCGCGCTTTGCCGACTTGCTGCGGCGAATGGGACTGGCGGAGGCGGCGGCGAGGTGAATCCGCACGAGTCAGTCGATAGGGTTCATCCACTCCATTGACCAGTTGCCGCTCGGAGAGTAAATGCCGAACGCTCCAAAAGTCATAATCCTTCGCTGCGCGCGCATCTTTTAGAGACCATGACCTGCTGTGGGAGGGGCGCGAGTAGCTGCGAGAGCCAGTTCGACCGCAAGCGAGCCGCACGTGAGTTGAGGGATTATCGCGCACATGGCCCGACGAACGCGACCACGCGCGCCATGATCCACCTGCTGCGACGCGCCGGCGTGGAGGGCGGCACGCTGCTCGATATCGGCGGCGGCATCGGCGCGATTCAGTACGACCTGCTCGAGGCCGGCGCCCGGGAAGTCACGGCGGTCGACGCGTCGAGCGCGTATCAACAGGCGGCGCGCGCGGAGGCAGAGCGGCGGGGCGTGAGTGCGCGCATTCAGTTCCAGCTCGGCGACTTCGTGACCCTCGCGCCCCAAGTGGCCGCGGCCGATATCGTCACGCTCGACCGCGTGGTCTGCTGCTATCCCGACATGGAGCCGCTCGTGCGGCTGTCGGCCGAGCGCTGCCGCCGGCTGTATGGCTTGTCGTATCCCCGCTATCGCTGGCCGGTGCGTGCGGTGGTCGGCATCGAAAACGCATTCCGCAGGCTGTTTCGCAATCCATTCCGCTCGTTCGTGCATTCGCCAGTTGCGATGGACCGGTTGCTCACGGCGCTGGGATTCACGTTGCAGTCCAAGGTACGGACGTTCGCGTGGGAGATTGTCGTGTACGTTCGTTAGATCCCGAATACCACGCGATCGAGCGCGTATTTCCCGCCGCCCATGATGGCGAGCGCGAGCGCGACCATCATGAGCAGGAACTCGAACTCCCATCCGGGCGAGTTCGCTTCCTTGAACTTGCGGTGGGCTTTGGTGATGAGGAACTGAATGGCGCCGAGCATCACGATGACGAGGCAGAGGGCGGCGAGCTGCGTGAGGAAGCCGAAGATGAGGCCGAGGGCTCCCGCGGGCTCCGCGATCGAGAGGATGCGGAGGTTGCGCAGCATGCTTGCGGGCATGCGGTCCGACGGCTGGGCACTCCAGAGCCCGCGCTTGGGCAGGCCGTGCAGCAAGAAGATGGTGCCGAGCGTGAGACGGAGCAGGAGGAGCGCGACGTCACGGTACTGATGGAGCGGCGAGGCGAAGAAGCCCATGGCCTTCTCCTAGAGGGCGCGGGATGGCGGGAGAATATACCGTGGGTCACGGTTTTGTCCGCTTCCACTATCTGAGCAACCTTCCCGAGGCTTCCCGCGTCCTATAAGCACACGCCGTCGTCACCATGCTCCGGGAGGGGCCATGAAGACGGCTACGTACCTGCTTGCAGTCGCCACGTTTCTCGCCGCACCGAGTCTTTCCGCAACACAATCAGCCATTGTCTCCGGCATTCAGGCGTCGGCCGATGAACTCAGCCCCGAGGTGCAGCTGTATGTCGGCCTCGGCGATGAGCTGGCCGGCCGCCTGCGCTACGACGCCGCGGCACGCGAGTACGCCCGCGCCGCCGACTTTGCGCGCCGCGAGGGCCACCTTGCCAGCGGCACGACGTGGATGCTGGCGACCGCGCACTACTACAATGGCGACCTGGTTGGCGCCGCCGCAGCGCTCGATCAACTCACAGATGAAGCCGCTGTGGTGGGCGATCTCGAGGTGGAAGCGCTTTCGATCTACTACGCGGCCTGGTTAAATGGCAAGGCGGGCCGCAGCACCGAGGTGGCAACCCGTGTCGCGCGGCTCGAGGGACTGCTGCGCTCACAGTATATCCCGATCGCGCTGCGCGATCGGCTGAGCGGCTGGCTGAGGGACTCGCGGGAAGTCGCGGCGAAGTGAAGTGGCGGCGATAAAAACGGCGGCGAAGGGCGGCGAAATGACCGGCTGTTGATGGCTTCCGAGTACGATGCCGCTGTGAAGACGGTACAGGAACGCGTAGAAGACGCGATGCGGGAAGTTGGGACGTTACTCATCACGTTCGCGCCATTGGATGCCGCACTTGCTGAGGGTAGCGGTGTGGCTCGCGCGTTCCTATTCTTCCTGGTCATCGGCGTGGCACTGTTCGCCGGATCGCTGTGGCTGGAGAGGAGAAGGAAGCATGATCGATAATGTTTTTCTCGCCCTTGGCGGCGTACTGCTCTTGGGGGTAATCGGCTTTCTGATCGCGTTGCGCGAAATCCGGCGTGATGAGGCGCGGCGCCGCTCGAATCCGTCCAAAGAGTCCCTTCGCTGATCTCACGACCGTAAATCACTTCCGTGGCGTGAGCAGGTTTGCCGCGATATAGGACCCCACCTGGCGTCCCAACGCGGCGCCGACAGTTCCGGACGTGCGGTAGTGGACGCCGTCGTAGACTCTCGCGTTGATGACCTCGGCCGCGTAGTCGGAGAGCCGGCTGAAGCTGCGCATAACGCCCGGCGCAGTAGGGCTCGTGAGCGTGAACGACACCGTATCGCCGATGACGGCGCCGAGGACCGCGGCGACGGCTGCCTGGGTGGCGCAGTGCGCGCACGGGTATTCGGGGTGCAGCGGCGTGACGATGAACGGCTCCCAGGTCGAATCGCGGTCCGTGGCGGCGTTGCCGTCCTGATCGCCATCGCGGATCGCGGTGATGGGCCGCCAGAAGTTGTAGGTGTATTTCGCATCCATGACCGCAACGAGCGCGTCCTCGGCCGTGATGGCCGTGAGCGCATAGATGCGGGCGCAGTCGAGCAGGTCCAGGTGCTTGGCCGCGACGACCGCATGCGCCACCGGCATGTACGTGCCCGGCCCGCCGAACTCCCAGAATCGCGCGATGTCCGTCTGTTCCGGCGTGCGCGCGGAGCCGGTCTGTGCCCCGAGCCGTTTCACCTCGTTGTAATCGCGCGCCCACTGCTCGCTGGTGAGCGAGTTCGGGGGACCGGGCCGAAACTGGTTGCCCGCCTTCAGGCCGAACGGTTTTACCGCGCTCCACACCGTCAGGATGGGGAGCGTCGTGGGCACGTAGGTCCCGGCGGTGGTGACTGGCCGGTAGGGGTTCGGGGCTGCGCTGCCGTCTGCGTTGCGCAGCTCGAGCAGGCGGGCAGCGACCTGTTCGCCGAGCGTGACGCCGTCCGTCTTGTGCCCGCTCTCGGGGATCGCACCGAGCGCGGCGTGGAATGCGGAATCGAGCTGCGCGGTCTCAGCCGGGTAGAGACGGACCAGCAGGTAATGCGCGGCGGCCGCGGCGGCCGCATCCGGGGACGCGCCCGGCGGTGCGGGCGGCTCGGCGCCATATGGCGTGTAGCGCGGCGTGATCGCGTCGAGCGCATCGAAGATGGCGGTGGCGACGATCGCCACGTTTCTC
>Ga0137394_10003161_pt1 | contig 12343 bp, 17 predicted proteins | sample czobulk116metaG_FD_108278 | JGI IMG/M metagenome (GOLD analysis project Ga0137394, IMG submission 108278) | Vadose zone soil microbial communities from Angelo Coast Range Reserve, California, USA - czobulk1.16 metaG | ecosystem: Environmental > Terrestrial > Soil > Vadose zone | place: USA... | reverse complement strand
TGCTTACTGCCGACTGCCGACTGCCGACTCCCACTGCCCCCTGCCGACTGCCGACTGATCCTCCCGGTGTCTTGATCTCAACTCCTCGTCCATGCCCGAGACTCAAAAGCGTACGGATATCTCAAACCTGGCCGAAAGTCTACTCAAACTATTTAAGGCCTAAGATTGTTGATTTCTTAGAGAATTTCTCAGAGTTGCGGTCGATGAGCTGGTCCGTCTGCGATGGGAATGAGGATTGCCCCCGGCATAGAGGGATTCCGGCGAATCTCTGACAATTCTACAGTCCTAATGGATCTAACTATCAGGAGGAAGCATATGGCATACGATGATGAGCAAGCGCGCAGAAGCAGGGTGGTAGTCGAAACACCAACTTCAAGACGTGAGGTGACGCAGACCGAATCCTATCGCGATCCGGAGCGAAATGGCATTTCAGGCGCAACAGTTGGAGTGATCGTTGTGGTAGCAATTGCGCTTATCACCGTAGTTGTTCTGTTTCTGATGAACGGGCAGCAAACCAATACGGCCAACGACAATCTTGCGGCCCAGCAGGCGCAGCAGCCTCCGGTTGTGGTCCAGCAACCGGCACCGGCCGCTCAACAGCCGCCCGTGATTATTCAGCAACCCGCCCCGGTAGCACAGCAACCGCCGGTGATTATTAGTCAGCCGGCTGCCGGCGGCGGCTCAGCGCCTAACATGTCCAACGACGGCGCCGTACAAACCGCCGTCGACAAGAAGATTAGCGACGACGCGACGCTTTCCAGTCTAGGCGTGACCGCCACGGTTCTGGATGGCAAGGTAACGCTGACGGGTACGGTCAGAAGCGAAGCGCTCAAATCCCAGGTCGATAGAACGGTTAGATCGGTTAAGGGTGTGAAGCAAGTTGACAACCAGATTGTCGTGATGGCTGCTTAAACCAATAAAAAAGTGATGAGTCATGAGTGATGAGTACTGAGTGATGAGTACTGAGTTCTGAGTACTGAGTACTAAGTACTGAGTTACAACCAACCAGGTTGAAAAAGGCGCCGCGATTTTTAAGTCGCGGCGCCTTCGTTTTTCTAATGACCAAAAATTCAGGTTCGTATTTATTAACTCACTCAGAACTCAGGACTCAGTACTCAGTACTATCTTACTCATCACTCATCACTCATCACTCATCACTTTTTTCAGTAGCCTTCGGTATGCTGGCGCAGCCATTCATCCAACTCTTCTTCCGTTGGCTCGCGTCCCAGTTCCGCCCGTAGACGTTCATGAAGATACTCATGCTCGGTCTGGGCGACGTCCTTAAGCTCGGAGCCCTGCTCCACTTCTTTAATTTCGGCGTTTTCAGAATTCATGAATATGGATCTCCGCCGTTGTTAGAGAGGATTCAATTGCCAAACTACCTTCCTCGCCCTTCAGCAGTAAACGTCTTTTCTCATCGCGCTCAAAAAAGCCGACGTCCTCAATCTGACAATGGACAGGCGGCTCGTTTATTTGCAATAACTTTTCCGCAGACGGATTGCCGCCAAGCAGAAGAGCTACATCGGCCTTGATTTCCGCCCTAACCTGCAGCTCCATCTCTATTTCCTTAATAGCCACTGGATGGGGCAGCAAAGTCATTTGTCCGTCCAAAAAGATTGCCCAGAGGAATCCAATATCCAGCAAGATATACAATACTTCATCAATAACGAAATAACCGAGAACAGTTGAGCCAATTACGTGCGCAATCACGTGGTCCTGGTGAGTCGTCGTCTCTGCCGGCATCCAATCATCCGTCATGCTTCGGGTCCGCTCTCATAGTTCATCAACGATTTTCCTTTGAACCCGGCAATCAACGCCGAGAGAACCGAACCGAAACCACCAGCAACCACCGATAACGGGGCGCCGATTAGGGCAGCAACAAAGCCCGCTTCGACTTCACCCAGTTGTGGACCGCCCATGAAGAACACCATATTGATCGAAGTCATGCGGCCGCGCAGTTGGTTCGGGGTTGCCAGTTGCCGAATGGTTTGTCGAAGTACCGTGCTTACTGTATCTGCGGCGCCGGTGACCGCAAGCATCGCGAGCGAAAACCAAAAGAAACGCGAAAGCCCGAATGCAATAGTAGCCAGGCCGAAAATCGCCACCGAGCCGACGACAAGTTTGCCCTGCTTTGGAAAGCTGCCTGCCCGTGTCATTACCAGCGCCGTTATCACAGAACCGAGTGCCGGCGCCGCGGCCAGCAATCCGAGGCCTCGTGCTCCTACGTGCAGAATCTCTGCGGCAAAGATTGGCAGCAAAGCAGTCGCTGAAGCAAAGAACGTCGCCGCAAAATCCAGAGTCATCGTTTGAACGATAATGGGTGTGCGCCAGACAAAAGCCAATCCTTCCTTCAAGGCTCCGTAGCTGACGCGATTTCGTTCCTCAGTTAGATCGTTGGGCTGCCCACTTGTCCGCATTGCCAGCAGTGCAGCTATGACAGCCACAAAGGAAATGGCATTCGTCCCGTAGACAACTGCCGGACTCCGGCTCGCGAGAATGAAGCCGGCAACTGAAGGACCGGCAATCATTGCCACATTGAAAACGATTAGTCCCAAACTTACCGCGTTGGGAAAATCTTTGGGCGGCACCAGCGTCGGCATCAGTGCTTGTCGGGCGGGAATGTCGAAGGCAGTGGCTCCTGCCGATATTCCCGTCAAGACGTAAATTGGCCAGGGACTCTTCAATCCGGCGAGTGTGACAAGTGCCAGCACGCCTGCGCTAATCAGCATTATTGTCTGCGTCGCGATCATCAGCCGCTTTCTGTCCACTGCGTCTGCGACCACTCCGCCAATCAAGGAGCACAGAATTATAGGAACGCCGCGAAACAGTCCCACCATGCCCAGGGCGAACGCAGACCTGGTCAGCAAGTAGACGTGCCAGTTGACGGCGACCAATTGCATCTGCGATCCCGTGACTGAAACGATTTGCCCCATCCAGAGCAAACGAAAATCACGATGACGAAGAGCCGAGAAAGTTGAGCGGGAATTTTTCGGACGAGTAAAACTTGAGGGTAATGAACCAGGGTTGGGGGCCGCCATCACCAGATACGTTACATGTTTGGCAACCCTGACTCAAATCTATTCGATGTAGTGTTCGCCGAGTTGGGCTTGAAGTTTTTCGGGCACCGACTTCCAACTGGCGTTGCAAAGATCACGTGAGTTTAGTTCGGAGTTGTTCATGCGCAAGCTACGCCAATGGCCGAGTCTTTCTTCGTAGAGCCAGCGGTAAATGGGTCCATTACCGCGCTTGCTGTAGAAAATAGTAGCGTCCGTGTAGATACTGGCGCTGGCGGGGTGCATGTAGACCCGCAGTCCATTCATCGAAGCCATAGTCTATTCATTAACCTCCTCTCAAACTCGAAAGCAATGCTGTCAACGTGTCCAAACATCGCGGCCGGGCCTTTTTTCAGACGGAGCTGTGTCTCAATTCAGTTTATATCGAGCGCGGCGGTCTCGGGGATTCGCACCCCATCTTTATCAACCTTGCAAAAAGGGACCAACCCTCGTTTCACTTCTTCAAGAGCGATGCTTGTATTTCTGCGCCTTCCCTTGTCGACTTCGATCCGCGGTTTTGAGCCGTGAAGAAGTTGTTTCGTTCTTTTACCGGCCAGAATGATGAGCCGAAAGCGGGAATCTATACCCGGCCACGTGCCCTCAGTTGCCACTCCCGTCGGGCCCTTACCGTTTACTTTTTCGCTGATAGCCATCTGTTTGTTCCTTTATCAAAACTCTCGAGCATTAGAAGATCGTCCAAAGAAAAACTTTCATTTTCGGTCAGAGAAATTTCAGGAATAGAAAAACCGTGGGCACTAATAAGACCGCGATGGCCAGAATCTGCAGCCAATTCATCGCCGACTTTTTGCAATTAGGGCAACGTATCCTCCACAGTGCCAGTATTCTTCCACAGTGATCGCATGAAGAAATCATTTGCTTGCTCCAGTCTTCGCTCGTTCTCCATCACCGTTCCCCATGAATTGTTCAAGCTGCTGATGGTCAAGCGGACGACCACGGCTCAACTTCATTAGAGGATCTGCTACTAACCAGAAGCAGGCTTTGCCTTCATCCGTCGTCGTAAGATTCTTAAACGCCGCCGCGTCAAGCACGACGGGCCTGAAGCATTCCATTCCGGTGTCACGTGAACGGGCCAGCATCGCCTCACCGCTCGTATGAAATACCGGGACGCGGAAACTGCCCTGATCGTCGAGCGCAAACCAATCGCCATTGGCGCGCTGCATGGCAAACAAAGTCTTCATCCGTATAGCCTCCATCAATCCAAAAATGGTCACGCGCGACGCGTTGAAGTGATGTGTAGATCGTCGTCGGTGTCATGGCGCACGAAAATTGAGAACACCAGAAACGACGCGGTACAAGCCAGAACAGCCATCGCAATAGCCCACCACAAATGGCTTGTTCCACCCTCCAGACTCTTGAACGTGACGAACAGGTAAAACTGCCAGATAGCGATCGCGGCAACTATGATCACGCCAACGATCGATCCCGTCACGTTTTTTAAATTCTTTCTTGCATAGCTCATTGTTTATTCCTCAATTCTTAATACCTCCGAATTTCAACCCTGTGCGCCACCTCTGATTCTTGAGTGGCTTGAGCGCAGACTTCACCACCACCTAAGGCACTCAGCACAGTGCGTAAGCGCTACAGTTTTTCCGATTGAATTTTATCGCGGAGATAGACATCAGAATTTCCTGGTACGGGTCGAGTTTGAAAAACAAACAGACGGCACAAGGAGAAGGAGGCGACGAGCATATCCTGATGTCGAGAGTAGATTTTCGAAAGAACAATTACACGGTCACTATACCATACCTACCTACGAATCAGCTGCGGGCGGAGTCGCAGTTAAGCTGACTGCCTACTAGCTTGCGCTAATCATGTCGGTCTTGTGACCATTCTTTGAACATCGCCTGATGTTTCCGGCGAGCGCTTGAGCGATGAGCTGAAGGAGAGGCCGTGCTAATTGCGACAGCCCCAAACATAGGTGTTCTGTCGTCGGATTGCGGTTCTACTTTCCACCCGTTGATGAAAGCCCAGTGTGACCTGGCTGAAGACTCCAGCAACGGGGGCGCCATAGCGACGTCACTCTCTGCCACAGATTGTTTAAGGATTTCCGTCACATCAAACCTCCATCAAAAATGCCTGCATCCAGGACGCGTTTCTCACAAAGAAACATTTACGACTCACTTTGCATCGGATCTCTTAACCGAAGGCCAGCTGGAGTGTCTCGACCTTTGAACCATGTTCAGCAAAGTTCTGGATTGCATCAGCTTCGTTCTCGTAAGCATCGAAGACCGACAGAAGCCTGGTCGCCGTAAATAGTTCACGAAGCTTGTCCGTCAAACCGACCAGCTTGATTTGCCCGCCTTTGTTCTCTATTGAGACCTGGCTGGCAACCAGCTCGCCCAAGCCACAAGAGTCGATGTACGTAACGTCTGCCAGATTCAGGAGAATCAGAATTTTCTTTTCCACGATCAGGCAGCGTATCGACTTGTGCAACGCTAAGGTGTTCCCGCCAACTCTCAACCTGCCCTTCAAGTCAAGAATGGTCACTTCTCCAGCCCGGCGCTCATTGATGTAAAGGTTAATCACTCGTTCGACATTACGGCAAGCGAGCGTGTATGTCAAATACAGCATATATTGCAGATAGACAATATTTACCGTATGTGGTAAATAGTATGGTGCGCGTGGAAACATTTATGATTCAGATTCGAGTAGACCAGTTACTGGCAGAGCACGGGCGAACCTTCTATTGGCTGGCCAAAGAGACCGGCATTAGCCACACCACGCTCTGGCGTTTGAAGAAGGGCAAAGCGCTTGGCATCAACTTCGAAACACTGGAGAAGATGTGTCAGGCACTCAAGTGCCAACCGGGTGACGTTCTCGCGCTGGCGCACATGAAGAACGGGGCGAAGAACGGGGCGAAGAATGGGGCGAAGAACCGCGCTCCCGGATCACCTGCAAGAAAGAAGCAAAAATGAGTGCCAATCCTGAGAAGCCTTTAACGTTTAGATTCATAGATTCTGAAGCCGATGTCCGTTTGGAGCTAAGTAACGACGCCGACCACGCGCTCAAATGCGTGGAGATTCTGACGGTCTTCCTGAAAGACCTGGAAACTCCGGGCGGCGGCCCCTCACAAGCTCACATTAGGTTCGACGCAGTTGGTTCGATTCGACCAAAGGAGAATGTGGTTCTCTCTCACAAGACATGGGTTAACGGGAAGATTGCGGACGCCAGCGCCGATCTGTTGGCGCGCCTGAAAGTAATAGCGGGCGAAGTCAAGCCATATGTGCTGGATATTTCGTGGGAGGATCCCGAAGGTAAGACACGTTTTCAGCGAATACCGGTTGGACACTGAGTTCCATGAAAACCCTGCCCGTAGTATCATACTTGACATCTAAAACGTCCAAGAGAAGAGCGCAATGATAGTTTGTGAATTCTGTTTGCAGTACAAGCTTGATGGCGAGTGTGGACTCGGCCTTAAAATACCAAAAAGCATGACCTGTCGTGAGTTTGGCCCGACTCTGGAAAAGTTTTGTTCGGATCCGAAAGACTTTGTTGATCCAAAACAGATTGTGCAGATGGCTACTTACTTCGGAATCAAAGGGCCGGAACTAAAGAAGATCAAGGTCATGGCTGCTAGAGAAGAAAGCATTCGGCCGTAGTCGCGTGATCGTTGCGTTTCGGCTCACCATCTTGCGCTAATCCCACTAAAGCTCCTTCTGTTAACCAGCGAGCGGCAATCTCCAACTCGTGGATTCCTAAAGAACCCTCAAGGGTGGATCGTCACGCCAATCAGATCCACCCTTCTTCCCCGGTGAAAACTCGCTGAGACAAATCGCGCCGTTGGGCTTTTTCACAAAGGCAGGCTGTGCCTGAGGGAATCAAGCGCATTATCAAAAACACTTCATCACAGCCTAAACCAGGTAGACCTCGCCTGTATGTGCTTGAGGGCACAGTGCTCTCAACATCTCGCAGGACTCTAAGTCGTCATCAACACAAAGCACTCGGGATCGCGTATGGGTATCGGATGCATTTGGCTGACCTCCTATTGGGGGAACTTTTACACGATCAAATCATCGTATGCCTGTGGTAGTTCTTTGTCTGTGTGTTGACGCACATACTGTAAAGGCATAGTATTCCCTCAATAATTGTATTGCCCCTGGAACGCTCGCCTCCAACACGTGCAGCAGGTTTCTGGTTTTCTCTGCGAAAATCAACTTTCCTATATTTCGTGAGGAGGAGAAGACTTCATGGCTGCAATCGCTACCAGAGAAGAAGCGCTTCAGAATCATTTGCTCGCCGGCGTTAGCGATGAGGAATTCGCACGACTGCGTCCTAATTTACAGCTTCTCTCTCTTCCGCTCGGTCAGGTACTGTATGAATCCGGGGATAAAATGGACTATGTCTATTTCCCCACCACTGCGATCATTTCGCTGCTTTACATAATGGAAAACGGCTCAAGCGCTGAAATCGGCGTCGTAGGCAAAGACGGCCTGGTAGGCATTGCCATCTTCATGGGCGGCGACACCACTCCCAACCGGGCAGTAGTGCAGAGCGCGGGCAAGTCTTTCAAAATGAAGGCAGAGAAGATGAAGGATGAGTTTACACACGGCGGCCGTTTTCACTATCTCTGTCTGCGGTACACGCAGGCGCTGATTACGCAGATTTCCCAGACCGCTGTTTGCAACCGTTTGCATTCAGTGGATCAGCAACTTTGCCGCTGGCTGCTGTTGAGCCACGACCGCTTGCCCTCAGACAGGCTAATTATGACGCAGGATCTAATTGCCAATATGTTGGGCGTGCGCCGCGAAGGAATCACTCATGCCGCCAAACGCCTCCAAACTGCAGGCTATATCAGCTATATTCGGGGCGATATGACGATCCTCGACCGGAAAGGGTTAGAGTCCGGCGTCTGCGAATGCTACCAGGTGGTCAGAACCGAGTATGATCGCCTGCTCGGCTAAGTTTCCCCTGTTGCCCCCAGGAACCAATAAGTGTGCCAGCGCACAGACTCGTCTACCCCGGACGTGCACAGTGAAAGGATGAATATGAAGCGAAAAGCAATGAAGTTTTTGATGATGGCGGCGATGGCGATATCTTTAGCCTTGATCCCGCTGTATGTCATCGGTCAACAAAATAAAAACACCACCACGGGGCAGATGAAGGAAAGCGGCTCCGAGGTAGGCAAAGCTGGCAAAAGCATGGGCCAGAACGTTAAGCATGGTCGCATAGTGCGAGGCGGCAAACACTTTGGAAAACATATGGGGCGTGCCGGCAAACACTTTGGACGAGGGACCAAAAAAGCGGTCAAAAAAATAATTTCATGAACGCGCATGTCGTAACGCAAACTGTCAGTTTGGTCAACAAGCTGGCAGCTTGCGTTACGTCAAGCCCACTCTGATAGCGTTAGGGACAATGGCCTCGTCATGCTGTAGACTAACCTTGTTAGCATTTATGCTGTAACCAGTATTCCCATTCGACATCGGGACCCGTTTCCGCAAACCCTTCCTTGTGCCGTTTGCTGTCTTTCACGACGCAACGATTTCAAGGAGTTTTCGATGTCACCTTCAAAAAGCCCACCCATTGCAAACCGGCTGCTTGCTTCCCTACCTAAGAAAGACTTTGAGGCGCTGGAGCCTCACTTGGAAGAAATCCCTCTGGTATTCGAGGAACTTCTTTACAAGCCCAATGTATTGATTACTGACGTCTATTTCCCCAACAGTGGCATTGTCTCACTCCTCGCCGGCGTCAACGAGCGCTCTACGCTCGAGGTGGGGCTAGTCGGCAATGAAGGCATGGTTGGTCTAAGTGTATTCATGGGAGTTAACACTTCACTTCATCATGCGGTGGTGCAGGGCATAGGCTCGGCGATGAAAATTAAGGTAACTGCCTTTCGCAAGCAGTGTAACAACGGTGGGGGTTTGCCACGGATCCTGCAACGCTATTCCCATTCGATGTTGACCCAGATTACGCAGTGCGCCGTCTGCAATCAGTTTCACTCACTGGACGCACGTCTGGCCCGCTGGCTGCTGATGACTCATGACCGCATGGGACAGGATGAGTTTCAACTAACGCATGAGTTTCTGTCTAACATGTTGGGTGTAAGGCGCGAGGGTGTCAGTCTAGCCGCCAGCGATTTACAAAAACGCAAATTGATTCGCTACAGCCGCGGCAAACTCAAAGTCCTTGACCGGGCCGGCCTGGAAGCGACTTCTTGCGGATGTTATGAATTCATCAGAGCCGAGTCACAGTTTTCTAAAAACGGGAATTAGAGGGATATCCTGGTTCGTCAAAGGTCTAAATCGCCCTGAATCGATTCACTTACCATACACCTCATTCAGCTTTCGAAAGTGATAACCCATGGCCGCCAATCGCATCGACTGGGGAAACTGATCATAGTGTCTGGCGGCAGAGCGGACGAAGAAGCGCCAGAATTCTCTGCGGTCGCGATCCAGCACGCCAAGTCGGAACGTCAGCCGCGAAAACGCCGCCAACGCGTCGATTATATTGAAGCGTGAAGGTTCAATACCCTTCTGGGTCCGCCGCAGCGATTCAAGCACACGCTGATAATACTCGCTGGGTTTGTAGATAGTGCGCATTATCGATTGATAACCTTCTACCAGGCGCGCGGCATCCATCTTCGGCACAAAGTTTAGCGCGCAGTTTGTATTGTTCCCGGAGCTTTCACCCAGCAAACGCCCCTCCTTCTCTAACCGCCGCCATAGTTGAGTATCAGGAAGCGCGGTGAGTAACCCAACCATAGCCAGTGGTATTGCACTCTCGCGAATGAAGTCGATCTGGCGCTGAAAAATGTCCTCCGGATCGTTGTCAAAGCCGACAATGAAACCAGCCATTACCTCCATCCCATAACTCTGAATCTTTTTAACTGACTCCAGCAGGTTTCCGCGGTTCTGAGACTTCTGCGCTTCTTTCAAGCTCTCCTCCACTGGAGTTTCAATCCCCAGAAACACTCGGCGAAAACCGGCGCGCTGCATATCACCAAGCAGTTCAGTGTCGTCAGCGAGATTGACGCTCGCCTCAGTCAGAAGTGTGAAAGGATGTCCATTCTTCTGCTGCCAGGCGGCCAGTTCAGGCATTAACCGGCGCACATTCTTTTTGTTGCCGATGAAATTGTCATCGACGATAAAAACCGTGCCGCGCCAGCCCAGACGCAGGAGCGCATCAAGCTCAGCGAGTATTTGCTGATTGCTCTTGGTTCGCGGCACACGCCCGTAGATTTCGATGATGTCGCAGAATTCGCAGTTGAATGGACAGCCACGCGAATACTGCACCGACATCGCACTGTAGCGTTTCATTTCGGCAAGATGAAAGTCAGCAACCGGCGTGGTTGAGAGCGGTGGTCGCTCCACCGCCTGGTAGGTACGCTTAGCCTCGCCGCGCTCCAGGTCATCTATGAACTGCGGGAGGGTCGTCTCGGCTTCACCGATAAAGATGTGATCTGCCTCCGGCAAATCTTCGACAGTCGTCGTCACGTATGGCCCCCCCAGGACGACGCGTTTGCCTTTCGCCTTACAACGCCGAACAGCTTGATGCAACGACTCCTTCTGCACCAGCATGCCCGTAACAAAAACCATATCCGCCCACTCGATGTCAGCCGATTTCAGTCCGTGCACATTCAAATCCACCAGGCGCCGCTCCCAGGATTTCGGCAGCAGCGCGGAGACAGTTAACAATCCGAGCGGCGGAAAGGCGCATCGCTTGCGCTCGAAAGGGAGCGCGTGGCGAAAACTCCAATAGGTATCAGGAAATTCTGGATTTATGAACAGGACCTTCATTGCATCCTCCTTCGCCGGGAGCGAGAGTTTTCGGGAAGTCTGAAGCTTGGGACCAACTCGATTACTTTTAGGTATTATATCGTAGTCCCGAACCATGAACTCGTCCGTAATAGTTACGTAACAGTTGCGTCAAAGCTTCAGGCTTTGGGTATTGAAGGGGCAGAGCTTAGAGAACACGGAAATACCACACTTTCGGGGGACGATCGGGCGGGTGTTGTCTAGAGTTCTGATTGGAAGATGGCTACAATGTCTGCGCCCTGAGAGTTTTACAGCGTTCTCATGAGCGGTTAGTGGCCTTCTGAAGACGCTCGTAATCAGCACCGCGACCAGTGCAGCGTGGGGCGGGCTCAGCGGCCATTTCCGCGAGTCAAAGCTGCGAGTCAGAATTCGAGATTTTGAGAAACAATCACCGATCCATTGGGAGGCTTTCTTGATCAAACTTAACGCCACCGGCAACTTGTCCGATGAAGCGATCCAAATCGGCGCCGACGAGATTGGCAAGTGGACCTTCGCCCCGCGCTCGGATTGGACCGAGATGGGCGATACGGATCACTTTGTACAGTTTTACGAGGCTGATGGATTTCTTTTGAATTCGTTAAGCGGCTTCATTGGCAAGGCTATCAACTCGGGTGATGGCGCCATAGTTTTGGCGACCCGGGAACACCGGGATGGTCTTGAAGCGCTATTGCGGGCCAATGGGCTTGACGTTGCCAACGCCAGAGCATGTGGCCGGTATGTTTCTCTGGATGCCGCCGAAACTCTATCGAAGTTTATGGTTGATGGCTCGCCGAACCCTGAGGTCTTCAACGAATTCATGGGTAGCGTAATCTCGAGCGTCACGGATGGCCGGACTCCCGTACGCGCTTTTGGAGAGATGGTTGCCCTCCTGTGGGCGGAGGGTAATCACGCCGGCGCGATTCGCCTGGAAGAACTTTGGAACGATTTGCAGAAGTCTCATTCCTTCTCGCTCTTCTGCGCCTATCCGATGAATGGCCTGGGCGGAGAAAAATTCATCGAACCACACGGCGGCGTTTGTACCGTTCACTCACGTATCATTCCGGCTGAGAGCTATGCCGGACTGATTGACCAGGATGCCCGCCTGCGAGTCATCGCTCAGTTGCAACAGAAGGCAGCATCGCTCGAGGCGGAAGTCAAAGAGCGCCAGCAAGCTGAGGAACGTCTCCGCCTGGCTCTGGTCGGCGAGCAGATGGCGCGCGCTGAAGCTGAGACTGCCAATCGGATGAAGGATGAGTTTCTGGCAACTGTTTCACACGAGCTGCGCACTCCGCTTAACGCGATCATCGGTTGGTCACATTTACTGCTCGGCGGCAGTCTGAACCAGGCGACGGCCGCGCGTGCGATCGAAACCATCGATCGCAACGCAAAGGCGCAGGCCCAATTAATCGAAGACATTTTGGATGTCTCACGTATGATCACTGGTAAGCTTCGCCTTAACAATGAACCGGTTGACATAGCCTCAGTCATTAACGCTGCTATTGATTCCGTGCAGTTGGCGGTGGATTCGAAGAATCTTGA
>Ga0137394_10003160_pt1 | contig 12346 bp, 12 predicted proteins | sample czobulk116metaG_FD_108278 | JGI IMG/M metagenome (GOLD analysis project Ga0137394, IMG submission 108278) | Vadose zone soil microbial communities from Angelo Coast Range Reserve, California, USA - czobulk1.16 metaG | ecosystem: Environmental > Terrestrial > Soil > Vadose zone | place: USA... | reverse complement strand
TCTCGGCGATGTGTCCCACAACCTTGGTCTTGCTCAGTGGCTTGGCTGCCATCTAGTCTGCTTATCCTCCTGATTTTTCTTTCCACTCCGATACGATCGAAGCAGGCCGCGAGCTGACTACCCTTGATCTCACCGAAAAAACTCGGGCCGCAAGGGACTATAGCCAAGGTAATCGCAGAACGCAAGGAAAAATCGCAAAAAAGGCTGGAAAAATGCAAGTTTTTTTGGAGAGGTGTGGAAATCACCGCTGAAAATGCGGCTCTCCAGGCTTGGCGCTCCCCATTCGAACGGGTTTCCAATTGCCAACATCAGGCTGGCCGGTGGCGAATTCGCGAATGGGGAACCGCAGCAGCTGGCGACAATAAAGAGAAAAGTTCAAAGAAGCAAAGGCTGTCTGGAGCGGAAAAGTAGGGCCGAGCGCGGTTTGCCTGCGCTCTACAGGGGCAGCATCCCACCAACGAGAATCGCCTTAGAGAGTAGCGAGATCCGCGTAGAAGTGGGCGATGGCTTTGATGCCGCCGAAGTAGTTTTCAAGGGCAATGTGTTCATCGGGGGCATGGGCGTTTTCGTCGGGCAAGCCGAACCCGATCAAAACGCATGGCACTTTGAAGGTGTCGTGCATTTGCGTTACAAAAGGGATGGAGCCGCCCTCGCGAATGAAAACAGCGTTCTTGCCAAAGCCTTTCCGCAGTGCGGTTTGTGCTTTCTTGAAAATGGGGTCGTGGTAGGAAGCCACCCAGGGCTTCCCCATGCTCAAAACTTCAAACTTGCAGTGGACCGTTTTCGGCAAGAGTTTTCGAATGTGTTTCTCCACAAGCTTGGCGATCTTGTGCGGAACCTGATTGGGCACCAGGCGAGTAGAGAATTTGGCAAAGGCCTTTGATGGAATGACGGTCTTGGCGCCCTCTCCCTGATAGCCGCCCCAGATACCGTTCAATTCCAGCGTCGGGCGTATCCAAAGCCGTTCGACGGTGGTGAAGCCCGTTTCGCCGAAATAGCCCGGTGCGCCGACGGCTTTCTCAAAATCCTTCTTCTTCCAAGGCAGCGCATTCAAGGATTTGCGCTCAGCATTTGAAACTTTTGCTACTTGGTCATAAAACCCCGGCACCGTGACCCGGAAATTCTTGTCGTGAAGCTTCGCGAAGAGCTCCGTCAAAATGGTGAGCGGATTGGGAACGGCCCCACCATATACACCGGAGTGCAGATCGCGCTCCGGCCCGGTCAATTCGATCTGATAATAGTTCAATCCGCGCAAACCGTAGGTGATCGACGGAACGCCCTTCCCCAGCATCGAGGTATCGGAAACCACCAGCGCGTCGGCCCTTAGCTTTTCCTTGTTCTTCTGGACGTAATCCCAGAGGCTGACGCTCCCGACCTCCTCTTCTCCTTCGATCAAAACCTTTACGTTGATGGGGAGCTTTCCGTCTATTTTCTGGAGCGATTCGAGCGCTTTCAGGTGGATGTGGACTTGGCCTTTGTCGTCGGCGGTACCGCGTCCAAAGAGATTGCCGTTCCGCACGGTGGGTTCGAACGCCGGCGACGTCCATAGATTGAGAGGTTCGGCGGGCTGCACGTCGTAATGCCCGTAGAAGAGGATGGTTGGCTTGCCGGGAGCCTCCAAAGATTCCGCATAGACAAGTGGGTGGAGGCCTGTGGGGATGATCTCAACGTTCTTGAATCCAGCGGCGCGAAGATTGCCGGCAACCCAGCGCGCGCCGCGCTCGATATCCGGCTTGTGTTCGCTCTTCGCGCTGACACTGGGAATGCGAAGGAATTCGCACAGTTCTTCCAAATGCTGATCGCGGCGGCCTTCGATAAATTCAGTAAGGTTCATTAGAGGCCCTCAGGGGATATGAGTCCTTTCCAGTATGAATACGCAAAACTTGATGCGAGTGTTGCTGCCGCAGAATGATTGCGGAACTGCAGATGACCTGCCGTGGCGCGCTTCTATCTTAGGGCCACCAGCGGACCCGGTACAAGCGAGTGACGAAGGAAAATGAGATCAGGAGCGCGCATTGGGCATCTCCAACGCTCCGGAAAAAGCGCGCGAGAAGACGCGGAGAAACTCGCGTAGCTACTCGAGAGCGAAGGAGTGGCTTTCAAAAAGTTCTCCATCATCCACACGTTGTTGTATGCGCCGCCGCAGAGAATCGCCAGGTTCCGTCCGTCCGGCGATGGCACCCCCGAAATGGAATAGCTCCGGGTCTCCTCCTGTGAGGCCTGAGAGAATTATTCCCCTTCCGTTCGGTGCCCAATCCCCATATCGCTGGAAGAAGTTCGCGCCTTTTCGATTGGACCTCTCTTGGCGCAAGCGAGTTTGACACCGAGCGAGATGAAAGATCGGATCGCGCTCTGCTGCTCGATCGGAGTCGCACATCCAGATCGTCGCCGAAACAGACAGCTGCGCCATAAGTTGCGCATCGAGAACACCTGCCCGAAGGGACAGGTTGACGGTGCGGCGGGGACAGTCGAAGATGGCGGTATGAGCGAAGTGACCTCAGCAACGCCGCGGCGCAGCGGGCGAGTGTTTCACAGGATGCGTGTGCAGGCGCAGGGCCGGGCGCACGATCGCAAGAAATTCAAAGAGACCTGCGAGACCGTGGTGGTGAACGCGCACGGAGGCCTGCTGCTGCTGAGGCACGAAGTGAACAACGGAGAGATGTTGGTGATTACCAATCCGGAGACACAGGAAGAGCAGGAATGCCGCGTCGTTTATCTGGGTGACCCGGGAGACAAAGGACAGCGCGTGGGCGTCGAATTTCTCACACCCGCGCCGCGCTTCTGGGGAGTGGAATTCAGCGACACTTCGCCGACCCTAGATTCCTCAGCCGTTCACTGAGACACCCGGGGCGGTGATGCGCACGGGGGCCTGGCTTCTACGTTTCAAAAACCAATCGCCCAATCTCCACAGAAGAAGAATTCCGACCAGCGCTCCGTAGAAGAGCGGCTTGCGCACATCGGACTTCACCAGCCAGTAGTAGTGAATGACCCCGCAGACGGCAGCCACATAGATGGAGCGATGAAGCAGTTGCCAGCGCTTGCCCCCGAGACGTCGAATCCAGCCGGCGGTAGAAGTCATCGCCAAGGGAATCAGCAGCACAAAAGCAGTGAAGCCCACGGTGATGAAAGGCCGCTTGGCTACGTCTTTCCACATGGCGGATAAATCGAAGGACTGGTCCGGACCGAGATAAGTGAAAAAGTGGAGGGAGACGTAGAAAAAAGCGAAGAGCCCCAGCATGCGGCGAAAGCGGATGAGGTCCGGGAGGCGCAAGAGCTTACGGAACGGGGTGATAGAAAGGGTGAAGACCAGAAAACGCAGCGTCCAATCGCCGGTCGAGTGCTGCAAGAATTCAACGGGATTCGCGCCGAGATCGCTCTTGATGATTCGCCAGATGAGATCGGCGAACGGAATCAAGCAGAGAAGGAAAACGGCGGCTTTGGTCCACTTGCTGATGAGCAGTGCGCGCACGCGGAACGTCCACCTTAATGGTATTTCTTCAGATCCATTCCGTTGTACATGCTGGCGACTTGATCGCCGTAGCCGTTGAACATCACCGTGGGTCGCATGAAGATTTCGCCGAGGCGGCGCTCCTTGGACTGGCTCCAGCGCGGATGATCGACATTAGGATTGACGTTCGAGTAGAAGCCGTATTCGTCGCTAGAGTAGCGATTCCAGGTAGTGGGAGGCTCCTTCTCCTGGAAGCGGATTTTCACGACTGACTTGATGCTCTTATAGCCGTATTTCCAGGGGATGATCATGCGAACGGGCGCGCCGTCCTGCGGAGGGAGCGTCTCGCCATACATGCCGACCGAAAGAAGCGCCAGCGGGTTCATGGCTTCGTCGAGACGCAAACCTTCGACGTAGGGAAAATCGATGCCCCCTCCAGCATGCGGCATTTGGCGCCGGTCGAAGAAAGTCTCAAAGGCAACGTAGCGTGCCTTCGGCGCGGGTTCGACAAGCTTTGCAAGAACGCTAAAGGAAAAACCGATCCACGGCACAACGATGGACCAGCGCTCGACGCAGCGGTGGCGGTAAATGCGTTCCTCAAGCGGGGCCAGTTTCAGGATTTCGTCCATGGTGAACTTGCGGGGGGTTTTCACATCGCCTTCGACCGATACCGTCCAAGGGGAAGTCTTGAAATTCTGGGCATTTTTCGCGGGGTCCGATTTATCGGAGCCGAATTCATAGAAATTGTTGTAATGAGAAACGTCGTTCAACGAATTTTGTTTTTCGCTGGTGCTGAAGGGGCTTTTAGCCAGGCCGGTGAACTGCGCGGCGGCAAGCGCCGTTTCGGGCGGCAGGGCCAGGTCGAAGAAGCCTTTTCCGGCGACAGCTGTCGCGCCGATGATGCCCACGGCGCGGAGGAATCTGCGGCGATCCAGATAGACCGACTTCGGAGTGATATCAGCGTAGGTCAAATCTGGGGCTTTCTGAATCAACATCTCTTTCCTCCCGATCTACCGGGGCGTTCGAGCTTCACCCTCATCTTACGTGCATCTATCAAGTTTAGATGCTGGAATCTAGCCAGCGGGCCTTCCCATTTAAATCCAGGGCCGGGCAGGCCGTTCGCTGCCCCTGATTTGTGAGAGTCATCTGCCGCAGAAAGGTTACAGAGGGGATTGCCGCCACTAGGAGGAATATTTGCTTCCGAGACTAACCGTGGAGTCTCCTCAGCACTTTTTGGGCGGCTTCGACACCGTGGTATTGGGCTTCCTCGAAGATGGAGATGCCGCTGACATCGGAGTTGGCGAAGAGGATTCGGTCGTTCAGATGCTTCAGACGGTGGCGCTCCAGGGAGAAAATCGCGCCGACGGCGGGGCGGATCATGGCATGGCCCATGCGCATGATGTCGATGCGCGAGACGCACTGGCGGATGTTGGAGTGGACGCGCTCGAGGTCGCGGAGAATGGCTTCTTTCCAGTAGGCCCAATCTTTGTCGAGGAGAAGCTGGCGGTTTTGCGCGGGCGCTCCTTCGGCGAGGGCCCAGTAAAACGTCCAGACGGTTCTGTCAACGTGCATGCGGAGGCTCTGGTGCATGGCGTCGACGTAGCCGAGCGTGGGTGAATCGAGAAATACCGTGTCCCAGGCAGGTTCGCCGCCGCGGGATTCGGGATAGCGATCGAGCGTGAGGTTGGCGGTGAGCCAGGGAGAATAGACGAAATCGCGGAGACGCGGAAAATTCTCGAGAAGATAAGGAGCAAGAAACGTGGGTGCGGCGAAGATGACGAATTCGGCTTGGAACTCGGTATCGCCGGCGAAGACGCTTGCGCCGCGGAGCGTCTCTGTGATGCGGTGCACCATCTGGCTGGTGCGGATGTTTCCGCTGACGCGTTCGAGGAGGCGGCGGGTGATCCAGCCGTTGCCTTCGGGCCAGGTGAGTGGGCCTTTTTCCTCGGACTCGCGGGAAGAAAAATAGTGAATGCCGGCCCAGGCGGAAGTGTCGCTCGCGAGCGCGCCGTAGTCGTCGCGGCAGGCGTAGTTCATGTACCAGTCGAGGAGGCGGGAATCAAAGCCCTGCTGACGGAGCCAATCGGAAAAAGAGATGCGATCCAGATCCTGAAACTTCGTTGAACGCCCGAGCTCGAGAGGGACGGTGAAGGATCCGCTCTTACGGAATTCGCTGAAGACCCTTTCGAGGCGCTGAAACTGATCGCGGTCTTTCCTCGTGAGGCCGATCGTGGGCTCGATGCCTTCCTGCCAGCGGCCGTAGAGAAACAGGCGCTCCTGCGGTGAAAAACCGAGATAGCGTTCTTCCCATTGGCCGTTTTTCAAGACGCCGAGATCTTCGAAGAGCTCGCGGACGTAGGTGGCCTTCGGGCCGGGGACGGGAACATAGTGGGCGGCCCAGGGATACGCCGTGATTTCGTTTTGGCCCCAGCGCGCGTTGCCGCCGGGTTGGGCGTTCATTTCGAGGAGGACGAAGTCGCTGAAGCCGCGCTTCTGAAGACGCCAGGCGGCGCTAAGACCGGCGATTCCGCCGCCGACAATGACAATGGGAAATTTCTCGGTGCGCTTCGCTGCGGGGAACCCCGCGCGGTCTCGCAAGAGATGCCCCATCTGGAAAGAATCGTTGACGAACGAGCCTTCGATCTTTTTTTCGCTTTTGAGGGAGAGACCGACGAGCGCCGCGCTGCCGAGACCAAGAAACTTGCGGCGGCCGAGCTTCAATGACTGATGTCCTTCCAATCGTTTTCGTAAGTGCGGACGAGGACCTGGCTGTTGAGCTGGTTGGCGGGCATGGGGAGCGGCGCCATGTCCGGAGGAAACTGAAAGAGCGCGGGAAGGCCGTCTACACTTACGAAGCGGAGACCGGCGGGGAGCGAGTTGGGACGACTGTATTCGTGCGTGCCCGCGAGAACGAAGCCCCATTCGCCGAATGAGGGGACGTAGACATGGTAGGGATAGGTTTGCAGCCCGGCTTGCTTCAGCGTTTCGGCGATGCACCAAAAGGAGTCGCGGGCGAACATCGGCGAAGTGCTTTGCACCACTATGAATCCCTGCGCGCTGAGATGACGCGAAACGGCACGATAGAAGGCCGTGGTGTAGAGCTTGCCGAGCGAATAGTTCGTAGGATCGGGAAAATCAATGACGATGAAATCGAAATTATCGGTGTTCGAATCCACCCAGGGAAACGCGTCCGCGTTGATGACCTGCACGCGGGGGGAAAGCAGGGATTTGTCATTAAGCTTGGTGAGCAGGGGGTTCGTGGAAAAAATTCTGGTCATCTCCGGATCGAGATCGACGAGGGTGATGCTCCCGACTTGAGGATACTTCAGGATTTCACGTACAGCGAGGCCATCCCCGCCGCCGAGAATCAGGGCGCGGCGCGGTGCAGGAACGGCGGCCAGGCCGGGATGGACGAGAGCTTCGTGGTAGCGGTATTCGTCGCGGGAGCTGAACTGCAGATGGCTATTGAGAAAAAGACGCAAGTCGTCCTTGAAGCGCGTGAGGACGAGATGCTGATACTGTGTGTCGCGGGCAAAGATAATCTCGTCGGCGTAGATGTTGTCCTCGGCTGTGGCAGTGATCTGCCGCGCTTCGGCCATTCCCGCGCCCAATGCGCACAAGACCACCAGACACGCCACGCGCAAACCGCGCGTGGCGGAAAGCTGGTTCGCAAAAAGGAAAGTGCTCCAAAGCGCGACACCGGCATTGATCAAGCCGAATAACATCGCGGAGCGCACCAGGCCGAGGCGCGGCACCAGCAGGATCGGAAACAACAGCGAGGCCCCGAGCGCGCCGAGATAATCAAAGGTGAGGACATGCGCGATGACGTCGCGGAACTGGTAACGGTCGCGGACCATGCGCATCAACAGAGGAATTTCCAGCCCCACCAGAACGCCCATCACCAGGACCAGCGCGTACAGAATCAATTCGAATCCCTGCGTAAAGGCAAACGCAAGCATCAGGAGCGCCGAGGAAAAACCGCCGATGACGCCGAGGAGAAGCTCGATCCACACAAAGCGGTTCGCGAGGCCGCGATTGATGTAGCGGGAGAGCGCGCTGCCAATGCCCATCGCGAAGAGGTACGTGCCGATGATGGTGGAGAATTGAAAGACGCTGTCGCCGACGAGATAGCTGGCGAGCGTGCCGGCGACAAGCTCATAGATGAGGCCGCAAGCCGCCACCAGCAGCACGGAAATGAACACCAGGATACCCATGGGCTAGTGAATCGCGGCAGCAATGATGATCGAGATGCCGAGGGACATGGCGCCGACAAGAATGGCGAGCGCCGTGTTGTGCTCCTGCACGATCTCTTTCCAAAGATGATAAGGCGTGAGCTTGTCCATCACCATGAAGGCGATGACGAAGATGAGAATTCCGACAAACGCGAAGACCAGAGCAGCGACGATGTTGCCGAGCGGAACCAGGTTCATCTTATTTGCCTCCTGTGTAATGGTGATAGCCGCCGTAAACCGAGCGGTACGAGCCGGGATTATCGCGGACGGACTTCGGAACGTTTTTGAGTTGATTGATGGTGTCGAGGCTCCAGCCGCGGTATTGGCCGAAAGCGGCCGTACTTAGAGTCAGTAATCCGTAGAGAAGGTAGAATTTTCGGAACATTATTCGTCATCCTCCGAACCGCCGGACATGCTAGATAGTTGCATGGGCGGGTGATCGCTTTCAGACCAGCGGGACCGCTCAAAGGTGTAGGCGCGAAAAGAAATGATGACTACGGGCATGAGCAACGCGAGAAAGGCGATGCCGTAGATTCCGAAGACGGGCACGTCATGAGTGACATCGACGGTGTAGGGAATGCCGGGAAGCGAAGCATCGGCCTCCGGCTCAATCCGGAGATAGTAGTGGCCGGGAGGGACGCTCGCGATCACGACAGCGTCATTCTGTTGGCCTTCGGACCAGGAACCATCGCTGTCGTAGCCGTGGTAGTAGCTGACTTCGCGGCCGAAATCCCAGGCTTGCTCGGTATCTTGATTGATCAGCGCGTAGTTCACATAAATCCAGTGGTTGTCGACGGGAGCGTGGGTTTTCACTTCCACTGTTGAAGGGTGGCCGGTAAGTTCGAACACGTCGGTGACGAAGGAAGCTTCGCCTTTCGATTCAGCGCGATTGTAATGATAAGTCTCATGAAAAACCGGCTCCTTTTTCGCACGCATATTGAAACCGGCCATTAGCCCGAGGAGGAATACGGCAAATGCAGCGAACGCAACCCAGATGCGGGTGACACTCGTGGTGACGGGCGAAGGCTGGTTCTCGTAGACCCCCATCGGTTCGGGCGGAGTGCCTGGTAGCTTGAAGGCATCCCAGATTTCCTGGCCGTACATGTACTCGCCGATCGACCAGGTGACTTCCTTGTCGAGCTTTTCGCTGGAGAGGACGCGCGGCGGATGGACGAAGTCAGTGACAGCGGCGTGTTCGCCGACGCGAACCTGCCATGGAAATTCACCGAGGACGAAATCAGTGTTGGCATCCGAAGTCTGAAAATGTTTGTAGCTCTCACCAAGATAATCAGCGGAGGCTCCGGGGCTATTTAGGAAGGCGCTGTCCACGCTTGGTAGAGTCTTGCAAATACTGATGTCGTTCCAATGGCCGTTGTATTCGCTGAGGTAGCGAACGCCTTTGTAGGGATTAAACAGAACGTATTCGTGCCAGCAGTAGGTGATTCCGTCGACTTTGGTGCTGCGCCGCTGGAACCCGATGACTTCATAGTCCGTGCCGCGCAGCTTGCCACGCGTGCCAAGTGGAATGAGGGGCCTTATGTCGCTCGTCTTAATTTCGAATTGCTGGAGGATGGCGAGGCTCGGATCTTTGGCGTCGAGGATGGAATGACAGCTCCCGCACACTACTGTTTCGGCCTGGCCAAACGAACGCAGCACAATGGCCGCGCCGCACTTCGGACAATTCAGAGCCTTGGCTTGCGGCTTCGGCGGCCCGGAAAGTGGCGGAGCGCCCGCGCTCATCACCAGCCCTCGAAACCGCGCAGATTTTTCAATTTAAGATCGTCGAATTCCACGAACTCGCCGAGATACAGAGCTGGTTCGGGATCGCTGTAATCGAGCGTAGCGAATTTCGCGGACTCCGTGCGCAGATCGACGAAGGTGACGTCGGTCTTGTCCCAGTACTGGAACGGCAATTCGCCTTCCAGGCCGCGGTAGTGCGCCGGGGTGATGACGCTTACGGTATAGCGCTGGTTGCTCCAGGTGAATTGCTGGCCAATGTGGACCTGCGCGACTGCGGGGAGGTTCTGCGTCTTCGAAGACAAAGACAGCGCGTATTCACCTTGCGCATCGGAGAGCCAGGCGCTTGTGCCGTCGTTCATCATCACGTGCCATTCGTTCCAGCCGCCTTGATCGTACTCGTAAAGGATGCGGCCGACCACAACGAACGCTTTGTTGCCGTACCGCCCTTCGCTATTAATCTGAATGGGTGAACTGTCCGGCGGGAGATCGGCGACCTGGCCGACTTTTTTCAGGTCCAAATCGATGCGGACGAGGATGCTCTTGCAAAATTCGCATACCGTCTGCACGCTGCTGGACCAGCGAAAAACGATCTTAGCCCCGCAGTTCGGACAGTTGGCAACAGGCTGGGTCATCGCGACTGACCCATCGGACTTGCGGCAGGAGAATTTACCTCAGTCACTGGCAACCTGCTTCAACTTCGACTCGTAGGGCCTCTCGAGTCGACGGACCGCAACGGAATTGGCATCAAACAGTTGCCGCAGAACAGTTTCGAAATCCCACTCAGCGCGCGGGACACAGCAGAACAGATTCAGACACAGCGAGCCGTGCTCCGGAAAAGTATGACACGCGAGGTGCGACTCCGCGAGAAGGCAGAGGCCGGTAATGCCTCCGGTACCGGGAAACTTATGCCACTGCGTCTCGCCGACGGGCCGGAGCCTCATCTCCCGGATGATGTTGTTGAACAAACCCTGCAAGACGGCCGTGTCGCGCAACGACTGCGACGAGCATCCGAAGGCTTCAACGACCCACTCGATTCCGCTCATGGCAGGCGGCGACACTACCCCTGGGGCTTCCCGCATTCCGGACAGAATTTGGCGCTCGGCGGGATGGGTTTGCCACATTCGCTGCAGAATTTGGTTTCGGCAGCGGGAGTTCCAGCTGCTGCGGGTGCCGCCCCACCGGCGGGCGCCGAGGTTGCCTTCTTCACGGCGTCCATCATTGCCTGGCCCATGGCCACGCCTGCGCCGAGACCCGCACCCATTCCTACCGCGCCTCCGCCTTCATTGGCGGCCGCGATGGGGATGGCCTGGGCAACTTGATATTGCGTGAACTTGCCCATGTCGCCGAGCACGTTCATGCTGATGCGCTGGTCGAGCACTTTCTGCAGCTCTTCCGGCAACGAAAGGTTTTCAACCACAAAACTGTCCAGGGTGAGCCCGTATTCTGTGAAGGATGGCTTGAGAGCCTCGCTTATTTTTTCGGCAAGCGCGCCTTGATTCGCGGCCATATCGAGGAAGGGCACCTGGCTGGCGGCGAATGCATCGGTCATCTTTGCGATAATGGTGTTGCGCAACTGACCCTCGAGATCAGCGACGCGATAGAGATCGCGCGTGCCGCTGATCTTGCTATAGAACGATTTCGCGTCGCTCAAGTGGTAGGAGTAAATCCCGAAGCCGCGGAGACGGATGGCGCCGAATTCCTTGTCGCGAATGGAGATGGGATTCTGCGTGCCCCAGTGCTGGTCAGTCTGAATGCGCGCGGAGAAGAAATACACATCGGACTTGAAAGGCGACTTGAAGGCTTTGTCCCAGTTCTTGAGATAGGTGAGGATGGGGAGGGTTTGCGTATTCAGCGTGTAGAGTCCCGAGCCAAAGACGTCAGCAACCTTGCCTTCATTCACAAAAACCGCGGCTTGCGAATCACGAACGGTCAGCTTGCCGCCGTTCTGGATCTCGCGATCCTGCATGGGATAGCGGTAGGCCAGGATGCCTTCTTCCGGCTCAACCCACTCGATGACATCGATAAACTGCTTGGTGATGAAGTCGCGAAGGCTCATGAGAGGCCTCTCTTCCGGCGCTCAAGAGCAAGAATTGCGGCCGGTGAAAGCGATGCTACGGTGCGGCTCGCGGCGTGTCAATGGTTCGCATAAGAATGCAATTGCTCGAATATAGCCAGGCGCAATGTGAATAAAGCACTCGGCGCTATCACCAGAAAACGCAAGGAGATATGCCCCACGCTGGATAGCACACGTATTACAAAATCTTTCGCGATTCTCGCCATAGCTCAAATATCCATACTTTGATCGGTGGACAGGCCATATGCGAATCCAAGGATATGTAGGTACCGAGGATACCAGGCAGCTTCGTGCCCATTTCAAAGGTTCCATTAAGGCAATGACTTCACCTTTCCGTAGGGATTAGGAATGCTCCCGGTATCGGTTCCATCGAGTAAAACGATTGGAAAATCCGCCTGGTAATCGGTTTTTTCAACCACGCACGTTTGAAAGACCTCCCGAATGCGCTCGCGGTGGTCAGGATGAATCCTTTGGAAGTAGACCTCAGGGGCTGCGCTGTCCTCATTCGGCTGAAAGTCGTAAATTCGAGCATTTTCCGGTGAGCTCACGACTTTCCCTGATAAGACGTCCCACGACCAGGAACCTGTACGCGCTAGCCGCTGCGCTTCGTGTAATAGCGCTTCGCTCTTACGCAAAGCCTCCTCGGCGCGTTTGCGCTGTGTAATGTCCTCGGACAGCGCCATTATGAATCGCGGTACCCTCTCGGTCCCCGGCACAAGAGAAACGTTATTGCTTACCCAAATCGAACTGCCGTCCTTGCGCAGATACTTTTTCTCAATCTGAAACTGTCGTCGTTTTCCCTCCAGCAACTCGGTGATGAGCGCCCAGTTGGCTTCGCGGTAGTCCTCATGC
>Ga0137394_10003158_pt1 | contig 12347 bp, 10 predicted proteins | sample czobulk116metaG_FD_108278 | JGI IMG/M metagenome (GOLD analysis project Ga0137394, IMG submission 108278) | Vadose zone soil microbial communities from Angelo Coast Range Reserve, California, USA - czobulk1.16 metaG | ecosystem: Environmental > Terrestrial > Soil > Vadose zone | place: USA... | reverse complement strand
CGATCCGAATCAAGGTCTCCAACGGTTCCATGGACATTGACGAAATCGAAGTGAACACACCGGCAACGGCCCCACCGCCTCCTGGGCCGATGGGGATTTCGCCGACGCTGGGCTACAACATCGCCTGGGACGGCAATGATGGGCAATTCAACAATCCCGCAGTCGGTGCTGGCCCGCCTCCGAACCGCGCGCTGGCGACTGAAGGCACCACCCCTTTCACCAGCAGTGATCTTGGGCCGGCGTTGAGCATTCCATTCCATCGTGCGGTGAATCTAAACGATGGCCTTTACGGAAACGCGCATAGTTGGATTTCTGCTAACGGTCTTGGTGGCAATTCCGATCCGGATCCTTTTGCCGGATTGAACTTCGGCGGATTGATCAGCATCACGAACATTGCGTGGAGCCGCGACAACGGCGAGGGTACTTCGACCGACCGCGCGATCGGCGCCTATAAACTGCAAGTCACCAGCGTCGACACTCCCGATGCGGCAACGGCTGATACGGATGACCCGGCTACTGGATGGGCCACCATTGGAGTGATCGAATACCGCAATGCCTTCCCCCCGGACTTCAACCCGCACCTGCGTCATCGCTTCGATGTTTCCGCGGGCGGAATTCCTATCGACGCCACCGGCCTGCGCATCAAAGTGTCGAATGGGGCGATGGACATCGATGAAATCGAGGTGAACACCCTTGCCCAGGTTCCTCCGCCGCACTTAACAGTTAGCCACTCTGACAGCAGGGTCGTCATTTCATGGACAGGGGGTGGCGGTCTGGAATGGGCGCCTAAGGTAAATGGACCATGGACATGCCTGGGAACCGCAGGATCACCTTACACGGTGACCATCGGCGCTGAGGCTGCGCGCTTCTACCGCATTCGGCGTTGAACGGCGGGCCCCTGCGGAAATTGGCGTTGCAGGCGCCTCGCGTCGTTATTCGTAATCTTCGTTGAGCGCCTGAAGGAAAGCCGCCAGCGGCTCGACGTCGTCGTCGCGCAAACGCATTTCGGTGAGCTCCGGGGCTGCGTTGCGTAATGCGCCCGCGCGCGCCAGGGCGGAACTCTTGATGTAGAACCTGATCACATCTTCCAATGAGTCCTTCTGGCCGGTGTGTAGGTAAGGCGGCGACATCGCGAGCCCACGCAAGGTCGGCGTTTTGAAAAGGGCAAGCGTTTGCGGCAACAACACCGATGCGTCTGGATTTCTTTGCTCCGGGAAGAGTCGCAGCAGCGCGGGCTGAATTGCGAGATGATCGGGATTCGCAAAAATATTCCAGAGGCCGAGGTCGGCGCGGCCCGGAAAGTCCGCCGAGGGTATTTCGCATAATGTTCCGCTCGCTCGCGGATGATGGAACGTGGCAGGCAGCCAGGCGTCAAAGTTCGTCGCGCGCTGCGACAGCTCGGGAACAAACAATTTGGCAAAGGCGCCGTCGCCGTGGACGGACTCGTATTCCTCCTGGGTAGCGCCTGTATTGTGAAATGCGAAATCGGTGAAATGCGGCGGCGTATGGCAAGCGACGCAATTACCGATGGACCGGTTTTTCACCTGCGACGCCGCGCCGTTGCCACCTCGAGCGAAAAAGATCTTCATCCCCGCGAGCTCCCTGGGCCCGAAACGGAAATCCTGTTTCAACATTTTGAAGCATTTGTCCGCCGGTGTGACGAAACGTGGCTCCTTGATGTCATCCAGCATCGTCATGAGATAGCGGATATAATAGCGCGTTGATTGTCCGGGAGTCGGTCTGCGCGGCAGCTTGTTCTTTTCCAGGAAAACATCGTAAGGAGAAGAATCGTATTCAAAACGCTCGTCGCGTGAATAACGCAAAGAGCGCATATAGGCCTCAATCGCCCGAGCCATCGCGTCGAGAATCTGTTCATCCGAAGCCGTTCGCACATTCAAACGAAATTCTGCAGCCACCAGATAATCCTCGGTAATTTCGGAGCTGCTGCCGCCCAAGACCTGGCGGTAGGAATAACCGCCAAATTCCTGCGCGAGTTGTCCCTTGCCATTGTCCTCGCGAATGATCTGCGCAATATGGCGCAGAGCTTCAGGACGCTCCGCGGGCAACCAGCCGAAATTGCGCCCTGTAAAGGTAGCCTTTGCCAGATCAACGCCGGAGCCGAATTCGCCATCATTGTGGAGGAACATATCGCATTCGCGCGCGACCAGTGCATTCACGATGGGCGGCGAATTGCGGGCAGTGAATTGCCTCCCGTCTTCGCGGGCGGGAACCGGCGAGCGCCGGCCGAAATCGGAATAGGTCCGGTTGCCTCTGCCGTAGGCGCCCTGTTCGGCCACCAAATGACAGGCGCGGCAATTCATGGACATTCCGGCGAACGGGCCGGGCAATGATTGCCCTGAGGTTGTGACGGTCGAGGCCAGCACGGGATCTCCTTCGGAGAGGATGGCGTTTGCGTCTCCCTTGGCGTGAGCGGCGAAGAACTGCGCGAAACGTGTTTCGAGGAACAACCGTTCTCCGAGGGCCACCTCGGGCGGATCTGCCTTGAACGTTTGCAGTCGCACAGCCGACGCCTTTGGAATCCGGAACCGATGCCGTGCTTGAGCAGCCTGGGACGTGGTGGAATCCGAAGTCGCCGCCATGACGCAGTTAGCCACAACCATCGCGAGCGCGCTCGCGAGCAGCAGAGTCGTTGGCCGGGACCGCATCATACACGCTTGGGCAATCCTGCTCAGTATGCTGGATTTGTGGCGTTACTGCAAATGGTGAAACGCCGCTCGCGAGTCATCTACCGTAGCAATCGAAGGTCACGAGATTCACTTATTGTATCGTGGCGGCGTTTTATCTTGATGTTCCGCCGGAAAGTGCGCGGGAAAGAAGGTTCTACCGCTCGGTTTATCTTCTCCTCGATTCTTAGGGCTGCTTCACCCGGAGGAAACCGGATGCTGGCGCGTTGGGAGGAACCTCGACTGCGACCCGACGGAGGCGGGTTGGTTCGGTCGTGGCCCGTAGAATGGGCAAGGGCGCCCATCCGGTGACGGGCTGAAGGGCGTCAGTGGCGAACAGAACAGCATGGGAGCTTGAAGCATCGGGGTTTTCAAAAAGGATCTCGCCGCGAGCATCTTTAAAACCGGAAGCCTCCCTGATTCGAAACGTGGCGTCCGCAACCCAGAAGCGGACTTTCATCGTGGTGCGATTTCCTTGCGCGTCGCTGATGCTGGCCGTCAAATGGCTTTCAGCAAGATTGCTGATCGCGGGATTCAACACGATGGAGAACACACCTGGACCCACGAATGATCCCTGGGCAGCAAGTTCGCTTCCGGCCGAAAGGCCGTTGACTGGAAAGTCTGCTTTCAGCGAAAACGTGGCGTTGCTAATCCCACTGTAGGCATCGGCGAAGCCGACGCGCAGTTCGGTCAGCGGCGGCGTGTTGCGATTCTGCCGCGGGCTGCTGACCGTCAGGGTGGGCCGGAGGTCGTCGAGGTGCCAGCCAAAGTTCGTGGCGGTTCCAACGCCGGTGTTGATGGGACAGCCGAGATCGATCCAGCGGGCGAATGTGATTTTTTCGTCCTCAGTCAATGAAGGCACGCTGCTGCCGTCCGGAGGCATGACGCCGCCGGTGTAGTCGAGGTCCGCGGCATTGGGGTTTGCGCCGGCTGGAAGTGTGGATGGATCGCCAGGAACGGTTTCAGTCGGATGATCTTCGTTGCGCCAGCCGTCAAGGCGCCTGCCAAATATCTTCCATGTAAGCAAGCTGCGGCGGCTTTGGAACATGCGCACATACCGGCTGGCGTTGCTTTGGCGCCAGGTGCGATTGCTGATCACCGGCTTGTAGCCCCAGCGGGCGGCGCTGTCGTTCGCCAAACGCGCGTAATCGCCAGGAACGCTGTTGCTGACGCTGTAATCATCGAGCACAAGATTCGCGTTGAGCGATATGTCATTGGTCTGCGAGTGGCAGGCGGTGCAACTGCGTTGGAGGATCGGGCGGATGTCACGAAGGAACTCGACGTTGAAAGCGCCCGCAACGCTGTTGGTCTTTACCACTGTTTCATTGGGAGCGTTTTTGGTCAGCAGAGTGGCGAAGCGGGTCAGGTCCCAAGGCTGGTAGTCGGGCCGGCCCGCAATCGTAGTGGCGATATCGAGGGGGCGCTGGCTGTGCGCGTGGCAACCACCGCAATTGTTGCGCACTTCCCCGGGCCGCACCTGGTGCCAGGTTTGGGCCATACTTAGGACCACGCCCTCCTTGTCGAGCATCTGAAAGGTGAAGGGCGTGTCGGCGGGAATTTTGGCCATGAAGCTCGTGTCCGGATTACCCTCCGGATCGAGAATCGGCGCTCCGTTGGTGTCATACTTGCGCAGAGGAATTTCGCCCAGGATGCGATGACGTTCGTGAGCGTGATTGTAGTATTGGGTGCCATCATTGTAGCGGCCGCCAGAGTTTGGTCCGTAACTACGGTGTGTATTTGGCTCCAGTCCGACGATGCGCACGGCGTAAATCTCGCTATTGGAAAATTTGCCCGCATCACTGCCCTGGTAACTCCAATTGCTGCTTTGCTCGTTCTCCGAAGTATTGAACGCATCGAGGCCGTCGTAGAAATTCGCCCAGGAGGTGACTCGGCCCGGAAAACTTTCGCGCTTATAGAAGCTGCTCGTTCCGACGATGCCGTAGGGTGTGCCAGGCGGCAGGTCGGGATGCGCCGTGCCGTCATTCGGCAGCCACGGGCGCCGGACCGGTTCTTCGGTCCCGTGGATCGCGCGCCACGGCACAACCGGACGGGGCCAGGCTTCATTGTATGCCGGATCGTTTTTGATCAGCACAAGCTGCGCTGGATTCGTAATGACATTCGCTCCGCGAATCAAATAAAGGCCGGCGTCGTAATAGGGCAAAGTCGTGGGTCGATTCAGATCGTTAGCTGGGCCGGGTGACCAAACCACCAGCAGGTCATTGTCCGGCGCCGCGCTCGGATGCGTGAATTTGCCGACCCGCACTCCATTGCTGCCGATGGGCGCGGCTTCATCCTCCCCATGGGTAAAAGGCACGATGCTGTACATACCGCGCGGAGTGAAAGGCATGGTGAAATCGTAACGAAACCCGCCCCCGACCGTCTGCGCAATGGCCGGATTGTTCGATGCAAACGCGCTGTGGAAGGCCGGGTTCGGATAAATAGGCGCTGGTGGGATGCGATACAACGCGCCAAATCCATTGTTGTTCAGGTTATAGTAATCGACCACCACAACGTCCCCATTGCCGAGTTGCGTCATGAAATGAAACGCCTGCGGGCTGCGAAAGGCGCTGATGATCGGCCCCCAACTTTGCCCGTCGGGCTGGATGGCCCAGATGCCCCAAAGTCGCTCGTCGCGCAATGCCTGGCTTTCGTAGCTGCTGAACATAAGCCGGCCATCTTGGAGAGGCGTTGGGTGCAGGGCGCTGCCGATGTTAAGCGGCGCGATAAAGGTAATATTCTCTCCGTCATCATCCATGACGAAAAGTTGCAGCGTGGGCGCGGTAAAACTTTGGGGAGGAGTATAGGCGTTGCGATTGGAGACGAAGGCAATCTTGGCTCCAGGCAGCGGGCAAGGACCCAAATTAAGAATCCCATACCCAAGCCGATTGTACTGCGAAGGCGGGTTGACCGGGTTGTTTGAGTGCCAGTTTCCCGCGCCTGTATTGGGCGTGAACTCTTGAAAGGTCAGCCGCTGAATCTGCCGGCTGGTGAGATGAATCCGGTAAATATCGCTGCCTGCATTGGGGAGGTCATTCCGCTGCGAATTGAGTTGGGCGCGTTGCAGATTTGGAAACAACGCGTAGTAACACCACTGCGCGTCAAAGGAGAGGAACGGGTCGGTGACTGATCCGAGCCCGCCCGCGACCAACTGCTCCTCCGACCCATCGGGATGCAGCAGCATCAGATCGGCGCCGGCATCCATCCTCGCCGGATGAAAGACCTCGGGCCAAAGCGAGTTTGTGTTATCCCCAAAACGCGGTTGGCGGGCGTAAATGATATCATAAGGAACGACATTCGTCGCCGCCGATGCCGCTACGGTCGTGACAGCAAACAGGACCGAGATCCAGTGCCTCAAGGCTCTCGCAATCGCGGGCATAGCCGAAGGATGCGTCCGCCGTGATCATAGTTCAAGCTCGCAAAGGGAGCGTGGTGCCGTTGAATCGAAGAGCTTGCACGGCGAACGATCCGACCGAACCTACTGCAAAGGCACCGTTCGTCATTTGCTTCGTCATTAGTCATTTTCCACGGTTTGTTCTTCGTGGTTAAATCCAAATCTGGACGTCACGGCCATTATCCGCCATAACCAGCCCAGGCACAGACCCGCAGCGAGCATGACAACACAACTCTCCCCAAACTCATTTAAGCAGGCGATTCGTGAAGGCCGGTCACAAATCGGCCTCTGGTGCAGCCTTTGTAGCAACGTCGTGGCAGAAGTCATCGGCGGTTCCGGATTCGATTGGATTCTGATCGATACCGAGCATGCTCCCAACGAACTGCCCACCGTCTTCAGCCAATTGCAGGGCTTGGTAGGAAGTTCGGCTGCGCCGGTGGTGCGGCCTGCCTGGAATGACATGGTCCTGCTCAAGCGCTTGCTCGACGTGGGGGTTCAGAACTTTCTGGTTCCCTATGTGCAAACGCCGGAGGAAGCGCACGCTGCCGTGGCGGCGACCCGATATCCTCCCCAGGGAATTCGCGGCGTTGCGGTGACGCACCGCGCCAATCGCTACGGTCGTGTCAAAGATTACTTCAAGCGAGCGAACGACGAGATTTGCCTGGTCGTACAAATCGAAACCAGGTTGGGATTGCAAAACATCGAAGCCATTGCCGCAATTGACGGCATCGACGGTCTTTTCATTGGGCCAAGCGACCTTGCGGCGGCACTGGGTCATCTAGGCGACAGCGCTCATCCAGAGGTCCGCGCTGCCATCGAGGATGCGATGAAACGGATTCGCAAAGCGGGCAAAGCCCCGGGCATTCTTGCCCCGATCGAGGCTGATGCGCGCCATTGGTTATCGCACGGCTGCGTGGTTCTTGCGGTCGGCAGTGATGTGGGTCTGCTGGCCCGACAAAGCGAGGAATTGGCCACAAAATTTAAGCGGTAACCGCCCGCCGGTCCGGCGCCGGCGCTACAAGGAACCAGTAGGAGAATTGACTGGCCGCAATCATGACGGCCGCGAGCACAAACGCCGGTGTGTACGAGCCTCCACTCAACTTGATCACAAGCCCAGTGGCGACAGGGGCGATAACGCCCGCTATATTTCCTACAAAATTATAGACGCCCACCGCCAGGCCGACCTCATTGGGAGGGGTGCAGCCTTGAAGAAGGACTAATTGGTTGGCCGTCGATAAGCCAACGATACACGCGCCCATAATCAAGAGCAGCGCCGTGTTCGGGTTCGACGCATGGGCTGCAGGAATAATCAGCAAACCACTCAGGAACGCGGCACTGATGATGCCCTTGCGCGTGCGGGCCGGGTCCCAGCCCCGACCGATGAGATGGTCAGCAATCCATCCCCCCAATGGCTGGCAGAGCCCGAAAACCATGAATGGCAGTGACGCAAAGATGCCAGCCTTCATGATTGTCAGATGGCGAACGTTGACCAGGTAGCTCGGCAGCCAGGTCAGAAGCAGATACCAGAAGTAATCGAAGCAAAAGAAACCGAGCAACACACCCTGCAAACTGCGGTTGCGCAGAAGCGATGGGATCTCGCGCCAATTTAACCGCGGGCGCTCACCACGGCCGGCTGAGGTGTCACGCATTTGCCGCGGAGTCACCAGCAACCAGGGCGCCAGCCAGACCAGGGCGGCGAATCCGACAATGGCGAAAGTCGTCCGCCAACCAAATGTCTGCAACAGCCAGCCAATCGTCAGTCCTTCGAGCACCAGGCCCGTGCGCGTCCCAGCGTCGAAGAGCCCGCAAGGCAGGCCCCGCTCGGACAAGGGAAAGAGCAGGCTGACAATCTTTGTCCCCCCGACCAGGTAAATCGCCTCTCCAATTCCAAGAAGCATGCGGCAAAACATCAGCACGGCAATTGACCCGGCAAACCCCGTGAGCCCTTGCGCCAGCGACCAAAGCGCGAATGCTCCCGCATAAAGCCAGCGCAGATTAAACCGGTCGACGCACATGCCCATGGGGATCTGCATCAAAGCGTAAGACCAGAAGAACGCAGATGAAACCAGGCCCTGTTGGACCTCATCGAGGTGGAAGTCCACGGCCAGAATGGGGAGCGCATAGGAAAGAGTCTGTCGATCGAAGTAGTTGATCAGCGAGGCGGCGAACAGCAGCCAAACAATGCCCCAGCGCCTCGAATTACTCACGGGCAGAATGTTCGAGATTGCCGTGGGAGGAGCAGTTGTCGTCTCTTGCGTCGTCATGGCGGCGGTGTACGCATTGATGGATTCGCTGCTGTTGTCGCAGTTCCGAAGAGGCAGAGCCAGCCTTTTTCCAGCGGTTCAGACTGGCGATCCAACTCCCAATTCCGTAGCAATGACGCGGAGTTCCTGTTGCAGCTCTCCGCTGATCGGAATTCCTTCGGCAGCTCTCTTCCGTTGGGTTTCGTGCTCGATTTCTCCTGGGACGAAAATTCGCTCGCTGCCTGGCGCTGGCGGACACGAATGCATTAACTCAATAATTTCGTCCATGCGTTCGCGAAATTGGCCGAGAGGCATAAACGATTCGATGCGCAATGCCGCGCAGGTGTGGGCCACCTCCGAAGGTCTTTCCACTTGCTGATAGAGAGTGCGCACGTGCGTCGAGAAAGCCCCTCCTGAAAGCACGCCTGTAAGAATATCGATAAGCAAACTTAGGCCGTAACCTTTGTAGCCACCAAACGGCTGAATCAATCCTTGCTGCGCGGCGGCATTCGGATCGTCGGTCGGCACGCCGTGCTTATCCAGCGCCCAGGTTGACGGAATTTTTCGCTTCTCCTGTTGTGCGACGAATATTTTCCCCCAGGCGACAGCGCCAGTCGCCATATCGAGAACGAGTGGAGGAGCTTTGCCCGCGGGAACAGCAAGGGCCACGGCATTGTTTCCCAAACGTCCTTCACGGCCGCCAGTTGGAGCCATGGTCGGGCCGGCGTTGGTGACGGAGAAGCCGATCATCCCCTGTTCAACCGCCTGCAAGGCATAAAACGCGGAGGCGCCAAAATGATTGCTGTTTTTGACGGTCACCACAGCGACGCCGGTTTTCTCGGCTTTGGCGATCGCCAGCTTCATGGCCATTGTCGCGGCCACTTGTCCAATGCCGTGCCCCGCATCAACCACCGCAGCCGAGTCATACTCCGAGATCACTTGAGGGCGCTGGTGCAGCTTGAATCCGCCGGCGCGGATGCGTTCGAGATAAATCTTTAAACGAATGAGCCCGTGCGAATCGACCCCGCGCAGGTTGGCAAACAAGAGATTCTGCGCCACAAGTCGCGCCTCGTCGGCATCTAGCCCCACCTTTTCAAAACAAGCGGTACAGAACTCCGCGAGCGTTGCAGCAGAAACCAAGGCTTCTCTCATGAGTCGGCGCTGTGTATCTCATTAATGCAGGTCTAAGTCAATTTGGGGGAGCGGACCAGTCTAACGCGCCACCGGTCGTTTTAGGGCAATGCCAAAGCCGATCATCAGAAACGACATTGCCGCCGTGCACGAGAGGACTAAAATGCCGTGCTCTTCCAAGCGAGGAAGCCATTTTGTTGCAAGCCCGGTAGTCAGTGCCACCAAAAGATAAGCTGCCATCGCAAACGCGATCGCACAACCGAGCGCATCAAGAAGGTTGGGGAGCCGGAACATTTCTTTGCGCAGTCTATTGGAATACGCTTCGAATTCTCTTTCGATGTTGCGCTTCTGTTCGCGATAGGCGCTGGCCGGATCGGAGGAGCATTGGGCGTCGATCTTTTCCCAAAGGCCAGCCGTGAAGGCGGGGGAGAGCAGGGGTGGTGTGAGAGCCCGTTCCAGTGCGGTATTAAGCTGCTGCGCCTGCTTGTGAAATGCGCGGCACTCGGGACACGTAATCAAGTGCGCCGCCATCGATGGCTGCTCGTTTGAAGTTAACTCACCGTCGGCGTACTCCAGAAGCGCACTCGCGTTCCTTCGGAGGTGCGCGGAAGCGGCCTTGCGATTGGTCCCTGGGCCCAGTTCATATTCCGATCCATTCATTTTCAATCAATGTGTTCGAGGTTATGTCGAGACGACCGGCCGGCGCGCCGCCAGTTTGATTAGCTCCTTCTTTGCCCGGTATAAAAATGTTTTCACTGTGCCGAGAGGCAACCCGAGCATGACCGCGACTTCTTCGTACGATTTCTGTTCCAAATAAAACAGTGCTATGACCCGGCGGTACCTTTCCGGAAGTTGATTTACCATCCAATGAACGTCGAGCTCCGCCCCCGTTTCCATCACATTGGCGTGTAGTGCGGTCAATTCTTCAGCCGCCAATCCGATCTCGGGCCTGTCCAGGGAATCCGTGCGATGGGCGGTTTGCTTCTTCAATTCGGTGAGGCAACAGTTGCGGCTGATGGCATAGATCCAGGTCGAGAGTGACGCCTGTCCCTGGAAGCCCGGAAGCGCCTTCCAGATTCGCAGAAAGATGTCCTGGGTAACATCTTCGGCCTGCGTTTCGTTGCGTAACATGCTCACACAAAGACGAAAGATCTTGTCTTTGTAGCGCTCAACTAACGGCTCAAATGCCGCGCGGTATTCCCTCGCGCCAAGCTGCTCGCGTATGTCCCGGTCTGTTGTCTGGTGCAGTTCGGTTATCACGAAAGCTGAGCGCGCCCCGGGGCAATGTCCTCCGCGACCTGCTGTTTATACCATGCCGTCGGGCGAATTGTTTCAAGCAATTTGGCGATAAGTGATTTTTCCTGACATCGATTGCTACTGGACTGAAGTTTCTGAAACCTACGACCAGGCTCTTGAGTCAGAATCAATGTCAACGACGGTAAAACAAACTAAATAAGGATACCTGACTTATGATTAGTCCTGCACACATGGCTCTAATGATCCCTATCATCGCCATCGTAATGGGAGTGGGAATTGCCATGCTCAGCATCTATTTGAGCTATCGCAAGCGCAAAGAAATCTTCACCCTCTTTCATCAACAGCGCATGGCTGCCATCGACAAAGGAATCGATCTTCCGGACATTCCGGAAGCTTTCTTTGCTGACGACGCCACATTGAAGAACCCGCGTCGTGACCTGCTTAAAGGGCTCGTCTGGCTGTTGGTGGGCGTGGCCGTGACCGTCGCCGTGTATGCCCAGGGAGAGACAAAAGAGGCTCTCTTTGGCCTGATTCCTGTCGCTATCGGGGTGGCGTACCTCATCTACTATTTTGTCGAAGGCCGGCGGCAACCCGAGCCTAAGCCCCCCGCCGAGGGAAAATCCAGATTGGCCTCTTCCACGTCGCTTGGTTGATTTTGACCTGGGCACACTCCCAGCCAAGGTCTTCGGCAAATCTCCCGGATTGCAGGCGTTAAATCGCGCTTTCGCGGTGGCATAGCCCCGTTCAAAGCGCTTTCGATTTGACTTCAGGCCTGCTAAGCACACGTTTTACGTAAGCGAAAGACTACTTATGCCACAAGCCATCATGGATCCGGAGCAGGTGAAGCGCTTTGCCGAAGAGCTTCAGCGCTTTAACCGCGATCTGCAAAACCGCATGGGTTCCTTGCAAGCGCGATTTTCAGCATTGGGCGATAGCTGGCAGGACCAGGAGCACACGAAGTTCTCAGACGAATTCAAGCTGACCGTCAAAGCCCTCAAGAAGTTCGTCGAGATCTCCGATCAACATGTCCCTTATCTGTTGCGAAAGGCCCAGCGGATCGAGGAGTACTTGAACCAGCGCTAAGCCATGGCCGAGAAAGCCCATGTCACTTCCAGTGAAGCCATCGAGTTGTTTCGAGCCAGTCTCATTGCTTACGTGGGCAAGACTCGACCGATTCTGGAAGACGGCGCCGATGAGGTCTCTCGCACGCGGCAGTGGCTCCAAAACGACCGGCGCATTCATTGGGAGAACCAACTAAGGCGCCGGACCAAGGCTCTCGAGGAAGCCCAGCAAGCCCTGTTCAGTTCCCGGCTTTCCAACTTGCGTGAGACAACTTCGGCCGAGCAGCAGGCTGTGGCTCGCGCCAAGCGGGCCGTCGCGGAGGCGGAGGAGAAGCTTAAGGTCGTGAAGCGTTGGACGCGGGACTTTGATAATCATGTCGACCCCTTGGTGAAACAGCTTGAAGGGTTGCGCACAATGCTGGCCAATACGATGCCAAAGGCTGCCGCCTATCTGGCTCAAACCATCAAAGCGATTGATGCCTACGTGGGCGTCGCGCCGGCGGGCGTGGCGAGCTTGCCGCAGGCAACCGCCCAAGAGCCAGACGCATCCGATAGCAAAGGAGGCATTTCTTGATTGTCT
>Ga0137394_10003154_pt1 | contig 12348 bp, 12 predicted proteins | sample czobulk116metaG_FD_108278 | JGI IMG/M metagenome (GOLD analysis project Ga0137394, IMG submission 108278) | Vadose zone soil microbial communities from Angelo Coast Range Reserve, California, USA - czobulk1.16 metaG | ecosystem: Environmental > Terrestrial > Soil > Vadose zone | place: USA... | reverse complement strand
TTCAATTGCTTTGCACAAGCCCGTTCGTTTCGAACGGGCTTTTTTGTTGAGTCGATCCGGCCGAACTGTACTTATATCCGGTACTGCCTATGATCGAAACTTCTCCTGCGGCGCCAGTGCCATCGGCTGAAACGGCCGTCCAAAATGTCCGCTGGTGGAAGCTCCTCAATCGCTATCATTGGTTTGTCTTTGCCATGGCCTCATTGGCCTGGCTGTTCGATTGCCTGGACCAACAGCTCTTCATTATCGCCCGCACTCCGGCTATTGCTGACCTGTTACCACTTGGAACGGGGACGGATATCGTCAAACAATGGGCCGGCCGAGCGACGGCAATTTTCGTGGCGGGCTGGGCCACCGGCGGACTGATTTTTGGAGCAGTTGGCGACCGCATCGGTCGCGCCAGGACCCTCGCGTTGACCATTTTACTCTATTCGGTGTGCACTGGCCTCTCTGCACTGTCCCGCAACGAGTATCAATTTCTAATCTACCGGTTCATCACGGGATTAGGGGTCGGCGGCGTGTTCGGTCTTGCCGTGGCGTTGATCGCCGATGCGCTGCCCGACCGAGCCCGCCCACACGCATTGGGAGCGCTTCAAGCACTATCTGCTGTCGGCAATATCACGGCCGGTCTCATTGCGGTTTTTGTCGGTTATCTCGAAACAACTACCATACGGCCTGGCAGCTCTTGGAAATACATGTTTTGGATCGGCGCCTTGCCCGCGTTCCTCTGCGTCTTCATTCAAATACGCCTTAAGGAGCCCGAAAAATGGGTCAAAGCGCGTGAAGCGGGACGCATAACGGGCGTCCGCTTCGGTTCCTATCCATCACTCTTTGGCGAGGCACGTTGGCGCAAGCCGGCGCTTCTTGGAATGCTGCTCTGTGTCGCCGGAGTTATTGGGCTGTGGGGCGTCGGCTTTTTCAGTCCCGAACTGGTCAATGACGTTACCGGAAAGATACTCAAGGCCCAGAACGTGCCCCCCGAACACTTGCCTGGAAAGCGCCTGATGTGGACTGGCATCAACATGATCATTCAAAACCTTGGGGCATTTTTCGGCATGATTACGTTCACCAAACTTGCGCAGGCTTACGGGCGGAAACCGATCTTCGCGATCGCCTTTGTCTGTGCATTTGTAAGCACCGTTGTCGTCTTCAAATTTCTCAGTCAGCCCTGGCACATTTTTGTGCTCGTTCCGATTATGGGCTTCTGTCAGCTCGCGCTCTTCGCCGGCTTTGCCATTTACCTGCCCGAATTGTTTCCCACTCGGCTTCGCAGCACCGGCACCAGCTTCTGTTACAACGTGGGCCGATTCATAGCCGCCAGCGGCCCCTTCACCCTCGGCGTCCTTCAACTCCGCCTGGCCCAGGGCGCCACGACGCCCGAAGCAAAACTCGACGCCTTTCGGAACGCCTGTTGTTGGGTCAGCATCGTCTACCTCCTGGGCCTGATAGCCTTGCCATTCCTCCCCGAAACGAAGGGCCGCCTCATGCCTGAAGATTAGTCGCCTATGGAGCTGGCATTCTCAGAGCCGGGATGTCTGTCCCTGGCGTCTGGGAATTGACTGCCTTTCACAAATGCGCCATCATGCTCGTATGAGCACGCTTGCCGAAATCGAAGAGGCAGCCGACGCCCTTCCGCCCGAACAGAAGCAACAATTGATGTTGTTCCTCGCGGCCCGATTGCGGGCTGACGGGGCTCGTGTCCCCGATCCGCGCAAGTACTCACGCGAACAAATCGAGTCTTGGATCTCCGAGGATGAGGCTGAGTTGCGCCGGTTCAAACAGGAAGGGTGAGGCTTTTCCTCGATACGAGTGTGCTTCTCGCCGCGAGTGGTTCGGCCCTCGGGGCTTCTCGCGAGCTTTTCCGCCTTGCGGCACTAAATGATGGACACTCTTGGCCTCGCCTTATGTTGTGGAGGAGGTTTTACGCAACTTGCCCGAGTTAGCACCGGCTGCGAGCGGAGAATGGGTTCGCCTTCGCCAAGAATTGGTGCTGACAGATGACGTTCTCACGCTTGATTGGCCAGTCGTCTTTCCGGTGCCGAAGGATCGGTCAGTCCTGTTTAGCTCGCTCGCATCGGCAGACGCCCTCATCACGCACGACCGAGGAGATTTCGCCACACTGTTGGGCACCACTTTCTATGGACTTAGAATTCTCACTCCGGGGATGTTTCTTGAAGCTGAACGATCCGGCCAGAGATTAAGACTTCCTTGACCGATGGAACAGCCTGTTAATGACCAATTACAAATGATTCTATTTCAGCCCTCTGCGCCCTCTCGTCTGCCTTGGTGTTTTTTAATCCTTAAGCACCGCCCTCTTTCCGCCGATGGGGTAGAAAGGTATGAGAAAATGTATATTCCTCCTCATCGCGCTCATCGGCGGTCCGGCAATGATTGTCTCGGGATTCCGCGACTACCAAAACAGCAAGAAGCTCGCGGCCAACGGTAAGGTTACCAGTGCCGTGGTAGTCGACGCCGTCGAAACGGTTTCTCGAAAATATCGAACCCACCGCTACTACCTGGTGGTCAAGTACCAGCCCGAAGGCGCGCAGGCATATACCAAGAAACTTTCCGTTTCGCACGACGTGTTCGATCAGGGAATCGCCGCTCGATCCGTGCAAGTCCATTATCTTCCGTCTGATCCAAACGTCGCGCAGCTTGGCGAGAAGGTTGAAATCAAAAGCAGCGGTATGACCACGGGTGCCTTGCTTTTGTTTGGCGGTCTCGCTGTCGGAGCCTACCTCTGGGTGTCGCGCTCGCGAAACGAAGACTCAGCCACTGACTCTGCCATCCCGCCCATGCCGAACGAACTCAAGAAGGCGGCCTGAGCCAACGTTTCCGCTTTCGCATTCTTTTGGCTCGCATTACAACCCTGCGGTAATGCGCGCCATTTGCTTCCTGCTGGTTTTTGTCTCTGCTGTTTTTTCACTCGATGCGGCTGCTCCCCCCAGAAGTGACGATTCCGCATTGGACTCTTTCGCTGAAGGCTTTGTTAAGGGCTATCTTGACTGGCGGCCCGGCGAAGGTGTGTCGCTCGGCTTGCATCAATACGATGGGAAGAGCACTGACTACTCGCGCTCGTCACTGGATGCGGAACTGGCCCGCCTGAACAAAGCGGAACGAACCCTCGCTGCTCTACCAACCAATAATTTGACTCGGCGGGGCTCGTGTGATTATCGCCTGCTCCAGTCGGCCCTGCGCAAAGAACTCTTCAAATTTCAGGATCTCCAATCATATACCCGCAACCCAATGACCTATGCGCGGTCGATGGCTGTTAATATCTACATCAAGCGCGATTTTGCGCCGCTGCCAGAGAGAGTCCGTTCTATCATCGCTATCCTGCGTCAGTCATCGAATGTCTTTGCAGCGGCCCGCGCCAATCTTGACGAGATCGTTCCGCGCCCGTTGGTTGAAACGGCGATTCAGATTGCCGAAGGCTCCGCCGAATTCCTTGCCAAAGACCTGGTCACCGCCCTCAAGGATCTCAAAGACGATTCGTTGCAGGCACAATTCAATACCGCCAATCAGCTCGCGATCTCTGAGCTGCGCGGCTATGTGGCCTGGCTGAAAGAGAAGAAGCTGCCGGCAGCAGACAACCGTTTCGCGCTCGGGCGTGAAAAGTTCGCAAAAATGCTTCGTGAAGGCGAATTGATCGACCTTTCCCCTGAGCGCATCCTCGACCTCGGCTTGCGTGAGCTGCGCCGTGAGCAGCAGGTTTTGGCCGCCACAGCGAAGAAGATTGATCCCACGAAGAAGGCGACAGACGTTCTTAAGCAAATCCAGAAAGATCATCCCACCGCCGAAAGCCTGATCCCGGATACGCGCAAAAATCTGGAAGCGATCCGCCAGTTCCTGATCGACCGTCACATTGTGACGATTCCCTCGCCGGTGCGCGCCCGAGTCGAAGAAACGCCACAATTCGATCGAGCGACGAGCTTCGCTTCCATGGATACTCCCGGGCCTTTCGAAACCAAAGCCACCGAAGCCTATTACTATGTCACTCCCGTCGAGCAGGAATGGTCGCCGCAACAGAAAGAAGAATGGCTCACGGCCTTCAATTATTACACGACCGACGTCGTCACTATCCACGAAGCCTACCCGGGCCACTACACGCAGTTCCTCTGCCTGAACGCTTCCGGCGCCAACCGCATGGAAAAAATCCTCAGCAGTTATGCTTTCGTCGAAGGGTGGGCGCACTACACCGAACAAATGATGCTGGATGAAGGGTTCGGCCCGAATATGCCGTCATTATCGAGTCAACCCCCGGCACTGGTCGCCGCCAAATATCGACTGGCCCAATCTGATGAAGCGCTCCTCCGCCTTTGCCGGCTCTGTTGCGCGATCAAGCTGCACTGCCAGGGAATGACGGTCGATGAAGCCACGCGCTTTTTCCAGGACAACTGCTACTACGAAGAAAAACCCGCTCGGCAGGAAGCCGTCCGCTGGACCTTTGACCCCGAATACCTCTATTACACCCGCGGCAAGCTGCAAATCCTCAAGTCACGCCGCGATTGGCAAAAGCAGGAAGGCACAAGATTCGCGCTGCAACAGTTTCATGACGAAATGCTTCGCCACGGCGCTCCTCCGCTCCGGTTGCTGCGCGAACTGATCCTCAAGGACTCGTCGAAGTGGTCAGAGCTCTTTTAGCGGGTCGGGAGTTGCTCGCGAGATTTGAGAGGGTGATTCGAAACCCGGCCGTTTCGAGCCGCCCTGATGTTTCGAGCGATAAACCGTCATTTGCGCAGGGGTCGGTGCATTATAGTAGGTGAGCATGTCGGGAATCTTCATCAGGACCCATGGCTGCATGTAGTCTTTGCCGTTTTTCGTGAAGACCACATCGTCTGCTAAATAGACGCACATATGCAAAGCTTTGCCTGCAACGTCGGTGAGCAGAATCAAATCCCCGTAGCTGGGTGTTTCTCGAATTCGGCGGTAGTCCGCGTCCAAAGCCCGCTGGACGTTTTTGAACTCCACAAACTGAGGATCGGGCTTGTCATTGAAGAAGTTCATGGCAGTCCAGAAGCAATTTTCGTTTGGACCATTGGCGTCGTGGGCGAAGGTATACAAGCGCAAACGCGCAAACGTCGGCAGGATGTAGGAAACGTTAATGCTGGCGCCGCCGCGGACCTTTGCCATCGACTCGAATAAAGGCCGAAGGGCTTCGGCCCGCCCGCCCTTGCCCCAGTATCGCACAATCGCATTGATGTCACTGTCCGCTTTGATCGCCAGACGCATCAGAAAGGTTTGTTCTCCGTGCAGAGCCTTCACGAGCCTTCGAAAGGCCACGTCGGAGAATAACCGTTGCACAATGGCTCCATCGCAAAAGCAGAGGACGTCGCCCTGCTTGTAGATCAGCTTGCGTATCAGGGCCGCCTGGTCCGGATCCAATCCGGTTTCCGGGAGCCATGCTTCAAAGCTGTCCGGATGAAAGCGAAAGGGATAGCGTTGGACTGAGTTGGCGTCGCTTTGCGCGAGGACCGAGTAGATTCGCTCCCGGGCCGCACTGCTCAATTCCAAAACGACTTGGGGCGGCGGCGTGAGGGAAATTCCATTGCTTGTTTGCTCCCAGCGGCTGGGGTCGATCAGCGCGTCTCGTTGTTCCTGGGACAAGCCGCAGGAATTCATCAGACCGGTCAGTTGTTGGCGAGAGTATTTCTCGAAAAACCAGCGAGGTGCCGCCAGCGGTCGGGAGGTATCGGGCAGCAGTTCGTTCGGTTCTTCCAGCGGTAACTTTGTGTACTCGAACAGCCCCGCGTCCGGGGAGGGCCCATAGATTCCGCGTGCCAGCGTCATGGGCTTGCCGAAAGTGCCGGGCGAAGTCCTGTTTTTGGCCAGCGCAGAATGCGACACCTGCGCCGCTTGAAGCAGGGCCATCAATCCCATGCCAAGGAGGAAAGAAATTCCACAGGCAACCAGCAAGCGGCCTTTGGCAGGCGCGGTTTCTTTCGTGCTAAAAGACGCTGTTTTCTCTAGATGGATGTTCAAACCAGCCTAAAATTCTTTCGTGTCGCTCTGCCTTGCCCCGCAACTCCCCCGAGTTGATGGGCTTCCCCCCTAAAATCGCCGCGATCCGTGCTTGGAGGCAAAGCAGGATCAGTTCCAAGCCATCCTGCCAGGTAGCCCTTGTAGGAATCAAGGACGGGAGATTCAGTTTTTCGGTCTGTCTATCGCGAACATTAGAATCTCCTAACCTGATCGCTCGGCTCATCTCAGGTTTTTCCGCCGCTCTTAAGCTCCGCTAGGAGTGGCCCGTCTATAGTGCTGCGGTTTGCCCATTGCTTTCTCCCTCTCAGAAGAGGGCAGGGGAGAGGAGGCCTCTTTCTGCGTTCGCAAGCCGAACCCTTTCGGAGCTGGAAAATGGAAGCGATTTCGCGCAAACTGGGACCGGCTTTCATGAAAACCACTCCACGTTTTCAGACCGTGATGAATCACGCGCAGCAATCGACAAAAAGGAATAATCGTGCTGCATGGATTCTGTTCTGGGTCGCGCTTCTGCTCCTGATCGCAGGACAAATCATTTGGACGACAATCACGGGACCTTCTCCGTGAGTTTCTCCCGCCCGTGCTAAAGCCGATCGGATTTGCCGGGTATTTCTTTGCGATTTCTCTCTTCTGCTCGATTGGAGCGCCATTCCTCGCCAACGGCTCGACTCTGCGAAAGCTCGGATTAGCGCTCATCGCCGCAGCGGCTCTTCTAATCGTCTGGTATCTCGGTGCAGTCGTTCACCTGCTCTTGTACGGGGTCTGATCGGAGTCGGATCAACGATCTGCCGAATGGAGGAAGCTGGTGGGCGCGGCGACCGATTATGATTTCCTTCCGCGGACGCATTTCGACTCCGTTCCTCAGATCAGAGAGCGTCATTCACTTCACCCGTTTGCAGGTCGTAGGTCTCGCCGTCGTCTCCACGCACCGCCGCACCAAGTCGGGAAGCCAAGGCAACCATGGCAGTCCAAACCGGGCATGACCGGTCGCCTGGTTCGAATCTCGCGTTAACATGCGCGGCGCCATCAAACCATCGAAAGACGGGGCGCCACGTGTTCTCGTCCGGAAAGTAAACGTCGACACCGCCGTCACGCTTCAGAAAACTGATAGCGTCGCCGGTGTTCGAATTGGTGACACTGTGTGGGTCCGGCCCGCACAATCGGACATTCGCGGTGGCACAAACTGCGGTCTTCCAGTCGTCGAGGGAAATAGGCCTGGGCGCTCCGTCATCGTTCAGTGATGGCATCGACAAATTTGAAGGCGAGGCATTCGTGTCGTGGCAATGAGCTAAAGAATGCCACTACGCTTGCGACAACCGCAATGGCTGAAGCGCTTAACGCCCATTTGCTCATATGCTTTCTTTCTCCTCATTGGCCATTCGGATCGACTATTGATCGCATCCCTCTGTCCTCAAACGTAGCAATTACTCGTTCGCTAACTTGAGATTGTTGCTTCTTCCGTAATACGCCCAGGTGCGAGGGAATTGTCGCTCAATCATCGCATAGTCTTTCGCCGTCAACTCAGCGAAGATCATGCAATGATTCAGCATGTTTGTGCGCCGATCGCGGAGTTCAGGGCGCAACCAATCGCCGCCAGCAGGTTTCTTCCGATGAGGCAGTCGGATATCAGGCATTTCCTTGCCGAACTTCTCTTCGTAGACCTCACCGGCAACATAATCGAATTCCTCGAACTCCGGATTCTCGGCCCGGCGCATCTTTTCAACGATTGAGTCTGGGTCGTGCAATCCCTTCTCGTAAACGGCGCGTCCCGATGCGATCAACCAGCTTCGAAAGTCAGCGAACCCGTCGTCGGAGCAAACGCCGCCTTGAAATAAGCAGGCCACCAACCACAAATCCCAAGTGTAAGCAGCCGATTTTAGTTCAATCAATTTCCGTTCAAACTGGATCAGGCCTTCTCGTGATAACTTCTGCAGTTCACCGGTTAACCGAGTAACCTGTTTCTCCTGTTTCACCGCTTTCGTGCTGTCGATAATCGTCCAGAATTCCTCCGTAGACATGTGTGGGAGATACGCAATCCGCGAAAATAAATCAAATCATCAGTGAGTGTGACAGAGGTTTTCGTGTTCGAACGGCGGTTATTTAGTGGCCACCAGCCTCACGCCCAAAAGAACAAACAGCCCGCCCGCGACGCGGTTCAGCAGTGTGCCCAAACCGGGGTTGTCGTGGAATTTCCGGGACATCAGTGACGCGAACCAGGCGATACAAAAGCACCAGGCTGTTCCTGTGACAACGAAGCAGAGTCCGAGGGTGATGAAGGCCCAGAGTTTGTTTGGGCTTTCCGCAGCAATGAACTGCGGCATAAAGGCTAAAAAGAACAAGGCCACTTTTGGATTGAGGACATTGGTAACCAGTCCCTGCCGATAAATCGATCCGAATGTCGAACTGTTAAAGCCTGTTTGGATGGGAACCGCCGGGGTGCGCGTCAGCCACATCCTGATGCCAAGGTAAATGAGATAGGCGCCGCCAAGCAGTTTCAAGGCGAAGAATGCGGAAGCTGAGGCTGCGATCAGAGCCGAAAGACCCACAGCCGCCGCCATCGTGTGGATCAGGCTGCCGGTTGAAATGCCCAGGACCGATGCGAGGCCCGCACGGCGTCCTTCCGCAATACTCCGACCGAGGATATAAAAGGTATCCTGGCCCGGAGTTAAATTCAGGATAATGGCCGTTGCCAGGAAAATTCCGAAATCGTGGATGCCAAACATGCGCAGTTGATTTACGGCGGTTCGTTTGAAGTTTAAAGCGCAATCTGGCCTGGAATTCCGGACGTTCCGTTGCAGCGCTCCGCTGAACCGCCCATACCGGGCCGCAGGCATCTCCTCCTCTTAGTCCCCCACACTTTTCACTTGCGCCCAATGTAGGTATACTGTATTCAAGAACAGTATGGGAACGAATGGTTCCGAGGACGACGCTCAACGGCCCCCTGACCGAGAGGCCGGTTTTTGTCCTTGTCGTTGGTTCTCCGCTCTTTGACATTTCAATCGTTGCTGAAACCGCCACGGCAAAAGAACCGAGCCAGGCGGAATGCCTGTGCTCTGCCAGGGTCCGGGGCACAGGCGCCGTCGCGAGAACACTTTGTCGGCTGACTTTGTCGCCTTGGCTCAGCCTATTTTCCTCCTCGACTTTATTGGAACGTTCACGCTGGTCGTTTCCTCGCGGGGTGAGAGACTCTCGATTCGATCGTCTGAGGTGGAACTGAGTTGGTACGCGGCCACTGGCGGGACATATCAAGCCTATTATCGTTCGGACATGACGACGAACACCTGGCGAGAGTTCGGACAATCAATCGTTGGAGATGATCTGTCGCACCGCATGTACGACTCCATCCCAGAGAGGGAGTCCCAGCGCTTTTACAAAATTATCAGGACCGAGCATTGATCTGTCGTTTACAGACTGAAGTTTCGGCATACAGTTTCCCTTGTTATGCCAAGTCCTGAAGAAAAAATTCAAAGCTTCCGCCAAACCTACGCCGCGCTGCGCGCTGAAGTCGGCAAAGTCATCGTCGGTCACAATGAAATTGTCGATGGCACCTTAATGGCCCTGCTCGCTGGCGGACATGTGCTGCTGGAGGGTGTTCCAGGCTTGGGCAAGACGTTGTTGGTGCGGACTCTTAGTGACGTCCTGGACATTTCTTTCAACCGCATTCAATTCACGCCCGACCTGATGCCGGCCGATATCCTTGGAACGAACATCGTCATGGAAATTCCGGGTGGCCGCCGTGAATTCGTGTTCCAAAAGGGCCCGATCTTCGCCCACCTGGTTCTCGCCGATGAGATCAACCGCGCGACTCCCAAAACTCAATCGGCCATGCTGGAAGCCATGCAGGAGAAGAGTGTCACCGCTGGCGGCGAGATCCGAAGGCTGGACGAGCCGTTCTTCGTTTTGGCGACGCAGAATCCGATCGATCAGGAAGGGACTTATCCGCTCCCGGAAGCGCAGCTCGATCGCTTCTTTTTCAAGCTTATCGTCGGTTATCCCAACGCGGCCGAGCTCACTGAAGTGCTTACTCGCACCACTGAGGGCAACAAAGCTCAGGTGAACCGAGTGACAACGAAGGAACAATTGCTCGACTTGCAAACGCTCGTTCGGCAGGTGCCCGTAGCCTCGCACGTGAAGGATTACGCCGTGCGCCTGGTGATGGCTACGCATCCGAAGACTGAAACCGCGGTGCCCATTTCCAATCAATATCTGCGATTTGGCAGCAGCCCGCGTGGCGGACAGGTCTTGCTCCTGGCGGGAAAAGTTCGCGCCCTGATGCACGGCCGCTACAATGTGAGCTTGAAGATATCCAAGCGGTCGCGAGAGGGGCATTGCGCCACCGGCTGATCCTGAATTTCGAAGCGGAAGCCGAAGGAATAACTACCGATCATATCATTGAGCGGGTCCTCAAGGAAGTGCCGAAGGATGCAGCCGCGGCTGTTCCTGCGTGAGGCCGATGCCGGAAACTCCGTAGGAGTGACATGTCTATAGTGAACGCCCCAATAACCGCGGCGGGCAAGCGACTCTTTCCGCCAGGTTTTGGAGTGCGCCAGTCCTCTGGCGCTTTTGCATCTCTCCGCCACAAAGAGAAAGCGCCAGAGGACTGGCGCACTCCAAAACCTGGCGGAAATTCGAATCGTCATAGAACATGGCGAATTTATTGACACCTGACTTGCTGCGACGGCTCGAGCAGTTGCAGTTGCTTGCGCGGCGGCGGGCCAAAAGCTCGGCCAAGGGCGAGCGGCGCAGCCGAGCGCGGGGACAGTCAGTGGAGTTTGCCGATTATCGCAACTATACCGCGGGCGACGATTTTCGCTACCTCGATTGGAATCTCTACGGGCGTCTCGAACGGCTGTTTCTCAAGCTCTATGAGGAAGAACGAGAGCTGCCGCTGCGCGTTTTCCTCGACGCCAGCGAGTCGATGACCTTCGGTACTCCCGTAAAGTTCGATTTCGCGCGGCAGGTGGCCGCTGCCATCGGTTACGTTGCTTTGTGCGGCTTCGATCGCGTGACTGTATGCCCCTTTCCAGACAACCCCGATGAAGCTGCCGCCCGAGGAGCTTTGCGGGCAGTCCGCGGTCGCAAGTCGGCGTTGACCTTTTTTCAAAATCTCAACCAGATCACCGCGCGCAGCGCGGCGAATTTGAACGAAGCGTTGCGACGCGGCGCATTGGAAGCGCGCCAGGCCGGCGTCGCCGTCGTTCTCACCGATTTCCTTGATCCCGCTGGTTATGAAACGGGCCTTGGCGCATTGGTCTCTCGTGGATTCCAGGTCACCGCGGTGCAAATTCTCTCCCCAGAAGAGTTGAATCCTGGAACCTATGGCGATTTAAAACTGATCGATGCGGAAACCGGCGGCATCCAGGAAGTCACCTTCGGTCGTTACCGTGTCAAAGCCTATCAGCAAACCGTGCAGAACTTCTGCCAGCGTTTGCGCGAATTCTGTCAGGCCCGCGGAATCACGTATTTTTTGGTCAGCTCCGACACCCCGTTGGAGCAACTGCTACTCAGGCAACTCCGCGAAGCCGAGGTGTGGAAATGAGCCAAGTGCGGAGTGCGGATATATTTTCGAATGCGACTCTGATAGTCTTTGCCGAATGCAAGATAAGAATCTGAATCTAAAGGAGCGGACGAAGAACTTTGCGCTTCGTGTAATCAAACTGGTTGAATCGTTGCCCGCGACTGGAACGTGCAAGCTATTGGGCTACTCGCACTCCGCACTGCGATGAGTTTTTTGGCTCCAATTGCTTTTGCGTTCGCAGCCGCCATCCCGGTGGTCATTGTGTTTTATCTCTTAAAGCGCAAAAGAGTCGTGAAGCTCGTTTCGAGTACTTTGCTTTGGCAGAAATTTCTCGCCGAAACTCAGGCGAATGCTCCGTTTCAGCGACTCCGCCATAATTGGCTGCTGGTGCTTCAACTGCTCTTGCTGGCGCTGGTTGTGCTTGCCCTCGCACGACCGTATTTCACCGGACGAGCCAGACCCAGTCGCTTGCGAGTCCTTATTCTCGATGCCTCGGCCTCGATGCAAAGCATCGATGAAAAGCCTTCCCGCTTCGAGAAAGCCCGCGCCGAAGCCATCAAATGGATCGATAACTTGCGTGAAGGCGATCAAATGGTCGTTCTTCAGGCAGCGGCGAACACGCAGGTCAAACAGTCGGCGACCAGTGATAAGATGGCTTTGCGGCGCGCCCTTGAATCGTGCGTTGCCATTGATTCACCCACTCGGCTGATCGAAGCGTTCAAGCTCGGCGAGACATTGATTCGCAATCAGCCCGATGCAGAAATTCATCTCTTCAGCGACGGCGCTGTGCCAGACCTCGGCGAATTCGAGAACAAGAACCTGCCACTCGTTTATCATAAGGTAGGCAAGCG
>Ga0137394_10003153_pt1 | contig 12349 bp, 7 predicted proteins | sample czobulk116metaG_FD_108278 | JGI IMG/M metagenome (GOLD analysis project Ga0137394, IMG submission 108278) | Vadose zone soil microbial communities from Angelo Coast Range Reserve, California, USA - czobulk1.16 metaG | ecosystem: Environmental > Terrestrial > Soil > Vadose zone | place: USA... | reverse complement strand
TCCCAGGTCATGGCCGCCATCACGGTGGGCTACGAAGTGATGACGGTGGCGGGGGCGGGTGAGTCGGTCGCCCCCGCGATGGCCGCAGGCAAGCTCATGGGACTCGATGAAGATCGCCTCGCCAATGCCGTGACGATTGCGCTCACGCCGCACGTGGCGTTGAACAAGGGCGTTGGCGCCATGTCGATGTGGAAGGGCGTGCGAAGCGCGGAAGCGATCAAGTGCGGGGTCTGGGCTGCGATACTCGCGCGTGAAGGCATGACGGGTCCGCCGCAGCCGTTCGAGGGCCGCGGTGGTCTGTGGTACAGCCAGGGTCGCATCGGGAGGGCGTTCACGCTACCGGCACAGCCGCGGCTGCAGATCGAGCGCGTGGTCAACAAGCGCTTCCCTTCGGACCAGATGACGCAGCAGACCCTTGGGCTCATTCCACAGATGCGCGCCTGGACCAAGGTAGATGAGATCGCGTCGATTCAATACGACATGACGTTTGGCGACTGGGAGGAGGTCGGAGACGCGCCCAAGTGGGATCCCCGGAATCGGGACACGGCCGACCACAGCCTTCCGTATGTGCTCGCCCGAAACCTGATCGACGGGGAAAGCTACCTTGACGCCTTCGCGCCCGAGAAACTTCCGTACCGCGATCCCGTTGTGCGCGGGCTGATGGAGAAGATCACGCTGTCGCCGGTCGCCGGCTGGCGGGGGAACGGCACGGCGCGTATCACGATTCGCAAGAACTCGGGTGAAGAACGATTCTGGGACACCCACGGTGGCAGCCGAGACCCGGGGGACATGAGCGAGTTCCCGCAGATGGCCGACGAGGAGATCACGAACAAGTTCAAGCGTGTCTGTGCCTACCGGCATGTGGCCGACGCCCAGCGGGACCAGGCCCTGGCCCAGTGGTGGAATCTTCGCTCGATCGGAGACATCGCGGAGCCGATGCGCACGCTGGCGACGTTCGGCCGGCCGTTACCGTTGTGACGTGGGGACCGTCGCCCGTCCTGGGAAAGGAATCTTGCCATGCGTCGATCTGTTGCCGCCCTCCTTATCGTACTGTGTGCCGGGAGTTGGGCCGCGCCTGCGTTTGCAAGAAGCGAGACCGTCACGGGTGAAGTCATTTCGCTCTCCTGCTACTTTCAAAACAAAGCCAACGTGGGGCAGGCCGGGTTGCTTTGTGCGATCGCGACCGTGAAGTGGGAGGCCAATCCAGCTGGAGTCCTCACGGCCGATGGGAAGGTCTATCAGCTGGCTGGTGGTCTGGTGGCGAACAACAACGCGAAGGTCGTGCCGCTCCTGGGTCACATCGTCACGGTCACCGGCGACGTCTCCGTGAAGCACGGCATGCCGGTGATCTCGGCGGATCAGGCCGTGCTCGTCGAGTAACGACTACTTGAAGGCGTCTCACTGACACGCGCGCTGTTCGAACGGCCTCGAGGCGCCGGAACGTGTTCAGAGCTTTTTGTGCAGCCGAGGTGAGCAAATGGTACGCGCCTTCCGCATCGTTAGTCTCGTTGTGTCGCTTGCACTCTGTCGATCCTGGAGTGCGATTGCCCAGCAGGGCGTTGGTTCGATCGGTGGCACCATTACGGATGCCTCGGGCGGTGTGCTTCCTGGAGCGGCCGTGACGCTCTCGAGCCCCGGACTCATCGGCGGGAATCAGGAAACGGTCACGGACGAGCGCGGCGCCTATCAGTTCACGAGACTTGTGCCAGGAACTTACAGTGTGACCGCCGAGCTGTCGGGGTTCAGCCGCGCGGTCCAGCCGAACGTGGTCGTCAATGCCAATGCCACCGCACGCGCCGATTTGAAGCTGGCAACCGGCGCACTCGAGGAAAGCATCACGGTCACGGGCACCTCTCCACTGCTGGATACGACGTCAGCCGTGCACCAAACCGTCATGTCCCGCGACGTCCTGGATACGCTGCCGACGGGTGCCGACATCTGGTCAATCGCACGGACGGCCCCTGCCGTCACCATCAGCAAGATCGACGTCGGCGGCAAAGAGATGATCGCGCAGTCGGTAGCGTATGTGCACGGGAGCACGAGTACGGAGAACAGTTACCTGATGGATGGCATGGAGATCAACCACTATAGTACCGGCACCGGACAGGCCGTGAACTACTACGTGGACACGTTCCAGGCCGAGCAGCTCAATTATCAGGCAGGCCAGGCCCCGGCGGAGCAGGCGGTGGGTGGCGTCATCGTCAGCTTGATCACGAAGACCGGCACGAACAAGTTTCGTCTGGCCGCCATGTACGACGGCACCAGTCAGTCGCTGCAGGCCAACAATCTCACGCCAGCCTTGCGGCAGCAGCTGCTGGCCGGAGTTCCCCCCGCAGCGCTCGCAGCGAATCCAGACATTGTTCCCGGTGGTGAAATTGCGTTGCTGTTCGACAGCGCCGCCACCCTGTCAGGACCGATCCTGAAGGATCGCTTGTGGTTCTTCGCGCACACGAAGTTCGGCAAGTCCAATCAATACAAGGTGGGCAGCTACAACGCCGACGGCTCGCAGCTTCTGAGCGACAACACGCTGGCAGACGGCCTCGGCAAGGTCTCGTGGGCCGTTACGAGGAGCAACCAGCTGCACTACTTCTTCACGAAGCAGCTGAAGGGGCGATACCACGTCGCCGGCGGTCCCACGGTGACCCAGTTCTTCGATACGAAGGCGTCGGCGTACAACCCCAGCAAGAACGTCATCAACATGGCACGGTGGACGAGTGTGCTGTCGCCGCGGATGGTGCTGGACGTGGCGGGCATTACGATGAACGGACAGACGAACAATCTGCCGCAGCCCGACGTGACGCCCGGGGACATCCCACGCTTTGACAGCGTGACGAACACGAACACCGTGGCGTCGGCAAACTATTCCATCAACAATGGCTGGAGAGCGGAGGCTGCTTCGAGCCTGAGCTACTCGGCCGGAACGCACGAGCTGAAGCTCGGATATCAGCTCGTTCAAACGAGGAGCGTGTCGGGTGCGACCTCGGTGTCCAATCCCCAGGGATTTCGAGCCGTGTACCGAAATGGCGTTCCGGACTCCGTGAATGCGTACAACACCCCGACTTCATCGATCCGCCGCCATCGAGACCACGCCGTATACCTCCAGGACAAATGGCGGCCGGCCCAAAAGCTGACGCTGAACCTCGGCGTGCGGTATCAGAGCACGTACGGGTGGATCGACGGCCCGCTGTGCCAGCAGGCGACCGGCTTCATTTCGCAGCGCTGCTTCCCTGACGTAACGGGCGTCCCCGATTGGAAGAGTCTTGTTCCGCGCGCATCGGCAATTTATGACGTGTCCGGGGATGGAAAGACCGCCCTCAAGTTTTCCGCGAACCGCTACATCATTCCACAGGGAGTGATTGTCGTGGCCCGGGTCAATCCGATCGGATTGACCAGTGACAAGCGGGCATGGACCGTCTGCGCGCCCGGGCAGACGTCAGGCTGTGATCTCAATCGTGACCTGATTCCTCAGCTCAACGAACTGGGGCCGTCGACCGGCTTCAACCTGGGCACGACGAACCGCTACGCCGACAACCTCAAGTGGCCGGTCGTCAATGAGATTTCGACCGAGATTGAGCGGCAGCTGCCAGGGTCGCTGGTCGTGTCTCTCGGCTACTACTACCGCGGACAGCGGAACATGATCGGGTCGCGCAATGTTGCCGTGCCGGCATCCGGCTACATTCCGCTGCAGGTCACTGAAGCCTCGAGTGGGCGGCAGGTCACCGTGTACAACCAGGACCCGGCAACGCTCGGTAAGTTCGATGTGCTCTGGTCGAACGAGCCCGAGTTGAACCGCTCGTTCAATGGTGTGGATGTGACCGCGCAGAAGCGAATGAGCAACAAGTGGATGGCGATGGGTAGCCTGAGCTGGGGGAAGAGCGACGATTTCATATATGCCGACACGGCCGATCTGAACAATCCGAACAATGCCTTCCGTCGTGGTCCGGATCCTTTCGACCGGCCGCTGTTTGCCAAGATGTCTGGCGCGTACGAGCTGCCGTATGGCATGACGGTCGCCGCCACGGGACAGTATTTTACCGGCTGGCCCATCACGACGACGGTGCTGGTAAGTGGTAATACGGCAAGGCTGACTCAGGTGTCCCAGTCTCTAGTTGTCGAGCCAAGCGGCACGCAACGCCTTCCGAACATCACGATGTTCGACATGAACCTGAAGAAGACCCTCCGGGTCGGGGCAGTAAGGATCGATCCGCGCGTGGACGTGTTCAACGTGTTCAATGTCGCGGGCATCACATCGGAAACGACACAGCTCGGTCCGTCCTACGGGAGCGCGATCGAGATCATCGGTGGCAGGCTCATCAAGTTTGGCGCGAACCTGAATTGGTAGACGTGACCCGGACCTCTGGCCGCGTGAAACGATCCGCAGCGCCGCGAAGCGCCGGTGATCGGTCCACTGAAATCGAGCGGGCCGCATACCGGGAACGTCTCGACGTGTTTCTTGGCAGCCGCGAGGCCGGACATGCCCTGACGCTGGATGCGCTGCGGGCCGGGATCACGCTGAAGGCGGTCGTAAGTGCGGCGGCCGACCTCGCGGAGTACGCCGACGAGGCCCTCTCCATCGTCAGGGAGGAATACCATCCTCGGGTCGATTGCAAAGAAGGCTGCTGGTACTGCTGCTGCAAGCCGAACGTCTTGACGTCGGTTCCCGAGCTCGCTCGCATCCTGGAACACGTCCGAACGACGTTCAGCCCAGACGCCATTGCTTCTCTGAAAGCGCGCGCGCGCCGGTACGCCGAACAGATGGAAGGGCGGCGCGTCGAGGATCCTCTGAACGAATCGGTTCCCTGTCCGCTCCTCGTCGAACGACGCTGTTCGGCCTACGAGGTCAGGCCGCTCATCTGTCGCGGGTATAACTCGACGAACGTCGACGCATGCCGGAAGGCGCATGACAACGCAGACGTGCTGGTTCCGACGTTTGCGATTCTAAAGGATGTCACCGACGGGGCCACGGTTGGCGCCGCCCAGCGTCTCAAAGCCGCGGGATTCAACGACTCCATGGTCGATCTCGGCACGGCGTTGAACATCGCGCTGGCTGGCGGAGATGGCTTTGCAGAGGCGATCGTCCACGGCAGCGCCGATCTCACTCCAGCCGAGAACCCCTCCTGGGCCGCGGAGCTATGGGGGGCCGTCCGCAAAACTGCTCAATCGGTTGGAAGGAAGATCGAGGTCCACGTTTAACCGCCGAGATCGCAGAGAGCGCAGAGGGCTTGTTGTTTTTGCTCTGCGTGCTCCGCGCGCTCCGCGGTTAAACGTCGGTTAAACGTGGACTGGACGATATTCATTGCCGGGGCATGACGGTGACGCGCGTCGGCGGCTCGGCGTTCCACCAGTACTGCTTTTCCAGCTTCCTCGCCGTCGGCCAGATCGTGTCGAGCGTGTTCCCGTCGTACAACTCGCCGTTCTTCATGACATAACGGATCGAGAGCGTGTTGCGGATGTCGGCGAGCGGATTCTTGTCGAGCACGATCAGATCCGCCAGCTTGCCCGACTCGACCGAGCCGAGGTCCTTCGCGAGCCCGAGCGACTCGGCGCCGAAACGCGTCGCCACACGCAGCGTCTCGTGCGGCGTGAGCCCGCCGGACTGCAGATTCCAGACCTCCCAGTGCGCACCGAGTCCCTGGAACTGCCCGTGGCTGCCGAGACCCGCGCGTCCGCCAGCGTGGACGATGTCTGCAACACCTTTCGCGATCCCCCTGTGCCCGTATTCCTCGGGCAGGGACCACTGCGAGCGCCGTCTGACCATCGTGTCGTACAGCTCGTGCGGGATGAACCGCCGCATCTTGGGGTCCTCGTGCAGGTTCGTCATCGTCTCGAAGTAGTAATTCTCGGACCACGGCGCCCCGTACGCGACAAGCGTCGTCGGCGTGTAGAACGTGTGCGTGCGCGCAACGAACTCCGTGACGTCCTTGTAGAGCGGCTGGATGGGCAGACTGTGCTCCGACCCGGTGTAGCCGTCGATCATCTGCGAGAGATCGAGCTTCATGTCGAGCGCGCCCTCGGTCGTTGGCATCAGACGATGCTGCCTCGCCGCGAGAATCACCCACTGGCGGACAATGCGGTCGCCCGCGACGTACTCCTTGATGGTGTCGGTCTTGTACGCCTCCTTGTACCGTTTGATGAAGGCGGCGGTCGCGTCCTTGTCATCGAGCCCCGAGCCGCTGAACACGCCCGGCCCGGTCGCCAGCACGCGCGGCCCCAGGATGTCGCCGGTCTCCACGAGGTCCGAGTAGGCGAACACGTCGTCGGTGGACGTCTGCGGATCGCGCATGGTCGTCACACCGTAGGCGAGGTTCGCGAGGTATTGCCAGACCTGCGACTGATGCACCCCCCTGGGAGGCCACGTGTGCGCGTGCACGTCCACGAAGCCGGGGATGATCGTCTTACCGGCGACGTCGATGACTTTCGCGCCGACCGGCCGCTTCACGTTGCCCGACGCGCCCACGGCCGCGACGCGATTGTCGGTCACGACGACGTCGCCCTTCTCGATCACTTCATCGCCCTTCATCGTGACGATGCGCGCGCCGGCCAGCACGACCGAGCCGTGCGGCCTCGCGCGCGGCGCCTCGATCACTGGATGGAACTCCTCGGGCGTCTCGGCGTCGAGCGCCTGACGGTAGATCGTGTTGCCGAGCGCCCAGACGACGGCGCGGCCGTCCGCGCTCCACGACAAGTAGTCGCCGCCCTCCCGCGACAGGCGCTTGACCGGCACCACGGCCGCATCGTCGCCGCCCGTCACGCTGATCTTGACGACTTCCCTGCCGACCCGCGGGATGCCGACAATGACATGCTTGTTCTGCAGGCTCACGAACGCCTGACGGCCGTCCGGCGATACGCGGATCTCATCGGCTGACGGCGGGTTCGGCCCCGCCCCCTTCCCGGTGATCCGCACGACCTCGCGGCGATCGAAGCCGTCGATGCGAATCGAGCTGAGTCCCTTCCGGCTGTTGAAGAAGATGTGATCGTTATCGCTGGCGAAGTGCGGCGCATGCCCGCCCTGCGCCGAGCCGATGAGTCTGACGTCGCCCCCGCCCGCCGGCATCCACCGCAGATCCGCGTCGGCTTTCGGCGCGATGCCTTCGATCTCGGACGACCCGCCATCCGGTCGCACGTCGCTGCGCTCACCCTCCATCTCGTGCAGGTCGGAGTACAGCTGCTCGCTCGTCGCCGCGGTGGTGAAGACGATCTTCGAGCCGTCCGGCGTGTACACCGGCTCCGCATAGTAGGCGGCGTAGCGCGACAGACGCTCGGGCTGACTCCCGGCGGCCGCCGCGACGCGATAGAGCTGTCCGCCCTCCTTCGACCACGTCACGAACGCGATGTATTTTCCGTCAGGCGAAAACGCGGGCATGAACTCGCCGTCGGTCAGATTCGTCACACGTTGCGGCTTGCCGTCCGGCAGGCTCATGATCCACAGCTTGCTCAGCGCGCTGAACGCGACGCGCTTGCCATCGGGCGAAATCGCCGGCCACCGCACCAGCTTCGCGCGGACGGTCGAGCCGTCGTCGATCGTGTTCTCGAAGAGCAGCCGCGCCGCGACGCCGGCCTCCACCTTCGCCGTGAACGGGATGACAGTGGCAGTGCCGGCGGCCACGTCTACGCGTGAGATCTTGCCGGCTATCGGCACGATCAACGACCTGCCATCGGGCGTGAACGCGTAGCCGGGCATCGTGTCGCGCGTCGCGATCGACTCCTGGTCGTCGCGCGTGACCGGGTAGATGAGCCATCGTTCATCTCCAGTCTCGAGATTGCGGAGGCGCAGACCGGTGCCGGTCTCGAACCGCGTCGCGTAGACGAGCGACTTCCCGTCGGGCGACAGCACGGGTCGCATCGCGCTCCCCTGCGCGTTGGTGATGGTGGACGTGTCGCCGGTCTCGCGATCGAATCGTACGATCTGCCAGAGCGGGAACTGCACGTTATAGCTGAACAGCCCTTTGCGCTCGGCGTAGTAGATGAACCGTCCGTCGGGCGATGCAACGGCGCCGAGGCGGTTCGGCAGGGTGCGCGGCGATGGACCCTCGCCGTCCTCCGCGGGCGGCGGCGGCGCCTTGCCGATCCGCACGCCGGTGCCCCCGTTCCGGTCGTAGAGGAACAGCGCGTGCGTACGCTCGGGCGGGCGCACTTTCGAGACGAGCAGGTACGCGCCGTCGGGCGTCCACGACGGGGAGAGCATGTCCTGCGGGCTGCTCTGGGTCGGCCGATCCTTGCTGACCTCGCGCGGGTTCGATCCGTCACTATTGGCGATCCACAGGTTCTCGACGCCGCTGCGGTCGGTCAGAAACGCGATCGTTCTGCCGTCCGGCGAGAACTTCGGCTGGCTCTCGAACGACATGCCGCCGATGATGCGGCGAGCGACGCCTCCCTCGATCGGGAGCGTGTACACGTCTCCGAGCAGGTCGAACACGATAGTCTTGCCGTCGGCGGAAACGTCGAGGGACATCCACGTCCCCTCGTCGGTCGTGAACTCGATCGTTTCGGTCTTGTCCAGAATCAGGCGGGCGGGTTCGTCCTTCTTTTCCTGCGTATGGACCGCCCACGGGATGGATACCTGCAGCACAACGGCGGCAGCGACGCCAAACACGACCTTCATGGAACCTCCCATCGAGTAAGCCGGGAAGTATAACGCCCCTGGAACGCGTCGCGGTGGCGGTGTCGACCGCGTTGAGAGGGCTTTCGGCGTCGGCCGAATCGGTGTCATCACCGCTATTCCGGCCAGGTTGCACCGGGATCGTAGTTCATGATCGTCTGCGGCGGGGCGCTCGGAATCGCCGGCCGCAAGTACGGCTTGCCCGATGCCTTGTGGCACGCGTAACAGGATTCGAGCATCTGCCTGTACGCGGCGACGAACCCGGCACTGTCTTGCTTCTCCACGGCCTGCTTCAGCGACGCCATCGAACTGGTGTCGATGGCATCGAAGATGTTCTTGAGATCGACCGGTTTTCCTTCCGGATCTTTTCGAACTGGATTGATCCGAATCGTCCATCGAATGCGATTGCGCGTCTCGTCCACCTCGAACGCCGCGAACGCCCAATTCTTGCGCTCGACCGCGAACCAGAGGTTCGCCATGTGGTACCCGACGTCGATCATCGCGTGCGACTGGCCGGGTACAATATCTTTCAAATGCGCCACGTCTGCCTGCAGCGTCGTCGTTTGCGCCGCGGCCGGCATCGGGGCGCCAGGATGCGTCAGGCGCATCGCCACGAACGCGCCAGCGGCGGCGCCAATCACCAGCAGCAGCACCGATCGAAGTACGGAAGGCGTCGTCATGCAGAGCACTCCTCGAATGGGTGGCACGAAGGATACCGCAGGTTCGACAGACCGCATTCGACATTGAGCAGCTCGAGGCGGCCCCAAGGCCGCAGCGTGCTCCGAGGATTGTTCGCTGCCGTTGCGAAGAAATGACCCTTGACCAGCCCACCGCTTCGTAGTGTGGTGGTAGGCGTGCATCTGCTGGCTTTTCTCCTGAGTACCTTCGTCATGACGACCGTTCTGTGGGATGCCTTCGAAACGGTAGTTCTGCCGCGCACCGTGAGCCGGCGTCTCCGGTTGACGCGCCTGTACTTCGGCTTCACGTGGAAGCGCTGGAGTCGGGTTGCCGCGATGTTTCGCACCGAGCGTCGCCGCGAGCGCTTTCTTGCCGTCTTCGGCCCGTTATCGCTGTTGGGCCTGGCCGGCGTCTGGGCGCTGGGTCTCCTGCTTGGCTTCGCCGGCCTGCAGTGGTCCGCCGGCTCGAACCTCGAGCCTCTGCCCGCGACCGTCCGTTTCATCGACGATCTCTACATCAGCGGGACGACGTTCTTCACGCTGGGGTTGGGGGATGTGCGGCCGGTCGGACACGTCGCCCGGCTGATTACGGTCGCCGAAGCCGGGACCGGGTTTGCGTTTCTCGCGATTGTGATCGCGTACTTTCCCGTGCTGTATCAGTCCTTCTCACGCCGAGAGGCGCAGCTGACGCTGCTCGATGCGTGGGCCGGTTCGCCACCGGCCGCCGTCGAAGTGCTGCGACGGCTCGCCGCACGGAATGAGCTGGACGCGCTGCAGGCGTTTCTGAAGGACTGGGAGTACTGGTGCTCGGAGCTCCTCGAGAGTCATATTTCGTATCCCGCTGTCGCATTCTTTCGGTCGCAGCATCAGCGGCAGTCGTGGGTCTCCGCTCTGGCAACGATCCTCGACTTGTCGGCGCTCGTTGAGGTTGGGCTCGACGGCGTGCCCTCATGGCAGGCACACGTGACATTCGCCATGGCGAGACACGCGGCCGTCGATCTGACGCAAGTGCTGCATGCGGATCCGGACCCTGCCGCTGATCGCTTGTCCGAAGGCGACCTCGAGGAGCTGCGGCGCCAGATGGAGAGTGTCGGCCTCAGACCCGCGCGCTCGCCACAGGCTGACCGCCAGCTGCTCGACCTGCGCCGCTCGTACGAGCCCTACGTCAACGGCCTGGCGCGTGCGCTCATGATGCCGACTCCGCCGTGGTGGCACCGTCACGCCGTCAGGGACAATTGGCAGGTGAGTCCGAAAGGCGTGGGCGGAGCACACCTGTGATGCCGGCCCGCAGCCGGTGGACCCTCGTGGCGACCATCGTCGGATCAAGCCTGACCTTCATCGATGCGACGGTCGTCAACGTCGCACTGCCCGCGCTCCAGGCCGACCTCCAGGCGACGATCACCGATGTGCAGTGGGTGATCGAGGCGTACTCGCTGTTCCTGGGCGCGCTGATCCTGGTTGGTGGATCGATGGGCGATCAATTCGGCCGCAAGCGCGTGTTCCTCCTGGGCGTCGTCTTTTTCACCGTCGCTTCCGTTGCATGCGGCATCGCGACATCGCCCGGGATGCTCATTGCCGGCCGCGCCCTGCAGGGCATCGGCGCGGCCTTCCTCGTGCCTGGGAGCCTCGCGATCATCAGCGCCACCTTCGATGATGCCGAACGCGGTCGCGCGATCGGCACCTGGTCGGGATTCAGCGCGATCACCACCGCGATCGGCCCCGTGACTGGCGGCTGGCTGGTCGAACACGTCAGCTGGCGCGCGGTGTTTTTTCTGAACATCCCGCTCGCCGTCATGGTGCTCGTGCTGTCGTTGCGATTCATGAGCGAGAGCCGCGACCCGTCCAGGACGACTCAGATCGACTGGAGCGGCGCGGCTCTCGCCGTCCTCGGCCTGGGCGGCACGGTCTTCGGCCTCCTCGAATGGCCGCCGCTCGGCGTGCGCGATCCGCTTGTGATCGGCGCGCTCGCGATCGGACTGTTCTCGCTCGTCCTGCTCGTCATCATGGAGCGCCGTGTGAAGAGTCCGATGTTGCCATTGGCGCTCTTCCGATCGCGACCGTTTACGTTCGCTAACATCCTCACGCTGTTCCTGTACGCGGCGCTCAGCGTCGCGTTGTTCCTCGCGCCGCTCAACCTCATCCAGGTTCAGCACTACTCAGCCACGGCGGCAGGGGCGGCGTTGCTGCCGTTTCCGCTGATCATGTTTGGGCTCTCGCGATGGTCGGGCGGCCTGGTCGCCCGCGTGGGCAGCCGGCTGCCGCTGACCGTGGGACCGTCGATCGCCGCGCTCGGTCTCGCGTTGTACGCGCGGCCAGGAATCGGCGGCACTTATTGGACGACGTTCTTTCCGGCAGTCGTCGTGCTGGGGTTCGGGATGGCGGTCACGGTCGCACCGCTCACGACGACGGTGATGAGCGCGGCCGATCCGCGGCATGCCGGCGCGGCGTCCGGTGTCAACAACGCGGTCGCGAGGGTAGCCGGTCTCCTGGCGATCGCCATCTTTGGCGCCGTGCTGGCCCGAACCTTCGACGCGCGGGTGCGGGCGCGTCTGGATCATCTCGCACTGTCATCGCCGGCCAGAGCAGAGATCGATCGCGAGCTGCGCAAGATCGCAGGCGCTGACCTGACGCAGGTGTCTTCTATTTCACCGCCTGAACGGCGAGTGGTCGGCGCAACGATCGATGAGGAGTTTGTCTTCGCGTTCCGTCTGGTGATGTTCGGCGCGGCGGGTCTGGCGCTGGCCGCCGCCGGCTTCGGGTACGCGATTCCGCAAGATGTGACCGACCGCTAGCCCGGATTAACCATCAATGGAGGCGCCGATTCGGCGCGTTCGCGCAGAAAACCGTTGGAGCAGGCCGCCGTGGTCGCACGAAAAACGCGGCGCAGGCCAGCGACAGGGCGCGCCGGGCCGTGGCGTGCTTCGGCTTTCTTGCATTTTCGGTCACGCGCGAGGATCGCACGGAGGGCGATGCGCGGGTGTGGCATGCTTCAGCATGCTGAAGCACTCCTCCTGGTGAGTCGTGGGGTGACGTCTTCACGAATCGCGCGCGAGCACAAGCCTCTCGTGGCCCG
>Ga0137394_10003152_pt1 | contig 12353 bp, 9 predicted proteins | sample czobulk116metaG_FD_108278 | JGI IMG/M metagenome (GOLD analysis project Ga0137394, IMG submission 108278) | Vadose zone soil microbial communities from Angelo Coast Range Reserve, California, USA - czobulk1.16 metaG | ecosystem: Environmental > Terrestrial > Soil > Vadose zone | place: USA... | reverse complement strand
TTGGGGCTGATAGCCGAGCCGCCACGCCGTCCACTGCGTCGCGGCCCACGTCGTGATCAGTACGATCGTCAAGACGCAGGCGACCTGGCCCCAAAGTATTCTGGTTGCGGACATGGCATCGAAATCAAATGCCTACGTAAACCGCAGACAAGCCATCCTGCCGATCGCGCGTATTTTCGGACATCCAAGCGAGCAGAATGGTGGGTCAGCCGCCAAGCGCCGTAAAATCGAGAACTACGAGGAGGCGAGCTCATACCTTCAGCGCCGGCGTGATGCCGTTTTGAGGAGGCCCCCTCCTCCGCAAATGATCTCTAACTGCTCGGGACGACACGCATTTTTCAACTAGAGCATTCACGGTAGCAGGGGTCCGATATTTCCGGGCATCGGTCGCGAATGTTGTTCCTGCGATTACTCCGCCGGTGTCGCGAGCTTTGGCACCGTGGCGCAAGGTGCGCCGCTGACCGGTGAAGTTGTCCTTCACGACGGACTTCTGAAGCCGGCCAGCCCCTGACGCATGGGACGTCAGATCGCGTCGTCGACGATCAAATGCGGCTTGCCCTGCGAGCACAATTCGACCCGTGCCCTAATGCGAAAGGTTGCGGCAAGGTTTTCCGGCGTCAGGACGCCAGCCGCCGTGCCGAAATCGTGCAACGTTCCATCAGAGAGGAGAGCCACCTTGTCGGCGAATTTCAGTGCCAGGTCGAGATGGTGCAGCGCGATCAGTACGAGCATACCGTCGTCATGCGCAAGGCTGCGCACCTGCCGCATCGCTTCCAGCTGGCGGTGCATGTCCAGCGCGCTGGTGGGCTCGTCCAAGAGCAGCACTTGCGGCTCGCGCACGAGACATTGGGCAAACCCGACGAGCTGGCGCTGCCCACCGCTCAGCTCGGAAAGGATTTCATTGGCAAGATCGCCCATATCGAGTGCTGCCAGCGCCTGCTCCACCGCCACCAGATCAGACCTCTCCAGACGCCAGCCGCTGACCTGCTTGCGCGCCAGAAGGATGGATTCGAATACAGTCAGCACTGCGCTTGCCGTTTGGTCCTGAGGCATGTAGGCGATGGCGCGATCTGCATCGCGCACACCTTCCAACCGGCACTCGCCGGCCCCCGGGAGAATGGCCGCCAGACGCCGGAACAGCGTCGACTTGCCCGCAGCATTCGGTCCAATGACGGCCACCACCTCGCCGCCATAACAGGGCGGAAGCGTCACATCACGTAGCACCTGGCGTGATCCAAAGCGGGCGCCGAGGCCATGCGTGCTCAGCACTACCATATCTCTCTTCCGCTTCTCAGGATCAAATAAAGGAAGACCGGCAATCCGATCGCCGAGGTGACGATGCCGATCGGCAGGACGGCGCCGGGTACCGCGATTTTGGCCAGGATCGAGCTCAACGACATGATCAGCGCGCCAGTCAGCGCGCTCGCGGGCAGCAGGAAGCGCTGGTCTTCGCCGACCATCATGCGGGCGATGTGCGGGCCAACGAGACCGATAAAACCGATCGTGCCGACAAACGCGACGGGGATCGCCGTCAAAAGGGAGACGAGGATCAGGGTTTCGAGCCGCAGGCGCCGCACGGGAATGCCGAAGCTCGCCGCGCGCGCCTCGCCAAGACGTAAGGCCGTCAACTGCCACCGGCGGTGCAGAAAGACCGGCAAGGTTAGACCCACGACAATCGCGGTAATGGCGAGCTTGGGCCATGTTGCCTTGGTGAGGCTGCCCATGGTCCAGAAGACGATGGCCGCGACCGCCTGCTCGGCGGCGAAATATTGAAGGATGGCGAGGGCCGTATTGAAACTGAAAACCAGTGCTATGCCCAAAAGCACGATCACCTGGATCGACGCTCCGCGCCGAAGGCTGGCCAAATGGATCAAGAAGGCGGTTGCCATGGCCACGACGAAAGCATTGGCCGCGACGATGTAGTCGCCTGCCATGGGCACCAGCGCGACACCGAAGGCGAGTGCAAGGGCCGCACCGAAGCTTGCACCGGCGGAAATGCCCAGCGTGAATGGGCTCGCCAGCGGATTATTCAAGATGGTCTGCATTTGCGCGCCGCCGATGGCAAGCGCCACGCCGACCACGACGCCCATAAGGGCCGACGGCATGCGGATCGACCAAACAATGACGCGCATCTGCGCATCCGCCTCTGCTGGCAGGACGAGCGTGCGCACAATCTCTCCAAGTCCGTAGCTGGCCGGTCCAGTCGAAAGGTCGCCGACCAATGCGATGCAAACCCCGAGCACCAGCACAAGGAGAACGATCCACCGCCTGACGCTGAGCGCTTGATAGGCGTCGCGTCCGGCTAAGGTCAGCGCTTCGGTATGGAGATCTGTCATCGCTGGCTGTCGGAAAGGCTGATGCTATAGCCGGGCCGGTAGTTTATGGGCAGGAAGCGACGATGGTATTCGGCAAAGGTTGCATTGGGATCCAGATCGGCAAACAGGTCGGGATGGAACCACTTCGCCAATTGTTGGACGGCAACAAATTCGTATGGGCTATTGTAGAACTGGTGCCAAATGCCGTGAAAATTCCGCGTCTTATTTGCCGCGATACCGGTATAGGCGTCGCGGGTAACGAACCATTCGAGCTTCTTGCGCATCACCCGAGGATCCGCTCCCGGTCCGAGCGGAATCCAATGGCCGCCGGGCACATAGGCTTTCCAGTCGGCGCTGGTAACCACCACATGCTCGGGATCGGCGACGATGACCTGTTCGGGGCTGATCTGCCCGAAGGTCGAAGGAATGATGTCGCTACCGATATTATGGCCGCCGGCGAGCTCGACATATTTGCCGAAATTCTCTGCGCCGAAAGACAGGCAGCAATCCTGCGAGTAGCCCCCGATCCGCTCGACGAACACATTGGGGCGTTTCGGTTGTTTGGCGGCGAGGACGTTGGCAACCGCAGCCATAGCTTGGCGGCGGAATGCGATGATCTCCTCCGCACGCGCCTCACGCCTCATGATCCTGCCCAGGAGCCGAATGGTCGGCTCGGTGTTTTCCAGAGGGCGGTGGCGAAAATCGATATAAAGAACCGGTATGTTCAGTGCCGCGAGCTTCTCGATGTAGTTGGCGTCCTTGTTGGCCTGCATGGCTTCCAGATTGAGCAGCACCACATCAGGCTTCTGGATGATCGTCGATTCAATGTCGATCAAGCTGTCCTCCTGGCCCTTAAAGGAAGGGAGCTTGGCCAACCCGGGAAACACTTCGAGATACTGCGCGTAAGTGGCCGGATCGGCCGCGATAAGATCGGTGCGCCAGGCAACCACATGGGCCAGGGGATCTTCGGGTTCCAGCGATGCGATGAGATAGAGCTGCCGGCCTTCGCCCAGAAGCATGCGCTTGACGGGCGCATTAAGCGTCACCTGGCGGCCCGCGATATCAGTGAGCGTAAGCGGCGCTTGTGTCTGTGTCAGCCCAGGCTTGTCGGCAAATGCTGCTGTTGGAAGCAAAGCGATCAGGACAATCGCCGTCACCGCGGCAAGCAGCAGCGATCGGTGTTCCGTCATGGTCGGCTTCCTTTTTGAGTGGGCCGCGAAGTTTTGAGCCATATGCCGAGAGCCGACAAAAATGACAAGGCGTAAAGCGTGGCGACGAGCGGGAAAGCGGCTTCGAGACCAAAGAGCTGGATGATCACGACGCCGGCAACGATGCCGCTCGCGGAGGCGCCCTGCTGGCAAGCTTGCGCAAGGCCCAGAACCGAGCCTTGCCGATCATGAGCCACGGCTACCGAAATGAGCGCAAGAAGGACCGGCGTCGTTCCTCCAAGAAGCGCACCCCAGATAAAATAGAGGAACGCGAATACGGCAACGGAGCTCGTGCTGCCCGCCAGAAGCGTAACCAGAGCGCACGCGGCCGAAATCAGCACGCTCCCGCCGAGCACATAGGATGGCGTTCGATTCTCGAAGAGCCGCGCCCATAGCGGCGCGGCCACAACAAAGCCGCACGCCAGCAGCCCGTAAGTGAGGCCGGCGACCCAGTGCCGGGCGCCAAATACCTGGGTCATGTACAGTGAGAAAGGAACCTGCAGGACCATGCGGCTGGCAAGCAGCATTCCCATCAAGGCAAGAGCAGCTGCGATCGGAGCACCTGTCGACGCCGCAGGCCTTGCGGTACCCGCGTTTCCGGGATTGGCGGCAACAGCTCCTGGCGTCGGTACGGGCAGGCTCAACCAGGCAACGGCAGCGCACAGCGCACAAATTGCCCCAGCGGTCAGATTTATTGCGGCAAAAGGAAAGGAATCCAGAATGAGCCCGCCCAGGAAAGCGCCGCCCATCGAGCCTACATTGGTGGCAACCTGAAGCCAGGCGAAGAGGCTGGCGCGATCCTTTCCGCCGGTGATCTGCACGCCGTAGGCCTGCGCTGGGGCGATATACCCGGCGCAGGCGCCTTGCAAGAAACGCAGCGCCATGATCGTCCAGACATCCTGTGCGACAGCAACAAGTAGTTGCGTGACTGCCAGGCCGCCGAGCGCCCGAACCATCATCAGCCGATTGCCGTAGCGATCGCCCATTCGCCCCCAAAGGGCGCTGGTCAACGACATGCCAATCATCGGGCCAACGTAGACACCAACGCCTGCGAGTCCAAAGACGCTGTCGGAAGGGCTCAACACCTTGATCTGGATTGGCCAGAATGGACCACTCATTTCCATGGCGCCCATGGAGATGAATTGCAGCCCGAACAGCAAAACAAAAACAGGTCCGAAGCCGCGAAGCGCGGCAGAAGCATTTGTCATTCCGCTCCCGCCATTGGATTTGGCAGTTCATGCTCGACCCGATAGTCGCGATAACGCTCCAGATGCATCCTTAGCACGGAGCGGCTCGGCCAGGGTTTCTCAAGAAAGGTCTTGCGTTCTTCCAGCCAGAACGCGTCGGACAACATGCGCGGCCTGAGCGCGTCGAAAACTGCCTCGACCTCTTCCCGCAGGATGCGCCAAAGGCTTGTGCCCGACAGTGTATAATGTTCGTCGAGGCACAGTGCGACCTCGTGAAGGTGGCAGACGAAGCAGGCATCGATGACGAATGAACGCACGAGACTGATATCGTCATCAAATGTGGTGGGTAAGATCCCCGTGCGAGTAAAGGGCTTGAGGTGGTGCCCTCGTTCCTTGAAGAGGGGTGCAAAACTGCGGCCGTCGCCGAAATCACGGATCAGCAGTTTTCGCGGGCGGCCGCTTTCATCGAACAGGATCGTGCTGTTTTGCTGATGCGCCTCAAAGGCGATTCCGTAAAGCAGATACATGGCGAGCGTTGGGCCGATGACGGTCCCCACATAGGCACGGAAGAACGCAGATAGGGCTGCTTCGCTTTCATCGCCGTTCCTCGCGATCAATTCGCAAATAAGCGGGCGGCCATCGACCGGGCTTGCCGTCAAGAGTGCCGCGACGGTGACCGGCAACAGTCCATCATTTCGCGCCAGAGCGTCGGAGTTGCGGTAGACAACCGAAAGAAAGCGGCCCGGATGCTCGTCGCCCGTTACGGGGTGGTGCAGGATTGCGCCCAGCTCTTCGGTGAAGATCTCCAACCTCTCACAAAGATCCCGCTCCTTTGACAGAATATCGGAAATCAGGATGCTGAGACGCGGCCCCATGTGAATCGACTTGGCCTGCAGCGTGCGCAGTTCGCTGGTCATCCAGATCGCCACCGGCAGTTTGATAAAGGGTCTCGGTTCCTGTGTGTCCAGCAGCATTGTGCGGAACGACATTGACGGCAGCGTCACGACCTCCGGGCCATCCGGATCGAAAACTCCGGAAGTTATCTCGGACGCGAATTCACGGCGCACGAAATTGTCGAGGTGCCAGATATGGACAGGTAGAGGCAGCCAGTCCTCAGGAGACTTTCCACGTTCATTCAATCCTTCGGCCCAGTCGCGCCATAGCTCGGGGAAGTTTTGTGAGAACCATTCCGAATAGCTGCCGACATGCGGCATCTTCTCCACATAGGACCATTCTTTGCGCAGCGCTGTGATTCGGACGCGCACGCGAGCACCGAACTCCGGCGACAAAGCAGCGACATCCTCGGGCGACAGGTCGGGTTTGGCCTTCCACGTCGGATAGAAGGGGTGACCTTCCAGCGCGCCCCACTGATCGAGAGTCATGGCCGCCAGATGCGACGGCAAGCTCTTTTCCAGATATGCGAGGAATCCCTGCGCGCCTGCTTCAGCTATTTTCCCTCGCAGCTCGGCGCTCCAGTCCTCCCGGTGACGACGCGCCATGACGTCGTTGCGCATGCTGTCCTCGACGTCGCGTATTAGGTGCTGGATGCCGTCCGATGCAGGCGAGATCGCCAAGGCGGGCGCGACCTGTCCGATGAGGTCGGAGGGATCATCGATCCGGTACCGAGCGCCGGTCTCGTCCAGTACTTCGATAGAACCACGATTTTGCAATGTTCCGGCAGGCGCACGACGCAGGTCGGTAAAATGCAGGACCCGGCGTGACTGCCAAAGGGGGAGCCATGCCTGGTTGCCTTCGCGCGCCCACAACAATGCATCCGGTTCAAGAAGACGCTCGGCAAACAGGCAGCGAACCAGCCGATTGAGCGCATTCCACGACGCGCCCAACCGAAGCTGCGCGGCAAGCGCCTGAGCATCGGCATCTGCGGATGAAAACATCCTCTCGCTCATTACGCTTCCTCCGGCCAGTTGGCGGGCAAACAGGCCGGCGCGCCTTCGGTGAACCCGCCGTGGTAGTTGAGCGCCCAGTTGTAGGTTTTCGTGATAGCGGGAGTTGCCACTTCAAGCCGCGCGGCCAATTCCACGAGCAGCGCCTGGCCAAAGGCGATGTCTTCGTGGAAAGCGCGGCTTGCGCGATCGATGACAAGGCCGGGCCCGTCCGGATTGGGAACAAGCGGCGCGTGAATGCCCGCGTAAGCACGGTTTGTTCGCAACAGCGTGTACATGGTCCGGTCGTCCTCGATCTGGTCGCCATAAGCCTCGATCAATTCCTGTCGGAGCGGCTTCACCGAACTCAGATCAATGCCCAGGCGTGACTCGACCGCGTGGCGGATTGCCTGGTTTTCCGCATCGCAGGCCTCCAGCAATTCGGCGCCGGCGCGCGGGCAATTGCTCCACCAGCAAAAGGGACGGTCGAAGGGCTTGTTTTCCCAGGGCGCCCCAGGGCCGATCAAGGCATAGAGCACGGCGGGATGCATCATTGCGTTTCCCGGCGTCAGCGTGATTTCAAGATAATCCTGCAGCAGGGTGACCGGGGCTTCATAAAGGCTAACCAGCATCGCCTGGAGCTTGGCGCGGCTCGCTGCGGTCTCGCGGCGATGAAGCGCCGCGAAGAGCTGAGCCTTGGCCCCTCCCATGCGCACCCGCTCGCCCGGGATCAGGTCAAACGCCGTATGGGGCACGTCCTTCATGCCCCAGATCACCACATTGTCTGTGCCCGAAAGGGTTTTGGCTGCGAGCCAGTTGAAGCCGCAAAAGCCAGGAATAGCGCCGACATAGACGCGCCTGTCCCGAGGGAGATGCCGTGCGAAGTCGTGTAGAAGCGCAGGCCGCGCGTGGGCCGGCTGCGTCACGATCACCATGTCCGTGTTGATGAGTGCCTCGCTCGGATCGGTGCCGACATAGTCGGGCCGCCCGCTCAAGACGCGGCCGTCCGGCGTCCGGACCCGCCAAACACCGTCTCCGCTCGTCCACCGATCGACGACGGCAGCCGCTCCCGTCAGCACGGAAACAGTAATACCTGGACGCTGCTTGAAGAGCACGGCATTCAAATGCCCCGTGCGCCCTGCCCCGCAGATCGTCACCTTCATGCTACACGCGCCCTTCCGGGTAGCCAGGCTTCGAGCTGTTCGACGATTGTCGGATCAAACAAATCGCGCTTGGCCATCCATTCATCGTCGAAGACCGAACTGAGATATTTCTCGCCGCCGTCGGCAACGGGCGTGACCACCGTGCCGGACAGCTTGCCGGCCGCAATGAATTCCAGCGCCTTGTAGATAGTGCCCCCGGTCGAGCCCCCTACCAGAAGCCCGTAGCGCCGTGCAATAAAACGCGCTGTTTCGAAGGCTTGGGTGTCGGTGACCTGTACCCCTTCATCGATGCATCCATAGTCGAGCACCTTGCCGATTTCATCGCCGGCGGGCGTTCCCGTGCCCGACTGATAGTAGGGATGGCCGGGTTTGCCGAAGACGATCGAGCCGGCCGGCTCCACGGCGATCGTCCGGACAGCAGGATTAGCCCGCTTCAGACGCTGGGCGATACCGGTCATTGACCCGCCCGTGCCGACACAGCCGACATAGGCGTCGACGCCGTCTGGAAGCTGTGCCAGGAGCTCCTCGACGAAACCGGCATAGCCTTCCGGGTTTGCCGGATTGTCGGACTGGTTCATGAACAGCGCATCAGGAAGCTGGGCACCGAGTTGCGCGGCCAGGCGCTGGCGCTCCACCACCGCAACCTCGTCTTCCCGATAATCGCCTTCGACATAACGAATTTCGGCGCCCAGCGCGCGCATCATGCGGATCTTGTCGGGCGCAGCGTGATGATCGACAACGGCAATGAAGCGTAGGCCCAATTCCAATGCGATCATCGCCAGCCCGATCCCGGTGTTTCCGGACGAGGATTCGACGATCGTGCCGCCCGGCGGGAGCCGCCCGTCCTCAAGCGTGGCAAGCACCATGCTGCGCGCCATGCGGTCCTTCATGGAGCCACCCGGATTGTTCTTTTCAAGCTTCAACACCAGCGTGGCATCGCTGTTGGGTACGGCAAGCGGCATCACTGGCGTTTGGCCGATCAACTGGCTTACGGTCGTGCAGAGCATTGTGCCTCTCCTATTTTGTCGGGAACGAGCGTTAGCTGCCCTTTTGCATCCCGAACCACGCAAAGGCGGCTCGGCATCGGATGGCGATGGAATTCGTTTTCAAGGAGGTCCATCTGGTAACCGCCGGTGTTGGCGTAAACCAGGAGGTCTCCCGCTCGCGGAGCGATGGGAAAGGTGAGCCATCGATTGCAAAGGACGTCCTCGTCCAGGCAGCTATGGCCCGCCAGATAAGCTCGGATAGGTTTTGCGGCGACCGGCGGCGACGTGGCCGGAACCAGGACGGGATCGACCAGGAATTCGGAGCCAAACCAGGTTTCGCAAGCGCTGAAGCTGCTGCCTTCGACGAAGACGACATGGGCATCAGGGCTGACCGCTTTCACGCGCAACACCCGGAAAACGGAAATCGCGGCCTGATCGGCCAGTGCTCGCCCGGGCTCCATCCCCAGCACCAGACCTTCATGGACAAGATAGTCGGCGAAGCTGCGGCCATCGGCCATCGGCGCGCGCAGCAGGCAGCGCAGCCACTCGGCCGCGGAAAGCCCTCCCCCGTAGGGATAGAAGGAGGCCGGCACCTTCCCGGTGCGGTAGTCCTCCGGCATCTGCGTCCCAAGATGCGCCTGATAGGCGCGCTGATCGACATATTGGATCGGCAACCCGCCGCCGATGTCGATCATACGTGGCGCAAAACCTTGAGCGCGGGATTCGTTGATCAAGCCGGCGACTTCTCTGATGGCTTGGGCACGAGATTCCCAACTATAGCCGCTCAGGTGGAAGTGCAGCCCGTCAAAGCGCAACCGGCTTTCGCCAGCAATGCGCGACAGACAATGCCGGATGGCCGTCGCCGGCATGCCAAAGCGACTCCGCGCCTGGTTGGTGGGACGCAAACGCAGCAGCACCGCCTGAACCGGGCCCCCGCCTGCCGGAAGGCCGCGGATCAGATCCTCGAGCTCTTCCGGTGAATCCACCGATATTAGAACGTTGCAGCTGATAAGCTCGTTGTGGAATGCCGCAGTCTTCGCCGGGCCTGTCGCCACAAGTTGTGTGCCGTCGGCACCGAGCCGCCTGGCATCTCGCAACTCATAAAGGCTTGAGACGTCGATGCCGGCCCCTGCGCGCAGAGCTGCGGCCAACAGCCCCGGCGATTTGTTGACTTTCGCTCCATAATAGAGCGCATACGCGACACCGCTCTCCTGCAAGACGCCTCTGAGTGCCGCGAGATTCCTCTGCAGCTCATCCGGCCAGATCAGATTGACCGGAGACCCATGTCGGGCGACCCAGTCGATCAGCAGCGGGCCATTGCCAGCCAACAGATCCGCCGTGCTTGGCCGCAAGATCGGGAAAAGACCCGCGCCGGGCTTGTGGCAATGCAAGGTCATGACCTCGCCCTTTCGGCATAGGCTGCGGCGCGTTCTGTGGGAGCAAGGTGGCGCAAGCTCTCCAACGGCAGGTTGCAGTTGGGCAGGCTTTGATCAAAAATATGCCGCGTCGTCTTGCAGGGAAATTTTCGGCCACTGCGCGCCATCGCGAGGATGCTCGCAGGCGTGATCGTCAGGCCCGGGCGCCAGCTCTCCACCCGCACTGCGTTGTAGTCCAAGAGCATCACCGGCACGATCGGCAATTTCAGGCGGTGCGCGACTGCCAGCCGGTGATGACCGTCCATCACGCAGAGGGCGTTCTTCTCCGCCGTGATCGGAACAGTCCAGCAGCCTGCGCAGAGGATTTGCGCCTGCAGCTCCGCTACCCTGTCGGGATCGACCTCTTCGGTCGGGATCAAGCATGTTGGCGAAAGGAGGCAAACTTTCATATCGGCCAGCCTGATTTTTATGAGCAGGAACCGTTCATGCAGCGCCTTCAGGGTCGCGCTGCTTCATTGGTGTCGATGCGCGGCGACAAGGAGAACAGCGGATTTGCGGGCACGCCGGTTGTTCACGAACGAGCCGCTCGATCAGCGCGTCCAGCGGCGGGGGGAGCGCGCGAACAAATGCGCTGACCGCTCCTCCCATGACCGAGCCTTCACAAGCATCCATAAAGCGTCTCACCGAACTGTAAGAGCAGCGATTACATGTCCACGGTCATCGACAGCAGATACGTGCGCGGTGCTCCCAGGAAGAACGTTCCGAATGAGGCCACGCTGGACCAGTAATTCTCACCGGTCACGTTCTGAACGTTGGCGCGGAAAATCGTCTTCCTGCCGTTGATCGCCGTCGTGTAGCGGGCGCCGAGATCGAGCCGCGTCCAGTCCGGGATCGGCTGCTTGTTCGCCGCATCGACGAACTGCCTGCCTGTGTAGATGACCGCCCCATTCAACGTGAGGCCTCTGACCCACGGGAGATCCCACTCGGCTCCAATATTGGCCTGTACGTTCGGAACGCCGATCGGCGTGTTGCCCACGTTTGCCGCGATGGCGGTCTTTGTCAGGGTGCCATCCAGCAGCGAAACGCCTCCGAGAACACGAACATCGGGCATGAGTTCGCCGAAGATGTTGAATTCGAGCCCACGCACCTGCGTTTCGGCGGTCGCCGAGAAGCGCCCGGCCAAGAGTTCGCCGCTTCCCTTCGATATCTCGAAGGCGCTGAAGGTGGTTGCGACCCGGCCGAAGTCCACCTTGATGCCGGCCTCGTACTGCTTGGCGATGTAGGGCGCGAGCACTTCGCCTTGATTGGAAGCATTTTGGGGCGCTACGTCGCCCCGGCTCAGACCTTCGATGTAGTTCGCATACAGGGAGACGTTGTCCCGGGGCCGGACGACGAGGCCGACTACGGGAGTGGTCGCGCTCTTGTCGGAGGAGTTCATCAGCGTCCCGACATTGGAAAGATAGTTGTTAACCTCGACGCCCTGGCGCCGTACGCCCAACGTCAACAGGACACGCTCATCGAGCACGGACAAGGTGTCAGCAATCGAGAGCCCCGTGAGGTGACTGTCCGACAGCCGAGGGCGATCGCTGATCTCGTTCGCGAACTGAGTTGGCGCCACGGTCGGACTATAGATGTTCGACGTGACCGGACTGCCATTGGTGAGCCGCCGGTGCAGCGCGTCGTGATAAACCGAGGCCTGGAAGGTGACGGCATGGCGAACGAATCCAGTATCGAATCGGGCGCGGACGCCGCCATCATAGGTATGTCGATCAATGCTGAGCCCGAAGAATTGCGGCGTCGAGGTGGTGTTGCCGACGTTGATGCTATTGTTGATCGTCGGAAGACCGAAGAATCTCTCGACATTGGTCCGCGATCCGCCGACGTCGGCGAACAGCGTAACCTGGTCGTTTACATCGTATTCGTTGCGCCACAGGGCAGATTGATCGCTGATGCGCGACCATTCCCAGGGTTGCATCACGTTTAACCGGCCGTCCGGCGCCTTTGGCACCTGCTGGCCGGCAGTCATGAGAAACGGACGTGACGGAGCGTCGAACCGATCGGTTTGCGCGATGAGGTAGATCCAAGACCTGTACCGTTCACCCTGATAGTCGAGGGCCAGCGCCCCGACGCCCGCCGTTTCAGACTGACGGTCAATGGGCGTGTCGCCGCCGCGCAGGCTGCCGCTGGCGCGCACGCCCCATTCCTTGCTTTCGCCGTAGCGCCTCGCGACGTCCC
>Ga0137394_10003151_pt1 | contig 12356 bp, 8 predicted proteins | sample czobulk116metaG_FD_108278 | JGI IMG/M metagenome (GOLD analysis project Ga0137394, IMG submission 108278) | Vadose zone soil microbial communities from Angelo Coast Range Reserve, California, USA - czobulk1.16 metaG | ecosystem: Environmental > Terrestrial > Soil > Vadose zone | place: USA... | reverse complement strand
TGGAAATGTTCGCATCGTGTTTGGGCCGGCCGTTCATGCGCCATTGAATCAGGTGGCGGGACCGCCTCTGGCGTTACCCCTGACTGTCGCCGCCGAACCGCCTCAGAACGCGGCGCCGCCCGCTGTACCTGCGGCAACAGCCGCTTTTCCGCCGCCGGAATCGCCGGCAACCTCGCCGCCCCCTGCAACGCCCGCACCGGCGGCGGGTTCGGCCTCAGTCGCGGCTCTGGAAAGCGTCGTGGTTCGTCCGCCAACCCAGGTAACCGTCGTGCCCCAAGCTCCGCCTCAGTTACCGTCCACAACGCCCACTCCAACGCCGCAGTACACCGGCGAAATCATCTCGCTTGATCTGAAGGATTACGACGTCAAGGATTTCTTCAGATTGATTTCTGAAATCAGCGGACTGAACGTCGTTCTGGATCCCAACGTCGGCGGCAACGTGACGCTGAAGTTGACCGATGTTCCCTGGGACCAGGCTCTCGATGTGGTCTTGAAAAACTATCAGCTCGGGGCGCAGCTTCAGGGCAACGTCTTGCGCATTGCAACAAACCAAACCCTTCAAGGTGAACAAACCGCGCAAAAAGCGCTGCGCGATGCACAGGAACAAGCCGCGCAGCTCGTCACCCGGACATTCCTGTTGAATTACACGAAGGCCGATACCGTCAGCGCGACATTGCGGGGGCTGTTATCGGCGCGCGGAACCATCATTACAGACGTGCGGCGTAACGCGTTGATCGTCACGGATATTCCTACGCAATATACCAACCTCGAGTCCATGGTGAAGTTTCTGGATACCCCAGCGCAGCAAGTGGAGATCGAGGCACGATTGCTTCAGGCGAACAAGTCTTTTTCCAGAGATTTGGGTAACCAGATCGGGTTGCTGATCGGCAATAGAACCGGGAACATCCTGACGGGCGTTCCGGGCACAACCAGTCCATTTACACGCAACCCCGCCCCGCGTGCCGCTACCCGGTCTGGCGTGCCCCTGGTTTCTAATTTTCCGGCGGCCGCGACGGCCGGTTTGTCTTTTTTGATCCAACCGGGAGGCGACATCCTTTTGGACGAAATCATTGGCGTCTCCGAGGCTCGTGGAACGGCGAAGCTCATTTCACGCCCGCGGGTGACGACGCAAAACAATGTCGCAGCCACCATCCAGCAGGGTACGCAGATTCCAGTTCAAACGAATGTGAACAATACGATCACCGTTCAGTTCACCAGCTTCACGCTCAATCTGACGGTGACACCGCAGATTACGGAAGCCGGCACGATTTTGCTCCAGGCAAACATTACCAATAGCCAGCCGGATTTTGCGAAGGCGGTTAATGGCGTGCCTTCGGTCTCAACTCAATCGGCAACAACACAGGTACTCATACCCGACGGGGGGACAGCGGTTATCGGAGGAATTCTCATCGACACCGATTCGGTCAACGTGCGACAGGTACCAGGCCTGGGCAATCTGCCCTTGATCGGGAACTTGTTCAAGGAGACGAACACCGCCAAGAGCACGAGCGAGCTCCTTTTCTTTATTACGCCAAGAATTAAACCGCTGGACGCGCTTTCCGTCCTGGCACCTGGCGAAGGGCAAACGCCCGCGCAGCCGCAGCAGCGCTGAATTTTGGAGAATTCTCCACAGGCTCGGTTTCGAAAGGTCCTGGACAAGCTTCGCAGGAATGTGACTGATATCCAGGCGGTGATCCTCGTCGGCCCTGAAGGCGTCGTCGATCGCGTCGTTGAAGATGCGACGCTCGATATCGAAACCATCGTTGGTGAATATATAACGCTGCTACGCATAGCACGCAGCGCGTCCGAAGATTCAGGAGCCGGCAACCTCGTCGAGAATATCGTCATTTCCGAGCGATCGATAATGATCGCCCGCAGCATCTCTCCTGAACATTATCTTATTCTGCTATCGAGATCCCAGGATCAGATCGGCCGGGCTCGATACGAGCTGAAGCACGCCGCCTGGAAAATACAGGAGCCATCGCGAAAATAATTCGGGGGCGGAGTACCTCCGCGTGGCTATTCCCCGCGGAATTACCCCCTCTGCCTCCGAATTATTTCCTTCTGCTATACTGCTCGGACTGCCTTTATGAATCTGAAGGAACTGAAAGAAATCATTGATATTGTCATTTCTAAAGAAGCCATTGAAGAGTTGGAAATAGAGAAATCGGGGGTCAGGCTACGGATTAAACGATCATCCAATCATGCGCCCGCTCAAGCGCTGACGCCGGCCATTGCTGCTGTAGCGCCCGCTCTTTCGACTGCTCCTGCCACACAGACGCCTTTGGAAACCGGGGAGGACCTGTTTTACGTTAAATCGCCAATCGTGGGGACGTTTTACAGGGCGCCTTCGCCGAATTCGGAACCATTTGTATCTGCTGGTGATTTCGTGGAGAAGGGAAGTGTGGTCTGCATCATTGAGGCAATGAAGCTCATGAATGAGATTGAATCGGATTTGGCCGGGGAAGTGGTCAGTATTCTCGTCGAAAACGGCCAGCCCGTCGAATATGGCGAAAGGCTTTTCGCCATTCGCCCGCGATGAACATGTTTAAGAAAATACTCGTCGCGAATCGTGGTGAGATTGCCCTCAGGATTATCCTTTCCTGTAAAGAGCTCGGCATCAAGACCGTGGCGATCTTTTCGGAGGCCGACCGGCACGCACTTCACGTTCGATTCGCAGACGAAGCCATATGTATCGGTCCCGCCAGGACCGCCGACAGTTACCTGAACATTCCCAGCGTGATCAGCGCAGCGGAAGTTTCCAATGCGGACGCGATACATCCCGGCTATGGATTTCTTTCGGAAAGCGCATATTTCGCTGAAGTTTGCGAAGCGAGCTGCGTCAAATTCATTGGTCCCTCATCGGAGGCAATCCGGTTGATGGGCGACAAAGCCCGTGCCCGCCGCGAGATGAATCGGCTCGGCTTGCCGGTGCTGCCGGGCAGCGCAGATGCGATTCATACCGATAAGGAAGCCATTGCCACGGCGGAAGCGATTGGTTATCCGGTGATCATCAAAGCGGTGGCGGGCGGCGGAGGCCGCGGAATGCGCGTGGTGCACAACCGCGGCGAGTTACTGGCTGCGCTGAAAACCGCGCAGGCCGAAGCAGCGAACGCCTTTGGTGTCCCACATTGCTACATCGAGAAGTTCATCGACAGGGCGCGTCACATCGAGTTCCAGATCATGGCCGACGAGTATGGCAGCGCGATTCATCTCGGTGAGCGTGAATGCTCGATCCAGCGCCGTCATCAGAAACTCATTGAAGAAACGCCGTCGGTGATTATGACTCCCGAACTTCGCGAAGACATTGGAAACCGCGTCGTGAATGTTATCCAACACGTGGGTTATTCGAATGTGGGAACGCTCGAGTTCCTCGTGGACGAGCGAAAAAATTTTTACTTCATGGAGATGAACACCCGTATCCAGGTGGAGCATCCGGTGACGGAACTCGTCACCGGCATCGATCTGGTTCGGGATCAAATTCTCATCGCTGCCGGCGAGAGATTACCTCACCGGCAGGATGACATTCATTTCCGTGGCCACGCACTTGAATGCCGCATCAATGCCGAGGATCCCGTAACGTACAAGCCTTCTCCGGGAAAGATCACGAGTTGGCATGCTCCAGGCGGCCCCGGAGTTCGGATCGACACGGCAGCTTATGCTGAATACGTTATTCCGCCGTATTACGATTCATTGATTGCGAAGCTCATCGTGCACGGATCTACGCGCGATGAGGCTATAAGGCGAATGGATCGGGCGTTAGATATGTTCGTCCTGGAAGGCGTAAAGACGACCATTCCGCTGCACCGGCAGATTCTCCACAGTCCTGAGTTTAAAAACGGCGACATTTACACGAATTTACTCGAACACCTGCAGGACAATCGCGCTCGCGCCGTCGAAATGGCATGACTGTCCTTCCGCGTCTGTATGCGATCGCAGACGCGTCCTTTGGTGACCCTGTTCAACTTACGCAATCTCTGATTCTCGGGGGCGCGCGGTTAATCCAGCTGCGCAACAAGCAGGCCGGCGCGAGAGAGTTTCTCGATCAAGTCGAGCGGGTTCTTGCGCTTGCGCCGCCTGATGTTCGGATCATCGTGAACGACCGTGTAGACGTGGCCCGCATAGCAGGTGCTCGAGGTGTGCACCTTGGGCAGACGGATGTCCCGCCGGCCGAGGCCCGGAAGATCCTGGGTTTTGACTGCATCATCGGTTTTTCCACCCACAGCTTGAGTCAGGCACTCGAGGCAGACAGGTTTCCCGTTGACTATATCGCCGTTGGCCCGGTCTTTCCGACGTCCACGAAACAGAACCCGGATCCTGTGGTCGGTTTGCACGGTCTGGCTGCCATCGCCAAAGCAGTGCCCAAGCCGATTGTCGCGGTCGGGGGAATTAGGTTGGAAAATGCGGAAGAGGTTCTGCAGGCCGGTGCTGATTCCATTGCTGTGATTCGGGACCTGCTGGATTGCGCGGACGTTGAAGCGCGCACCCGCGCGTGGATCGAAGTAGTCAATCGCAGCTGACGCCGCGAAGCGGCGTTAGACATTAGCCCAGGGCGTCAGAAGCTGTGAACGAATTACCGGGGAGCACATTCCCCTCCTTGGCAAGCCTTGGCAAGGAGGGGAAAAACGCTCAAACTGAACAGTCCAGTAATTCGTTCACACGTTCTCAGCCCTGGGTTTCGAATGACCCGGAACGCGAGCCTGAAAGGGCGACAGAAAACTCTGCCGCCCTTTCAGGGCTGGCTAATCATAGCGTAGGTTGACCCAGGGCTTGCGCCCTGGGCTAATATCTAACGCCGCTACGCGGCTTGGCAAAGACCTTAACGCCGCTACGCGGCAGGCAAAGACCTTAACGCCGCTTCGCGGCCTGGTCCTGATCAAATGACGGTTTTTTCACCAAGTCCAACTATAATCTTTCAGGCTTGAACGAGTTCATAAGAGAGGATTAACAGCAGTGCTAGACCTTAAAGGCATCATCCCACCAATGGTTACGCCGTTCGATGAGACAGGCGCGATCCGGTACGACGCTTTCGGACGTAACATCGAGGAATACGTAAAGGCTGGAATCGAAGGGTATCTTGTTCTCGGCTCCAATGGCGAATCGGTATATTTGGAACATTCCGAGAAGTTGAAGCTCATCGAAGTTGCTCGAAAACAAGTGCCCGCATCGATGATGTTGCTGGCAGGTACAGGGTTGGAGTCGACGCGCGCGACGATCGAACTGACGAAGGAAGCGGCGGACCGCGGAGTCGACGCCGTTCTTGTGAAAAACCCCTTTTATTTCAAAAGTCAGATGACGTTCGACGTTTACGTGGCGCATTACACAGCCGTCGCAGATGCGTCGCCGGTTCCCGTTGTCATTTATAACGTTCCCGTTTTTACCGGTGTGCCACTACAATCGAGGCTGGTCGTCGAGCTTGCGAAACATCCCAATATTCGCGGCCTCAAAGACAGTTCAGGCGACGTGAAATTAATTTCTGAAGTCGTCTGGAACACCGATAAATTCAACGTCCTGGCGGGCGCCGCTCCAACGCTATTTCCGGCGATGGCCGCCGGAGCGCGCGGGGGAATCGTTGCGGTTGCCTGCGCGGCGCCCAAAGCGGCGCTTGCGTTGTATCGCGCATTTGCTGCTGGCGACTACAAAAAAGCCGGATTGATCCAGCGCATCATTGCGCCCGCGGCCGGTGCCGTCACCGAAAAATACGGCATTGCCGGCCTGAAGGCTGCAATGGAACTGGAAGGATTTGAGGCGGGGTCGCCGAGGCGGCCGCTGCTTCCCACGAAACCTAACGACCGCGAGGATCTGGCACAGATCTTCCGAAGGATGAATAGCGAGTTAGCCGAACTTTCATGATGCGTATTCCCTTCGGAAGCTTGCCGTCGATGTCGGCGCTCTTCCTTGATTACGTCAACGACTGGAGTCGTGTCCGCGACTTCTATCCACAAGACTATTCGCTGGACTCCGTCGTTTCCTTTGCGCGCCGGCGCCCGCCTCTCGATTCCACCCATCGTGAAACATTGTGTGCGGCCCTGGCTGCGCAACAAGAGCAATGGGGTGGAAATCCTTCTTCAGTCGAGAAACTCGAGGCAGGCGCCGTCGCCGTCATTTCCGGCCAGCAGCCCGGCCTCTTCACCGGTCCGAACTACACCATTCTCAAAGCGATCACAGTCACCAAGCTCGCCAGGGCCCTGAGCGAAGCCGGAGTACCGGCTGTTCCGGTCTTTTGGATTGCCGCTGAAGATCACGACTATCAGGAAATTGAGTGGGCCACGCTGCTCGACCGCGATTCAGCCGTGCAACAAGTGCGCGTGGACCTGTCGAATACGGAGTCGTGCCCGTCAGGCTGGCTTGCATTTCACGAGGACGTTTCCGAAGCGATCTCGAAGTGTCTTGCGACTCTCCCCGATTCGGAATTCCAGCCGGCGGTTCGCGACTTGCTGGCGTCGTCTTATAAGCCAGGGGTTTCGCCTGTGGATGCTTTTGGACGAATGATGGCGAAGTTGTTCGAAGGCTCTGGATTGATACTTGTCAATCCTCTCGATCCCGAACTTCGGAAACTGGCTGCCGCAGCCCTTCATCAGGTCGTTCGTCAAAATTCTGATATCCGATCCGCTGTACTTGCGCGAAGCCGTGCGTTGTCCAAAGCGGGTTACCACGAGCAAGTGAAGGTGGACGACAACTTCACCGGGTTTTTTGCGTACAGGGGCAAGTCCCGGCAACCCGTGCGTCCCGACGAACTCAGCACGGATTTATTGTTGAGCGCGAATGTTTTGGTCCGGCCTGCAATGCAGGATGCGATATTTCCTACAGCGGCGTATGTGGGTGGCCCTGCCGAGATCGCTTACTTCGGGCAGGCTGCCGCTGTCTATGACGCGTTAAGGCGACCGGTGCCTCCGGTTTTCCCGCGCATCAGCGCGACTCTTCTTGAACCACGCGTCGCTCGCGCGGTCAAAAAGTACGAGATGGAATTTCTAGACGTGTTCCGGGGCCGCGATTTCATGCGAAGAAAAGCCGTCGAGAGCGTGCGCGGGGTCGAACTGTTCGATGGCGCGCGTGATCATATCACCGCAGAATTGGAATCTCTGCGCCCGGTATTGAATGCAGTCGACGCAACGCTGGAAGGCGCTCTGGATACTTCACGGCAGAAAATATTGCATCAGATCGAGGGACTCAAAACCAGGTTTGTTAATGCGGAAGCCCGCCGGAACGAGACACTGGAAAGGCATTTGGAGACGATTGCCAACTCGATATGTCCTGAGAAGAAACTTCAGGAGAGGGTAATCAACGTCACTTCGTTTCTGGTTCGTTATGGCCTGGCCTTTCTGCCTCGCCTGGAGAAGTTGTTGAGTCTGGATTCCAGACAACATCAGGTCGTTGAGATATGAAGATCGGAATTACCTGTTATCCCACCTACGGTGGAAGCGGCGTCGTTGCCACGGAGTTGGGTAAAGAACTCGCGAATCGGGGTCACGACGTTCACTTCATCAGTTATGCGCTTCCGATTCGTCTGACGATGAAGGATCGGGTTTATTTCCATGAAGTCGAGGTCCTGTCGTATCCGTTGTTCGAATATCCGCCGTATGACCTCGTTCTGGCGACCAAGATGGCAGAAGTGATGAGTCGCTTTGATCTCGATATTCTTCACGTTCATTATGCCATTCCGCATTCGATCAGCGCGTACCTGGCTAAAATGATGTTGCGCGACCGTGTGGTGCCGTTTGTTACAACATTGCATGGTACAGACATTACTCTTGTCGGCAACGACCGCTCATACCTGCCGATCACCCGTTTCGGCATCGAGCAAAGCGATGCCGTCACTGCGGTATCTGAGTACCTCAAAGAGCGCACTATTCTGGAATTTCAGATCCAGCGTCCTGTCCAGATGGTCCCTAATTTTGTCGATTGTAATGTCTATGGCCGCGCTACCGACCGGACCCTTCGAAGGCGATACGCAAACGACGATGAGGGGATTTTGATTCACATTTCGAATTTTCGTCCTGTGAAGCGCGTTGAGGATGTCATTGGCATTTTTGCGCTTGTTCGACAGAAACGAAATACCCGCCTGCTGATGGTCGGCGATGGCCCTGATCGGCCAAAAGCAGAGTGGCTTGCCAATACTCATGGAATTGCCCGCGATGTTCTGTTCCTGGGCAAGCAAAATGATATGAGCGAACTGTTGGCAATCTCCGATATCCTGTTGCTTCCAAGCGAATTAGAGTCCTTTGGACTGGTGGCGCTGGAAGCTATGGCATGCGAAGTCCCTGTGATTGCCACCCGTGTCGGTGGTATTCCGGAAGTCGTCAGCGATGGCGTCGACGGGTTTCTGTACGATGTGGGGGATGTCCAGGCCATGGCCGACGGTTGCCTCTCGATCCTCAGCAACCCAAAGGTCCGCGATAGTTTGGGGAAAGCCGCGCGCGAGCACGCCATCCGCGATTTTTGCGCCAGCAAGATAGTTCTGCAGTACGAAGACCTTTACACCCGCACCATTAAAGAAGTCCAATCCGGCCGCTAAAGCCCTTTATTCCAATTGCCGATAAAGGCCTTAGGAGAATGGCGATTCCACCGAAAAGGCGGAACCGCCGTCCAAACAGGTGAACACGGTTGCGATTGGCAGGTGAGTTGCAACGTTAGAAATGGAAGCTGAACCAACGGCTCTCCTGGCAGTTAGGAGGCCGGGCACGAGGTGCATAGCAATGGTCAAACCATATTTTTCAGAAGAAGTCCTTCTCGACCCCGAGATGAGAAGCTCCGAAGTCCTCGACTTCGAACGCCGGCTCTTGGGCAAGATCGTTGGGCAAGATCGCGCAGTGCGCAGAATAGTGAACATGTATCAGATTTACCTGGCGGGTATGGCCATGCCCGGCCGCCCAATCGGAAATCTGTTGTTCCTGGGCCCGACGGGTTCCGGAAAGACCAGAATTGTAGAAGCCTCGGCCGAAATCCTGTTTGGCAGCCCTCGTGCCTTCATCAAAATCGATTGCGCGGAGTTTCAGCATAGTCACGAGATCGCAAAGCTGATCGGCTCCCCTCCGGGTTATCTCGGACATCGTGAGACGCCGCCACTGTTGACTCAGGAGGCGATCGATCAGTATCAAACTGAACGCGCCCGTTTCAGCTTCATCCTGTTCGATGAAATCGAGAAAGCAAACGACGCCTTGTGGCAGCTTCTATTGGGAATGCTCGACAAGGCCACGCTCACGCTTGGCGATAACCGCAAAGTGGATATGTCTCGCTGCGTGATATTCATGACATCGAACCTTGGCGCCGTTGAGATGTGCGAGATGCTCAGTGGGGGCATCGGGTTTACCTCGGGTGTCCGGCAAGACGAGGCAAATCTAGAGGATATCGACCGCAAGCTCTATCACACAGCGCTCGACGTGGCAAAGCGGAAGTTTTCCCCCGAGTTTATGAACAGAATAGACAAGGTGGTCGTTTTCCGGACCCTGAATCAAAACCATCTTCGTCAGGTTCTGGATATCGAACTGAACGACGTGCAGAACAGAATTATGGCCTCGCAGTCGGACAAGCAGTTCATTTTCCGATGTACATCGGAAGCGAAAGACTTCCTGCTTTCCGAAGGCACGGATCTCAAATACGGTGCGCGGCATCTGAAACGCGCGATCGAACGGCATCTTGTCTATCCGCTTTCGAACTTGATCGCGACCGGCCAGATCGGTTTGGGCGATGTCATAAAAATCGATCTCGCACCTTCGGGGACCAAACTGACGTTCTCCAAAGAGCGTGCGACACCCGGTTTCCCGCTGCCCGAGCCTGGAAATGTGGCGGAGTTTCCGAACCGCAGAGCATCGCAGGCAGGTGTAAGATTGCAACTCGTGGAGACGGAAGCAGCCAGCTGCGAACGCCGCTGACAAAGAAATTCGGGGACAGACAACCAAATCACCCAAATTGCAGTTCAAATTTGGGTGATTTGGTTGTCTGTCCCCGAATTTCTTTGTCAGTAGCTGATTTTCAAACCGAACTGAATCTGCCGGTTCTCCAGAAGCGTGCTGGTAATCGTCCCAAACGATGGAGTGTCTAGGAATCTGTTTGGCTGGTTGAGGGACGGATGATTAAACGCGTTGAAGAACTCCGTCCGAAATTGAATGCTCAAACCTTCCCTTCTAAAGTTTTTCGCCAACATCAGGTCCCAGTTATTGGTTCCAGGGCCATCGAAGTAGTTTCGCGGAACATTTCCGAACGTACCTCTTGGCGGGATTGCATATGCCGCCGGATTCAGGTAGACAGTCTCGTCCGTTCGATTGCGGATAACCGGTTCCACGGTTGTACGAACCAGAGTGGAGTCGATAATGGACGCGATATCCGGACGGTCACGGGTCGATCCCGTGTTGCTGTTCTGGTTCGATGGACTCAGTTGAATGAAAATCGGTCGACCGGATTGGAAAGTGGCAATACCTGAAAGTTCCCACCCACCGAACAACGTATTTAGAGTGGTGCCCCAGTTTCTTCCTACTGCCTTCGCAGACCCGAACGGCAACTCGTAGATATAACTGAAAACAAATCGTTGCCGCGCGTCGAAATCGGAACTGCCGCGATCGGCTTTCAAATTTCTTGCATCCTGGGCGACATTGCCGCCGGACGAGTCGTCGATCGTATGGCCATACGTGTACGAGGCAAGAAAAGACAACCCGGCACCAAAGCGTCGTTGCACGCGTCCCAGTATTCCGTGATAGATCGAACCTCCTGAGCTTTGAAGAACAGGCACGGAACCATAGGCAGGCAGCGGCCGCCGTGGTTGAAGCTCAGGCTGGACCAGTCCGGGGATGGGATACGCTTGATTGATATCCACGGTCCTGACCAGGTGTGTTCCTTTGTTTCCAATGTAGCTAACCTCGAATAGCGTGTTGAGCGGAAGCTGGCGCTGATAGCCGAGATTCCAATGCTGGATATATGCGTCACGAAAATGCGGCTCGATCGAAGGAGCGTCGAAAACAGGGGAAGAAGTCAGGCGCGCGGATGGAAACGGGTTGGAAAGAGTGAGGTCTGACGGGAGCGGGCCGGCATCGAAAGTCTCCGGCTCCTGAAAGGGAGGCCCCGTGCGAACAAAGAAGAGGTTGCTCCCGATGATCGGGGGGTCATAAAAAATACCGTAGCCACCGCGAACTACAGTCTTGCCTGTCGCACCCGGTCTGAACGCAAAGCCAAAGCGTGGTCCGAAGTTGTTCTTGTCCGGATTATAGAGCGCGCGGGATGCTCCGTTTTGGCCGGCAGTCTCGTACTTCAGTGTCTCGACGTTGAGTTGCGCCAATCGATTTTGTTTCTCCACGTCGGGCGCATTGTATTCGTAACGCAAACCCATGTTGAGTGTGAGCCGGCTCGAGAGGACGTAATCATCGTGAACAAACCAGTTGTATGAGTTCACGATATGGTACCGAAAGCTGTCGGTCGGATCCCGGGCGGTGCGGCTGGGCAAACCGAGCAAAAAGTCCGCGAATGGATTGCCGGTCCAGATGCCGCTGAAATTGATTGTTTCGCGAACGTTCGACCCCCCATTAAACAGGATTCTCCGCAGGCGTACGCCCATCCGAATGGAATGCGACATGGGTGTATAGTTCACGCTCGCTGCCAACTCTGCGGTCGTGCCGGCCCGATTCTGATAGCCGCGATCTCCAATTGTCGCGAATCCAGTGATGGCAATCATCGGGTGACCGAAATCTTTCGGGTCGTGCGAAGCAGGTATGCCTAATTGAGAGGAGACGTCATTCTTGCCGGACGTCAGCGCAATGTGGGATTGCAATTGCCGGTTGAAACCCGCCCGCGTCTCCAGGATTAGCCTTGGCGAAAAGATGTGCGTATCGCCAAGCGAGAACGAATGAGACCGGGTCACGTCATTGTGACCAAAACCAGGGACGCACGAAGTCTGGCCGGTGCCGGAGCAAGGCGTGGCCAGCGAGTCTCGTGCATACCCATAACGTCCAAACAGGTTGTCAGTGCTATTGAGCCGGTGGTCGAGCCGGATGTTGTATTGATTGACATTCTCGGGAAATGGATTAATGACGGAAAAATTGTTGGGCGGCGGAAGTCCCGGCGTCGGTAGTGGAAACGAACCGCGGTCCAGAATTTTCCGAGCGATCGGATCAATCCGGAATTCCGGAATCACATTGCCGGCAAACGTTGCCCCGCGCTCTGGATCGCGCACGGGTCCAGTTGCGGCCGAGAAGTCGCCTCGGCGGAAAGCTTCCGTGGGAACGGGTTGAAGACTCGTGGAAAGCTGCCTCCGCCGGCCTCCTTCGAACGCCAGAAAAAAGAAACTCCGGTCATGAGCCAGCGGGCCGCCCACTGTCGCTCCAAACTGATTGCGATGGAATGGGGGTTTAGCGCCTGATTCTTCTTTG
>Ga0137394_10003150_pt1 | contig 12356 bp, 20 predicted proteins | sample czobulk116metaG_FD_108278 | JGI IMG/M metagenome (GOLD analysis project Ga0137394, IMG submission 108278) | Vadose zone soil microbial communities from Angelo Coast Range Reserve, California, USA - czobulk1.16 metaG | ecosystem: Environmental > Terrestrial > Soil > Vadose zone | place: USA... | reverse complement strand
CGTCCACTCGCCAAGACTTCGGCTGTCCTGGCCCGCCCGGTCGGCCAGGGGACGGCGATGCTAACGACTCTGATGCAGGCGATGCACGCTCAGGAACAACCGTAGGAGGTGACAGGTGGCGCTCAACGATTTCATCCGTATCAACCGCACTCCGGTCGGGCTCGACATTATCGTCGGGTCGAGCAAGCTGCAAATCCGCAGCGGGTACATCATCCTGCCGCAGCAGGCGCAAGCAGCCGAAGCGACGACCGAGATCGGCGCGAAGTGGAACCGCTCGGACGACGGCACAAACCAGCAGCGCGACAGCGGGGGGGTGCGGGGTGATTAAGAAGATCCTGGCGGTTCTCACTTTCGCCTTCGCTCTCGGATCGACCGATGCGCTCGCCAACGCCTGCGCGAGCAACCTTGCTGGCGCGACCGGCAACTGGACGACCGCCGGGACGTGGACGGCTTGCGGTGGCGTGGCCCCGGCGGCAACCGACACTTGCACGATCACCGCCGGCGACACCGTTCTCATCGATGCCGCAACCGCCGTCTGCGGTGTCACGACCATCAATGGGGCAGTCATCGGCCAGGAGACGGCGCTCCCGGCGCACCTGCTGGTCATCACCGCCGATGGCTCGAATGGCTCGTGCGACCTGACAATCAGCGCGACCGGAACGCTGCGGCTCCGCAAGAACAATCGGATCGCCTTCGATACGAACAACGGCGCCGGCGCCGATACAGGCGCGAACGTCTGCGTAACCAACGGTGGCCTCATCGACGCCCAAGGTGAAATCTTTCAGACGACTATCGCGGCGATCACGGCGATTGATGGTGACGCCGGGTGCGGCACGACCGGACGCAAGTACACGATCACCCCAGCCGCAGGGATCGGCAACGCTCAGGCCAAGGGCCGCGTTGTGTTCATGTCCGGTCAGGGCGAGGCCCGCCAACTTGAGATTACTTCGGTCGCTGCTGGGGCATTCGTTGTCTGTACCGACTATCCGGATGCCTCCAGCGGGACCGACACGACAGGCGGGCAGCGACTCACGCCACACCAAGCATTGCTTGGAGCCCCAGTCCTCCCGGCCGGCAAACACAGCGTCCCGATTCTCGGCGGGAACGCAAGTTGCACGGCGGCAGCCACTCCATACCGTTGCTGCACTGGAGCCGATGCCGGAACCTGCTCGCCGACTGTCACGACGCTCGGTGCTGGCGTCAACGAAGGTGACCCGCACGTCGGAGACAAGATCGCGATCGTTCAGGATGTGTGGTTCTACGTCTCAGCCGCGACCGATTCGCCACCTAAAGGGTTCGTCATCGTTGCTGGCGGTAACAATCCGATGCCTATCTTTCGCGGTGTGAACTTTGCAAATCCAGGGATCACGAATCAAGCTGGGCAGAGAGGCATCGATGCCAGGACTCTGAACAATGCGACGATCAGCCCTAATTTTGAGTTCAATAACTATCACGATTATACGGCGACTCACGAACAGATCGACATCATAGGCGGGCACGATTACAAGATTCAGTGGAACGCCGGTCACGACGGCAGGGTCGGAGCGACTTCCGTTGGCGCGGTGCTCAGTTTCAACTCTAGCACTGCTTGTACTGGCTCCTGCGCGAACATCGAGATGAGTCACAATGTGATCTACCGGACCTTTAGCGATGGAATGTTTGTAGGCGACAATGCCACGGGAGTACGGAATACGAACGTCCGCGTAAGCAAGAACCTCATGTACAGCTCGTGTGTCGAGACTACTGGCGAGTGTCAAGGCGTCCAGGTTGGTTTCTGCGATAAGTGTCTCGTCGCTAACAATCTCGTCTACGATGTTGGTAATGGCGACAACAGCAGCGGACAGGCGATAGCACTAGCCGCTCAGAACGCCGGACTCGACAGTGCCACCCTGGATAATTGGGCCGTGAACATCGGCATCGATACATCGCCCGTTATTTTCGGGCAGCAGAATGCGACCAACTGGTTTGCGGCCACCCACAACTATATTTCAAATGTAAAGGCGTACACTGCCTACGGGTTTGGCCCGTTTTACAGCAATGTCGCCAAGAATATCGGCCTGACGCATGACGCCACTTATGTCAGTTGCTATAGAGATCTGGTGGAGGCGAAAGGCAACTTCTGCATGCCGCAGGATGTGAATGACACCGCTCACTATGCCGCCGCAGACTGTGACGGCGTGGGTGGCGATGTCGGCTGTGGTGGTGTCGGTATCTGGATCACGAATGCGGCGGACGGCGATGCTAATAAGCGCAAGGCAGTCATCACCGACAATCTGATTGTCGGCCCATTCACCAACACACTCATTACACCACGGCTCATCTACGGTGCCTTCAATTCCACCATCGATTTCAATCTGGAAATCGATCACAATACTCTTGACGGGCGCGGGAGTGGCGTCACCGCCGGCATCGATCTTGCCGACCCACCCAATCCGTCCTCGCCAATAACGATCAACGCGAGGGACAACGCCGCTTGGCACTTTAACAACGCAGGAAATATCTACAAATGTTCGGCCAACGGGAATACGACTGATAACGCCGGAGCGTCCTACATCTCGACTGGCGTTCTAACGGCCGAGAAGGTTCTGACCGGAGTTTCTGGAACCTGCACGACCACCGGCACCCAGACCATTATCCATACTTCCAGTGCCTTTCGAGACCGGGCGGCGTTGGCCGGAGAACTGACGCCAGACTACAACTGGATCACCGGAAGTCCGGCCTTGACGGCCGGAGCTTCTCCGGTCGGCTCCCCGATGGGAGTCCGTGCGCTCCGGTTCAACTGCGATCGCCTACGGGCGCCTTGGAGCAATATGATCAACTGTGACGGCTCCATGCCAGTGCCGATCTGCAACGATTCGCGCTGCAACGACTCGGACGGCGACGGGATTGTTGACTTGCTCGACAACTGCAAGTTCGTGTTCAACCCGTCGCAGTACGATGCCAACGGCGACGGCGTCGGGGAAGCCTGCCAGTGAGCCTGGGCTTCCTGCGCTTCATCATCGGACCAATCGCTCGAACACTAGGAGGTTTTCGCATGTCCCTGATCCTGACAGACGAACAGAAGGTGGCGCTTTCGATTCGGCCCGTGACCGCTGCTGGCAACCCGGCGCGCGTGGACGGATCGCCGACTTGGTCCAGTTCAGACGACACGATCGTCGAAGTTGTCCCATCGGCGGACGGCCTGAGCGCCGAGGCGGTCACAGTCGGACCGGTCGGCACAGCGCAGGTATCGGTCGTCGTCGATGCCGATCTTGGTGCCGGCGTGCGAACGCTGACCGCCATGCTCGACATCGAGGTCATCGCGGCCGAAGCCGTGACCGTGGCAATCACGCCCGGTACGCCGGAGCTGAAGTGAAACGCGTGGTCGGGCTATTTCTGGCGCTCTTGGCGGTCGCGGCTTTCGCCCAGCAACCGACTCCACCGGAGCCGGTCGTCATGACACTGGCGGATCTGCTCAAGGGCGTCCACCTCTACGGCTGTCAAGCCCGCGAGCACGGCAACGATCCGGCGTCGGAGTGCCTGTCGCTGCGGAAGGCGATTCTCGCGGCGGCTCAGACTGGAGCCATTACGGCACGCCGTCACGCCTTCGAGGACGGTGCAAAAGTGTGCCAAGACTCGCGCAACCTGAAGGCTTGCGTCGAGGCTCTCCACCGGAGAGCGGCCGATTGAGGCGGCACGCGATCACCCTCCTGGTCGTCGGCTGGTTGCTCGCCTGGACCATCAAGAACCCGGACGGCACCTACTACGCCGACTACGAGGCAGGGTGGCCGCTGGAGGCCACGTTCTACTTCATCGGCGTGAATGGCCTGGACGCTGACGGGAACCCGGAGTACAGCGCCCGGACGCCGACCCGGACGTACATCTGGCCGCGAGTGGGATGCGGGCCGATGGGGGCGAACGCCTGCGTCCAGTTCGACAATGACCCCGGGCCGGGCGACGTCTGGATGGTCGAGGAGACGCCGGAATGGTGCTGCCGGAAGCTGGACGGTGCGCCGTGAAGATGCCCCCGGCGGCATCCAGACCCAAACGTGACCACTCAAAAATGATGGGTAATTTCGTCATGCAGGCGAACCATCCATCCATGAGTGATCGCGCACCCCACCGCCGGGGGCTGTCATGATCCGCAATCCCGCGCGCCTTCTGGAGGGGTGCCCGCCAGGGATGATCCAGACCTACAAGCTCCGTCTGGTCGAACACTTCCTGCTGGTGCCGCTGGCGATGGTCTGGGATTTCACGATCACTAGTGCCTACCGGAACGCCGCATCGCAGGCCGGGCTCTATTCGCTTGACCCGAAGCTGGCGGCGCGCAAGGCGAAGAACACATCGCAGCATGTCCTCGGGGAAGCCGTGGACGTGATCCCCGAGGGCGACCTGGAGAAGTGCTACGTCTGGTGCCTGGAGAACCTGCGGCCCTGGCAGGTCATCCTCGAATATGAGAAGGGAGCGCCGCGGCTGATCCATCTGAGCCTGCCGAGCGAGCACACGGAGATCCTGTCGAAGCGGCTGCTCTACTGGGACCCGCCGGACGATAAGCCCGGGCACTTCGAGACGTGGGCTGGACAGTTTCCAGCGAAGGCATGAGGGCTCGATGAGATGGATGTCACTCTGCCGGAAGTGGTGGCCATTGTGACGGCTACGGGAGTTGCCACGCATCTGGTCAATCTGTTCTGGGGCCGTGCCCGCGACCAACGGAAGGACGCGAAACAGGAAGGTGCTGACAAGGCTGCCCTGAATGGAGTGGTCAAGGACATGGTGCAGATCATGGAAGTCCAACTGCCACGGCTTCAGCAAATCGAGATCCTGACTCGGGAGAACGCCGTCCAGATCAAGAACCTCGCTGACCTGGAGGGGAAGCGGAGTACGTCGCTCGACCGCATCCTCGACCATCTCGAAAAGAAGAGGACATGACCTGCCGCGCCACATCCCGCTTTCCAGAGAGGAGCATCGCCGCTACGACCGGCTGCTCAAGAAGACGCGGCACGTCGCCCGCTACCGGACATTCACGGCGACTCGGTTCGATGACCCGCGCTGGAGGGACACGATGACGGTGATCCGGGAATGGAAGGACGGCAACCCGTTGCTGGCGTTCGCCCGGGCGGAAATCGAGCGCTTGGCGGCGGACGGGTATGGGGCCAGGAGGAAGCCTCATTGAGGCGGCACCGGTGCCCGCCCCGGCGCTGATCTACCTCGCCGTCCGTGGTATCATCGGCGCAATCCAGCGCCACCGTGAGAAGGTTCGCATCAGACGGCTCGTCAAGAAGATCTGAAAGGAGGCTCCAATGCTCAAGACTCTGTTCGTCGGTGGTCAGTGGGTGAACTTCATCGCCCTGGCAGCGCAGTTGCTCAACGACGTGACCGGTGCCGTGCCCTCCCTGCAGTCGAATCACTGGGTTCTGCTGGTCCAGGGGCTCATCGCCGCCTTCCTGCCGAGCGTCGGCGGGCTGGGGCACAAGCTGGCCTTCGGGACGGAGCAGAAGTAGGCCGATCCAAAGAATTGAACGCCGCGCTATGCGGCCTCACAAGGGGGTAATCGTGAAACTGACCCGTCTGTACGTCCTGACCGTGATCGTCGCTGTCCTGGCCCTCGTGGCCGCAACCGTGCCCGCTCTGGCTGGCATCCCAGCCAAGTCCGAACTGTCCCTGTCCGGGACCTACATCCGGCCGAAGGGAGCCGATGCCACCTACGCCGTGGACTTCGCCCTCGCCGCTCCCCTCAACCAGGGCGGCAGCATCTTGCTCGGACCGAAACTGCGCTACAGCTCGAATGACGCAGAGAACGCCATCGGGGCGGTCGGCGAACTCAACTTTTCCGGCACCAAAGGGTCCGGCTTTTACCTCGGCGCGAACGGCCTCTACAACCTCAAGGAGGTGGCGGGGACCGAACGTTACAGCGTGAACGGTGACGCCGGCTTCAAGTTCGCGCTCTGCAAGGGGGGCAGCGGCTTCAAGATTTTCGCAGAGCAGCCAATCGCTGGCCGCGATAAGGATCTGACCGACCGCACATTCAATGCGGGGCTTCTCGTCAGGTTCTAAAAAAATACCTTGCCTTGCGGCGCTCAGTAACGCCGTGCCGTGATCCGCTTCGGCTTGCCGGGCCTTGGGTATCGCCTAGCCTGGACATGCCTTGCCGGGCTCCGCCAAGCAAGGCCAAGCATGGCCCCGGATTGCTCTGCCTCGATGTGCCTCGCTCCGCCCTGTAGCGCCCTGCTTCGTCAGGCCGGGCCGCGCCTAGAAGTTACTTCGCCGCCTGCCACTTGGTCACGATGAAGCGACCGAACTTCGGGCGCCAGTTGCCGATCCCGATCATGCGCCCGGCATGTTCGGCGATCTCATGAGCCTTGCCTTCAGGGAGTAGATCCAGATCGGCCAGAGTGATCGAGAACTTGCCGATCCATCCGGCATCAAACTCGGGACGGTAGCGGAAGCCGCGCCCGCGGGTATTTGGATTCACCACTGATGAACGATTCACCCGATCTGGCCCGGTCTTCCCGAGAAGCTCGATGTGCGTCTCGTTGCAGAAGAGCGCGGCCTTGGCGATCTCTGCCATCGTGCGCCGCTTGTCGGCTTTGAAGTCGCGGGCAGCTCTGACGAAGGCGCTCTCGAAGGCCGAAGATGGATGACCCAGCTTTCCGTTGCCCGCGATCTTGTAGAGAAATCCCTTCCATTCCTCGGGGTCATCGGCGACACCGCTACTCTTGCGCTTGCCCTTGTTCAACATTTGGGCTTCTGCGCCTTCGATATTGTGCTGGAGGAGGGGGGCCGTGCCTTTGATTTCGACATTGATTACTAGACTACCCATATGGGCGTCTCCTTTCGTTGTGCGGCTCGGTGCAAAGGCGCTCATGCGCTCGTGCCACTTACCGCGTTACCAGGAAACTCAGAAAAATTATACCATGCCTTGCCGCGCCGAGCAATGCTCCGACCCGCCTAGGAAAGTCATGCATCGCCGCGCCTTGCCGAGACAAGTCTAGAATGCGCCAAGCCTTGGACTGCCACGCCGGGATTCTGCCGTGCCGAGTCTAGCACCGCCTTGCACCGCCCTGATCCAAACATCGCCAGCATTTCATCTCGTCAGGACAGCGGCAAGGACGGCTGCGAGCAGGAACGGCGTGCGGCGCATGGCTTGGCTCCTTTCCAGAGAGAACAGGTTTCTCCGACGTGGCGGACGCCACAGTTCTTGTGATGGTGGCCCGAGCGCATCAACGTGACTGAGTCTTTCCCGAAAGCCGCCATGTAAGGCGACCACCTGACCGTGCCCTCGGGACAGCGGCAGGGGCGGGGGTGAGATTTCAGGGCATCCTCACGCCGATCCATTCGATCACGTTCACGGTGACGGCATTCCCGAGGGCGCGGTAGCGCGGCGAGTCGGGGCACTTGCAGACCGACGCGGCCCTATCTGGATCGAATTGGTAAGCTTCGTTGTCTAGACATAGACACGTCCATCCGTCCGGGAAACCTTGCAGTCGTTCGCACTCCAATGGTGTTAGGCGGCGGACACCGACAGCGGGATTGCTGGTCGGGCTTGCGTTCAACGGTGGACATTCCTCTCCGACGCTCATCGTCTGCGCCGCGCTCTTGTTCCAGCCGTAGGCCACCAGATGTTCGCCAGGTTCCGTCCTGAATCCGCCGTCGTTGCCACCACTGTTGAGGGTGGCGACAACCATCGGCGTCCCGCGCCCCGTGCCGTCCTCGCTGGCGTCCGCGCCTTCGGAGGACAGGGCATGCGCGACGAACGGCACGCCTCCCGTCAGCCCACCATTGCCCTGCCGAAGTTCGCCCATTGGCCCCACGTTCGAGCCGTGGCACTGAGCCGTCACGAGGTTGTGATGCTCATCACCTGCCGGGCCGGACGAGCCCTTGGCCCACTTGCTCGAAATGGCCTGCTGGACGATCAGGTTCACATCGTCCTCCCGCCTTCGTCCCGGATCGTTGCTAGCCGCTCCAACGCCTGACGTAAGGCTGGCGGCAACTCCCTGCCCCGCTTCGTCGCCCTCCGCAGGATTCCCCTCGCCGCCTTCGGGCTCAAAAAGTACCGACCGGACACCCGCTTCTGTAGGACCGCAGACAAAGAACACCCTGCGCCGTCTCTGGGCGACTCCGAAATATCGGCTGTCCAGAATCCGGTAGCCGACGACAGGCCAGCACTCCCGAAGCCCCGAGAGGACGGAGGACATATCGGCTCCCCGTTGACTGCTAAGGAGCCCTGGAACATTTTCGAAGAGTCCCCATGTCGGGCGGACGATCTTGGCGATGCGAACGATTTCCCAGAAGAGGCCACTGCGCTCTCCGCCGAGTCCTGCCCGCTTCCCGGCGACGGAGAGGTCTTGGCAGGGGAAGCCGCCGCAGAGCAGATCAATCCTGCTCCCGCTGTCATCGAACGCTGCGACTCGCACATCAGCCTGCTGCTCAACTGATGCAAAACGGGTTCCGAGGACTCGTCGGCAGAAAGGATCGATTTCGATTTGTCCGGCGCATCGGTGTCCCGCTCGTTCGAGCCCAAGGTCGAATCCTCCTATGCCAGCGAACAGAGAGAGAAACTTCAAAGCATCCTCACCACGACGACCGCGTGCGGCTCGCACTTCATCGTTGCCGCGCTGGCCTTCTGCGCCGCGATGATGTCCACCTGGGAGTCATCCTTCCAGAATAGACCCGGGGCCCGCTGGCGGCCTCGTGGCTTGCGTGGGGTCAGACCGTCGAGCAAACTTTTGATGCAGTTGTCGAGGTCAATACGGCGCTCAGTCCCGAGGTAGAAATCCATCGTCACGGCGAAGCGAGACTCGGAGTCGAGAGCCTCCAGCTTTGCATCGAGCATCGCCTTCTTCGCGGACCATGCGACCAGTTCCTCGTACGCGACCGTCTTCGCCGGCGTGTACGACCAGCCCTTGCGGCCAACACGGACGCGGGCCTTCGGCACAGGATCCCCGGGGACAACGAAGCGGAGGGAGAAGGTCATGCTCTCCGCTTCGATTTGAGGGCGCGGATCGCAGACCCGATCTTGATGGCCGTGTCGCTGCCGTGGTTACGGTGCATCTGTTCCGCGAACAGGATCGTACTGGCGTTGTCGCAGACGTGCGCCGCCTTCTCCAGCGCCTCGTCCCTGGCCTCGTCCAGCGCGACGAGGATGGAGGAGCGCAGCGCAGGTACATGTAGCTCGCGGTCATAGACTCCATAGTCTCTCAGGCGGTCCACGAGCCAATCCAATTCGTGCTGGACTTTCTCCGGCAGCCGCGCCTCCTGCTTACTCTCGCTCATCGACAATCTCGGTGCGGTGGGTGCGTCCAGAATCCGTGCTTATCGAGATACCACTGGTACCAGCGTTTACAGATTGGACACATTGCCTCCTCCTCTGCTCTCGGTGAACCAGCGGGCCGGGTAGGGCGTCTTAGGAGCCCCGGCCCTAGTCACAGTACGCCGCTCCTGTAGCTCCAGCGTCACGGCCACTTCACCTTTGGCAGACTCGCCGGTAACGCTCGATCCGGCTCCCAATCCGCTGCCTACTGGCCGTTCCTCTGTTGGGTATGTCGCCGCTGGTTCACCCAAAGCACGCGACTCATGGAGTATGCCCAACTGTCCTGTGACAAAGATGCTCGTCGCATTCCTTCACACGCTGCTCCAGTTCCTCAATCCTCGCTCGATCTCCAATGCCGTGCTCCTGCGCTAGCCTGCGGGCTGCAATCTCGTTCTGGATGCGGGTGCCATATTCAGCAAGCTCCCGCTCCAGCGAGGCGATGACCTTGCAGCATGCTTCGGCGTTCATCTGCCATGCCTGTCTACGTTCGAGCGCCTCGTCCCTCTCGGCCAGCAGCCTGCTCGCCATACTTGCCAAAGCGCAAATCGTACAGTCGCCGAGCGGTGCATTGTGCCTGTGGTATTTTGTGAGCCGATCAATCTCCTTCGCCTCGTCGCTCACTTGTCTCCTCGGAGGGCGGCACGGAGCCGGTCACGCACAAGCGCCGCCATGCCAATAGTGCGAACTGAATCGTTGCCCTCAGCCTCTCGACCTCGCGCTCCACCTTGTCGCGAGCTTCGACTTCTCGATTGATGCGGCCCTGAAGTAGCTCAATGTGTTCATCATCAACTGTGATGGCATCTATCGCTGAATGCAGGGGAACACAGCCGCTATTTGTTCGTGGGCGACCGATGGCTGCTCGGCGATCTGCCTTACCACGACAGCGCGTGCAACGACGGTGCGCCGCCTTCCTCAGGTCGTTCACGGACGGCCGCTGAGAGGATTCGTCAGCCACGGCACCACCATCTATGCGCTTCGATGCCGAGAGCGGCGGCGCAACTGAAGCAGAAGACGATCCGGGGGGATTCGCTAGCCATCGACGCGCTCCACGTTTAAGGCCCCCCGTAACAGCGCCCGACATACCGTGCATAAGCGCAGTTCAACTGTCCGCAGGGTGATGACGATTGTGCCCGGTCCAGTTGTACAGCCGTTACAAGATCGTCCATCCACCATCGGAATTGAACGGCGCACCGAGACCGTTCGGCGTTCGCTTACTCGTTCACTCGCCATCGACGCGCTCCCCGCTTGCATATTGGACCACTTCGTAATCACTGTCGGTCCAGCAGGGATAACAGAATCGACAGTCGCCGATGCCAAGACGCGGCCACACGAACCAGTCAGAAAACGGACGGGAGCAGCGGCGGCATCTAGGTCGCTTACTCGCCATCTCTCCTCCCGCTGGCGTCGGTTGGCTGCTTGCTTTCCTTGGCTTCCTTCTGTGCGATGGCCACACGGGAATCGAAACATCCGCGTCGGGCATTGCAGTCGCTATCGCACGTCGGACACCTATCGCTCTGCATCGCGGGGCTCCTCAGCGAGTCTTTGTAGCCAATGGTCCAACGGATGAACGTCACCTGTTCCCGCCTCGCCTCATCCACGGCGGCCATAATCAGCGGCTCCCAGCAAGTGAGACACCATTTCTCGCTCTGGCTAATCATGTGATCGCAATTGCGACGAGGCACCTTCACGGCTTACTCCTTATGCGCCGACTCTGGCAAAGTGCAATTGTCGCAACCGAGTTGGTAGAGATGCGAACGGTGAAACTCTGGGCAAGCTTTCACCTCTCTGGACTCACGCAGGCAGCGGGGATCGCGGTAGGGATGCTCGTGATCTTTCGCTGCCGTGATATAGGAGGGTGGCACGGAGCATGGCGGCAATCGCAAATAGTATTCGGCGTCTGGAGCCTGACGCGTTTCCGGATGACACCAGCAGCCCGCCACATGCCCATACTTCCTCACCAGTGCGGCGATTTTAGCCTTTAAGTCGTCAGCATCGTCCAGCAAAGGATGATTGAGAACGTCCGCCAACCTGCTCATTTCGGAACACGCTTCTTCGCTCGATATTTCTCCGGATCACGCCAGTATCTGAGCCTGCCACCAAGCCTCCTACTCTCGACATTCGCTTGATACTGTTCTCTTGCCTTCCTGCGTGTCTCGGACACATTGAGCCAATATTTATTCCTTTGGTGTTCGTTGCGGCAGATTTGGCAATGACGAAAGGCCCTGGTCGCCGGCTTCTTATAGGGTACTAGCGGATGGCCCAAGTCGCAGGTTGTCTTTCGTGCTGCGACGGCGCTTGGGCCCACCCCACGCAGGACATTCTCCTTGTTCGTGACAACCTCAAGATGGCTTGGGTTAACACAGGCACGAACGCGGCACAAATGGTCGAGCATCTTTTCCTGCGGCACCGCTCCATTGACCGCTTCCCAGACATGGCGCTGCGCCGAAATTCTCGCGTGCCTGCCCCGCGAGATTCGACCATAGCCATTTGTCTTTGCGCCGGTCCAGATCCAGCAGCCGGTTTTCGTATCGGCCACAATCGGGATTCCATCCAAGCATCCCGGCTCGTTGTATGGTTGCGGTCTCATCGTGCCTCCTCCGCCTTCTCGATTGCGGCCTGAATCGGGTCGGTCATTCTCCCCATCTCCACTCGTAGCCGCATTTGTGCAAGCGTCCCCACTTGAGCCGCTGTCCATCACACGTTGCGAAGGCCGCGAAGTAGGCGTAGTCCTCAAAGAACCGCTGCACCACGCGCCGTCTCAACTTGCACTTCGGGCACCAGAGAACGCGTACCTTGCTGCCTGCCGGATTCGGCCTGCACAGAGTCATGCTGCCATCGCTGCTCGTCAGGCAAGGCATTCGCTCGCTCCCTTCAGGGCGGGGGTCATCGAACCGTCCAGCGTTTTAGGGCTTCCATCGCCGTCAATTCAGGGACGACCGTCGAGCCGTACTCACCATGCGTTGCGTGAGCAATCAGGCGAACCGCTGCCCACATAACGAGAGGACGTGGTAGCCACCAAGCAATGGTCCTCCAAACTCGCTCGCTCATCCTCCCTCTCCTCTCCGCT
>Ga0137394_10003149_pt1 | contig 12357 bp, 11 predicted proteins | sample czobulk116metaG_FD_108278 | JGI IMG/M metagenome (GOLD analysis project Ga0137394, IMG submission 108278) | Vadose zone soil microbial communities from Angelo Coast Range Reserve, California, USA - czobulk1.16 metaG | ecosystem: Environmental > Terrestrial > Soil > Vadose zone | place: USA... | reverse complement strand
GGTTTCTTCGGCAACTTCATCGCCAGCCTGCCGTACCGACAGCTGCGCCTGGAACTCGAGGACGGCCTGCTGGTGGTGCGCGGCGACGCGAAGAGCGCGCGCGGGATCCATGTTCTCGTGTCCGCCGAGCTGGCGGGATCGGCGTACGACGACCGCGTGCAGCGCTCGAGCCTCGTCGCCGTCGCGGCGGCCGAGGCAGCGGCGCGCGCGGTCGCGCCGCAGGCCGAGGTGCTGCGCGCGGGCGCGGTATTCTTCGCCGAGGCCGCGCGCGCCTCGGCCGAGCGCGACGTGGAGCTGATCGGCGCCGGCTCGCTCGTCGGCATCGTGCTTCTCATGCTGGCCGTGTTCCGCTCCGTGCGGCCGCTCGCGCTCGGGCTGCTCACCGTGCTTACGGGACTCGCCGCCGCCGTCTCGGCGACCGTGCTGGTGCACGGCGAGCTGCACCTGCTCACGCTGGTCTTCGGGGCGAGCCTCATCGGCGAGGCGATCGACTACTCCATCCAGTATTTCAGCGCCTATGCCGGGGCGGGATCGCAATGGGATCCGAGGCGCGGCCTCGCCGCCGTGCGTCCGGGCCTGACGCTCGCTCTGGCGACGAGCGCCCTGGGATATGGCGCGCTCATGCTCATGCCCTTCCCGGCGGTGCGCCAGATCGCCCTCTTCGCCCTCGCCGGGCTGGTCGCCGCGTACCTCTCGGTGATCCTGCTTCTGCCATCGCTCCTCAGGCGGGCCTACGGCCGCGACATCGCGCCGATCGCCGTGCCCACGGCGCGCCTGATCGAATGGTGGCGCGCCCACATCGGTCCCAAGCCCGCGGCGGCCATGGTGGCTGCGCTGGTGGCGCTGTGCGTTCCGGGATGGCTGGCGCTGCACGCCGACGACGACGTGCGCGCCCTGAGCAGCCGTCCGGCCGCGCTCCTCGAGCAGGAAGCGCGCATCCGGTCGCTGACCGGAGTCGAGCTCGCCACCCGGTTCTTCGTGATCGAGGCGCGCACGCCCGAGGCCGCGCTGCAGGCGGAGGAGCGGCTCACATCGCGGCTGCGTCCGCTCGTGGACAAGGGCGAGCTCGCGCATTACCAGGCGGTATCGTCGTTCGTGCCTTCGGCCGCGCGCCAGGAGGAAAACCGCCTGCTCCTGCGCAAGAACCTGCAGCTCGACGGCAAGGGGCTCGCCGAGGCGTTTCAGCAGGTCGGGCTGCGCAGCACCGCGGCCGGCGACCTCGCGGCGGCGTACCGGGAATCGGAGGGGCGGCTGCTCACGCCGCAGGCCTGGGTGGCTTCGCCAGCGGCGGCGCCGTTCCGGCATCTCTGGCTCGGAAGCACCGCGGACGGACATGCGTCGGTGGTGGTTCCGGCCGGCGCAGCCGACAACAACGCGCTGGAGGCGCTCGCGGCGGGAATACCAGGTGTTACGTTCGTCGACAAGGCGGCCAGCGTTTCGCGCCTGTTCGGGCAGTACCGCAGGGGCCTGAGCTACGGCCTGGGCGTTGCGCTGCTGCTCGTGTTCGGGGTCCTCGCCTGGCGCTACGGTCTGCGAGGCGGTGCAGCCGTGCTGCTGCCCGCGGTGCTCGGCATGGCCGCGGCGCTCGCGCTCGCCGGCTACGGCGGCTCGGCGCTGACGCTCTTCAACGTCATGGCGCTGCTTCTCGTCCTCGGCGTAGGCGTGAATTACTCGATTTTCCTGATCGAAGGCCGCGCCCGCCCGGGAACCACGGGGATCGCGGTCGCGCTTTCCGCCGCCACTACGGTGCTTTCCTTCGGCCTGCTTGCGTTCAGCGGTACGCCGGCGCTGTCCGGCTTCGGCGCCACGCTGCTTGCCGGCATTGCGATCTCGGTTCTCGGCGCGCCCTTGTCGCTCAGCCTTGCTCCAGGGAGCCTGCGGCAGTGATCCGCTGCTTCATGCACGCCGTGGGCATCGCGAACGCGCTCGGGAGCGGTTGCGAGGCGGTGCGCAGCGGCCTTCTGGCCGGAGACAGCTCCGGCATGCGGATCGAGGAGGGTTGGTTGCCCGGCGGCGCTGCCCGCGTAGGTCGCGTGAGCGCAAGCCTGCCGCCGACGCCGCGCGAGCGCGCGCAATTCGATTGCCGCACCAACCGGCTGCTGCTGCTCGCGCTCGAAGAGATCCGTGGCCCGCTGACCGTTGCGCTCGAGCGCGTGGCGCCGCAGCGCTTCGGGGTGGTCCTGGGCACGAGCACGGCGGGCATCGCTGAGGGCGAGGCGGCCATGGCGGCGCTGGTGCGCGACGGCAGCTTTCCGGACGGCTTTCAATACCTGCAGCAGGAGATCGGCCGCGGTGCGCAGTTCCTCGCACGCCACCTCGCCTTGACCGGCCCGGCGTATGTGGTGTCGACAGCCTGCACTTCCAGCGTCAAGGCGATCGCGGCGGCGTGCAGGCTGATTCGCGCGGGGGTGTGCGACGCGGTGCTCACGGGCGGCGCCGATACGCTGTGCCGCCTTACGGTCAACGGCTTCGCCGCCCTCGAATCGACTACGCCCGAGCTGTGCAATCCGCTGAGCCGCAACCGCCGCGGCATCAATCTGGGAGAAGGCGTGGCGCTGATGCTCGTCTGCCGCGAGCCGGCCGCGGTCGAGATTTTCGGCTTCGGCGAGTCGAGCGATGCGCACCATATCTCGGCGCCGGATCCCGCCGGCCGCGGCGCCGAGGCTGCGATGCGGGCTGCGCTCGCCGAGGCTCGCTTCGCCCCCGAGGAGGTGGACTACCTCAACCTGCACGCCACGGCGACGCCGAAGAACGACCAGGTGGAAGCGCACGCGGTACACCGCGTGTTCCCGCGCGGCGTGCCCTGCAGCGGCACCAAGCCGTTGACCGGGCATACCCTGGGCGCGGCAGGCGCGACCGAGGTCGCGTTCTGCTGGCTCGCGTTGCAGGGCGACGGCCGGCTGCCGCCGCATGTGTGGGACGGCGAAGCCGACCCGGAGCTGCCCGCGCTCATGCAGACCGTTCCGGGTGCGCGCTTCCGGCGCGGGCACGGCCGGGTCTGCATGAGCAACTCGTTCGCCTTTGGCGGCAGCAATGCGAGCCTGATCCTCGGAGACGCCCGATGACGCTGCAGGGCGGCGCTCTCCCGGCAATCGAAGCGGTGGTGCCGCACCGCGGCTCGATGCTGTGGCTCGAGCGGCTCCTGGCGGCGGCGGACGACGTGGTCGAAGCTTCGGCCACCGTACCGCCCGGCGCCGGCTATCTCGACGCGGAACCCGGCATGCCCGCATGGCTCGGCATCGAGCTCATGGCGCAGGCGGTCGCGGCCCATGTCGGGCTGCGCGGCTGGCGCGACGGAAAACCGATGAAGCCGGGCGTGCTGCTCGGCTGCCGGCGCTATCACTCCAAAGTGGCCAGCTTTGCGCCCGGCGCGCAATTGCGCGTGGCGGCGCGGCTTGCGTACCGGGATGAAAGCGGATTCGGCGCCTACGACTGCACCATCGCCGACCAGCACGCCGAGCTCGCCTCGGCGACGCTCAAGGTCTACGAGCCGCCCGACTTCGAGGCATTCCTCCGATCGGTCGGCGCGCCATGAGACGCGTGCTCGTGACCGGCTCCAGCCGCGGCATCGGCCGCGCCATCGCCGAGCGCCTCGCGCAGTGCGGATTCTCGGTGACGGTGCATTGCCGCTCCAACCGGGCGCAGGCGGACGAGCTGGCGGCGAGAATCGGCTCGGCCGTGCTGCAGTTCGATGTCGCCGACCGCGCCGCGGCGCGGCGCGCGCTCGAGCTCGAGCTCGAGGCGCACGGCGCGTACTACGGCGTCGTGTGCAATGCAGGCGTCACGCGCGACAACACCTTCGCCGCATTGTCCGACGCCGAATGGGACGAAGTGCTCGATACCAGCCTGGGCGGCTTCTACAACGTGGTCCAGCCGCTGATCATGCCGATGGTCCGCGCGAAGCAGGGCGGGCGCATCGTCACCATCGCCTCGGTGTCGGGCCTCATGGGCAATCGCGGCCAGGTCAATTACAGCGCCGCCAAGGCCGGGCTCATCGGCGCGACCAAGGCGCTGGCGGTGGAGCTGGCGAGCCGCGGCATCACCGTGAACTGCGTAGCGCCGGGTCTGATCGAAAGCGACATGATCGCGGCGGTTCCGCTGGGCGAGGCCCTTAAAATGGTGCCCATGAACCGCATCGGCAAGCCGGCCGAAGTCGCGGCCGCGGTCGCTTTCATCATGTCCGACGAGGCCGCCTACATCACCCGCCAGGTGCTCAGCGTGAACGGCGGGCTCGCATGACGCGGCGCGTGGTGGTGACCGGCATGGGCGGAATCACCGCGCTGGGGGACCGCTGGGAGGCGATCGAGCGCGCGCTGCGTGGCGGCAGGAACGGCGTGCGCCGCATGACCGAATGGGAGCGCTACGAGTCGCTGCATACGCGGCTGGGCGCGCCGGTGGATGGCTTCAAGACGCCCGCGCACTACCCGCGCAAGCAGATCCGTTCCATGGGACGCGTCGCCTTGCTCGCGGTGCGCGCCACCGAGATGGCGCTCGCCGACGCCGGCCTGGGCGACGAGGCTTCGGTGCGCGACGGCCGCATGGGGGTGGCCTATGGATCGTCTGCGGGCAGCGTGGCGCCGGTCCAGGTCTTCGGCAACATGCTCGCGACGGGATCGATGGAGGGCGTGACCTCGACGAGCTACATCCAGATGATGCCGCACACGACTGCGGTGAACGTAGGACTCTATTTTCAGCTGAAGGGGCGCATCGTCCCGACGAGCAGCGCGTGCACCTCCGGCAGCCAGGCGCTCGGCTATGCCTACGAGTCCATTCGCTACGGCAAGCAGCTGCTGATGGCGGCGGGCGGGGCCGAGGAGCTGTCGGCGCCCGGCGCGGCGATCTTCGACACGCTGTTCGCCACCAGCACGCGCAACGATGAACCCGGCGCAACGCCGCGGCCTTTCGACCGCGATCGCGACGGCCTCGTGGTAGGCGAAGGCGCCGCGACCCTGGTGCTGGAGGAGCGGGACCACGCGCTCGCGCGCGGCGCGCGCATCCACGCCGAGATCGTCGGTTTCGCCACCAACTCCGACGGCGCCCACGTCACCGAGCCGGCGGCGCCGACGATGGCGCAAGTGATGAAGCTCGCGCTGGAGGATGCCGGCCTGCCGCCGTCGGCGATCGGCTACGTCAGCGCCCACGGCACCGCCACTACGACCGGCGACGTGGCCGAGAGCCACGCCACGTCCAAAGTGCTGGGACCGAGAATCCCGATCAGCTCGATGAAGAGCTACCTCGGCCACACACTGGGCGCCTGCGGTGCGATCGAGGCCTGGTGGGGGATCGAGATGCTGAACGGAGGCTGGTTCGCGCCGACGGTCAATCTGCGCAGCGTCGACCCCGCCTGCGCCGAGGCGGACTACCTCACCGGCGAAGGCCGGGCTATGGACCTCGAGCACTTCATGAGCAACAATTTTGCGTTCGGCGGCGTGAATACGTCGCTGATCTTCAAGAAGGCGTGAACATCGATTGGGAGGATTCCATGAAGTCGTCCACCAGAGCCCTGGTCTTGATCGGTGCCCTGTCCGCAGCGCAAGCGGTGTTCGCTCGAGGCCCCGTGCCCATCGTCGAGCGGCCCAATGAGCCGATCGTGACCGGCAGCGGAAAGGTGGTCAACGGCGAGGCGTTCACGAAGGCCGCCGTCAACGCCGGCGCCGCCGTGAAATGGGAAGTGGTCCCGGGGACCGACGGGAAATCGCTACGCGCGACCTACCGGGTCCGCAACAAGCACGTCGTCATGGTGGATATCGTTCCCGGGCCCGCTTCCTTCTCCGTGAAGTACGCCGACAGCGTGAACATGAACTACGCGGTTCAGAACGGCGCTCCGGTGATCCACCCCAGCTACAACCAGTGGGTCGGCCAGCTGCTCGACTCCATCCGCGTGGAGCTCAAGAAGCTCTGACCGCGCAAGAGGGAGAATCCAACATGCGGATCAGCAGGTTCATGCAGTTGCTGGCCTTCGGCGCCGCCGTCGCGGTGTCCTCTGCCGCGCAGGCTCAGCGCTCGCCGGTTCCGATCGTCGATCGGCCCAACGTGCCGGTCGTCACCGCGAGCGGAAAACCGCTGAGCCAGGAGGCGCTGAAGCAGGCCATCATCAGCGGCGGCGCCAACGGACCGCGAAAATGGCTCATCGTGCCCGAAGGCGACGGAAAGACGCTGACGGGGACTTACATCGTGCGCCAACACACCGTGGTGGTGCAGATCGTGCCGGGATCGAACTCGTACTCCGTGAAGTACGCCGATAGCAGCAACATGAAGCACGCCATCGAATACGGCAAACCGGTGATCCATCCGTTCTACAACGACTGGGTCGATCAGCTGATCCGTGCGATCGACTTCGAGGTGAAGAAACTCTGAGGTGAAGAAACTCTGAGGCGGCGTGTAGCGGTCACCGGCCTGGGCATCGTCTCCTGCCTGGGCAACGAGCGGCGCAGGGTGGTCGACGCGTTGCGTTCGAGCACGAGCGGCGTGCGTTTCTGCGAGGAATACCGCCGCGCCGGCATGCGCAGCCATGTCGCCGCGCTTCCGGACCTCGGCGCGGAGCCGCCGATCGAGCGCAAGATCAGGCGCTTCATGGGCGAAGTCAGCGTGTACGCCCATCATGCGTTGCGCAAGGCGATCGACGACTCGAAGCTCTCCCCTGAGCAGGTCTCTGATCCGCGGACCGGGCTGATCGTTGGCTCCGGCGTGGGATCGCTGTCGCGCTACGTCGAGGCGATCGACGTGCTGCGCGCCGCGGGCATGAGAAAGCTGCCTCCGTATGTGGTGCCGCAGACGATGGCGAGCAGCGCATCGGCGTGCCTCGCGACGGCGTACCGCGTCAGCGGCATGAGCTACACCACCTCGGGGGCCTGCGCCAGCTCCGCGCACGCCATCGGCCAGGGCGCCGAGCTGATCCGCTCGGGAAGGCAGGACCTGATCCTCGCGGGCGGCGCCGAAGAGGCGGCATGGACGAGCGCGGTGATGTTCGACGCGATGGGCGCGCTCTCTACCGCCTACAACCACCGGCCCGAAGCCGCCTCGCGCCCCTACGACGCCGGCCGCGACGGATTCGTGATGGCCGGCGGCGCCGGCATGCTGGTTCTCGAAGAGCTCGAGCACGCCCGGGCGCGCGGCGCGCATTGCTATGCCGAGCTCTGCGGCTACGGCGCGAGCTCGGGCCGCGACATGGTACTGCTATCGGCGCCGGCCGCGGCCGCCGCCATGCGCGCGGCGCTGGCGGACGCCGGCGTGGAATCGGTCGACTACGTCAATGCGCACGCCATCTCCAGCCCGCAGGGCGACGCGGCCGAGCTCGAGGCGCTACGCGCGGTGTTCCCGGGCCCGGCGCCGCTCATTTCTTCCACCAAAGGATTGAGCGGCCACTCTCTGGCGGCCTCGGGAGCGCAGGAGGCGATCTATTGCCTGCTGATGATGACGGAGAAGTTCGTCGCCGGCTGCGCCAATCTCGAGCGGCCGGACGCGGCCGCAGCCGGCTTGGCGCTGCTGGCGGCGCCGCTCGAGCGCCGCCTCGAGCGCGTGATGTCTAACAGCTTCGGCTTCGGCGGCACCAATGCGAGCCTCGTCTTCCAGCTACTGTAGCAACGTGCCTACGCCGGTTTCAGGGCAGCGAGGTTGAGCAGAGTCTCCTCGCGTTTTTCCGGCACGCCGAAGCCGAACCATTCCACCGCGCCGAGGTCCGGGCGGCTCCACCACAGGTAAGGCATCGAGACGTTGCCTGGCCCGAAGCGCAAGCCCTGCTGCCGCAGCATCGCCATGTATTCTTCGGCGCTGCGCTGCAAGTGCATGGGGTGGCGGAACAGGAGCCGGATGATCCACGAATGGATGTAGGCGCGGGTGGACTCGGCGAAGAGCAGCACCCCTCCCGGCTTCAGGACGCGATAGAACTCGCGCAGCGCCTGCTCCTGGCGCACGAGGTGGTGGAATGTCTGGTGGCAAAACACCAGGTCGACGCTCGAATCGGCCAGGCCGAGCGAGGCGACATCGCGCAGCTGCAACTCGATCGGCGTCGCCTCCTTGCACGCTTCCACGCGGGCACGCTCCAGGGCGCGCTCGTCGGCGTCCATGCCGATCAGCCGCTGCGGGGCGAAGTGCTCGATCAGGGGGCGGAACGACTTGCCCTGGCCGCAACCGACGTCGAGCACCACCGGGTAGGCGCTCTTGCGCTCCGGAATGAGGCGCACCAGGTCCTTGAGCGCCACGCGGATCACGCGCAGGGTCCAGGTTTCGGTGCCGAGGAACCAGAACCCGATGCGGGTTTCCGGCACAAGCGCAATCTCGGGCATGCTGCGCGTATTCATCGCAGCGCCAATTTTACGCCGTTGTTACGGTAGCATTGCCCCGTGAACGCTCCCGAAAGAATCCGTCTCACCCAGTTCAGCCACGGCGGCGGCTGCGGCTGCAAGATCGCGCCCGCGGTGCTGTCCGAGATTCTCGCCTCGACGCCGGTGCGCGGGTTGCCGCCGGCGCTCATGGTGGGCACCGAAACCGCCGACGACGCCGCGGTCTATCGCCTGAACGACGAGCAGGCGCTGGTCGCGACCACCGACTTCTTCACGCCGATCGTCGACGATCCGTTCGACTTCGGCCGCATCGCCGCCGCCAACGCGATCTCCGACGTGTACGCCATGGGCGGCACCCCGATCATGGCCCTGGCCCTCGTCGGCATGCCGCTGGACAAGCTGCCGGTCTCGGCCATCGCCCGGATCCTGCAGGGCGGGGAAGCGATCTGCGCCGCGGCCGGCATTCCGGTCGCCGGCGGGCACTCCATCGACACCCTGGAGCCGATCTACGGCCTGGTCGCGCTCGGCCTGGTGCATCCGGCGAAGGTGAAGCGCAACAGCAGCGCGCAGCCCGGCGATGTCCTGATCCTCGGCAAGCCGCTGGGCATCGGCATCCTGTCGGCGGCGCTGAAAAAGGGCCGCCTGTCGCAGTCGGGGTACGCGCAGATGCTCGACTGGACCACGCGGCTCAATACGCCGGGCAGGCGGCTCGCCGCGCTCGACAGCGTGCACGCGCTCACGGACGTGACCGGGTTCGGCCTGGCCGGGCACCTGCTCGAGATCTGCCGCGGGTCGAAGCTCGCGGCGCAGGTGGACTTCGATGCGCTGCCGGTGATCGCCGAAGCACTCGAGTGGGTGAAGCAGGGCGTCGCCACCGGGGCGTCCGAGCGCAACTGGGCGGGCTATGGCAGCCAAGTCGTGCTGCCGCCGGGGTTCGCGGACTGGAAGCAAAAGTTGCTCACCGATCCGCAGACGAGCGGCGGCCTGCTGGTCGCCTGCGGCGCCGGGGCCGAGGCCGAAGTGCGGGCGCTTTTCCGCAGCGACGGTTTCGACGCCCGGGTGATCGGCCGGCTGGCTGCCGGCGCGCCCGCGCTCACGATTACCTGAGCATTGGCTGCAGCGTCTTCCAGACGCGCTCGACCATCAGCGGCTGCGCTTCCTCGGCGGGATGGATGCGGTCGGGCTGAAACAGCGCATAGTCCTCGCCGAAGCCCTCCATCAGCGAAGGCACAAGCGGCGTGCGGTAGCGCTTGGCCAGCTCGTCGAACGCGGCCGCGAACGCCCGCGTGTATTGCGCACCGTAGTTCGGCGGCATTTGCATGCCGACGAGCAGCACGCGCGCGCCTGCCTTCTGCGAGCGCTCGATGATCCCGGCGAGATTCCTCTTCATTTCCGCCACCGGCAGGCCGCGCAGGCCGTCGTTGCCGCCCAGCTCGATGATGACGAGCTGCGGCTTGTGCCGCGCGAGCGCCGCGTCGATCCGCGCCAGGCCGCCGCTGCTCGTTTCGCCGGAAACGCTTGCGTTCACGACGCTATAATCGAGCCGCTCCCGCTTGAGCCGCTCGCCCAGCAACGCTACCCACCCCCGGCCCTGCGCCATGCCATAGGCCGCGGAGATGCTGTCACCGAAGACCAGGATGGATTTGTCCGCTGCAGCTACCGCGAAGGAAATCGGCAGCACGATGAGGAGCAATAGCGTTCTGGCGGCGCGCGGCATCGGCAAGACGGTGAAAAGCGGCAGTTCGGACCTCGTTATTCTGCGGGACATCGAGCTGGAAATCACCCCGGGAGAGGCGCTCGGCGTAGTCGGCGCCTCGGGCTCGGGAAAATCGACCCTGCTCGCCATTCTCGCCGGGCTCGACACGCCCACCACCGGCAGCGTGGAGCTGGCCGGCACCGACCTCTTCAGCCTCGACGAGGACGCGCGCGCGGAGCTGCGCGGGCGCCTGGTCGGCTTCGTGTTCCAGTCGTTCCAGCTGCTGCCCGCGCTCACCGCGCTGGAAAACGTCATGCTTCCGCTCGAGCTCGCCGGCAAGACCGAGGCCGAGGCGCTGGGGCGCGAGATGCTGGCGCGCGTCGGGCTAGGCGAGCGGCTGCGGCATTATCCGAAGCACCTTTCGGGGGGCGAGCAGCAGCGGGTCGCGCTGGCGCGCGCCTTCGTCGTGCGCCCGAAGCTCCTGCTCGCCGATGAGCCGACCGGAAGCCTGGACGCGGAAGCCGGCGCCGACGTGATCGAGCTCCTTTTCGGGATGAATCGTGAGCACGGCACCACGCTCGTCATGGTGACGCACGACGAAGGCCTCGCCCGGCGCTGCACGCGCATCGTGCGCCTCGCCGCCGGCAGGATGCTCGCGTGAAGCAGTCGTTGCGCATGCTGGCGCGCGACTGGCGCGCCGGCGAGCTGCGCGTGCTGGCTGCGGCGATGGTCATCGCGGTCGCCAGCGTGACGAGCGTCGGCTTCTTCGCCGACCGCGTCGGCCGCGGCCTGGCGCGCGACGCGCACCAGCTCCTCGGCGCGGATCTCGTGCTGGTGTCCGACCATGCCTTCGCCGGAAACCTCGCCGCCGACATCGAGAAGCGCAACCTGCGCAGCGCCTCGGCGGTCGCCTTCATGAGCATAGCCATCGTCGAGGGCAAGTCGCAGCTCGCGGGCGTGAAAGCCGTAACCGAGAACTACCCGCTCCGCGGCCAGCTGCGCATTGCCGCCGCGCCGGGCGCGGAGGATGCACCCATCGCCGCGGGTCCGCCGCGCGGCAAGGTGTGGATCGAGGAGCGGCTGGTATCCGCGCTCGGCGCACCGGTGGGCACGCGCCTGCGCCTGGGGGATGCCGAGCTCGAAGTCGGCGCCGTGCTGACGCTCGAGCCCGAGCGCAGCGCCAATTTCTTCAACTTCGCCCCGCGCCTGATGATGAACGCGGCCGACGTGCCGGCAAGCGGCCTCATCCGTCCCGGCAGCCGCGCCTCGTACTACCTCTACGTCGCCGGCACGGCGGGCGAGGTGAAGGCGGCCGAGAGTGCGCTCAAGGCGTCGCTCGAGCGCGGCCAGCGCATCGAGACGCTCGAGACCGGCCGGCCCGAGGTGCGCGCCTCCGTCGACCGGGCGCAGCGTTTTCTGGCGCTCACGGCGCTGCTGGCAGCGATCCTCGCCGGCGTCGCCATCGCCCTTGCGGCGCGCCGATTCGTGCAGCGCCACCTCGACGCGTGCGCGGTGATGCGCTGCCTGGGGGCTACGCAATCCAGGTTGGTGCTGCTGTACGGCGGCGAGTTCGTCGCGGTCGGCATCGCCGCCTGCGCGGTCGGCGCCGCCGCTGGCTTCGTCGGGCAGCAGGTGCTCAGCGCGGCGCTCGGCGAGCTCCTGCGCGCCGAGCTGCCCGCGCCGGGCCCGCTTCCGGCGCTGCAAGGCTTCCTCGTCGGGCTCGTGCTGCTGCTCGGTTTTCTGCTGCCGCCGCTGCTGCAGCTCAAGAACGTGCCGGCGATGCGCGTGATGCGGCGCGAGTCCGGCCGGCCGAAAGGCGGCATGCTCGCGGCCTACGGTTGCGGCTGCGCCGCGCTGGCCGCGCTGCTCCTGTGGCAGGCGGCCGACCTCAAGCTCGGCGCCTACGTGATCGGCGGCTTCGCCGCCGCGGTCGCCGCGTTCGTCGCCGTTTCCTGGGCGATGCTGCGCCTCTTGAGCCACGCCGGCGTTTCCCGCCGGGTCGGCAACGCCAGCCTGCGCTACGGCCTCGCCCAGCTGCGCCGCCATGCCGCCGGGAACGCGGTGCAGACCACGTGCCTCGCGCTCGGGCTGACGGCGCTCCTTCTCCTGACCTTTACCCGCGGCGACCTGGTGCAGGCGTGGCGCAGGAGCGTGCCGCCCGATGCGCCCAACCGGTTCCTGGTCGGAGTGCAGCCCGATCAGCGTGCGGCGCTGGAGAAGTTCTTCTCGGAGCAGCGGATGGCGACGCCCGATTTCTACCCGATGGTGCGCGGCCGGCTCACCGCGGTGAACGGAAAGCCGGTGCGCGAGCGGGACTACGAGGAGGAGCGCGCGCGGCGTCTGGTCGAGCGCGAATTCAACCTGTCCTACATGGACACG
>Ga0137394_10003148_pt1 | contig 12360 bp, 10 predicted proteins | sample czobulk116metaG_FD_108278 | JGI IMG/M metagenome (GOLD analysis project Ga0137394, IMG submission 108278) | Vadose zone soil microbial communities from Angelo Coast Range Reserve, California, USA - czobulk1.16 metaG | ecosystem: Environmental > Terrestrial > Soil > Vadose zone | place: USA... | reverse complement strand
TACCGCGGACATCCTGTTGGACCGTCTCGGCCCAAAGTCCCACGTAAACGGCTCCTAATTGGCCATCAAGAAGGGGAACCCGCGTCTCGTAAACTGACTGGCCGCGCACGCTGGTTGTTCGTGCTTTAAATGTACGCTGATCGGCCGTGGAGCCAGATTCTTTCAATTCTGCTGGAAACGGTTGAAGACTGGTGGCGATAATCTCGCCTTTGGGATCTTGAATATAGGCGTACGCGACTCCGTCCAGGCGACCATATTTAGCAATAAGTGCATCGAGTTCCAGCGCGTTTTTTCGTGATACATAACCGGCCGCGGCATCGCTCAGGTTCGCGGCAATGGCCGCTGAGCGTAAATCGACCTGCCTTTGCAGTGCGTTCCCAGTCAGATAATACACGATTCCTATGACGCAGACGCCCAAGAGTAAAATCAGTCCACCGAAAGCGGTGACAAATTTCCATCTGAGACTGCTTCCCTGCCAGCCGGGTGTTGTAGGGGTGGCTATTTTCGAACTTTCCAAAGAAAGGGATTCCTGTGGCATGCCTCCTCCTGTAAAACAGGTTAGAATTTTTTGAAATTTGAAATCTCTTGAAGCATGGATTCTTCAACCTTCTGCCTCAGCTTCCCGTCGGAAATTTCTTTGCTGATCAGCCCGATCAAATCGTCCAGTTTGGATTCGGGAAAATTGTCTTGGGATTCTCCCAGACTATCGATCTGATCTCGAAGCACCAACGGAGCCATGGGTCCCATGGCCTCCGTAAGGATGCTCGTGAGCCGATCAAACAAAGGGGGAGGCACGGTGTCGGTCCTCGCTCTAGAAGACGGATTGACAATTTCCACTAAACCAGACTTGTGGAGATTGAAGATAACTTTTGCTGTGTAGGCGAACGGTATACGTAGGATCTCGGCTATTTCCTGTACGGTTCGCGAGCCATCGATTTTACTCAGCACTCGCCACCCAACATGCGGTACAGTAATGGGTCCAGTTTGTGCCTCGCCGGGATCAGCAATCCGAAAGACAGCTTTTCCTGAGGGGATGACTTCCAATATGGTCTCCCACTCTCGGCTCATTGCCTTTACTTCATCGAGAATTTCCGCTGACGTCTTTTTGATCGTTGTTGTCGGAGGAGTCCCGTTTGGCATTAAAGTGAAGGCCCCTTCGCCCCACGTCACCGGATAGAGCAGTGCCTTCTCGCCCTCGCCAATAGGGCAGGTAGCATGAATGATGTTACCGTCGGAAATATATACTTCGACCGTCTCTTTGCCACGGGAGAATTTTAGGACGCCTGACTTTTTTCCGCCGGTGGCGAGAAGAAGGATGTCGTTAAGACTAATTTGCGCTAAATTCCCTTGCATAATTATAACTCACTAAGAAACGATGGGCTGTTTATTACCGATCTTCCAGAGATCGGCGCGGGTTCGTACCGCCGGACGCCTTCTTAACGTGGTCTGCCATATCGTCGTGACCATTGAGCGCGGTCTTGAGCGTCTTGATAACAGCAAGACTCTTACTGATTCCGACCATTTGCTCCAGGGTCGATTTGATCTGGCTCTGCAACAAGTCGACCTCCTCTGAAGAAATGCTCTGGAGTTGGGACTGGAGCTCATCATAGAGTCGGGTAATGCTATCGATCTGTCCTAAGGACTCCGTTTTTTGAGTAATTTCCTCATAGAGCCGGGAGATGTCCTCGGTTAAATTTTGCAATTCATTTTTCATAGATTGACCAGCCTTCTTTATTTTGTGTTTTTTATTGTAACTTTGCTTGCAACGTTGTGCGATGCACCCGCTTCAACCGGTTTGGGGACGTCAACATCGGAGACGGAGGGTGCCGAAAGAGTTTCGCTACTGTTGGTTTCGCCGCTCAGTGGTGTCTCTTTCGGCGCCGTATCTGAGGAACTCTGGGACTGCGACGCCGAAGAGGCATTCACTGGTACGGCAGACTTAGGGGAGGAGAAGAAATAGAACCCTGAAAAAATCAGAGTCAGCACTAAGAATGCGGCCACCACACCGGTCTTTAGCTTGAGCGGTGTTTGCCTAGAATAAAGATCGTACTCCCCGTAGTCCTTTATGAGCTTCTTGAGTTTTCGATCGAGCTCTCCGTCTTTTCGTGGTGAGGGAAGGTTGGGTTGAGTCGAGGGATTCACCGGCGCGGATGCATTAACTTCCGGTGTAACCGGCGTAGGTTCGAGTTTGGGCTCTTTCTTGTCTTCAGCTTTTGGGGTTGAACTCGGCAAGATAGTGAACTCGCCGTAATCTTTTATGAGATCATCTAGAAGACGCTGATCAAAGTCTGCTTCTTCGGAAGCGGCCGCATGCGTTTGAACCGTAGTTTCCACCGTTTCTATCTCGGGAATGGCTAAGTGCACCTCCATGTTCCTGGGATCTCTGAATTCTTCAAAAATGGCTTCATCCCCCCGGCTCCCGGTATCGATCAAGGCCGTTACATGATTCGGTGGTGGCTCGTCGCGCGTGTCGGCAAATTCAGCGATTATTTCCAGTGGCTCGATCGCTATCGTGCCATCGTCAAAAATGGCGCCGGCCGACTCGTTTGAGAAGGGCTCATTGGGTTCAAAGTCCATTTCTACCGGAGCCGGATCGAAAACCGATTCCGTTTGCTCCTGGACTTCAGTCGTAACAACGACGGTATCTTCGTTCGCTGATCTCTCTGATAACTCGTGGTGGATTGCCGGCAAATCTGTTGCAAGCTCTTGCTCGTCCTTTGACGGCTCTGGAATGATCTCTATGAGCTTTGGAAGGACGGGAACCCTGGCCTCTCCATCGGCGGGCGCTGACACGCCCGAGCCGATCTTGGCTTCTTCGAGCAATTTAATCACGCGCCGGAATTTCAAGAGAGCCCCGATCTGGGCTAAAGACTGAACCGCTATGGGTTCAACCAGCATGGCCAGCCTGCTCTGTTCCAAACTCTCAGCTTCTGCCTGCTGCACAGCTTTTTGTAGGTGGCTCATTCGCTGCTTCATTTCGGCCAGTGCCCTGAGTGTTTCCTGCAACTCGCCGAGCTCCAGGGACATCGTGCGTAAGCTTTGATCCACCGCCGACACTTGTTCAAGGGTAAAACCTTGCACACGTTCGCGAAGGCCTTCGATCGAGTTGACCACCCTGTCAAATGACCGCGCGCTCGGCGGGCGCTGTGTAAGAGACTCGGTGTCTAGCGGACTATTTTCTTTTTGGGCCGTTAGCATAACACTCAGTTCTTATTTCGGAAACTGGTACCTGCCCAGAACGGGTGGGCACTCTAAAGTAAATAAGCTGCAAGAGCAAAATAGTTGCCAGTGCAATTGTGTGGAAAAGGTTCGTGATTTCAGCAACCTAGGGACAGGTTTTTCCTCAAATTGCTAGATTATTCCCACAATTCTGTTCATCTTGAACAAAATTGTACGTAAAGGCTTATTTGGCAGACCGGTAAGAGGCAAAATCTGTTAGAGACTGCAATAACGATCAACGTGGACCCAGGATTAATAGCCTCCGTCGCGCATCCAAAGAAACATTAAAGTGTTTGAGGAAATCTAGGCCCAATAGTCCTTCGATGCGCGGGTCTGTTGAAAAATCGTGAATCGAAACGACCAGATCATGAACCTCAGCGTCACCTACCTTAAGGGATCCCAATCGAGCCAGCGGCACGGTAATAACGCCCCCGACCGTTCCTACCTTGCTTGCCCCGAGCAAATTTAGAGCAAGGATGTTCGCGATCCGACGGGACACAACCGTAATCGTGGCCCCGGTATCTAACGCCAAGTTAGCTTTAAGAGCACCATTGAACGTGACGGGAACAATGACCGAAGCACCGTTCATTACGACCGGTACAGTGTTTGTATTCGGTCCGGAACCTCCGGAGGGTGATGACGGGGCAACACTTGACAGAGGTAACGAGGGCTCCGCCGGAAGAGACTTAAAAAACTCTTCGAGTTTTCTCGATTCGTCAGTATCGCCCTGCCTCATCCATCCAACCATACCGTTGGCTTTAACCAAGTACCACCTCGCACCTTCGCCGACCAAAGTATCAGCCAAGGGAGAGATTTCGTCCCCGGGTTTTAGGGTTGCGATCACGGCTGAAGAATCGTCGGGAGCCGTGAACAGCTTTGTTTCGCCTCCAGTGGGAAGGGAACGGTGGACGGTAGCAGCTTGTGAATGTTTACAAACAGCGAAGAGTACGAAAGCAGTAAAGATCAGGGCCGCTTTGAGCTTCGTAAAGTCGCCTCCGCAGAATGCGTTTTAACAGACCGAGCAAGTTTAATGCGATTCGGGCCGCCCAATATCAGCTTGAGAAAGAGAGAACTTTTCGATTTTCCTGTAAAGTGTCCGCGTCGATATGCCGAGCGCTTCCGCGGCCTTCGCCTTGTTGCCGTTGGTCTGACGCAGTGCCTCCTCGATGAGATTTTTCTCGCCCTCCTCGATGTTGCGGATGGCTTTCGTGCCAATTTCCTCGCGGTGCCCAGTGGCGTAGTTCTGCAAGTTCATCGGAAGATCGCTCAACGTGATGTAATCGCCGTCCGAAACCATCACCGCACTTTCAACGACGCTTCGAAGCTCACGAATGTTTCCCGGCCACGGATAATCCAGGAAGAGAGCCTTGGCGGAACTGCTGACTTTCTTTAACGGCTTGCGAAACTGGCTACAGGCTTGGTAGACAAAATTGGCTACGAGTAAGATAATATCCTCCCGTCTGTCGTGTAAAGGCGGGAGAATGATGCGAGCGCTGTTAAGACGAAAATACAGGTCCTTTCTGAAGCCATTATTTTGAATCGCCGCATCAAGTTCTTTGTTGGTCGCTGCGATGATTCGAACGTCGCTGGTCTTGGGTGTGGACTCGCCTACCTTGTAGAATTCACGAGTTTCAAGAAAGCGTAATAGTTTAAGCTGGATAGCTGGGGCAAGATCACCTATCTCGTCAAGAAATAGCGTGCCCCCTTCGGCGGCTTCAATAAAGCCTTTTTTGTTGCGATCGGCTCCGGTGAACGCGCCCTTCACATACCCAAAAAGCTCGCTTTCAACTAGCGTCTCGGGGATTGCCGTCATATTACAACCCACGAAGGGTTTATCGGCGCGCGGTCCCAAAGAATGAATGTACTGAGCCATCACTTCCTTCCCGGTTCCTGTTTCCCCGGTGACGAGAACTGTGATGTCGTGCATGGCATAACGATTTGCGAGGTTCAGGACTTCGTGGAATTGCGGAGTTTCCCCGATCATCAGAGGTGTTTTGACGGAATGGGGAGATTTGACATCGCCGGCGGAATCGACAGCATGACCGAGCAGATTACAAAGCGGACGGGCGTATTTGGAATGATAACAGAAGACCGTTATTTCCGACGGTGTAGTACGTATGCGATCGAGGAAGCCGCTCCAACTTGCACCTTGGCAAAGCGTAACATCGACGAATACAAACTTAATTTGGTCGGCGGGAAAAGCCGAAAACACCCGTTCTGCTTCATCGACAGTTCGGCTCAGATGAACGGAAAAATCGCGTGCCTCCAGCTGCTTGGCAATCGGAGATGGTGGAGATTCCATGGACTGAATGATCAGTGCAAGAGACTTTGGCATCCAGAGATCACCCTCGTCATTGTGAGCCGGGTAGAATAACCATGTTCTCTAGGGAATCATCCAGCAGTTGCCTGGTAATCCGGGGAGGCGTGCCAAGATAATTACAGGCTGCGATCACGTGCTCCGCGATAAACTTCGGGTGGAATCCGGCAAATGGAACCTTGTGTTTTAGGTAAAACGAGTTGAGCAGATACGCCATGATATCTTCAGAGAATGCCAGGCCGTAGGATTCGCAAATCCGACTAAAGATCTCTCTATATTCATCCGCTGTTGGTGGATTAATCTTTAATTTGTAATGGACGCGCCGTAACTGAGCGGGATCCATCAGTTCTTCGGGCGGGAAGTTGGTTGCGAAAATGACTAATTGGTCAAAGAGCAATGCAAATTTTTTCCCCGTGTGAAGCGTGAGATAATCTATTTTTCGCTCCAAAGGGAAAATCCAGCGGTTTAGCAGTTCATGAGGTCGTACGCGTTGGCGGCCAAAATCATCGATGACGAATATGCCGCCAATGGCCTTCATCTGTAACGGAGCTTCGTAGTACTTCGAATGGATATCGAAATCCAAATCGAGCATTTCAAGGGTCAGTTCGCCGCCAGAAATGATGTAAGGTCTGCGACAACGAACCCAACGCGGATCGAATTCCATTTGGGGCAGGAACATCGGATGACTGTTCCCGTTGGCACCGTTGGAGCTGATTGGCAGGGCTACATGGACCGAGGGATCGAAGATCTTGATGATCTGTCCATCCGCTTCGATGCAGTAGGGTACATAGACCGGTTGTTCGAAGGCTGAGATGAGACCTTCAGCGATGGAGGTTTTGCCATTTCCCGCGGCTCCGTAGACGAGGATTGCTCTACCTGAGTTCGACGCAGGACCGAGTTGTCTAATGACATCCTCGGAGAGCACCAAATGAGAAAGCGCCTTTTTCAGCTTGTCCATGTTGATGATCTCGTTGGTGATCGTCTGCTTTTGCACTTGTATCTGATAGGTGTCGAGCGGGACCGGCGCCGGGCCGATATACTCACAGCGTCTCAGTGCTTCGCTTGCCCGCTCCTTGCCGGCGCTGGTGAGCGCGTAGCGCATGATATTTTGGCTCTTCTCGGATGGACCGCGAATTTCGACGAGGGCCTCTTTCTTGGCGAAATCCAGCAAAGATTCGATCACACCTCGCGTCAACTTAATCTGCTCCGATATTTCTGGAATCGTCTGCAACGCGGAGATGTACATGATTCTCAGAACGGAGTTGAGGAGAAAATTGGTTTCTAATCCGGTTTCCTCGATTGTCTTGGGGACCGGCGGAGGCTCTTGTAGAATGGCCTCGAGTTTTTCACGGGTGATGTAACCGAGTGCGATTAGGTTATCGCCAATGCGACCCCCGGCGATCTTCTGTTGATGGAGAACCTTTTTTAGTTGGTCCTCATTAATAAAATTCTTTGCCAATAACAGTTCGCCGATAGCCATCTTTTAAACCCCTTGCCAGAAAAAAGGTTGTTTTTACCTAGCGTAGCGATTATTATTCTCGGTATGCACCGCAAAAAACCGTTTCATTATAGGTTACCTGGGAATACTGTCAAGCAAAGTATCTTGAACCCGTGGATTGGAAGACTGGCATGATCATTCGATGGCGGTATCTCAAAACTCTAATTGTTATGATCGCTACGGGATTGGCTGGTTGCACCACGGTGGAAGAAAGCCCTAGGAAAAACACACAGTTGGGACTCATAACTACCCCACCGACATACTACACCACACAAAAGGCTAGATACCTGGGTGAAAAATACAAGAGCAACCTAGATCGCCTGGTCGAACGCATCGTTCGTAACCCGAAAACCGCAAACCTCCAGTTTGCCAATAACATTGCATCTGTCGGTGGAATCGGATTCTTTACCCACTCCGCGACCAGCTTGGTTGACGAGCGTTTTCTAGAAATCATCATGGGGATACCAGAGACCTTCGACTCCAAACTGGACCATAACGCAAAAGTCCATCGGGTCTTTTCGCTGTACGGGGCGGAATTGCTGTCAATCCTTGCGAGCGATTCTGATATTTCCCAGGAGAAGGAAGTGAATGGATATGGATTAAACCTCTCTTGGAGAAATCTCGTTCCGGATGCTGCCGGACCTAGAATCTCATTGGAACGATCTACTCTGTATTTTCCTAAGGTCAAAGTTCGAAGTTTCTTGCGAGGAGATTTAAGTCAAAATACTTTTTTAGGCGAAGCTGTAATCTTCGCAGTCGTAGACGACGGCCCAATGAAGCTGGTTTCTTATCGGCCGCAAGAATTGAAACCGGATTCGCGAGGAGCGATTCAGGAAGAGCCCTTGATCGCCGGGCGAATCCCGGCGAAACCGGAGCCGCAATCGGAGAAAGCCACCTCTCTCGCACCTGTAGCTAAGCGATCAATGACGGCCAAGGAACAGGGAAAGAGTTCGGGTGAGTCATTGTCTCTACCCAACGATAAGCCCGTTGAGTCTAAAGCTCCCCTCGCGTTGACAGAGAAACTCGAAGATCGGAATGAGGCGGTGCCCGCAGAGGACAAACCAACCGAAGTTCCGGTTGCTTCCTCTGTTCCGATCGGACCTTCGACAAAAGAATTATCTGTAATTCAGATCAATGAAGAAGTTGTGGTGGGGAAGCAAGAATCTGCCGACCGCGGTCCTTTAGCGAGTCAAGAACAGAACAGGACCGAATCCCAAAATGTCCCCCCCAAAGTTGATCTGACGTCGCTGCCAGCATCCCCCGTGCGCGCTCCGATTACGAATACACCCAAAGTTGAGGTGTCATTGAAAGAGCAATTGAAGGAGCAACCGTTGTTGGAGAGCAAACAGGCTAAGACGGCACCTGGAGAACAGTCAGTTACATTACCCTCGCCTAAGGTCTTACAGGGATTCGTTATTCAGCTGGCGTTTGGCGAGATGCGCGACGCGCGGCACTGGGCCGAAACTCTGGAACGACGTGGGTTTGCCGTTTCCCTAACCGAGGCGGGTGGTAGCGGATCGGTGCGCCTCCGAATTGGCAATTTCACGGGTCGCGAAGAAGCTGAGCGGCAGCTCCAAGCGCTTCGCCAAGATGGCCTCAATGGAATTGTTCTCAATCTCCCGCAGGCCTATCGACCAGAGGTTCATCCGGCGGTTGCTGAGGAGAGTGGGAAGACCGTCTCTGCGGTTCAGTAGTTTTTGTGTGCTCAATTCGAGTTTGCGAGCAGGGGAGACGGAAATTTAATTTCCCTCCATGAGTTTTCGCTTTAAGATTTCGTTCGCCTTTTGCGGGTTGGCCTTGCCCTGAGTCGCCTTCATGATTTGACCGACAAGAAAGCCAAATATCTTTTGGTTCCCTGCCTGATAGTCGGCAACCTGCTTCGGATGAGCCGCCAAGATCTGATCGATCGCTTTCTCGATACTTTCCGAGTCAGAAACCTGCTCGAGCCCCTTTTCCGCTACGATTTCCTGCGGCGAACGTCCGGAATCTGCCATCGCTTCGAAGACCGTTTTGGCGATTTTGCCGCTGATCTTGCCTTGAGCAATGAGGGCGATCATGGCCGCGAGATTGTTCGCCTGGACCGGCCATTCGGTGATGTAAACCTTTTCGTCGAGCTTACGGTCTTTCAGTAACCGAAAGAGCTCACCCGTGATCCAATTGGCGATAGCCTTGGGATTCCTGTGGGTTGTCAGAGCCGATTCGAAGTAGTCGGCGATGTCTTTGCGGCTTGTCAGAAGCTCCGCATCGTAGGCAGGAATATCGTACTGGGACATAAAGCGGGCTTTACGGCCGTCTGGCAACTCGGGTAAAGAGGCTCGAATCTCACCGATCCATGCTTCGTCGATCACCACCGGCAATAGATCTGGGTCCGGGAAGTAGCGGTAGTCGTGGGCGAACTCCTTGGTGCGCATGGAACGCGTCTCTTGCCGATCTGGATCCCACAAACGAGTTTCTTGAATTAACCTGCCGCCGTCGGAGAGCGTTTCGATGTGGCGGCGAATTTCAAATTCAATGGCCTTCTCAACCGCCTTGAAAGAGTTGAGGTTCTTAAGTTCGACTTTTGTGCCCAGCGCGGTCGTTCCTTCGGGTCGCACCGAGACATTAGCATCGCAACGAAAGCTGCCTTCTTCCATGTTGCCGTCACAGATCTCGAGATATTGGAGAATAGCTCTAAGAGTCCGGAGATAATTCCTCGCCTCTTCGGTACTTCGGATATCAGGCTCGCTTACGATCTCCAACAAAGGTATGCCGGCGCGGTTCAGATCGACGAGACTCGCGTCGCCCCGCAGATCGTGAATGTTTTTCCCGGCGTCCTCTTCCATGTGGATGCGGGTCAATCGGATGCGTTTGACGGTCCCGTTCATAGCGACGTCGATGTGACCGTTGGTGCAGATGGGAAGCTCGTATTGGCTAATCTGATAACCTTTCGGAAGGTCTGGATAAAAGTAATTTTTGCGCGCTAGACGGCTCGAACACGCGATCTCACAGTTGGACGCAAGTCCTGTACGAATCGCGAATTCCACCACTTTCTTATTCAGAACCGGTAAGACGCCGGGGAAGCCCGTACAGATCGGACAAGTACTTTGGTTAGGGGCCTGGCCAAACTTTGTCGAACAGCCGCAAAAGATCTTCGATTGGGTCAGCAGCTGTGCATGGACTTCGAGGCCAATTACCGTTTCGTATTTCATGACGGCCTTATAAATTAGGTTTCTTTTTGTGCCAGTCCGTGGACTGCTCATAGGCGTAGGCGATGCCAAAAATGGTGGATTCATCAAAATGCTTTCCAATGATCTGCATACCGATAGGGAGGCCTTCAAAGTCAAAACCACAGGGCAAAGAGATGGCCGGTAAGCCAGCGAGATTGACGGCGATTGTGTAAATGTCCGAAAGGTACATCTGCAATGGATCCTGGGTCTTCTCGCCGATCTTGAAGGCCGTTGTTGGAGCTGTCGGAGCGATGATCACATCGCAACTCTTAAATGCTTCGTCGAAGTCCTTTTTTATCAATGTCCGCACTCTTTGGGCTTTGAGATAGTAGGCGTCATAATAGCCGGCGGAGAGTGCGTACGTGCCTAGCATGATCCGTCGTTTGACCTCCGGGCCGAATCCTTCGGCGCGACTCAACATGTAAGTTTCGGTGAGATCTTTGGCACGGGCGCGATGGCCGTATCTCATGCCGTCGTAGCGCGCCAGATTTGAACTCGCCTCAGCAGTTGCGACGATATAATAGACGGCTACCGCGTAATCCGTGTGCGGAAGAGAAATTTCCTTGATGGCGGCGCCGTTCCTTTCGAGTTGACGGACTGCCGTGCGAACTGCTTGTTCCACGTCCGGCTGTATGCCGGAGACGAAATACTCTTTTGGAATACCTATCCTTAGACCTTTGACGTCTCCAGTCAATGATGCTGAATATTGCGGAACAGGTCGGTTGGCCGATGTGGAATCCGCCGGATCATAGCTAGCTATGGCTTCGAGCATGAGGGCGCAGTCTCTGACGTCTTTAGTCATGGGTCCCACTTGGTCCATGGAGGAAGCGAAGGCAATGATACCGTAGCGGCTGACGCGGCCGTAGGTCGGTTTGAGGCCCACGACCCCACAAAAGGCCGCCGGCTGGCGGATAGAACCGCCAGTGTCGGTGCCCAAAGCGACGATGCACTGATCGGCAGCCAGGGCTGCCGCTGAACCGCCAGAAGAGCCGCCGGGAACGCGATCCGTATCCCAAGGGTTGCGTGTGGCAAAAAATGCCGAGTTCTCCGCGGATGAGCCCATGGCGAATTCATCAAGGTTGGTTTTGCCGGTGATGATCGCACCGCTGGCACGGAGCTTCTTAACTGTTGTGCAGTCATAGGGTGAAATGAAGTTTTCGAGAAATTTGGACGCGCAAGTGGTTCGAATACCGCGCGTGAGAAAATTATCCTTCACCGCTATCGGGATCCCGAGAAGAGAGTGAGGATTGTTGTTGGTTTTGAGCCGTTCGTCTGCCTGCTTGGCTTCCTTCAAAGCCGTATCGCGGGAAAGCGTGATATAGGAATGCAATTTCTCTTCGGTCTCGGAGATTCGCCGAAAAACGGCCTCCGTAAGCTCCTGCGCCGAAAATTCCCGCTTACGGAGTTTTTCCCTGGCTTCGTGGAGCGTGAGTGCAGCAAGATTCATTCAATGATTTTGGGAACCTGAAAGAAGTGGTTCTCTTGCTCCGGTGCGTTGGCTAAGAGAGCATCGGCGTTAGATTCGTTGGTGATGGCGTCGTCGCGCATAGGATTTGCAATATCCACTGCATGGGTGAACGGTTCGATCCCGGAGGTATCCAATTGGTTGAGCTTTCCCACGTACTGCAAGATATTGTCCAGTTGTTCTGTGAGGCGATCTTCGTCCTCCGGTGTCAGCCGGAGCCGGGCCAACATTGCGACCCGTTGGACTTCTTCACGCGTCAATTTCATGAGATTTTTGTAACATAGCGCCAGGTTAATTCCAATCAGGTTACCCAGGATTATAACGGTACAAATGCTCGGAGGCACGTATCTTAAGGTCGGCAAGTTAAAGTCGCAGGGTCACCGGCTCAAGCCGGAACTACCGGCATTGCCTAGAGCCATGAGTCGTAGAAAGAAAATTTATTTGCAGTTATTTACCCTTTTCGGCTAAAAGAAAAAGGCGATGGGCGACAACCAGATGACATTGTCGGAAGAGCTCACTCAGCCTCCTCCCCCCGGTGCAATTGAAGAGGAAACGTATTCTCGTGGTTTCAAGTGCATTGCCGGATTAGACGAGGTCGGCAGAGGTCCGCTGGCCGGGCCGGTGGTCGCGGCCGCCGTGGTTCTACCTCGCGGTT
>Ga0137394_10003146_pt1 | contig 12368 bp, 12 predicted proteins | sample czobulk116metaG_FD_108278 | JGI IMG/M metagenome (GOLD analysis project Ga0137394, IMG submission 108278) | Vadose zone soil microbial communities from Angelo Coast Range Reserve, California, USA - czobulk1.16 metaG | ecosystem: Environmental > Terrestrial > Soil > Vadose zone | place: USA... | reverse complement strand
TTCTGATCGGCGGAAGCGGGGCCGACACACTCAACGGCGGCGCCGGCACCGATACAGCCGATTACAGTCGCGATGCTGACGGTCTGAGCGTTGTTTCAGCCGTCACGGTTTCGTTGAAGGACGGCGGCAGCGGCGGAAACGCAGCGGGCGACGCCTACAACAGTGTCGAGAACGTGATCGGCACAAACGCGCAGGCGCTATCAGGTGGTCTGCAGTTCGGGGGTGACGATACGATCACCGGCAACGGTGCCAACAATGTGCTCAACGGATTGAGCGGCAACGATACGCTTGACGGAGCCGGCGGCGCCGACACGCTGATCGGTGGCCTAGGTGTCGACACGCTGACCGGCGGGGCGGGAGTCGACACGTACGCGTTCAACAGCATGCAGGACTCGCTCAACGCGCCGGGCCAATTCGATACGATCACGAAATTCGAGTCCGGCGAAAAGATCGACCTGTCGGCGATCGACGCCAACACCGGAGTGGCCGGCAACCAAGATTTCACACTGGTCGCCAACTTCACCGGCAACGCCGGCGAGGTTCGCTCGTTCGTCGACGCGACCACCGGCGACACCATTGTGCAGGCGTACGACGGCACGGACACCTTGCAGGTCGATCTCACGACCTCCGTCACTCTGACGACGAGCAACTTCGTCTTCTGAAAGAGACAGCCGGTCGATGACGACAACAGCCTGCGGCGGGAAACCGCCGCAGGTCTACTTGTGCACTCGCGGCGGACCGATGCGCCGGCGGTGTGCTGCCCAGCACAGCGCAAGCACGGCGGCTGCGGCACAACATCGATAGTTCTTGCAGGCCACCCAACCGTCGTTGAGAGGAACGAGCCATGTCCACCGCCACTTCGAAGTCGCACGCAGCAGTTCTCGCCGCATCCCTAGCCGAGGATGGACTCGCCGATCACCGCTCCTTCGCGATCATCGGCTACGCCGCCATCGGCGTCGTATTCGGGGCGCTCGGCCTGTGGTCCGCGTTGGCCCCGCTCGATGCTGCCGCCATCGCGCCGGCCCGGGTCGCGGTCGAGGGCGATCGCAAGCCGATCCAGCATCTGGAGGGCGGCATCGTCCAGGACATCCTCGTCAAGGAGGCCGAGCACGTGGAACAGGGCCAGGTCCTGTTCCGGATCGACACCACGAAGGCGCGTGCCACGGCGGAATCGCTGCGCAAGCAGCTCGACGCGGCCCGGGCGCTCGAGGCGCGGCTCACGGCTGAAAACGCCGGGCTCGCTGCATTCGCCGTTCCGGCATCGCTGGAAGCCAATGCCCACCGGCCCGATGTCGCAACCGCGCTGGCCGATCAGCGGCGCATCCTCGATGAGCACCGCCGCACGCTCGAGCTGGAGACGGCCGCGCTCGACGCGCGCATCCGGCAGGGCCCGCGAGGACATCACGGCGCGGGAGAGCCGCCTCGCCGGCACCCGCCTGCAGCTTGCCAGCATCGTGGAGCAGATCGGCATCGTCTCCGGCGCCGCGGAGCGCGGCTATTATCCCCGCAACAAGCTGCGTGAGCACGAGCGCGAGCGGGCCCGGCTCGAAGGCGAGGTCGGCGGCATCTCGGGCGAGATTGCACGGTTCACCGAAACCATCGCGGAGGTGCGCCAGCAGATCCTTCAGGCTGCGCAGCGGCTGCGCGATGACGCCGGCCGCGATCTTGCCGACGTGCGCGGCAAGATCGCCGGTCTCAACGAGCAGATCGAGGTTGCCGAGGACGCATTGAACCGCGTCGAGGTCCGGGCGCCGCAGGCGGGCATCATCCTCGGCGTCAAGGTGAAGTCCCCCGGCGCCGTGATCCAGCCGGGCGCGACGCTTGCCGAGCTGGTGCCGCCGACGACGCTGCTCAGCCTGTCGGCCAAGGTCTCCTCGCTCGACGTCCAGAACGTCGCCGTCGGGCAGAAGGCCCAAATCCGTTTTCCCGCCTTCTCTACGCGCAGCGCGCCGCCGCTCTACGGCCGTGTCGAGACTGTGTCCGCCGATGTGGTATCGGACGAAACTACCAAGGAAACCTATTTCTCCGCGCGCATTATCATCGATGCCGCAGGCCTGCCCCACGAGATCGCCGAGAAGCTCACGCCCGGCATGCCGGCCGATGTGCTGATCATCACGGGAGAACGCACCGTGCTCGCCTATTTCCTCGGACCGATCAGGGACCGCCTCGCCAAGGCGATGCGCGAGAGCTGAGTGGTCCGCGAGGCGTTGATGGCGTCACGTCGTTTGCCGAATTATCTGGCTCTGATGCTTGCTGCCTTGATAATCGGCGTCCAACGCGCGATCTCGCTCTTGACCAGGGCAGCAAGCGGTTGCGGGCCGCGCCCGGTCTGATCCGGGATGTCGCAGCCGAGATCGAGCAGGCGTTTGCGCACGCTGTCGTCGTCGAGCGCGCTGTCGAGCGCGCCGGTGAGCTTGTCGAGGACTGGCTTCGGTGTCCCCTTGGGTGCAAACAAGGCGTTCCAGGCCGACGCCTGGAACTCCGGCAAGCCGGCTTCCTTCGCTGTCGGGACATTCGGCAGGGCCGGACTGCGCTCGGCAGTGCTGATTGCATAACCCTTGACCGCGCCGCTCTGAACCTGCGCAACGGCGTCCGGGATGGCGTTGCACATGTAATCGACCTGCCCACCGAGCAATGCATTCATGGCAGGCGCGGCGCCGGTGAACGGCACGAATGTCGGCTTCACGTCGAGAAGCGAATTGAAGAGCAGGCAAGTGGAGTGCGTAATCGAGCCGACGCCGGCATGCGCGACGTTCACCTTCTCGGCATTCGCCTTAACATAGACGATGAATTCCTTCAGGTCGTTGGCCGGCAGGTCCTTCTTCGCCGTGATTACGATCGGCAGGCCGGCGACCATGCCGATTGGCTCAAAGTCGACATCCGGCTTGTAGGCGAGGTCCGGATAGAGCGCCACCGCGGCCGCATGTGTCCCCATCTGACCGATCTGGATGGTGTAGCCGTCGGGGCTGGCGCGCATCGTTCGGATCGTGCCAGTGGTGCCACCGGCTCCGGCGACGTTCTCGATGACGAACTGCTGGGCGAGCCTGCGCGAGAGGTGCTCGCCGACGATGCGGGCAACGACGTCGGTCGTCCCGCCAGGAGCGAACGGAACCACGATTGTGATGGGCCGGGTCGGATAGGTCTGCGCCCGCGCGATCCGCGACACGGCAGGAAGCGCGACGGCGCCCGCTGCCAGATGCAGAAATTGGCGACGCTGAATCTTCATCGCTCGCTCCACTGCCGTTATTATGAAGCTACATCAGGCTCCCGGGCGTGCGGAAGGGGGGCGCATCAGCTCGCCGCATATGGAACCGCGCAATAAGCGATCGCGCCTACGGCCTCTGCTTCCGGGAGCGATTGAAATATCGCAGGTCGGGGGGAGGCTGATCCTTCCTCGTCGGCGTCAGGTGTCCGTCCGGGCTCACCATGTAGTTCTGCTTTCCGATCTCCACATGGTTGTTGGTCTCGGCGCAAACGACCTCGCGCCAATAGGGCTGGCGATCGGGCTCGCGATGGTATCTCTTGGTGACGATCCAAGGGCGCGTCAGCGCATGATCGATCACCTCGACTTCGTCGTGGAAGATGTTGGGATCGGATTTGTCGAGGTAAATCCGCTCCCTGACGATCGTCAGGTTGTCCTCGTGCAAGGGAATGCCGCTGGCGTCGTAAGTGCGGGGCCCCTTGAAGCCGCGCGTCTCGACCTCCAGGAGGTCGTAGCGGCCGTCCCCATCCGTATCAATCCAAGTGCCGATGGAATAGCCGAGGTAGGTTGGCTCAAGTTCCGTGGGCCAATCGCGTCCATCGGTATAGATGCGGCGATTGTCGTTGATATGCTCGACCATGATGTATGTGGTGCGGGGCGTGACGACCACCTCAATCTGGCCGTAGCCATTCGTGACCCTCGGCATGCCGGGTGAAATACAGGTATTGTTCTGGGCCCGACCCTGGCCGCCGGCGGCCTGATCCTTGAGGTTAGCCTCGAACAGGGCCTGATATTCGGGAGTCAACGGCGCCTGTTGTCCGGGACCCCAAGCCTTGCTCGGGTCAAATCGCATGGGGTCGCCGATCGGACGCCACTGGCCCTTCAGCTCGGGATACCTGGTCTCGTCCCACGCCGGACTTTCGGCCAACGTGATGCAGAGCGCCGCCAGGGAGCCGAACGCAACCACTCCGCTTCGGTATCGCATGGTTGTTCTCCCTTGTTGCTGCGGCCAACAGCTTGGCCACGCCGCCCACTGCCGGACCGCTACCGGTCATGCGTCTTGAAATAGCTCAGATCGGGAGGCGGCTGATCCCTGCGGGTGGGCATGAGTTCGCGATCGGGGCTCAGATAGTAGAGCTCCTTGCCGATCAGCACGTTTGCTGTCGTCCCCGCGCAATCCTCCTGGCTGTGAATCGGGTATTTGCCGGGATCGCGCTGGTAGCTTTTCAACACCGCCCACGGGCGCGTATAGGCATGGTCGATCAACGTGATCTCGTCGTGAAGGATGGTCGGATCAGCCTTGTCGAAAAAGATGCGCTCCTTCACGATCGACTGGTTGTCGGCGTGGACGGGCAGGCCGGTCGGGTCCAGAGCCCGCGGGCCCTTGAAGTGGCGGGTCTCAACTTCGAGCAGGTTGAAACGGCCGCTGCCGTCCTCATCGATCCATTTGCCGATCGAATAACCCTGGAAGCTCGGCTCGACCTCCTTCGGCCAGTCGCGCCCGTCCGTGTAGATGCGGCGATGATAGCCGCTATTGTGATTGAGCAGGATGTGGGTGACCTCCGGCAGCACGACGATTTCCATTTCCCCATAGGCCGTCATCGACGCCGGCATGCCGGGCGGCATGCAACGTGCGCCAGACTGCCAGTTGCCCTGGCCGCCGTTCGCCTGGTCGGCCAGGCTCGCCTCATGAATCGCTTGATACTCGGGTGTCAGCGGGGCCTGTTGACCCCGGCCCCACGGCTTGGTCGGGTCGAACGACGGCTGGCCGCCGGGCCGAAGATTGACCCTGCGCCACACGCCGAAGAGGTCGGGATATTTCGCGTCGGCGAAGGCCTGGGCCGTCGCGATCGACGCCAACAGCCCCGCCATCGCAATCGAGATCGATCCTCGGAAAAGCATGGCCGTTCTCCCTGTGATCAGGACCCAAGCACTGCAAGCGGAGGGCCGCGCCGGGCCGAAAGGGACCGTTGAAGTAACGGCGCTGCCGGGTAGCTCGGAAAGAACCAGAAAAGAATCGTGTGCGCGGACGGTCCGGAAGTCAATCTGGGACGCAAAGTTCGGATCGCTGTGTGCGCACGATCCGGAGTTCGAGCCGGGAAACGAACTGCTCGGCCTGCTCGGCCGGTGATCGTGCGTCGAGAGCGAGCAGCACATGCTGAGCCCGACAGTCGCCTTTGGGTACAGGGAAAAAGAGAACTCGAAATCCTTCCACTTTTCTCGCCCCTTTTTCGAACACTTGGCGATCAAGACCATCTGCCTGGGAATATGTTCCGCCTCTGCGAAATGGCTTGGAATTATTCCAATTACAGCTTAGAATAATTCCAAAGGCGCCGCAGTGCGCCGGCAGTCGTTCGGGGGGTGGCGATGGTGGCGTGGTTGAACCTTGGGCGTGGTTCCGGATTATTGGTGCTCGTTACTTTAGCTGCCTTGCCGTGGCATACGCGTCCAGGCCGCGCCGTCGACGAAATTCAGCTCTATAACGCCGAAATCGCCGAGGTCGGGCAATTCACCATTCAGCATCACTTCAACTACGCCTTCAGCGGGCGCAAGGAGCCGGATTTTCCTGGCGGGCTGGTCCCGCATCACGCCCTCAACGCCACGCCGGAATATGCCTGGGGCATCACCGACTGGTTCGAGCTTGGCCTCTACATTCCGTGGGCGATCGATTCCGAAGGCCACTTCCTGTCCAACGTGGCGAAGTTGCGCACGCTGTTCGTGACGCCCAACGCCGACAAGAAGAATTTCTTCTACGGCCTCAATTTCGAATACGACTACACCGGAACGGCGTTCTCGCAAGCGCGCTTCGCCATGGAGATCCGGCCGATCATCGGCTGGCGCAACCCGCAGTGGGAATTCATCGTCAATCCGATCGTCGATCTCGAATTCGGGCGGTTCGGCGACATCGATTTCGTGCCGGCCGCGCGGCTCGCCCGCACCCTGAGCAAAGACCTCGCTTTTGGCGTGGAGTACTATACCGCTCTCGGCCGGCCCGGCAGTTTTCTCCCCTTCGAGCAGCAGTCGCACCAATTGTTCGGGGTGGTCGATTTCAAGATCGGCGATGTCGATATCGACTTCGGGCTCGGCTACGGCCTGACGCCGGGCTCGGACCGGTTCATGGCAAAGACCATCCTGACCTACGCGCTACCGGTCGCCGGCAAGCAGGAAGACACGAGAGGAATGAAAACGCCGCCGAACATGAAGTCGTCCATGCGACAGCCTACGGCCGTCCAGATGGCGAGCGATCCGTTCGCCGGGATGCGGTGACTGCGGAAAGCGTCTCCATCGATCATCCACGCCTAGTCGAGGCGGTCCTGCGCAATCCGATGAACCGGGCGATCCTGGAACGCCTGCCTGCGCTCGGCCTTGCGGACGCCTGGTTGGTTTCGGGTGCGGTGTTCCAAACTGTTTGGAATGTGATCACCGGACGGCCGCCAGAGTACGGCATCAAGGACTATGACATCTTCTACTTCGACCCCGACACCTCGTTCGCGGCCGAGGATGTGGTCATTCGGCGCGTCGCGGCCTGCATGTCCGCCTGATTGTGTCGAGGCCCGCAATCAGGCGCGCGTCCATCTCTGGTATCACGAGAAATTCCATGCTCCCTACGGGCCGCTGCACCGGACGACCGACGGAATCGATCGCTTCCTTGCCCGGGTAGCGCAGGTCGGAGTGCAGCCGATGGCCGAAGGTTGCGCGGTCTATACGCCGCACGGCCTGGACGATATTGCGACAATGACGGTGCGGCCGAACCCTTGTCCCAATTTTCGCGCGGAAATCTATGATGCCAAGGCCGCAAGCTGGAAAATGCGGTGGCCGGAGATAACGATTCTGGCTGCGACCGAGGTCTAGCAAGCGAAAGCGATATTCCTGGCTTGCTGGCAGCGCAATGCTGAAACGCGATCAATGATTTGAGATAGGACCGATTTCGATTTGAACTGCAGCCGCGCTTGCTTACACTAGCAGTCATCTCATCAGCTTCGCGGTCTCAGAAATTGTAATGAACGCGCTTCCTGGCTCGTATAGCTTTATCCGGGGATGACCAAGCCAATCAGGATGTTCCGCAAGATCACCCCAAAGGACGCCGCGAAGGACGCGCAATCCCCGGAAACTGCAGCCGGTCAGGCGGTGCGCATCCGCGTGCTTCCCGCGATCGGCGACATCGCCGCGGCCTCGTGGGATGCTTGCGCTGGCGGCGACGGCGCCAATCCGTTCACCCGGCATGCCTTCCTCGCCGCCCTCGAAACCTCGAAGTCGGCAACGGCGCGCACCGGCTGGCAGCCGCAGCATCTCGTCGCCGAGACCGCCGACGGGGACATCATCGGTGTCGCGCCGTGCTATCTCAAATCCCATTCGCGCGGCGAATACGTGTTCGACCGCGGCTGGGCGGAAGCCTACGAACACGCCGGCGGCAGCTACTATCCGAAACTTCAGGTCGCGGTGCCGTTCACGCCGGCAACCGGCCGCCGCCTCATGGTGGCGCCGGGCGCCGACGTCGACGCCACACGGTCGGCGCTCGCCGGCGGGGTTATCGAGCTCGCAAGGCTGCGCGATGCCTCCTCGGTCCACATCACCTTCATGACGGAGGCGGAATGGCATGCGCTTGGCGAACACGGCTTCCTCATGCGCACCGACCAGCAATTCCATTGGGACAACGCCGGCTTTGCGACCTTCGACGATTTCCTCGCCGCCCTGTCGTCGCGCAAGCGCAAGACCATCAGGCGCGAACGCCGCGACGCGCTTAGCCCCGGCATCGAGGTGGTGTGGCTTAGCGGCGCCGACCTCACCGAAGCCGCGTGGGACGCCTTCTTCGCGTTCTACATGGAGACCGGCTCGCGCAAGTGGGGACGCCCCTATTTGACGCGCGAATTCTTCTCCCTGATCGGGCAGGCCATGGCGAACGAGACCCTCATGATCATGGCGAAGCGCGCCGGCCGCTTCATCGCCGGCGCGATTAACTTCATCGGCGACGGCACGCTGTTCGGCCGCCATTGGGGCGCGACCGAGCATCATCCGTTCCTGCATTTCGAGATCTGCTACTACCAGGCGATCGAATATGCGATCGCCCACCGGCTCAACCGCGTCGAGGCCGGCGCCCAGGGCGAGCACAAGCTTGCGCGCGGCTATTTGCCGAACACCACCCACTCGGCGCATTACATTGCGGATCCCGGCCTGCGGCGGGCGATCGACGACTATCTCAAGCGCGAGCGCGCCTATGTGGAGGCCGCCGGACGGGAACTCCGGGAAGCGAGCCCGTTCCGCAAATGCTCGGGAGGCGAAGATCGGGAGGCGCAGGAACTGGCCGACGAGGACGCGGGGTTTTAGAGATGACTCCCGAGGAAAACGTGCTTGTCTATGATCACGTCGATGGTGGTGCCGAACTCCATATCGACCGCGAGTCCAATGAGGAGGATGAAAGTTACCGCCGCCGTTTGGCGCTATATGGCAGCCTGTTCGGCCGCCGCAGTCGCGAAAGTTGACGCCGCACTACCTCCTGGTCTTGACTGATCATTCTGCACGCCCGACATTCCCGGCCAACCCGGAGACCCCCGATGGCGAGCTACGACCCGACCAACGTGTTCGCGAAAATTCTGCGCGGCGAAGTGCCAAGCTACAAGGTCTATGAAGACGATCACGCCTTCGCGTTCCTCGACATCATGCCGCGTGCGCCGGGACATATGCTGGTGATCCCGAAGGCGCCGGCCCGCAATATTCTCGACGTTGCGCCCGACGACCTCGCCCGCGTGATGAAGGTGGTCCAGAAGGTCGCCCGCGCCGGCATGACGGTGTTCGGCGCGGACGGCGTGACGGTACAGCAGTTCTCCGAACCGGCGGGCGGGCAGGTGGTGTTCCACCTGCATGTCCATGTCATGCCGCGCCGGGCGGGCGTCGCGCTCAAGCCGCCGGCAAGCTTCAAGGAGGATCCCGCGGTGTTGTCGGATCAGGCGAGCAAGCTCGCCGCGGCACTGGCGGAGGGGTGAGTTCGGCGTGGGATGGGTTGAGCGGCAGCGAAACCCATCTACATTGCGCCGGGAGTCACGCCACCAAGTTCTCCACCGCCCCATCCTTGCCGCGCCCTTGTGCCCGATATTGCCCGATCTTCTCCATCAGCGGCGCGTCGGAGACCGCGTAGAGCACGGCGTCGTCGTCGCGAGTGTTGATGTGGCGCCGCCACAGGAAATTTGGCACCACGAAAATGTCGTTGCGCTCCCAGGCGAAGCGGTTGCCGGCGATTTCGGTCGCACCTCGGCCTTCGATCACCACGTACATGGTGCTCGCCGTCTCGCGCTTGAGGCGCGTTTCCTCGCCGGGCCGTAGCAGTTGTGCCGCATAGGACAGCGTCGGGAACACCGGATCGCCGTTCACCGGATTGACGAAGGCAAGCGTGATGCCCTCGTAAGGATCGCCCGCCTCGCCGGCGAGACCAGCAAGCGCGCTGCGAACCTCGGCGCCGCGGTAGTGGATCATGGGCGTCGCATGGCGGGAGATGCCGCGCTGATGCGAACCGAAGCCGGGCAGCATGCCGCCGGCGCCGTAGCGCCTCTGCGAGTAACCGTCCGCAAGCTTTGCCGCCTGGGCGCGGCTGTTGCCGGCGCGCTCGCCGTGAAACTCGTCGTCGAGCCACACGCAATCGAGGAACTCCATCAACGGGAAATCGAGCACGTCGATCCACACCACCGGGGTCGCGCCATCGTTGCCGTGGTCGTGCCAGGTGCCGTGCGGCGTGAGGATGAGGTCGCCGCGCTCGGCCTCGCAGCGCTCTCCCTCGACGACGGTGTAGCCGCCGTTCTCGGACAGGATGGTGCGGCTCGCATTGGGCGTATGGATGTGGACCGGCGCCACGTCGCCCGGATTGTAGATCGAGACCGCGCAGCGGATCGTGTTGGTGACCTGCAGCCGGCCCCCTAACCCCGGATTGGTGAGCAGGAATTGCTGGCGCTCCGCGAACTCGATCGGCGGTACGTCGCAGTTGCGCGCAATCTCGGCGATGCGGTCGAGATAGGGGCCGATCTCGCTCCACCGCCAGCGGTGCGGCGCCGCCTTGATCTGATTGGCGCCGACCCGGCCCGCCGCAAGCCTGCCGCCGGCCTCGATACCGGTGTCACGGAACCACGGCCGCTGCGCCGGCGCATTCGCCTGGGTCCGCAACCAGATATTGAACTTGCCGGCTTCCGCATTGAGCTTTTCCATCGCCTCTCGCGCGTTGAGGCGTGCGGGTGGGGAGGGGGATGGACTGGAGAGCGTGGACAAGGGGTTCCTCCTGGAAGATCCTTCCTCACATGCGGAGTGGCTGTCTTCACCTCCCCCTGGAGGGGGGAGGTCGGACCGCGTCAGCGGTCCGGGTGGGGGTCACAGCGCTTCAGCATATGCTGCAACGCTGTCACCCCACCCCGGACTGCCTTCGGCAGTCCGACCCTCCCCTTCAGGGGAGGGTCGCCTCATGCGATTCCGCTTGCCCAGCAGGCGAGGAGCGAAAAACAAGCGGCCACTTTGCGCCGATTTGGCGGAAATTCAACAGGTGCTATGGTGACGGCGGTCTCACGCCGGCGAGACGGAGAAGAGAATGATCATCCGCACCGAGGAAGACGTCACGGGCGCTGTGCTGAGCGAGATCGCCCGCGCGGGAGATCCGCGCTTCCGGGAAATCATGTCGTCGCTGGTGCGCCACCTTCATGCCTTCGCCCGTGAGGTGAAGCTGACCGAGGCCGAGTTCCAGGCGGCCGCAAGCGACATCGTGGCGATCGGCCAGAAATCCAGCGAGACCCACAACGAGGCGGTGCTGATGGCCGGTTCGCTTGGCCTCTCGACCCTTGTCTGCCTCCTCAACAACGGCAACCACGGCGCCACCGAGACCACCGCAAACCTGCTCGGCCCGTTCTGGCGGGCGGATTCGCCCGCAGCGGAGAACGGCGCTTCGATCGTGCGTTCGCCGACGCCGGGCGAGCCGATTTTTGTCAATGCGTGGATCAAGGACCCGCAGGGCCAACCGGTTGCCGGCGCCGAGGTCGACGTCTGGCATTCCTCGACCGAAGGATATTACGAGAATCAGGATCCGGTGCAGGCCGACATGAACCTGCGAGGAAAGTTCACCGCCGATGCCGACGGACACATCGCGTTCCGCAGCATCAAGCCGGCCGGCTATCCGATCCCGGTCGACGGGCCGGTGGGCGATCTCCTGCGCGCCCAGGGCCGCGCCAATATGCGCCCGGCCCATCTGCATTTCCTGATCTACAAGCCCGGATTCAAGACGCACATTTCGCAGGTCTATACCGACGACGATCCGCACCTGGAGACCGATTCCCAGTTCGGCGTGACGCACGCCCTGATCGGGCACTACGTCCGCCATGACAACGAGCCGGCGCCCGCGCCGGACGTTGCGGGGCCATGGCATTCGCTCGACTACACCTTCGGCATCGAGCCCGGCATCGCCAAATGGCCGCGCGCGCCCATCAGCGGCAAGGCGCGCGGCGAGCGGCCGGCGATCGAACGATTGAAGCGGGCGTGAACGGAGATGCGTTGGGTGGGTTGAGCGCCAGCGAAACCCGCCGTCGGCCTCGCCGCGGGAAAGCCCTGATGGGTTTCGCTATCGCTCAACCCATCCTACGGCGTATGATCAAGCGAAGTGTGCCTGATCGCACAAGAGTGTGGGGAGAAAACACATGTTGCAGAGATCGATATTGCAAAGCTCAATCGCAATCACCGGATTGGCGTTCGCTTTCTCCATCGGCGCCGCCGCGGCCCAGGAGCCGCTCAAGATCGGGCTCATCCAGTCGATGACCGGCGCGTTCAACACCGTCGGCAAGGCGGCGGTGAATGGCGCGCGGCTTTACGTTCAGCAGCACGGCGACATCGTGGCAGGGCGCAAAATCCAGCTCATCGTCAAGGACGACGCCACATCACCCGAGGCCGCCAAGCGGCTGGCGCAGGAGCTCATCGTCAATGACAAGGTCGCAATCATCGGCGCCGGCATCACCCCGTCCGCGCTGACCATCGCGCCGCTGGTGACCGAGGCCAAAATCCCGACCGTGGTGATGGTGTCGGGAGCATCGATCACAGTCGATCGTTCGCCCTACATGGTGCGCACGAGTTTCACGCTCGGGCAATCCTCCGCGGTCATTGCCGACTGGGCGACCCAGAACGGCACCAAAAAAATCGTCACCATCGT
>Ga0137394_10003144_pt1 | contig 12370 bp, 11 predicted proteins | sample czobulk116metaG_FD_108278 | JGI IMG/M metagenome (GOLD analysis project Ga0137394, IMG submission 108278) | Vadose zone soil microbial communities from Angelo Coast Range Reserve, California, USA - czobulk1.16 metaG | ecosystem: Environmental > Terrestrial > Soil > Vadose zone | place: USA... | reverse complement strand
GGCCGTCGATGCGCCCGGCGATCACGGCCACGCCGTTGACCTGGCGGGCGGCGGCTACGAGATCGTCGGCCTTCGAGCGCGCGAGCCTGGACTCGAGCTCCTGCAGCTGGCGCTCGAGAGCGCGCTGCTCGTCGAGCAGCTTGCGCAGCCGCTGCGGCGCCTCGCCGGGGGCGATCTTGAGGATGTCGCCGATCTCGCGCAGCACGCGCTCCTGGCGCGCGACCGCCTCCACCGCCGCCGTGCCGGCCACGGCCTCGATCCGGCGCACGCCGGAGGCGACGGCGCCCTCGGTGTCCAGCTTGAAGAAGCCGATCTGGCCGGTGGCGTCGAGATGCGTGCCGCCGCACAGCTCGGTCGAGAAGTCGCCGATCTTCACCACGCGCACGTGGTCGCCGTACTTCTCGCCGAACAGCGCCATGGCGCCGGAGGCCAGCGCCTCCTTGAGGTTCATCTCCTGGTGGGTGACCGGCGTGTTGGCCTGCACCTGCTCGTTGACCAGGCTCTCGATCGCCTCCACCTCGCGGTCTTTCACCGAGGCGCCGTGCGAGAAGTCGAAGCGCAGGTGATCGGGAGCGACCAGCGAGCCCGCCTGGGCCACGTGCGTGCCCAGCACGCGGCGCAGCGCGGCGTGCAGCAGGTGCGTGCCGGTGTGGTGCTGGCGCAGGCCGAGCCGCCGCGGCGTCTCCACCGTGACCGCGACGTCCTCGCTCTCGTGCAGGCCGCCCTGGCGGATCTTCACGCGGTGGACGATCAGCTTGTTGCCGCGGTAATAGGTATCGAGGATCTCGCCGCGGCCCTGGCGGCCCACCAGCGAGCCGGTGTCGCCCACCTGGCCGCCCGACTCCGCGTAGGCCGGCGTGCGATCGAGGATGACCTCGACCTCCTCGCCCTCGGTGGCCTCTCGCACGCGCTGGACGCCGCGGACCATGGCCAGGATGCGCGCGGGCGTGGTCAGCGAATCGTAGCCGACGAACTCCACGCGCGGGATCTCGCCGCTCAGGCGCTGGTAGACCGCTCCGCTCTCGCCCTCGTCGCCCGCGGCGAAGCTGGCGCCCGCCCGCGCGCGCGTGCGCTGGGCTTCCATCTCGCTGTCCCACGCCGCGCTCGTCTGGTCGGTGACGACCCAGCCGCGATCCTTGAGGACGTCCTCGGCCAGATCGCGCGGGAAGCCGTACGTGTCGTAGAGCGTGAACAGGAAGCCGCCGTCCACCGCGCGGCCGCGGCCGTTGCCGTGGACCGCCAGGTACTCGTCGATCCGCCGGCCGCCGCTCTCGAGCGTCTCGGCGAAGCGTTCCTCCTCGCCGCGCACGGCCTCCTCGATGCGCGCCCGCTCGCGGACGATCTCGGGGTAGGCCGCGCCCATCGACTCCACCACCCAGGGCACGGTCTTGTGAAGGAACGGCTCGGTGATGCCGAGCATCCGGCCGTGGCGCAGCGCGCGGCGCATGATCCGCCGCAGCACGTATCCGCGCATCTCGTTGGAGGGCAGCACGCCGTCGGCGATGAGGAAGGTCGCCGTGCGGCCGTGGTCGGCGATCACGCGCATGGAGACGTCGTCGTCCTCACCGGCGCCGTAGCGCTTGCCGGCCAGGCCGCTCACGCGGGCGATCAGCGGCGCGAAGAGGTCGGTGTCCCAGTCCGAGAGCTTGCCCTGCAGCACCGAGGCGACGCGCTCCAGACCCATGCCGGTGTCGATCGAGGGCCGCGGCAGCGGCGTCATCGTGCCGCTCGCGTCGCGGTTGAACTGCATGAAGACGAGGTTCCAGATCTCGAGCCAGCGGTCGCACTCGCAGGCCACGCCCTGGCAGGGGCGGCCGGCCGCCTCCTCCACGCACGGCAGGTGGTCGCCCTGGTGGAAGTGCAGCTCCGAGCACGGGCCGCAGGGACCGGTGTCGCCCATCGACCAGAAGTTGTCCTTCTCGCCCAGACGCAGGACGCGGTCGTCGCTGAGGCCGGCCACCTTCTTCCAGAGGCCGAAGGCGTCGTCGTCGTCGGTGAAGACCGTGGCCTTCAGCCGGCTCTTGTCGAGCCCGAACTCCTTCGTCATCAGCTCCCAGGCGAAGGCGATCGCCTCGGCCTTGAAGTAGTCGCCGAACGAGAAGTTGCCGAGCATCTCGAAGAAGGTGTGGTGCCGCGCGGTGTGCCCGACGTTCTCGAGGTCGTTGTGCTTGCCGCCGGCGCGGACGCACTTCTGGCAGGTCGTCGCCCGCGAGTACTCGCGCCGCTCCTCGCCGAGGAACACGCGCTTGAACTGCACCATCCCGGCGTTGGTGAACAGCAGCGTGGGGTCGTCGGCCGGCACGAGCGGCGAGGAGGGCACCCGGGCATGCCCGTTGCGCTCGAAGTAACCGAGGAAGGCTTCGCGAATCTGGCTACCGGTCATAAGGTAGGTATTTTACCAGTCCTGGTGCCCAGATAGCGCTCCTGACTCGCGAGTCACCTGGGCGACGACCCCCGCGGGAAATCCCCGACGCAGCAGGTAATCACGCAAGCGGGACGCGGCTTTGAGGGGAGCCCGCCGCTGGAGAATCGGCAGCCGCCGGCGGGCCAGGCGGCGGGCTTCCTCGAGCTGGCCGCCACGATCGACCGTGGCCAGCGCGGTGTCGATCAGCCCGGAGGCGACCCCCCGCGCCCGCAGCTCGGCGCGCAGGCGCGCGGTGCCGTAGCCGCGGGCGGCCCGGGTGGTAACCCACTGGCGGGCGAAGGCGGCATCGTCGAGATAGCCCCGCCGCTCGAGGTCCTCGGCGACGTCAGTGGCGACGTCGGGTGGCGCGCCGCGGCGGCGGAGGCGGGCCGTGAGGTCGGCCCGCGTCCACGCGCGGCGCGCCAGCAGATCACCCGCGGCGAGCCGGGCGGCCTTGGCGTCGAGGACCCGCCGCGGCGCTCGGATGGCGCGACTACTTCAGCAAGGACGGCGGCCGCAGCCCCAGCGCATCCCGCACCTTGGCCTCGAGGTCGGCCAACGCCACCGGGTTCTCCTGCAGCCACTTCTTGGCGTTCTCCCGTCCCTGGCCGATCCGCTCGTTCTTGAACGAGTACCAGGTGCCCGACTTCTCGACGAGGCTCTGCTCGACCGCGGCGTCGAGGATGGTGCCGGACTTGGAGATGCCCTCGCCGTAGAGGACGTCGAACTCGGCCTCGCGGAAGGGCGGCGCCAGCTTGTTCTTGACGACCTTCACCTTGGTGCGCACGCCGATCGACTCCGTACCGTTCTTGATGGCGTCCTGCCGCCGGATGTCCAGCCGGATCGAGGCGTAGAACTTCAGCGCGCGGCCGCCGCTGGTCGTCTCGGGCGACCCAAACATGACCCCGATTTTCTCGCGGATCTGGTTGATGAAGACCACGATGGCGCCCGAGCGCGAGATGGCGGCGGTGAGCTTGCGCAGGGCCTGGGACATGAGGCGCGCCTGCAGGCCGGGCAGCGAATCGCCCATGTCGCCGTCGAGCTCCGCGCGCGGCACCAGGGCGGCGACCGAGTCGATGACGATGACATCCACGGCGTTCGAGCGCACCAGCGTCTCGGTGATCTCCAGCGCCTGCTCGCCGGTATCGGGCTGCGAGATCAGCAGCTCGTCGGTGTTGACCCCGAGGTTGCGCGCGTAGATGGGGTCCAGCGCGTGCTCGGCGTCGATGAAGGCCGCGATGCCACCCAGCCGCTGCGCTTCGCTCACGACGTGCAGGGCCAGCGTGGTCTTGCCCGAGGACTCTGGCCCGTAGATCTCCACCACGCGGCCGCGCGGCAGGCCGCCGATGCCGAGCGCGGCGTCCAGCGAGAGCGCGCCGGTGGGGATGACCGAGATTTCTTCCAGCGGCCCGTTGGCGCCGAGGCGCATGACGGAGCCCTTGCCGAACTGTCGCTCGATCGACGAGATCGCCAGCTCGAGGGCTTGCCGCCGGTCGTTCTTGCTCTCAGCCATGCATGGGCTCCTTGTGGTCTGAAGGTGAAGGGCGAGAACGGCTACGCACGAAAAGCACTCTATTGCGCCCGCACGAGGGCGTCAATGTCCGAACTTCGAGACAGGGCGATCAGGGCTGCCCGCTGTCGCCGCCGCTGCTCTCGCCCAGGTTCGGGTGCGAGGCGGCATCCGACGCGGGCTCGCCGCAGTCCCACGAGGGCTCGAAGTCGCGCGCCGCGGTGAGCTGGGACCACGTCGTGGACAGCGTCGCGCAGCCGGTCAGGCCGAGGAGGCTGAGGACCAGCAGCAGGCGGCTCATCGCCAGTCCCCCACGAGCACGAACGGCGCCCAGAAGAACGGTTGGTTCGTGCGTGGATCGCCGAGGACCTCGCGCTGGGCGGCCCGCAGGGCATCGCGCGCGCTGCCGCCCGCCAGGTCCTTGTAGAAGCGCGCCATCGTGCGGGCGGTGGCGGCGTCCTCCACCTCCCACAGCGACACCAGCATGGCGGGGGCGCCGGCCGAGAGAACCGGCCGCGTGAAGCCCCAGGGCTCGTCGCCGCGCGTGATGCGCCCGAGCCCCGTCTCGCAGGCGCTCAGCGCGACGATCGCGCTGCGGTGGAGGTCGACCCGGTAGATCTCGTGGGCCTCCAGCTCGCCGGCGACCTTCTCCGTGCGGGCCAGGCGAATCACCGAGTAGAGCGGGTCGATCTCGTCGACCTCGGCGTGCGCGCCGACGTGCAGGAGCTGGCTGTCGGGCGCGCGGGCCAGCAGCGTTTCCTTCGTCGCGTCCTTCTGGAGGTAGATCTCGGCATTGCTGTAGAGCGTCTTGATCGTTTCCGCCTCACGCTGGGCGCCGGGCAAGGCCAGGCGCGCGGCGCCGAGATCGGGATTGCCGAGCGCCAGCACGCGGGTGCGCTCTCGGGGCGGGCGTCCCACCAGGTAGGCGAGCACGCTGGCCGAGGGCGCGTAGGACACGGCGCGCTCCTCGAGCAGCCAGCCCGACGGGCCGCGCAGGGCCTGGAAGGGCAGCCGATGCAGGACGTCGTGGGACACGATCACCACGGGCTCGTTGGGCGCCAGGTTGAGCGGCCTGATGAGGCGGCCGTACAGGGCGCTGGCCTGGGCGGGGACGTCGGCGGCGCGGGCGCGGATCGCGGCGTTGAACGGCGTGACGGCCGCGGCCAGCGCGCGCTGCTCGACCTCGAGCGTCACCGGCGTGATGCCGCCGCGGCGGACGATCCACGCGAAGGTCCGGCTCGGCGTCACGTGGTAGACGACGATGGCGCCGTTGTCCGGCGCCGCCGCCTTCAGCTCGGCCAGGGACAGACTCCGCGTCAGCGGGTCGGCCACGGCCTCGGCGCCGGCGCTCGTCTTCACGCGGCCGCGGACGAGGTCGAGCAGCGCGCGCGCGCGGCTGCGCTCGCTGGTCTCGAAGGCCGCCTCGGCCCGGCCGCTCGCCATCTGCAGCGCGATCGCCGAGTCGAAGACCTGCTGCATGTCGCCGAAGAAGCCGGTCTTGAACTCCTCGCTGCGGAAGCGCGCGCGCACGCGCTCGGCGGCGGTCAGCGCCTCGCCGTACGCGGCCAGCGCGCCGTCGCGGTCGCCCGCGGCCTGGCGCGCGCGCGCGAGGCCGTCGAGCGCCCACACGCGGTGATACTCGGCGTCGGGCCCGCGCGCCTGCTGGGCCGCGGCGCCGAAGGCGGCGATGGCCGCCTGCGGGTTGCCCTCGGCCAGCGCGAGCTGTCCCTGCCCGCGGCGCACGAGCAGCCGCACGGACGCCGGCCCGCCCTGCTCGGCCTGCTGGAAGAGCGCGCGGGCCTGCGCGAAGTCGCGCTGGGCCAGGTACGCGTTGCCGAGCGAGGCCTGCACGAAGGGCTGGAAGTTCTCCAGGCTCGAGGTGAGCGCCTGCCGGTAGTTGGCGATGGCGGCGTCCGCGCGGCCCTGGCGCAGGTCGGCGTCGCCCTTGATCTTGTAGACGGGGCCGATCACCGTGCGCGGATCGTTCTTCGTGAAGCCCGCCCGCGCCACGTGATCGAGCGCCTCGTCGGCGAACTGCACGGAGCGATCGAGATAGCCGGCCAGGTCGTAGGCGTAGGCGAGGTCGCGCTTGGCCGCGGCCAGCAGCCACTGGTCGTTGCCCTTCTGGCCGAGGTAGAGCGCCTTGCTGGCCTCGCGGATGCCCAGCCGCAGGTCGCCGCGCTCCAGGTGGTTCACGGCGAGCGAGCAGTAGTTGTAGCCGCTGAGCTTGGCCTTGTCCGCGGCGAAGAGGACTTCGCCTTCACCGGACAGCCGCGCCGCCGACTCCGCCTCCATGGCGCGCAACTGGGCGACCCGCTCGGGCGCGGGCACGGTCGCGCAGGCGGCGGCAAGGACGGTGAGCAGCGCTGCGCCAACGATCGTTCGGGTCATGAGCAGGTCTCCCCTCGTGTCAGTCGTCGCGATGGGCCGCGTAGCCCCGTTGCTGCATGCACTGGTTGAGGGCCTCCTGGTCCACGCGCCCCGAGCGCGTGAAGGCAAACCAGTACGGCCGGTGGGCCTGGCGGCGACAGGCTTCCAGGTCCTGATCGAGCCGGGCGGGCGTGAGCCCCGGCTTGGTAAAGCTCCACCGCTGGGCGGCGCAGCCCGCGAGCAGGCACAGCGCCAGCGCGGCGCTCGCGCCGAGCCTCACGAGCGCGGGCCGCGCCACGCCGCCAGGCAGCGCGCGGCGTCGTCGCGGCCGCGCTCGAGCGCGGCGGCCATGGCGGCGGGATCGAAGTCCAGCGGGCGCAGGCCGAGCGGCGCCGACGGCGTCACCATCTGCACGTCGACGGCGGGATACTTCAGCCGCGCCAGCTCCACGTCGCGGTGGATCTGGTGGATCATCGCCATCTCGAAGGCTTCCTCGAGCGTGCGGCGCAGGCGCGTGGGCGCCGCGCCGCGCTCGCCGGCGGCGTAGCTCAGCAGCACCAGCGCGCGGGCGACCGGCGGGCCGGCGGCCAGCGCCTCGAGCACCGGCGCGCGGCCGGTGAGGCCGCCGTCCACCAGCAGCGTGCCGTCCACGTCCACCGGCGGGAACGCGCCCGGCACCGCGGCGGCCGCCATGAGCGCCTCGACGCCGACCGTGGCGTTGTCGAACAATCGCGGCTCGCGCCGGGCGAGATCGGTGGCGACGACGAGCAGCCGCACGGAGGAGGCGCGCACGCGCTCGAAGTCGACGGCGCCGGCGATGAGCGCGCGCAGCGGCGCGGGATCGAAGAGCGAGCCCGCCGCGTCGAGCGTCAGCAGCGTCAGCCAGCCGGGGAGCAAGCCGGCAAAGAACACGCCGGGCCGCAGCGCGTACACCTGCTGGCGCGTCACCGAGCGCCAGTGCGCCTGCAGGCGATCGAGCCGCCCGTCGGCCAGCATCGCGGCGTTGAGCGCGCCCGCGGACGAGCCGGCCACGACGCGCACGGGCAGGCCGCCCTCGATGAGCGCCACCGCGGCGCCGGCCTCCCACGCGCCCTTGGCGCCGCCGCCCGAGAGCACGAGGGCCACGGGCGCATCGAGCGGCCCGCGCAGCGGCTCACAGGCAAAGACCGGCGCCGCGACGGCGAGGACGAGAATCAGAACGACGGCGAGGCGGACGGGCACCCGGCCATTCTACTAACATGGGGGCCCCGAGATGGCCCCCAAACCCCCAAACGTTCGAAACGCCCCGGCGGAGCCGTGGCGTTTCTCTGGAGTCGTTCACGTCGTAGCGGGGCCCTGAGATCGCCCCCAAACCCCGACGTTCGAAACGCCCCGGCGAAGCCGTGGCGTTTCTCGGGAGCGGTTCACATCGTAGCGGGGCCCCGAGATCGCCCCCAAACCCCCGACGTTCGAAACACCGCGGCGGAGCCGTGGCGCGCCTCGTTAACTGTTCACCGTCGTTTAACGGTCGTTATTCGGCGAGCGGGACGGCGGCGAGCTCGGTGTAGCGGGCACCTCTCGGGGAGAGATCGCTGCGCATGAGGGAGAGGCGCGCGACGCGCTGGCGGCCGAAGGGCTCGGCGGCGTCCAGCGCGGCGCCCAGCCGGAGGTTGACGCGGGGCTCGCGCACGCGGCCGAGCGTGACGTGGGCGGCGAACGCGCGCCCGTCGCGGGCGAAGCCGAGCGCGGCCAGCGCGGTGTCCACGGACGCGGCGAGCGCGGCGGTCTCGGCGCCGCCGGCGCTCACGCCGGCCCAGAGCACGCGCGGCCGCGTGCGCGTGGGAAACGCGCCGAGGCCGTGGACGTCGAGGTCGAAGGCGCGATGGCCGCCGGCGGCGGTGCCCAGCGCGTGCTCGACGTCACCGAGGCGCGCGGTCTCGACGCCGCCGAGGAACTTGAGCGTGAGGTGGACGTTGTCGCGGGGAACCCAGGCGACGCCGGGGCCGAACGGCTGGAGCCGCGCGACCGCCGCCGCCAGCCGCGCGCGAACGTCGTCGTCCAGGAGGACGGCGACGAACGCGCGCGTGACGGCCGTTATCGCGGCGATTCCAGGAGGCGGAGGAGGCCCTGCAGATTCTCGCGGCGCGCCGGGTCCGGCTCCATCGACAGCGCGGTGCGCAGATCGGCGAGCGCGCCGTCGTGATCGCCGTCGAGCTCCCGCGAGATCGCGCGGGTCGCGAGCGCGCGGGCGTCGATGGCCCTGGCGGAGGTCGGCGCGGCGGCCGGCGAGGGCGGCGGCGTGGCCGCGAGCGTGGCCTTGGGCGGCAGCGGCACCGCGTTGCTGCCCATGCCGGGCGGCGGCGCGGGCGCGACGGTGCCGACCGTCGTCGGCCGGCCGGCCGGCGGACCGGCCGCAGTCACCGCCGGCGCCGCTTCGAGCCCGGCGCTGCGGCGCATGGCCGCGCGGGCCCACGGATCGGTCTCCGCGTCCACCGCGTGCAGCCAGTCCTTCATGGCCGCGTCGCTCTGGCCGGACATCGAACGGGCCGTGCCGCGGTTGAACCACGCCTTGGCGAACTGCGGCGAGAGCTCGACGGCGCGCGTGAAGTCCTCGACGGCGGGGCCGTATTGGCCGGCCGCCACCAGCGCGTTGCCGCGCGCGAAGTAGATCTCGGGATCGCCGGGCGCGAGCTGGATGGCGCGGTTGTAGTCCTCGATGGCCGCGTTCAGCTCGCCGAGCCGCACGCGTGTGATGCCGCGGTTGACGTAGGCGGCGACGCTGTTCGGGTTCTGGCGGATCGCGTCGTTGAAGTCGTCGGCCGCGAAGAAGTACTGGCCGGCCCGGTAGTGCGCGATGCCGCGATCGAGCGGGGCGTTGGTGGTCGCGCAGCCGGCCGCGGCGACGCACCCGAGAACGAGCATGGTCAAGGTCTTGCGCATGATGGTCACACGCCTCCCAGTCGTCTGCGCAGCATATCGAGTGCCACTTGCGATGATTGCCACTTCACGGCCGCGCGGCTGCCGGGGAACCGAAAGTGCAGCGCCTCGACGGCGCCCGGCACCGCCACGCCGATGAACACGGTGCCGACGGGCTTGGTCGGCGTGCCGCCGTCGGGGCCGGCGATCCCCGTGATGGCCAGGCCGCACGGCGCGCCCGCGCGCTCGCAAATGCCCCGCACCATGGCCTCCGCGCACGGCCGGCTCACCGCGCCGTGCACGCGGAGGATCTCCTCCGGCACGCCCAGCAGCTCCTGCTTGGCGCGGTTGCTGTAGACCACGACGCCCCGCTCGAAGAAGGCCGAGGAGCCGGCGATACCCGTCAGCCGGTGGCCGACCAGCCCGCCTGTGCACGACTCTGCGACGGCCAGCGTCAACCCCCGTGCAACGAGATGCCGACCCACCACCTGCTCCAGCGACTCGCCGTCGCGCCCGTAACAATCGGCGCCGAGCGCGTGCGCGACGCCACGCTCGGCCGCGGCCAGCGCCTCGGCGGCGGCCTCGGCGGTGGCGCCCCGCGCGCGCAGCCGCACCCACACTTCCCCGTCGGTGGGCGCGGCCGTCACCGCGACGTCGCCGCCCTCGCCCGGGCCCAGCCACGGCGCCAGGCGCATCTCCACGTCGCCGAGCGCGACGCCGGCGGTGCGCAGCGTGCGCGTCGCGACGGCGCCGGCGCGGCCGAGCCGCGCACGCGCGAAGTCTACCAGAGAGTCCACGGTGGCCGGCCCAAGACCGCCGCGCGGCAGGACGACCCACGCCGCGGCGTCGCCCTCCAGCGCCCACGCGGGCTCGCCGTCCGTCCACACGACGGCGCCCTGGGGCAGCAGCGCCAGCCGCTCGTCGCGGCGCGGCAGCGGGCGATCGCGCCGGCGGTGCTGCGCCTCCAGCGCGGCGAGCATCCGGTCGTTCAGCGCCAGCCGCGTGCCGGTGGCGCGCGCCAGCACGCGACGCACCACGTCGCCGGTCGAGCCGCCCGGACCGGCCAGGATCACGGTCAGCGTGGTGGCCGGCGTCAGCGCGCGCTCGAGCGCGGCCTCGTCCTCCTCCACCAGCGTGCGGCTCTCCACGCTCACGCCGCCGGCGGCGAGCGCGGTCACCACCGCGGCGGCGTCGTCGTCGACGAGCGCCAGCGGCGGCCCGATGGCCACGAGGCGGACGCCGGAGGTCACAGCCATCCGGCACGCCGGGCGAGCAAGAGGAGCGCGAGCGCGTAGAGGCCGGCGATGAGATCGTCCACCATGACGCCGGCGCCGCCGGGCAGCCGCTGCGAGACGTTGGCCGGGAAGGGCTTGAGCACGTCGAAGACGCGGAAGAGCGCGAAGCCGGCGATGAGCACGGCCGGCGTGAGCGGCAGCACGAGCACGGAGAGCGTCATGCCCGCGACCTCGTCCACCACGATCGCGCCGGGATCCTTCGCGCCGAGCGCGCGCTCCGCCTCGCCGGCCGCCCACACGCCGAGCGCGGTCACGGCAACGAGGACGATGGCGAGCGCGGGCGTCGAGAGGCCGAGGAGCCAGAGCACGAGGGCGGTGGCAGCGCTGGCGACGGTGCCGGGCGCGATCGGCGCGCGGCCGAGCCCGCCCGCGGTCGCGATGATCAGCGCCAGGCGGTGTCGCGTTGCCGCGCGGTCAGGCGCGCTCGCCGACGAGCTCGTATCCCTCGACCTCGGCGATGCGCACGCGCGCGAAACGGCCCGGCGTGAAGTCGCCGCGGCCGCGCAGGTAGACGACGCCGTCGATCTCCGGCGCCTGCCCGGCCGTGCGGCCCTCCCACGCGAAGGCGCTGTCCTCGCTCGGGCCGTCGACCAGCACGTCGGTGACGGCGCCCACGAGCTTGCCCGCGCGCTCCCAGGCGATGGCATCCTGCGCCTCCTGCACGCGCGCGGAGCGCTCGGCCGCCACCTCGGCCGGCACCTGGTCCGCGAACGCCGGCGACGGCGTGCCCTCTTCCGGCGAGTACGTGAAGACGCCCAGCCGGTCGAAACGCACGTCGTCGACGAACTCGAGCAGGCGCTCGAAGGCGGCGTCCGTCTCGCCGGGGAAGCCGACGAGCACCGTCGTGCGCACGGTCACGCCCGGAATGGCCGCGCGGAACCGGGCGACGATGTCCTTCATGCGCCGGGCCGTCACCGCGCGCCGCATCGACTTCAAGATCGCGTCGTCGGCGTGCTGGATCGGCATGTCGAGGTAGGGCACCACGCGCGCCTGGGCCCAGCGCTCGATGAGGCGGTCGTTGACGTGGGCGGGATGCAGATACATCGGCCGGATCCACGGCATGCGCGTGTCGTCGCCGAGTGCCTGCAGCAGATCGGCGATGTCGCCGTTGCCCGGCAGATCCCGACCGTAGGCCAGCGTGTCCTGCGAGACCAGGATGGCCTCCTGCACGCCGCGCGCGGCCAGCCCCTCGACCTCGCGCACGATGTCGCCGAGCGGGCGGCTGCGGTGGCGCCCCCGGAACTGCGGGATCGCGCAAAAGGTGCAGCCCATGTCGCAGCCCTCGGCGATCTTCACGTACGCGTAGGGCACCTTCGCCGTGAGCAGGCGCGGCGTGGCCGCGTCGTAGAGATAGCCGGGCGGCGCCGCCGTCGCCCAGTCGTGGCGGTTGGCGGCCTGGCGCACGAGGTCCACGATGGCGGGCAGGTTGGAGGTGCCGAGGATGCCGTCGATCTCCGGCATCTCGCGCATGATCTCGCCGCCGTAACGCTGCGTGAGGCAGCCGGTCACGATGAGCGCCCGGCAGCGCCCGTGCTCCTTGAGGCGGGCCAGCTCGAGGATGGTCTGCACCGACTCCTCGCGGGCGCGATCGATGAACGCGCACGTGTTGACCACGAGGCACTCGGCGTCCTCCGCGCGCTCGGCGATCGGAAACCCGGCCTCGGTCAGGAGCCCGAGCATCAGCTCGGAATCCACCTGGTTCTTCGGACAGCCCAGTGTCGTGAGATGAACCTTCATGAGTAGAGGAGAAGTATAACCCCGGGGTGCGGGCGGGCTAGCCGCGGTAATTCGTGAACTGGAGCGCGATGCCGAGATCCTTCTCGCGGACCATCGCCATCACCCGCTGCAGGTCGTCCTTGCTCTTGCCGGTCACCCGCACCTGGTCTTCCTGGATCG
>Ga0137394_10003142_pt1 | contig 12371 bp, 5 predicted proteins | sample czobulk116metaG_FD_108278 | JGI IMG/M metagenome (GOLD analysis project Ga0137394, IMG submission 108278) | Vadose zone soil microbial communities from Angelo Coast Range Reserve, California, USA - czobulk1.16 metaG | ecosystem: Environmental > Terrestrial > Soil > Vadose zone | place: USA... | reverse complement strand
TGTTGCTGCTCGGGCCTTGGGCTTCGCTCGGCGTCCAGCTAAACACGCCATTGGTCGGGTTGACCGATGCTCCGGCTGGGCCCGACACGATTTCGTACGTCAGGATGTTCGTAGGGGCATCGGTATCCGTAGCGCGATTGGTCAACGTAATGCTGGTTAACTCTGGGATGCTCCGGCTGCTATTGTTGAGGTTGGTGAGCACGGGCGCACTGTTCACTTCGTTGACAAAGATCGTGAAGGTTTGGGTCGCGCTCAGATTTGGGCTCGAATTGTCGCTGACGCGAACGGATACCACATAGTTACTGGGGCCCTGAACCTCGATTGGGGTCCAGGACAGCACTCCAGTGAGCGAATTGATCGTCAAACCCGAGACAAAAGGCGCGACGGTCCCAAAACTTAAGCGGTTCGTGGGCAGGTCCGAGTCGCTGGCCATCATTGTCAACGTAAACAGCTTTAGCTCGTCAATTGTTTGCGTCCCAGGATTGACCAGGCTCGGCGGAGTATTCACCTCCGTGACCACGATCGTCACGGCCTGAGTCGTGCTGGCGTTGGGGCTGCCGTCATCGGTCACGCGCACTACGATTATATTTGTGCTGGGGCCTTGCGCTTCGGTTGGCGACCAACTGAAAACGCCACTGCTGGAATTTATTGTCGCTCCAGCGGGCGCGCCCGGATCGAGGCTGAAGGTGAGGTTCTGTACGGGCAGGTCCGAATCTGACGCCGCCACCGTAAATGTGAGCGTAGTATTTTCTGCCATCGTCCGGGCCGCCACGGGCGGGACGATCGGGGGGCTGTTTAGCTTGGTTACCGTGACGGTGAAGGTCTTACTGTCTGTCAACATCGGCGATCCATTGTCGGAGACACGAATCGTGATCGCATAGTCAGTACCGCCTTGTACCTCGTTGGGAGTCCAATTGAATGCTCCGGTGCGCGGGTTAATTGACGCCCCTGCGGGCGCGCCTGCGTCGAGCGAATAAGTCAGAGTTTGTGCAGGATCGTCCGCATCGGTAGCCACTAGCGTAAATGCCACCAGAGTTCCTTCGTTGACCGTGCGGTTGGTAACCGCTGCCAATACGGGCGCATGCAGGTTCCCTGGAATGACGTTCGCCGCCAGAGGCGTCGGTGTGGTCATAAAGTAAAGGACGCCCGCGAAATTCCCGTCGGGATAACGCCCCTGGCTGATGTTGTTCTGCTGCGCAGGGAAAGTAACCGCATCTACGGTCAACCCCTCGGGCGAAAATAAGCCAATTTGTTCGCCGTTTTTACTTAGTTGAAAGTTGGCGTGCAACGCCGTCGGCGTGCTGCCCGTGGCTGCGTTGTCGGCCCAAATCAATAAGAACCCTCCGGGGCCGATGATCGTTCCGATCGGGAATGCCCACTGCTTCTTCTTTCCGAGGTCGTCAGTCAGGAAGAACCCCGATAAATCAATGGTACTCGGCCCAAAATTGTAGAGCTCGATCCAATCCTCATACCTGCCAGTGGCCGGATCGATGATGTTATTCGTATTCGAAGCCATCCACTCATTGATGATGACAGGCACGGGCGAGCCGTTATTAGGAGCGCCTGGCGTCGTGTAGAAAAAGGGTTGCCGATCCAGCACCTGCCCGTCTGGAAATGATCCATAGGAAAAGTTGGCATCCCTGTTTGTGTAATTGATGTAATCGAGAATGCGGCCGTTCCTGGAAAGCACGATCGATCCATACCCAGGGTTGAGTCGGAACGATGTGTGCAATTCAGTCCCACTGCTCTGGCCGGGCTGGCCGTCTGCGAAGATCACCTTGAACTCGCCCGGACTAATCACAGTCCCGTTTGGCAGGGGCCATTGATTCAAATTGCCGTAGTTATCGGCAAGGGCAAAACCATCGAGCGTTACGGCATTGCTGCTTGAGTTGAACAGTTCAACCCATGGCTCATGTTGTCCTGCGTTGTCTACAACTCCGCTTTGGTTGTTCGGTTCTACTTCATTAATCCAGATCAATGGATAAGGCTCCAGAATCGCCGCCGTCGGATTTGGACCTCCCGGACTGGCAAAGGTTGGCCGCAAGTTCACGGAAGCAAGCGACCGGAAATTGCTCGTCAGGCGGTAATTAAATGAAGTGCCGTTCGTGCTAGGCAAATACCAGAAGCTCAAAGTGTAAGTAGTGCTCGGAACAATGTTCGTCAACGTCTGCACAATCGCTGAACCTGGCGCCGAGCCTGGGCCTGACGCCACAATGTGCAGACTTGTATTGCCCGAGTATTTCACCGCGCCGCTTAATGCGGAGCTGGAATGATTTCCGTTCGCGGCCCATCCTCCGAGGGAACCGTCTTCGAAGCCGCCGTTCTGCAAGAGGTTCGCTCCCGTCGCGGGGACGCTTCCGCTGACGAAGGCAATTTCATCAATGTAAAAATCACCAGCCGTATCCAACGTAAAGCTGAGTGTCTGGGTTGACCCAATTCCCCCGGCGGGTCCCGTGAATGAGACAAAGCGCCAACCCGAGCCGTCCGACCAATTGCTCACGCGGCTGTTGTCCTGCGCGGCGTCGATGAGTTGCAGGGAAGAGCCACGGCCGTTTGCGGCCGCTGGCCACGGGACCGCGGCTTCATAACGCACGGCGTCGATTACCACCTCCTCCTCAGCACCAGGACCGCGTTTGATCAGCGAGAGCTTCTCTCCATCCGGATCGAGGTTTCCGCCGAACTCGCCGAAAACCGGTATGGCTGAGCCATAACTCGCCGCAAAAACCGCGCGATTTTTGGCAATGACCATGAATTGTCGATTGGTGATAATTGTTCCTTCCGGGAAGGTGAAATCGACTCCATTCAATCGCCAATTAGAGATGTCAAAAGCAACTGATGAATTGTTGAAGATTTCGACATACGAGGCATTGGTCACGAGCGGATTGTACATGATTTCATTGATGACCAACGCGTCGCGAGGATCAACCACCGGCCCTGTATAGGTCACGTTGACGCTCGCATTATAAGCCGCCACCGGATTGCCCTGCAGATCGTAGCCCTGAAAGACGAGGACGCTGTTGGATGCCGAGATTGGCACCGTGATCGTCCAGGTAAAAATGCTTGACCAGGAAATTGGATATTCAATGCCATTGACTTTGATGGTTCTAGCCGTAACCGGCGCGGTCCCTGTGAACGTCACGAGGTTGTTGGAAACGGTGAGCGTGGCCCCGCCATTCAGGGCGAAGGCCGCATTTCCGCCGCCGCTATTGATCGTGCTAATCGCAAAAGCCGCCCGGGCCTGGATATAGCCCGGAACGCCGGAGAAATCCTGGCCGGGACAAAAATTGTCATAGTGATTGGCCCAGTAAGTCATGTAGCTGGTGTTGTAGGTGCTCCCGATGATATCCAGGATGTGGGCGTAAAATACCCGCAAGTTGGAGGGCATATTGATGATCTTGCTCAAATTCTGGTCGCCGACCAACGCAGCGCTGGTGCTGCGATTGAAGGAGAAATCCATGTCCCAGGGAAAAGCCAGCATCTTGCCGTCGGAGGGCCGCACATACATCAGCAGATTGTGATTGTTGCCGAACGTATAGCTGTCCCCGACTCCGCACAGAGTCACTAACGCAAACGCGCGCAGCCACTCATTCACGTCCATAACCTGCCGGGTCTGGGTATCCAATGCCGTTCCCGCCGGCAGGCTAAACGCCTTCGCCATCGTGATGAACGGAGCGTAATCATCGCCGTCACGATGATTTTTTATGATGAAGTCATAGCGATATTGTTCCTTGTCATTGCCGAGGTCAGAGATATCGACACCTGTCACACTATCGGGCTGCGGATATTTGTATCCGGCGGCGTTCGCCATCGTCGGATAGTAAATCAACTCCAATTCGTACATGGTCCCACCCCCGCCATAGGCGGTTTTGATAAATTCATCTTCATGTCGCGGGGAGAAAATACCCGGGCCAGTATGCGCGGTCATGGGCGCGATCAGCCGGCAAATGTCCGGTTGCGGACCCGGGATTCCTCCGGCGTGAAGCAACATGTGGCGAATGACTACTTCCTGCTGTTTGTTGGCCGGGCCGTCGCCCGCTCCTGAGCGGTCGATCAACATCACCGGGTGGACACCGCAGAAGAGATCATCCGGCTGGAACTCGAGATGGAAGCTCACGCGAATGTCGCTGTATCGCCCGCGCTCGCTGCCTTTGAGGCGGACACCCATGTCATAATAGGCCCGCTTCTCATCGTAAATCACGGTACAGGGAAGAGTGTCATTGCTCATCACATTGGTGAATGCATGCAACACGTTGGTGTTGGCCGGTGAGAGAATGATGCGCACGTTATGCGCCAGGGGGAGATTCGCCTGCAGGTCATTTACTGTGTAGAGCGCTCCCGAATTCGAACCTGCCGCCGGATAGGTCGAATCAGCGTCCATGCCATCCACAGCCCGAACATAAAATTGGACCGTCGTCGCCGAGGGCAGCCCGGGAATTATCCCGTTGTAGACCCCATTCCCGGCATTGGTCATCGTAGTGGTGACCCACGCGCCCCCATTCGCGCTGAACAAAAGTTGGCACAAACTCACCCCTTGCGGATCCTGCGGCACAATGGAAACCGTAACTGTCTGATCGGCCTGGGGAATCACCGGTTGATGTTGGAGTCCGCTGAAGGTTGGACCGATGTTCGCTTCGAACCGCGAATTCCGCGCCCCAGGAGTGCCATTCAGCCCGGGCATGGGGAGGATATGCGTGCGTGCTACACGGTCAAAGTAAAGGCGGGTATTTAGCAGATTGTTGCCGGCAAGCCATTTCGCCCGGAAGGAGATTTGGTACTCCCGTCCGTTGACGACGCTGCGGGATCCGCTGTAGGTGGACTCGATATGATTGTGCATGTGTTCCTGCGGGCCGGTAGAAGTAAGGTGCAGGACGTGATTGGCAGGATTATCGGGATCCACTTCGACCCGGGTTCGGTTGTGCGTTCCGATCGCCCGCCATCCGTTGAGGCCGTTTTCGAAATTGCCGTTACTGATAAACTCGACCGGCGCAGTTGAGGGCGATTCAATCAGGCTGAAATCATCGATCAGGCATTCTCCGCTGCTGAGCAACCCAAAGATGAAATCATTCCATTGGCTGGGGCCAAATACGGTTTGGGCCGTAGCTTTATAGGTGTAAGTCGCCCAGGCTGTTTTTCCTGATTCATTGCTGGCGGTCCAGGCCTCGGCCTTTGAGTTATCTGCGTTCGGATCGCGCAATTCGAGGCTGGACCCGCCCCCATCGGCGTACTCAGGCCAGCGCCCTGCTCCAAAATAGTGCACAGCGTTTGCAGGATTGCCTGCTGCGTCATTCAGCACAATCGAGTCGCCGCCATGCCCGAGGCTTTTGCTGAATGGGCCAACGATGTTGATCGCCGGATAAAGCGCGCGTAAATAATTGGTATCATTGGCAACGACCAGATAGCCGCCCGGCCCAAGGGTTTGGCCTGGATCGAATCCGTAGCTGATGCCTCCATCGAGTTGCCAGCCGGTCAAATCCACGCTGTTGCTGCTGCGATTGAGAAGCTCGATCCACGCCTCATCGGAAGCCAACGGCGGCGCATTTGAGATGGCTGGCCGCAACAAGGCATGATGATACATGATTTCGTTGATCACGATCTCGCCGTGAAACGCGAAGCGGTTCGACCCGCCGGCGGTACCGGCGTTTGGAGAAAGCCAGGGGCCGCTCGCATCTGGTGACCGTGCGCGATGTGCTTTCTTTACGACGACCGCGTCGAGCACCTTGCTCCGATCGGGCGGTAAAAGATAAAGCTTGTCACCTGAGTCGGGACGAAATCCGAGCGTTGTGTTCGTAATCGCAAAGTAGCCACCCGCCGCGAGGACCGGCCCGGCCGGAAAAACGTACTCATTGTTGGTGGTGCCATCGCGCGCAATAACGAACCCCTGCAGCGCGATTGGGTTGGTACCGTAATTCACTAACTCCAGCCAGAATTCGGCATTGGTGCTGGCTGAAAGCTCATTAAATGCAAGCGTGGTAGGCAGCGCTGTCGAATTGTTGTCAAAGTACCCTCTTCCCGCCTGGACGGCGTTATAGTGTGCGGCAACTTCTCCGCTTGATAAGGGCCGCCGCCAAAACGCCATTTCATCCAGCTTCCCGACAAAAGGAGTGCTTCCGTTGATCTCGGAGTTGCCCAGGATCGCATTGGCCCCGTTATCCGAATTGATCGCGCCACTCAAGGTGGTGCTGAAGCGAACAACCCCATCGATAAAAATGGCCTTCACGCCGGTGGAACTGTCGTAAGTTGCAGCCAGATGATGGGGTTGGCCGTCCTCAAGGCCAGCCAGCGTCGGTCGGCCCGCAGCGCCATCCAGCGGCATGTCCAGCTCGCTGTAGACTCCCCCCACCGTAAGCCCAAACGAAAGCACCGGCCCGGCCGCTACCGGCGGATTGGCTTGTGCGTTATTACCATCATTCTGGAAAGCTAATTGGATCGCGTTGCCAGCCGTGACTGCAAAGTTTGTGGCCGTAGCCGCGGTATAGTGTGTTGCCACATCATTTGCGCTGAGCGGGCGATTGTATAGCGCCACCTCATCGTAAGTGTAACTGCCGTCTCCACCTTCACGGTCATCGTGCCCGATATAAACAGTGTTGTTTCCCTTCGCGCCCGCGGCGGGAACATTTCGGGTAACGGTGCCGGTCTGGTTGGCGACGCCGTTGATATAGATCACTGCATTATTCGCGGCCTGACTCGTATCCCACGTAGTCACCACGTGGTAAACGTTCCCGACCTGCAGCGCCATGGGACTGTCCATGGAAACGGGAGAGTTCTCGAAACTATAGTGAGGTCGAATTGCGCCAACCAATCCCTGTTGCGGGCCGACAATATAGTTCATGAGGAAGAAGTCGTTGGCGCTTTCGCCATCTCCAACCAGGTTTTGGCAACAGGCGGTCGGCAATTGGTGCACTTTCAGCCAGAATTCCACTGTGTAGCCGCCCGCGCCAATTTTCTCAAAACCGGGCACCGTGATGCGTTCCACGGTCGTTGCTCGCACCGCCCCGTTGCCGGGATCGGTTGCAATCAGGCTCGGCTGCCCCAAAAGAACGCCCGCAGTCGCGGTTCCATTATGGGCATTGGCGGTGCTGTCCACGATGGTCGCGGTCGTATCGTTTAATCGCCAGTAGGCGAGCGGCTGGCTCGCCAGGATTGTGTCTCGATAAGCTCCCCGGATGGCTTTCTTGAAGATTACCGCCGAAGTGGTCCCGCTCCACCCAGGCAAAAGGACCGATTCAATAGTCAGACCAGTCGTCACCGCAAAACTATTGCCGGCTCCTGGACCCACATTCACATAGGCGTTGCTCGTGCCGTTGAACGAGAGCGTCCCGGTGACCCGGCTCACTCCGCTGCCGAGAGTACCGTGATTGACGCCAACCTGGTCGAGGGCTGGGCCGCTCCCTTCGTTGAAGTTCCAATAGGAAACAAGTCCGGCCGGGGGAACGAAACCGGTGGTAGCCGGGAAATTCTCTCCTCCTGGCGTACCACCCATCTGTTCGCTGCTTCTCCAATTGCGCGCCGGTCCACTGGCGGTGCTCCGATCAACCTTGGACAGCGAAACCCCGGAGCCATCCGGGGCGACCGGCCAATCTCCTTCCACTCCGTAAGTGACTTCGTCCATTACGCGCCCGCTATTATCGCGCAGGCGGACCGTATCTCCATTGTTTGAAAGCCGGCCTACAAAGGGCCCCATCACGTTGGTCAGCCCCGTGGAAGCCATCAGTGTGCTGGGGGAAGCGGCAATCACCAGGTAACTGTTGCCACGCACGATCGTGTTCGACGGGAAACTGAAGTCGATTCCGCCAGTGACCGACCAGCCCGATAGGTCTACATCGACGGCATGCTGATTGTGCAATTCGATCCATTCATTGGTCGGCTCATTGGCGGCGGGGTGATACATCAACTCGTTGAACACGACCACGGTGTCGCCGTAGACCGAGCGGAGACCACAAAGAGCAAACATCAAGAGCAGTACGACTGGTTTTCGCATAAACCGATTCTCGATTCGGCCGCAAAACGACCCCCGAAAGCATTCGGGGCTTGCCTGGCGGACATCCTGGGATTGCCTCGATTCTACGGAACTGAGGCGAAAGGTCGAGCGCCGATTTTTGAGGCGGACCGCGGCTGTGGTCGAGCCACCCACCGAGCCCCGAAAGCTTTCGGGGGTGCAAGGGAGAGGGACTGCACTTCCATCCCCTCGGCGATTGTTTATTGTAAAGCGCAATGCAGTTGACGTTCCTTGCCCGCGCAGCCGTGTGCCTGATCCTCGCGGCTGGCTCTGCCCCGAATGCTTTCGGGGCGGCCAGCCAGATTGGGCGCGCTGGCGTCAGAGCGAATGCTTATGTCGAGTACGGACCTTGGGCGGGCGCAGTCACGTCTACGTCCGCAATCGTCAAGTTACGGGTAACAAGTGAAGGGGCGCTTGCGCGATTATCCGTCGGCGAAAGCACCGGCGCGCGCACAGTCGTTCTTACGAAGCCCCAGACGGCTCCACGCAGTCGAATTGTTGCATTCGAACTGAAAAACCTGAAACCGGCGACGCACTATCTTTACAACGTCGAAGTCAATGGGCGCTTCGACCGGAGCACCCTCGGCCAATTCACTACATTTCCAGCAGGCCCCGCTTCTTTTACATTCGCCTTTGCTTCGTGCGCCCGAACCGCTTCGTCTCACATGGTATTCCGGACGATTCGGGAAAATCGGCCGCTTTTCTTCATGAATGTCGGGGACTTTCACTATTTGAATATCAATAGCGACAGTCCGGATAAGTTTTACGCGGCCTACGATGAAGTGCTCTCATCCCCGCTCCAGGCCGAGCTCTACCGCAACCTTCCATTTGTTTACATTTGGGACGATCACGATTACGGCGGAAACAACAGTAGCCGCACGGCCGCGTCGCACTCGGCCGCCCGAATCGTCTACAATGATTATGTTCCGCACTACCCGCTGGCTGCCGGAACCGGAGATGTTCCAATCTATCAATCGTTCACCGTCGGTCGCGTGCGGTTCATCCTTACCGACCTGCGTTCGGAACGGACCCCCGACAGCGAGAAGGACAGTCCGCAAAAGACCATGATGGGGGCCCAACAGAAAGCCTGGTTCAAGCAGGAACTGCTAAACGCTAACGGCCGCTACCCTTTAATTTTCTGGGTGAGTACTGTGCCCTGGATTGGCACGGCCGGCGTGGATGTTTATCCAGCAGAGACAAACATGGATGGCCTCATGCCGGCGCTCAACCTTCCCCCACGCGCGCAGCAACAGTTTGGCAATCGAAAACGCGATCCCTGGCTCGATGATTATTGGGCCGGGTTTGCGTTCGAGCGGCTGGAGATCGCAAATTTCATCAAGGAACACAACATACGCGGCCTCTGCATCCTGCATGGCGACGCCCACATGCTGGCGGCGGACAATGGGAGCCACTCCGATTATGCAACGGGCGGAGGCATTCCCATCCCGGTCCTGGCAGCGGCTCCGCTGGATCAGGATGGGTCGATCAAAGGCGGACCCTACAGCCAGGGCGTTTACAAACCGTTGCGCGGCGAGGGATGCTTTGGTCTGGTCAGCGTCCTGGATCGGGGCGAGCGAATTCGGGTGGTCTACAGCGGCCGCAACCATTTTAACCATGAGAAGGTCGGCCTGACTTTTGAACTCGCGGCCACTGCACTACAAAATCCAGCGCCAAAGAGGTAGAAGTTGTACCCACATGCGGCGTCCTCGATCCGTCCGAAGGTTGCCTCGTATGAAAAGTAGTACGAAAAACAAACTCAAAGGTTCACTTCGCGAGGTTAAAGGTAGGATCAAGGAGAAAACTGGTCGCGCCATGAATCGCCGCGACATGGAAGCCGAAGGCCGCCTCGAGCGAGCAGGCGGTAAGATTCAGGAAAAAGCCGGTCAGCTCCAGGAGGTCCTGGAAGACTAACGCGAGAATCTCAGCCCTTCTCACTCTTGGCCGTAGGCTCGACGTCGGAAGGGCTGTATTTGGCATCCGCCGCTTTATTATGTCAGGGGGTGCCGCTCGGATTAGATCGGCGCCGCTCCTCCGCGATTGACCTAAGTTCGGCTAATGCCTGCAAGTCCTTTGGCCGGCCAGCCGCCTTCTTCAAGTGGATAAGCTGCTCCAATCGGACGCAGAGACACTTGCTACCCATAACATCGATCTCATCCGATAGAGAGACCAAAGAATCGTAAAATCCGGCCCCCGTGATTTCCCCGATGAGATCGATGTCTCCGAGAGTCGTCGTGAGGGTAAAGTTAAGGCCGTTCCGAAGTGTGCGTAGATCGAAGCGAAAGGGCAGCCCCGCCGGAGCTCCTCTGAGGTACGGCTCGTATGGGGCCAATGCATCGACTATTCGCTGGAGGTTCGACTTGTCCCGAGCATAGACAACGTCGAGATCATAGGTCGCTTGCGCTGAACCGTGAATAATCGCGGCAATACCGCCCACCACAACGAACTTAACATCGTGCTGGATTAACAGCTCCAAAAGCTTCCGAAAATTCGTCATTGCGCCGGATTTTTGGCTCGCATACGGATGCCAGCCTGCCGCATTTGGTCCAGAAACTCCATGAAGTCCTGAAATTTTAGCAAGCGTTGGTCAGGGCTGAGCTTCAAGTTTTCGCGGATCAGCGTTCGATCTATCCCGCCCATGTAAGCGTCAACGACAAGATCAGAGTCACTGAGAGTGAAAGGGATCGGCGCCGAATTTAGTGCTTCCTTCAGTTCCGAACTGTCACTGCTCGCGGGGACACCGCCCGTCATTGCTTCCATCCGCTGCTGAAACCTCTCCACCCGCTGGCCAGGAGTCAGCTTTAGGTTTTCCCGAATAGCGGCCCGATCAACTTTGCCCATGTAGAATTCGATGACAGGATCAGGCTCAAGCCACCAGGCATTCTGGTCTTCGCGATTGGGCGACCGCTCTTCATTACATCCAGTTTCCATCCTATCAAGTTACTCCAACGCTCAGACTCCGCAGCCGCTACAGTTTGGGTCCAACGCAAAATAATTTGCTGTTCGTGCGGATAAAAGCGTGGCCCTGCGCCAGAGAGACGCAGGAGCGGGTTTGGTCGTCGCCCGATTCGCCCATGGGCGTGCTCAGCAGGACTTCGCCTTTGGTGGCGTCCACAACCACCACATCGCCCGCGAAGTTGATGGCGTAAATTCTCCCGTCTCCGATGGTTGGCGAGGCTTCGAATTTGCTCCGGCCGGGCAGGGGACAAGCCCATTTGACCGTGCCCGTTTTGGCTTCGACGCGAGAAACGTTTTTCCGGAGATCGCTCAAAACAAAGAAATCGCCGTCATAAAAGGCAGGCGTAGGCACATCTGCCGTGAGGGTTCGCTTGTCGCTGGTCCAGGCGATATCGGACGATTCAAGAACGCCTTTGCGATCTGCCTTGATCGCGAAAATAGGCTCAGACTTTGGCGCGCAGGCCAGAACGACGCCATCTCCGGCCGCCGGCGAAGGGACCAGCCGCCAATGCCCGATCTTTGACGGGTTCCAGGTTCCCCAGCGCCAAACTTCCTTTCCTGTGTTGGGGTCATGGCTGGTCAGACAATCGCCGCCAATGACAAGCAATTGTTTGCGCCCCTTGTATTCGTAGGGCACTGGCGTGGTAAAGGCCTCGCGCGATTCGGACACGGCCTCACTCGGCCGAATCTGTTTCCAAAGTTGCTTTCCGGTGGCAGCATCGAGCGCGAGCAGGTAGGAATCGTTGGCACCATTTGTATTTCCGCGGCCATCGACGGGAACATCCCGTTGCAGCACCTGCATATACAGCCGGCCATTGTAAAGCACCGGGCTTGTCGAGAAGGTCCAGAGAAAAGCGAACTCGCCATAATCCTTTTGGATATTGCGACCCCAAAGCTTCTTGCCGGAAAAATCGTAGGAGACGAGATCACCTGTGGCATAGAAAAAGATGACGCGCTTGCCATCGGTCGCCGGTGAAGGGGAGGCGTAGTTGCTTTGCCGATCGCGCCGAAAACCATCAGCCACCGTTTCCTTCCACAGGACCTTGCCAGTCGTGCGGTCGATACACATTGCGAGCAGTTTTTGCTCGGCTTTGTCGGTGGAAGAGACGAATACGCGATCCGACCAGACAACGGGCGTGGCCGCGCTCGGGCCGGGCAGATCGAGAGACCAGGCCACGTTTTCTGTTTTGGAAAAGCTCGCAGGCAGCTTTTTGTCGCTGGTGGACCCATTGAAGTTCGGCCCTCGCCACTGCCCCCAGTTTTCTCCGAAGGCCCCATTTGTGCAAAATAAGAGTGCGACGCCGGCTATCCACTTCCAAGTCTTCATACAGGTGCTGAAATTTGCTTTGCGCTTTCTTATCCCTTAACAGACGCAGACTATAAAGGAGAAATTCTGCATCTTTGCCACTTTGCGTTGAAG
>Ga0137394_10003141_pt1 | contig 12371 bp, 10 predicted proteins | sample czobulk116metaG_FD_108278 | JGI IMG/M metagenome (GOLD analysis project Ga0137394, IMG submission 108278) | Vadose zone soil microbial communities from Angelo Coast Range Reserve, California, USA - czobulk1.16 metaG | ecosystem: Environmental > Terrestrial > Soil > Vadose zone | place: USA... | reverse complement strand
TTTTAAGTCCGGTGCGTCTGCCAGTTCCGCCACCCAGGCTCATAGATAACTAAAGACTTAACCCTACACCACCCATGGGCAAAAGACCCATTTTTAGGATTTTGCACTTTTTTGCCACTTTTCAATTCGAGGCCGCAGGACTTGGATCTCCTGCGCCCGGCCATGCAGAGCTTCGTCTCTCCAATGGAGATAAATGTTCTGAGTGACGGTCGGATTGGCGTGGCCAAGGAATCGCGAAATCTCCCCGATATCCAGCTTCTGATCCTTGAGCGCATTCGCGAAGAAATGCCTCAAAGAATGATGCGTGATGTACGGAACTTTCGCTTTCTCGCACGCCGCCTTTAATGATCCTCGAATCTTTCTGTATCGCCGTCCCTACCGATTTGTGAATAACGGCTGATCGGCACCCGGCTCCGTTCCGAACCTCTCAGTTCGAAACTTCACTTCGTCTTCGATGCAGGCCAGGGCTTCCGGATTCAGCGGAATCTGTTACGGTTTTCCGCCCATCCTGATCACTCGAAGCGTACCACGATCAAAATTAACGTCTCCGATATTTGCCTTCTGGATTTCTCCTAATCGGCAACCGGTCGTACACAGAGCGAGAAAGAATCTTCGCGCCCATTTGTGCAATTGCTCGAAGATCAGATTCACCTCCTCCAAGGTCGGCGTGTAGTTTGGCCGAATGACTTGGAGCTTGGGTTTCTGTACCGCGAGAACGGGATTTTGCACCAGCACTTCATCGCGAACGAGAAACGTGAAGACCGCCGAGAAGGCCGCTAGCTCCTTGTAAATCGTGTTTGCAGCGGCTCCCTTCTTTTCCCGGAAGCGAATATATGCAGCAACATCCTTAACGCCGATTGCCTTGATAGATTGTGATTTGAAATACGGAACCAAATGCAGCTTGAAACAACCTTCATGCCGTTCCCTGCTTTTAGGTCTCAGGCGTCCCGCACCTTCATTCAGATAACGATCGACCATTTCTGAAAAAGGCAGCGCCTTCGGTCGCGGAGAGTAATGCAAAACTCCGCGATCGACCTGCTCCATCAAATCCTGATACCGGGAATTCGCCTGATTTTCGTTCTTCGTCTTCAGGGAAACCCGATGAGGCTGACCGTGCGCATCGCGGTAGAAGGCATACCAGAATCCGTTATCTGCCTTCTCCTTGCGAGGCCAGTCGCCGTACTGTGTTTTCACTGTCCTCCTTTGGATTTTCCAGGCTCGCCGCGCGGTTGTCCGCCGGTTCGCCGTGTTTTGAGCCTATTCAAACACATCCTCGGGATTTTTGCAGGTCATCGACCATTCCTGGTCCCCTTGCTCAACCGCGCTTCGATCCAGCGATAAACATCCGGCAGCCACCACTTCTTCAATCGCGCGCCCAAATCAACGGGATTGGGAATCTCCAGGCGCAGGTTTCCCCTGTTCCGCTTGCTGGTCTTGGCGTAGATGGACTCCGGCGACACATCGAGAATCTGTGCAAGCTCATGCACGCCAATGAATCGTTTTTCACTCTCCAGTGCACTCATGCCGCTTTCTCCTTCCCAATGGCCGCGCCCATCGGTTCCTACAAACAATAGGCCCCGGCGAAGGCTCTTTGGGACAGAGGAGAGAAGAAACTCCTTCGAGCAGCCAAGGCAAGTGTGACTTTCCAAGATCGACTCTCCACGACAAAACACGACTGACGACGAGCAAATCGCGACAGGTTACGAACTCCTGGCGACGCAGAACGACTGATGGCGACAACCCACGACAGTTCACGACAGGTGACCGGCGATACACGACAGATGACGACATATCGAGGAGCAGAGGCGAGGCAACACAGACCGGGAGTGGAACATAAAGAAAAGGATATCGCTCGGGCGGGGTTTCGGCGTTATTGGCTGATGTTTCTTGCTGTTAAGCCTGATATCAGTTCCGCCGCGGAAATATCATTCGGATATCACTGTCACAACCATGCTTTTTCCCGGCCTTAACGGTAGAGAAGACGCGGGAATATGGCACGACACTGCGTTCGATGGCCGGAATCATTGGAAGATCGGAGGAGCGAATTTTGAAATCCGTGACGGCCTTTTGGATATGCTTTAGGCTGAACAATAGAAAAGGAAAGGAGCGGCTATGACCCTCACGATTGAACTCTCCCCGAGAGAGAAGCGGCGCTGAAGATGCAGGCAGAGGCGCGGGGCCTGACGATCGAACAGTGGCTGCTCCAGCTCGCCGACCAGCAGGTACAGCCAGCGTTGGAGTCAATCGCTCACCTTAAGAAAACCAATCCCAAGGAGTGGATGCGGCAGTTCCGTGCCTGGGCCGAAAGTCACGATCGTACAACGCCACCACTCTCCGATGAGGCCATCAGCCGCGGTAGCATCTATCCCGACCGGATTTGAAAATCCCGTTAATGCTCATGCACATGGAAAAACCGCGCAAAGCGGCTACTTCTTGCGGCTCTCCAGAAATGTCACAGCGTGTCCGCGCAGCGCCGCAGCAAACCGCTGGAAACTGAGATCGAGGGCGGGCTGTATGATGCGAGTTTTCTTCGAATTCGTTGCCATAATGAAACACGCCGCATTGTAGAGCCGTTCCAGCACGAGCCGGCGACAGAGTAGTTCATAGCGAGTGCTGTATGGAACGCCTTGGTAACGCTCCACGCCTTTCTTCGTTTTCTTTAGCTCGCCTCGGAAGGCCGGATCGACGGGGAAATATGGTTCCTTATTCGTTACAGGAATTTTTACATTATCGCGATCCTCAAGCAGGAAGAAGTAACCGAGGAAGGGAGTTGGGGAGTTCCCAAACCTGCCCTCGCGAAACGCGGTCCACACGTCCTTGGCGCTCCCGACTGCCTCCTCGGAACGGTTATTGACGTTATTGCCTATTGATTTTCCAGCTTGGGATTTGAATTCCATCGCTAGGACCAGCTGCCGTTCGGAGACTACTATGAGATCCCATTTCTTGGTGGCCCTGAAATAACCTGGCAATTCAAGAGCGGTACGTGTTCGGACATCAAGCCTTTTTAGCCCCGCGTCGCACAGGATGTCAGCAACAAGAATTTCCAGCGCGCCCATCTGCGTGCCGCCTGTCACTTCTCCTCTTGTCCCGGCGTCAATCTTGCCTGACTGTATTTGTTTTTCTTTGTTCTTCGCGCGGGCGTCCCAATAGCTCTGAACCGCCTTATGGAGTCGTTTGTCAATGTCCAAGCGCAGTCTCCAACGTGTGTGCGTCCATGCCGTATGCTTGAAGGGCAGCATGCGTAGCCCGGTCCCTGTCACGCTTGCGGAAGGCAGTCCTGAGTTCGTGTAATTGCGCCTTGGACAGCGTGTCAGGCGCAGGCACGCGGATACGCCGCAAGTATTGGGCCTGGAAGCGCAGATACCCGCCGCGCATGCGCACACCATACGATTCAACGAAGAACTGCCCAAGGGCTGACATCAGTAACCCGCCGAGAACTTCAAGATCCCAAACGTCGGAATGAATGAAGTACAAATTGTGGTGCGGATAGGTCTGGCCGCTGTCGAGTACGGGATCGAGCACGTTCTTAATATCCGCAATGTAGAGCTTTGGCTTGTTGGTAAGCGCATGCGTCACGCGGTCGATGGTCTTGTACCACCCGTGTATATTTTTTGCAGCAGTATGACGCTTTCTAAGGGCAATTTCGTGCTTCAGAAAATAAGCGCGCAACCGGGGATACCTATCAAGATTGACCAAACCGTCGCTGTCCCAAGGATCCACGAGGTAATAGCCGGACCATTTCAGTGCGCCTTCGCAAATGTCGCTGACAAGTGCAAGTTTCAGCAGGCGTGAGGACTCGACCAGATCTGCGTCTTTGCTGATGAACACGCCATCATTGCCGGTGGCCACGCCGATGCCAACCCGAGCAGAGGTTTCCAGCACGGGGAAATGTTCTTCGAGCCGCCGCAGCAATGCCAGCTGCTCAGGCGACCGGTATGGCCACGGATCTACACCTTTGAACCAAGTATCAACGACAGCTGTACGCAAACCCTCCAGCGACGATGGGTTGCTGTGGTCTGCGGTCAGCAACTCCGTCGAAAGCGTTCGGTGCGAAATCTTCTCGACTTGCGGTCCGGCAGTTGCCAAAACGACTGAGGTCTGTATGCTGCGCCGAATGATCGTGATAGCCGGGTAGGCATCCACTTCTTCACGAAAGGCGTCGGCATTGTGCATTTCGATGACAATTTCAACGGCATAGCCCTCGGTAACCATGTCGCGCAGGGCGGCGCCGTATTGATTGCGCATCCAGCGATCAGCGCAAATGAAGGCACATACGCCGCCATCGCGCAACTGACGTAATGCGGCTTCAAAGAACCCGACGTACAAGTCAGCTCTCCCCCGCATCGTCGGATAAGCTTTCCTATAGAGCGCCGCCGTCTCTTCGGGGATTTCTTCGAGTCGTACATATGGAGGATTTCCCACGACAAAATCAGCCGCGGCAATACCCCCTTCGAAAAGATAATCTGCGGTTCGTATCCAACCGCTGGCAAGAGATTCGGCAAGCGCGTGGGTTACGCCGCGCGCTTCTAGGATGTCGATGGCAAGTGCGCGTGCGCGCTGTGCGCTGTCATCATCGAGCTCGTAGGCGAGTAAGGACTTCTGGCAGTCGGAAAACGGCCTTTCCAGCTTCCGGCACGAGTCTATCAAGCGCTCAATCATCGGCCCTAAAAACGCGCCGTCGCCGGCAGCAGGCTCAATGGCCAGCGTATCCACGAGATTGTGTTCGGAACAATACCCGGCTAAATCGAGCATTAGTTCGACTACCCAGCGCTTGGTGTAGACAACACCCTTGACCTCAAACGGTGTCGGGACGCAGGAAGGAGGAGGCGCGACGATCAGCGGTCTCTGAATCCCCCGTATGCTCTGTATTGTCGCCTCGGTGTGTCGCACTGAACCCTCGCTACAATATCGTATTGCTCTGCGGGTCAAAAGAGGTCAATAGCTGGATGTGGAAGTTCGAGGAACGCGGGGTCGGAGTTCCCCCTCTACCCGTTTACAATCAGTACCGCAGTCACGACTAATTTGTTCTTGTAGACGGTTTCATCTCGCGCCCAAATGCGCATAGAGATCAGCAAGGTTCGGCGCTTTACCGAACGGCACATTCTTGAAGTACTGAACCAAAGGGCTCATCGCATAACCCCACTGTCGGAAATTGTAACGGGTGGAGCATGCACCACGCGGTTCAGAAGGCACAAAACACTTCGCTATAAATCCAAATATCTCTGAGTTAACCAAGCACCAGCGATCAATACAGCTATCGTCCGAACAAGACGGACAACATAGAAGCGCTCGAACTCGGCATCCATTCTCGACAATGCCATTTCGCGCTGTATCGATTGTGACTCCTTCTTTCAATAGTGGTTGCAGACGCTCCGCAACTGCGACAACTTCGTCTTCCCTAAAGACCCCCGCCCATCGAAGAATAGCTCGAACCGCTTCGACATCCGTCTGGAGAGGCTTGTTAAATACCAATTCCGTTGGCAGGCTCTTAACTTCACAAAAAAGGAGATCGACTTCGTTGCGACCCTGGGAGAGAAACTCGGAAGCCTCCAGGCCACGGTCCGGTTGGTGATGGTTAGGATGACGAACTGCGAGGCAATCCAGCTCAGTTCGGTTTTCACCCCAGTCAGGAGAATGGAGAATCAAGCCTGTGGTGAAGTAACCATTAAGACGAAGATACAGGGTTACCAGCGCCTCATGAATCTCGGATTTTGTCCATCCCTCAGTCTTCATGCTCCGATTGTCGTCTTTTCACTCACAGTTCAGTTGGAAGATCAGAATAGCTGTTCAGGATCTTTTCTACCGAGAGATTATGGGCATCGAGGAACGACTGTATTTTGTTTTCCGAGAGATTCTTCAAGTCGAGACTCTTGAACTCCTGAAAGAATGCTCGCACATTATTTACAAGCATCTGCAATGGCGACTTGCGCATGATTCTTACTGGTTCATTGAAAGCGGCACCATCTCCCAGCTTTTTCGTGGGAATGATGAGGATGGCCTTGAATTTCGATTCGCCATAGTGGCTTTTGAACCAAGCGCATGAGTTGTTCATCTGACCGCTTTCCTTCTTATTTATGCTTGCGCGCAGAAGCGAAACCTCGCTTTTGCATTCGAACAAGAGGTATTCACTGTCGCGGACGGCCCAAAGATTGTCTGGCCCCTCCTTCCACTGCTTATCGGGACGCTCCGATGTGAAACCAAGTACCATGCCAAGATCGTCAATAGCCTTTTCAAACGGATCAGCATTCACTCCGAATCGCAGGTCATTCAAAATATTGTCGACTTCGAGAAACAAGTCCTCAAAACTCTCGTGGGAGCTTATCCATGCTCGAACATTTTCAATCCGTTTTTGGCTCACCATCAACTTCGTGACAATCATTCCCGTCTTTGGTTTGAGGAGATACTGATTCGCTTTGTGCGCATTCACCTGGAAGTCGTTAGAGGCTGTCTTCGATTGGGGATACATATACCGAGCCATTTCCTGTAAATACCATCCCTTTTCAGCGAGGCCATGAATTGACTTGTCTACGAGGTTTTGAATTGTCTTAGCGGCTTCTTGATGTTCGCCATGTTGCGCGTACCGCTCGGCCTTGAGCTCGGCAGAAAATATTTCAAGCACTTTCGGAGTCTCTTTGGCAGCAGTCAGATTGTCCATACGCTCGATGTAGAACGACTTCCATCCTTCGTCTCTCTTTAGGCATTGGCCGATTAGTGTCGAGAGAACTTTCATTGGTGGGGTACCAGCCGCAACGTCATCGAGTGCCATCGTTCCGATTTCAAGTCCGATCTCAACCTGCGTCTTTGTTTGGTCTGAAAAGAACCGCCGCGACTGAACTGAACGTACATCTCTAACTAGATCCGGGCCAATCAGCAAAATCGCACAATAGTCCTTCTCTCCCCTGACTGACCGTCCCAGCCCCTGCTCGATAATTCGCGCGGTCTTCGTTGCCAATACCTCGCTTCCGACACGACAGCTGTCCGTGTAGCGGTCGACCAGCATGTCCGAGTGCGGCAGGGAGTCGAATATCAAAATGCGGCATGAATCGTCGGGCAGGTCGATGCCGTCATATCTGTTCACCACTACTAGCGTTTCATCGCATTGCCCCTCGCGAAGCCGCGTGACAAATTTATCGATCGTAGTGGTATCCGCGATTGACGCCCCATATTTTTTCCAGTCCTCGCATCGCGCAAAACTGGGCGCTAGCACAACGACACCCTGTTTCCTCTTTGGCTGCGGTTTTGAAAAAGCCGCGACGATCTCCTCACGATTCAGAGATTCATCAATAAGTGAAGGAATGAGAATCATCTTCTCGCCAGACCATTTCTCGTCCTTATAAATAAGGGGAGCCGTCACAACGCTCGGATCAAGGCCGAGCCCCTTGATCAAGAAGGCATCGTTCGTAACGGTTGCCGACATAAAGACCCTCTGATCCGCACGTTCGTAGGAACCAAACAAATGCAGTGGAGGGAGATATGGCGCAATCTGCAACTCAGTGCCAGAAACGACGCAAAAACAATCGGCGATCGTGTCCTTCAGTAAAGGCCAGGCAAATTTGATCGACTCTGCGTCTTTGTGTTTTGCCAGTATCTGAGCTGTCTCTGTTTCGCGATCCCTCCAATCCCAATAAGGGACCGGAAGAAAGGCATTGTAGTCACCGGCCTTTAACTCCTGATATGTGCCGACACCCTGATTTTTTAGAGAAGAATCGAAGAGACCCATCAGATCGAGATAGGCGGGCTCCGTGTTCTTAATTGTCATCATGCAAGCAGTCCGGATTGCATCCACGCAGGCATGCGAATCGTCGAGAACGACCGTTCCGACAGGAACAGACTGAGAACCCAATTTGAATTTCGTTCGACCGTTGAACAGCTTTTGTACAGATGTAACGAGAATTGCAGTCCCATCAAGGAAGTCACTTGGGAGCTCCGGGTCAGCAACAACGCAATGAATCCCGAATTGCTTAGCTTGAACCCTTGTCTGTTCCACTAAGAAGTTATTAGGGCAAAGGTAAAGAGCAGGCCCTTTCCCTTCATGCAACTTCGAAAGAAGCATCAACAGGCCAATCAGGGTCTTACCCTGACCAGTATGGAGTTTAAGAATGAGGTCGCGGTTTGTTCGAAGCTCTTTGTGCCATTTGGTAAGAACCGCCGTTTGAACTGGGCGAAGTGGTCCTTTGTCACTGGCGCGGTCGAGGCCATCGTAGATTTCAGTTGGATCGAGAGGCTTCTGAGCGGGCTTCTTCCCCAACTTCTTATTGAAATCAACCATCACGGCTCCTTCCGCAAGGTCTTCGAGACATGCGCCTCAATTTCTCACTACTTTCGCTTATTTCAGCTGAGGACGCGGGTGTTGTATATTAGCCGGTCATTGATGAATCCGCCGCAAAAACTACCGCTCGCTAACATGCATGAACGACACCCTGGACTGACACCCGCCAAGGCAGAATCATACTTGGAAGCAGCTCGCGTATGTCTCGACCGGCATCACGCTTCTCCCACCATCTTCAACGTCAAGAATGTCGAAACCTCACAAACCGGCCAAACAAACACGAACGGACATCCGTCTATCCGCGGCAACTGGCCAAGCAATTCCAGCGCATAATCTGACAGGGGAACATGTCTGGTCTTGCCATTCTTTGAGGCTTCCACAGTCACAGTACGACTTCGAGTATCAACGTAACCCCATTTCAGCTTTAGCCCCTCAGTTTTTCAAAGACCCGTTTCGCCGAGTAGACTAACGTAGCAACCGATGATCAGATTTTCATCCATGACTTTTTGCACCAATCGGCGCTCTTCCTCAAGTGTCATGACTCTGAGTGCCTTCTCGTTCTCGCGTAAACGTCCGTATCTGTAATGCGTGTCGCCTATAGCGTCGAGGGGTTGGGCCCCCCTACATCGCCGCCATTTGCTGTGCGGCCCACCTGGCGGTTGGATGCTCAGTCACATTGAAGTGGAGGACGCGTCGACGATCGTGAGCCAACACGATAAAGACATACAGTACGCGCAGGCGAACCGTCGCCACCAACCGATGACGAAGGGCAACGTTTTCCAAAGCGACCTGCTCGTCACCACTCAATACGAGAATGAAGAATCGAATCGCCAGCAAAGTGACTTCAACATGCGGCAATGAATATGCGGCCAGATGATGGAAGAATCAACAGCTTGATCGTCCTGCAGGTTTTTGGCGAGGCACAGGCATCTGCCCCTCGTTTTCTGCCGCCGCTTGCCGCGTCAAGCTTCCGCGACGTCGATCTTCAGCGTCGCCGGCTTGTTCAAACGGGCGCTGCTGGGCGAGTCGTAGCCGACCGCGAGGCGTTTCTTGTCGAGGAAAGCGATCGTTTCCGCGTGGTCGAAGCCGATTTCGTGCTGTTGGAAATCAACGGCGAATCCCGCCGGCACAAGCGCTCCCGGCTCACGCCAGACGAACGCTTCGTCATCGCCAGCGCCGTGGCCGATCGCCGCACGGGCATTCGTCCAACGGATGATCTGCGGAGGCGCGTCGATTGATGCGGTCGGTCCGGCGAGAACGAGAAGATCATCGCCCTGCCAACAAAGATCGCGAATACCGAGGCCGGCGAGATCGAGAAAGTGCCGACGATACACCGCGCCGCCTGGACCGATCGGCTCGAGACGCAGTCGCTTCGCGCGATTTCCTGGCGCGCGTGCGGGAGCGGGTTTCACTTCGAGAATCACCGCGATGCCGCGCAGGACCGGTCCACGCAACCCGATGAGCAGCCGCCCCTGCGGCGCGCAAGCGAGCCCTTCGATATCGACACCGTTATCCTTTCCTGGAATGCCCGCCGCCGGCGCACAGAACCGCTGAAAGAGATCGTCCTTGTCCCGGCGCATCGCGTCGAGCAGGGCGCTTGTGGAATCGCTGCCCTGTAACTGCGAAGCGAGTGCTTCGCCGGGCTTCGGCCCATCCTCGGCGATGCGTGGTTTCTCGGCGGTGCCACCGACCGGCAACGAGGCGAGGATGAAACGGTTGGCGTCTGCTTTCACCTGTTTCAGGTCCGCGAGATTGCTACTGACGGACTCGCCCTTCTTCGCCTTGCCGCGCTTCAAGCTGTGCGAGCCGATGAGCCACAGCAGATTCGTTTCGCGATCGAAATCCATTCCCTCCAGATCGATCTCTTTCACCTTCTTCGTCGGATCGTCGGTCGGCTTCGGAAGATCGAGCCACTTGTTCAAATCGATCATCTTCTCGAGCTCGAACCGCTTCCCGCCGTCACGCTCTTCGAGCCGCGCGAACTTAACTCCTTCGTCGCCGCCAGCGAAAATGGAGTCTCCCAGCCGCACCATGGCGGAGAGCGAAGCGGCGATGTCCTTGCCTGAGTCTTTGAATTCGAGGTCTATTTTCATGGGGGGTTGTCCAGGTGATGGGTTGGAGCTGCTCCCGGTTTAGTGAATGCCTCCGCAGTTGCCCGCTGGGTCGAGTTGCACGCCGTCGCTGACGGTAATGTTCACCGTCCCGTCGGAAAGCTTGCGCTTGAAGGCGTGCACGACAGGATAGAGCTCCGTCGAGGCGGCGACGGGGATGCCCCACACTTTTACTTCCGCTTTTCTCCTCGGCGAAACGCAAATGAATGAAGCCATACAAGCTGCGACAAAATGGTCCAAAAGTTTGAGTCTTCACGGGATACTTGAGATGACCGCCGCCACACCAGAGGTAATGAACGAGGTGGTGGCTTTGTCTGGAACCTCAAGATGCTCTAGGTGGTGATTGTTGAATAAAAGTCCGGCGGAATGTCTTTGGCTTTCCGGCGGCCCTTGTTTGAAAAGAGCGAGCCAGTGTTCCTTTGTCATCGCATCGTCGTCATTCGACTGATGTGAAGACCGGAAACTGCGTCGCGCAAATGACCCATCGGCGTGCCTGGGCTGCGCCAGCGAGTTCTTTATCAGCCATGCCTTTCCCATAGCCATCCTTTGCTCTGGCCACGCGAATCCTTGAACTTTCCAAGATAAGGACAATTACTATCAAGCGCAAGCAAAGTCACGAGGGGCAGCATGTCCCACCGAGTGCGGATCCGATCCAGTAAATACTTGAACAATGTCGTGGAGCAAGACCATCGCCGGGTGAAACAGCGGATTCGGCCGATGGTGGGGTTCAAGCGATTCGATACAGCGACAATAACGATCAGCGGTATCGAATTGGCTGAAAAGATCAAGAAGGCTCAGTTCAAGACTGGAAAACTGACGAGGAGATGGGCCACACCGCAGACAATCTGGGCGGCTGTTCTGGCCGCCTGAGGGCTTCAACAAGACTCACTACCTGCAAGGCATTTCAACAACAAAACTTTGCACCAGAGCCCCAAGGACCGTCTTCGGGCTTGCCCGCGCGGATTTTTTTGGCTTCAAAATAGAAGCCGCTCCAATCGTCCCTTCAATGGCCTGAAAACACCGCTCTATCTCAATCCCAACCGCGCCGACCGCCCGCAGTTCCGAAACGGCTGCTGAGCCTTACGGCGCTTGACGAGCCCAGGAAACCGGCGTAAAGTCTGAGCAATTATTAAAACGACAACCGCTATTAAAACGAGAAGCCTTCTCTAAATTTTGCATGTCGGCGTCAGGAGGAGTGTGCGATGACGATGAGGACCTACCGCACGATTTGCAGAGTCTCGGGATTCTCCACGCATTTTTTCTAAAAAGCCGTAGAAGCGGACTTTTACGTTTCGCAGGATTTTGCGGGTAAGTTGTCCCGTCCGGGCATGGCTTTTTGGTCATGTCGAAACGAAGAGTTGTTTCAACCGGCTTTAGCCGCTGAGATGCCTTTGACTTCCTTGATCCTCAGGGCTGAAGCCCATCCAAAGAGGAAGCAGCAAGGCGCACGATTCTAGTAGTGCCCTGAAGAGACAAGAGGGTTAGGCGATAGCTTCGAGCGGCAAAAAATTGCTGTTCGTATGGGGCATCCCAATCCAATTCAAATCAAAGAGAGGAGAGCTATGGTCAATTGGAGAGAACCAGGTTTCACCAGGCTGGCCACAACGCTAATGGTAATTCTGGGGGCGATCGCATTGGCGGGTGGCCTGGTATTTGGGCAAAATTTTTCGGCGGCCATCACAGGCGTCGTGCGCGACGCCACCGGAGCGGTGCTGCCGGGAGTGAGTGTTACGGCCAGGCATACCGAGAGCGGATTGACGCGCACGGTTCTGAGTAGCGAGACCGGCGATTATAGGATGCCGTCCCTGCCGGTCGGCGCATATGAAGTGACCGCAGAGCTATCCGGCTTCAAGCAGCAGGTGCGGCGCGGCATCAATCTGGTTGTGGCGCAGGAAGCGGTGGTGAATCTGACGCTGGATGTAGGAGACATCAAGGATCAAGTAACGGTGACGGAGGAGGCCCCGCTCGTGAACACGACGCTGAATTCCGTC
>Ga0137394_10003139_pt1 | contig 12372 bp, 5 predicted proteins | sample czobulk116metaG_FD_108278 | JGI IMG/M metagenome (GOLD analysis project Ga0137394, IMG submission 108278) | Vadose zone soil microbial communities from Angelo Coast Range Reserve, California, USA - czobulk1.16 metaG | ecosystem: Environmental > Terrestrial > Soil > Vadose zone | place: USA... | reverse complement strand
TTGGCTACAGACTTGGCTACGTCGATCGCTATGTGGCCCTCCAGATCAAAGACACTTTTGCGAAATATGGAATTCGAGCTGAGATTAAGGAATTTCACGCCGGCTTCCCACCACAGACAGTGGAAATGTCCGGGGTGGAGCTCTTCGACGCGCAGACGGGAGAAAAGCTCGGGAAAATGGACCGCCTGCTGGCCACTATTCGAGTGGAAGATTTGTATGCGATCAATCTTCAACGAAACATCAATCTCAAGGACCTGAAAATTGAAGGCTTCGAAGCATGGGTAACATTTGACGAGCAAGGCCGCTCAAACTTTCGCAACATCCATATTCCACCGCCTGAGACAAACCGTCGAATCCTCTTTGCGTATACTGCTGCGAATATTCAAATCAACGGAGGAATTATCCATTACGGAGATCAGCGGCACGAAATCTCCGGAGAAGCGCGAAATCTGCAGGCAGTGATTCTACGGGAAGATACTAACGCCCCGGTCGAGAGCCGAATGCATCCAGTGACATTCGCTATATCGAATTCCACCTTCACGTATGACGGCCGTCCGGTCAACAACATCGACGTCCAGGCGCAGGTCCTGGTGAATGAAACGCGAGTTGAGATTCAGGAGCTTGTGTTGCGCTCGCCCGTGGCGGAAGCGCGACTGCAAGGCACCATGGACGACTGGCGCGCGCTTCGCTACCAAATGAATATAACTTCGTCCGTTGACCTCACACAGCTTTCCGATGTGCTTCAGGCCGGGACCACTTTGCGGGGAAGCGGAAACTTTGCGGGTGTAGTTACGGGTGAGGGTGATCACTATAAAGTTGAGGGCAGCATCAAGTCAGACGCACTGGCGGCTGACGGTGTGCGCCTGCAAGGCTTGAACATGACGGCCAATGGAACTGGCCAGGGCAAAACCTACGACATCAACGGCAAAGCGGTCGCAGCGCTGTTGACGGCAGGTGACTTTCAACTCAATAACGTGCAGCTTGTTGGTGGCGTCATGGGAACTGGCTCAGATTTCCGCTGGGTAGGTGAGTTGCGCGCGGCGGCGGAGAGAAGCTACGGAACAACGATCACCGGTTTGATTCTTCAGGATGCGCGCGCGGAAATGAATGACGGAGTGCTGACTGCGTCGTCACGGCAGTTTAGCGCGGGTAGCTTGACCTCCTCCGGCACCCGGGCCAATGGTATTACCGCGTCGGATTTGCGGTTGCGCAGTGACAATAACGTAACGACCGCAAGCGTCTCTAAAGTGAAAGCGGGAACGATCGCTAGCTCGGGTGCGAAAGTCAACGGGGTTACTGCGAACAATGTCGATATTGTCAGCCGGGGTGGCGTCACCAGTGTGGTTGTTAAAGAAGTCCAGGTTGGCGCCACCTCAGCTTCCGGAGCAGAGATTGGCAGCCTGAGCATTGCCGGAGTGCGCCTGTCGGTTCGCGAGGGTCGAATAGAAGGGTCGACCGCGGACATTAATGCGGGAACCGTAAAGCTCGCTGATGGGCAGGTGGAGAACGTAAAGCTTGGTAAACCTGTATTCGTGGTTGAGCCCTCCGGTCGTTATCGGGCGAGCGCCGATTTGACTATCGGTGGCGGAGTAATGGGCCAATTAGCGATGGGCCAGGCCAGCGCCAGACTCGTCGCTACCAGTACCGAAATACAGCTCAACAACTTCGAAGCTGACATCTTCAAAGGAAAGGCCCATGGAGACGCGCGCATCGCTATTGCCAGAGGTGGTACATCGCGTATCAACGGGGCCTTTAGCGATCTCGAAGTTTCTGGTCCGCTGACAGCCTTTGCCGGCGCTGCTGTGCCTCTGGCCGGCAAGGCGAATGGCACAATCGACCTCTCATTTCCAGGCACCGATTTCAAACAAGCTTCGGGAACACTTTCAACCACCTTCACTGCGGACGTCGCAGAAGCGGGAAGTGGACGCGTGCCACTTTCCGGGGTAGTGGCATTGCGCGCAAATCGCGGATTGTTCGTTATTGATCAGGTTGACTTGCAAACGACACAGACGAAACTCAAAGCGACGGGCCAATTTTCATTCGCCGGCGACTCCAATCTTCAAGTTGACCTTAATTCGTCAGACGCGGCCGAGTTGCAGACTGTTCTGATTTCTTCGGGCCTGCTTCCAGAGGTTGAGGAGCAGATGCGCAGTTATGGCATTGACCTTGGCGGGCAGCTGGCATTTAACGGAACGCTCAAGGGAAAACTTAGCACGCCCGATATTGATGGCAGGTTTTCGCTTGGCTCACTGCTAATTAATGGAAATGACCTGGGGTCGCTGACGGCTTCGCTGAGGATGACGGCCGATGAACTCCGCATTGCCGATGGGCGATTGACGGAGAAGGACGGCGGCGGAATGCAGTTTACGCTGGTTGCTCCACGCGCCGGTCAGGACAACATCACACTCGAGGCCACGCTTGACCGAGTCAATGCCGGTAATTTGATCGCCGCGCTGCCACTTAACAAATCAACGCGCGGTCAGCTTGGTGACACGCAAGCCGACGCCTCGGGTCAGATAAAAATAACCGGCATCCCAAACGCTATGAGCGGTAGCGCCGATCTGCGTTTTGGTCCCGGTCGCCTGGCCGGTGAACCACTCGAGGGATTGGTGGCGCGGGCCACCTTTAGTGGCTCCAAAATTACTATTGAGACCATCGATGCCCGACTGACTGCGGGGCACATTGTGGCCAGTGGTAACTATGACACGAGCAGCAAGGCATTCGATCTCCAGGGTCGAGCCGAAGGCGTACAACTCAGTCGGCTGCTCGCACTAACTAATCGCCCAGGGCTCTCAACGGTAACAGGGACGGCCGATTTTAATGCCCGGGTGGTGGGAAATCTTTCGCAAGGAGACTTCTCCGGATATCAAATCACTTTTGACGGAGTGGGCAAAGACGTCACCATCAATGGTCGCCCGGCGGGCACGCTCGCTCTGGTGGGAAGAACTGAGAACAAACAATTAAGCATAACCCTGACCACGGGAGTTCTTGGTTCGCCTCAGGTGGTTGCCGCGCAAATCAATCTTGGTAGTGAACGGCTGACTGCCAATCTCGAAACCAGTCTGAACAAAGCCGATCTGACAACGCTATTGAAGATGATTTTGCCGGACGCCGGTGTGAAGCTCTCCGGGACCGCAACTGGAACAATCAAGGCGAGCGGCGATCTCCTGGATGAAGATGGATACTTTTCTTCGCGAGGCTTGCAGGGTACCGCTGATCTTTCAGAGCTCAGTTTCCGCGTGGAGGACGTTCAACTCAACGCCGCATCACCTCTTATTGTGCGGTTCTCGCCCAGCGAATTGACGTTTGAGAAAACGCAGTTTACCGGGCCGGGGACCAACGTCACATTGGGTGGAACTCTGGCGATCGGGCCGGGTGGTCGACAGAGTATGACCGCCGACGGCCAGCTGAACTTGAGAGTTTTGAATGGCCTGTCTCCTGATGTGTTTACCTCCGGGACGGCGGAGGTTGCAGTCCGTGTCACAGGCAGCTACGAGCTACCGAGGCTTAACGGCACTGCGTCGGTGGCGGGAGGGTCGATCTCAATTCTTCTGGGAAACGAGCGCTGGACAATCGCGAATTTGAAGGCGCTGGTGAGGTTTACTTCCAACCAGGCCCAGATTGATTCCCTGACAGGCACAATGGGGGGTGGCCGCCTCTCCGCGACCGGCGGCGCATTGATGGAGGGCTTCACCCTCACCAGATTTCTATTCAACATCCATGGCGTGGATGTAACTGCTCCGTTTCCCGAAAACTTTCGCACCACCGCTAATATTGATCTCGAAATAAAGGGCACGGCGCGTGAGCAGCTGGTCAGTGGTGTGGTTAACGTCCGCCGCTCTGAATATACCGAGGACATCGAGCTGGCAGACCTGATTAATTTCAGGCGCGGGGAGTCGATAGAGGAAGGAAGCGAGATCGAACTAACGCGAGGAGCGTTGTTTAGTGATTTAAGAATCGAGGGCCGCAACGCGTTGGTGGTCAGAAACAATCTCGCAGACCTGGTGGGTTCGGTGTCGTTGGTGGTAAATGGACCCGTAAAAGATCCAATCATTTCCGGAAGGATTACCGCGACCAGCGGCACACTCAATTTCCGCAACGATCGTTACGAGATCACGCGTGCTTTGATGGACCTGCCGCCGCAGCGAAACGCGGATCCGATAATCAACATTCAGGGCGAGTCGCAGATTCGTGGATATCGCGTGACTGTAGGCCTGTCGGGACCATTGTCGCAACCTCAGGCTATCGTCAGTTCCGAGCCGGCATTGCCGCAGGCTGATGTGGTGTCTCTGATCACAACCGGCCAACTCTCGACTGGAGATACGAGCACCTCCGTGCTGTCTCAATCGGGCCTGGGAACAGCGACCAGTCTTTTGACTGACGCGCTTATCAATGCGCCCGCTCAACGCGCAACCAGCAGGCTTTTTGGGTTGAGTCGTTTTGAGATTAACCCGGTAATCAGTGGTCGAAGTGGGTCGACGCCGGCGGCGCGATTGACGCTGGGTAAGAGGATCAACAAAGACCTTACGGTTACCTATTCGACCAACGTGGCATCGGATCCTAACCAGATTCTGGCCATCGAGTACCGGGTTTCCGACCGGCTATTTTTCATCGCGCAATATGAACAGGCATCGACACAGAAGTTAACTGCGCGCAACAACAGTTTCAATTTCGAGATTAGGTTTAGAAGACGGTTTTGAGTGATGGGAACTTTGCGGCCCTTTGCGACAATCTTTGCGTTCTTTGCGGTTTGCGTGGCCCGTCGTCTCGGTTTAACCGCAAAGGGCGCAAAGGACTCGCAAAGATACGCAAAGATTATGGCGGCAGGGCTTCTCTCAGGTTTGTTTGTCATTGCTACGATACTTGCCACACCCCAAACTACGAATGCGAGTTCAACCTTTGAGGAGTACGAGGGTCGGACCATCAGCTCAATTGAAATTACCTTCGAGGGTTCTCCACCCGATCCTTCGGCTGAGGCGGAGTTTCTATCGATTATCGGCATCGTCCCCAACTCGGAATTCTCCGCAGTCAGCATACGTAGATCGCTTCAGGACTTGTTCAATTCTGAGCGAGTAGCCAATGCGCGTGTGGAAGTGATTGAGGGAACGGGGCCGAATGGTTCAACGCGGGGTCCGCTCCGGCTGCGTTATGTCATTTTCCGCCAGGTGCAGATTGGCGACGTCAGATTTGAAATAACTCCTCCCACTGGAACGCCGATCTCCGAAGATGAATTGCGGGCGCGGGTAAATCTAAGCCAACCCGGAACTCGACTTACCAAGCAAATAATTATTCGCAACACCGATGAACTTCAGGTCTATTTGCGGGATCGCGGTTATTTCAATGCCGTGGTTGACTCGACTGAACAACTGGATGCCAGCGGAACGCGGGCCACAGTGATTTACCGTATTGTACCGGGTGAGCAGTCGCGGGTTTCGGCTTTCAACGTCGAGATTCCCGGATTTGATTTGTCCGGTGTCCGGCCTTCGTTAAAGCTTCAACCGAGTGCGCCATTCACGCGCGATGCATTGGGCGAAGACCTAAAGCGCATTCGTCAGGCGCTCATCGACAAAGGATTTCTTTCTCCCTTGCTTGACGAACCGAAAGTCGTCCGTGACCCGGAACAAAACACGATTACGATAGATTTGAAGGGCAAACTGGGACCGAGGGTTATTGTCAAGGTTCCGGACTATCCGATGAGCGACAAGACCAGGACCGAGCTGTTGCCGGTGATGCGTGAAGGCAACATTGACTTTTCCGCGATCACCGAGGGCGAACGCCGATTGCAGAATAAGCTACAGGAACAGGGCTACTTTTTTGCGGATGTAACTCCGGTATGCACCGTGACTCCGCCAACACCGGAGTTTGGCGAAAATGGAACTGCCGCGACTTGTGAGACCATGAATCCTGATAACTTGAGCGGTCGCACCGTGGAAATACGTTATGACATCGAGCGCGGGCGTCGCCTCAAGCTTACTGACATTCGCATCACCGGAACGAACAAACTCACTCTTGATGATGTGGCAGCGGATCTCAGAACTCAAAAAGCCAGCGCTCTGGGATTGATTCCGCTCCTCGGATATGGTCGTGGCTACACCAGCGCCAGTTTGCTCGAGCAGGACCGGCGAACCATTAGAAGCTACATGCGCGATATTGGTTATCGCCACGCTGAGGTTGCTGTGCTTCAGGGCGTGTCGCTCAACGGGGAAAATGTGATTATCACTTTTCAGGTAACCGAAGGACCGTTGACCCGTATCGCCGGGGTGGAAGTTCGCGGCAATAAGATTTACACCGACAAACGACTATATGATGAGCTGAAAACTGTTAACAATTCTCCTTTTTCGCGATCTCAGGCCCGGGCCAACGGCGAGCGCCTGCTCGCGCTTTATGCGAGCGAAGGTTATGTAGACGCGCATATGGAGTTTTCCATTGTTGAGCTGCCTAAAAAAGGTGATGACGAACAGGTAAGGCTTATCTATTCAATCACCGATGAGGGCGAGAAGGTCTACATCAATCTGATCATTGTTAATGGTGTTACCGGCGACGCCAAAACCCAGCGAACCAAGCGCGACGCAATCCTGCGCGTGATTCCGATTGCCGAAAACGATGTCCTGCGTTCTGATCGTATTGCCGATAGTGAGCGCGAGCTCTATCTCACGGACGCGTTTCGGCAAGTGATAATCCGCACCGACGCTGCCGGGGAAACCCTGTCCGGGTTCAAACGGCGCGATGTAATCATCGATGTGGAAGAAAAGAAGCCCAAAGTGATGGATTACGGCGGTGGCTTCTCGACCGACACCGGAGCCCTGGGCCTGTTTGAAATAAGCAATGTTAATTTGATGAATAAGTTGCGGCACGGAGCCATGCGTCTGCGCGCCAGCCGCCTGCAACAGTTGGTTAGACTTGAATACCTTGATCCACGTTTTGCCAGGTATGGCGAGAAACAGTTTATGCCCCTCGCGTTATCTTTAGAATACCAACGCGATGCTACGGTGACTCGGTTCTTTCGCACGGCAATTGACCGGGGCACCATGGGGATCGTCCAACGGCTCGACAAGGAGGGGAACCCACTTGATGAATTTGGGAACAAGGTCAGCGAGCCAACCATCAATCGCTTTACCGCTGCCATCGAAAGTCGACGGATCCTTAGTCAGAAAACGCGTTCCATTGTGTTTGCTCGTTACAGTTATGAAGACGTTCGGCTCTTCAATCTTCAAAGTCTCGTGATTAGACCAATCCTGGAACCGGATCGCGCCGTTCGCCTTTCCCGGTTTGGTGCGTCGTTTGTTCGAGACACGCGCGAAAGATGCGAGCGCGGTTTGTTGGGTGCGGTGCGAAATCCGGATGAGGAAACCGGGGCACCCGGCGAGATCTGCCGCTACAATCAGCTGGACGCCACGCGCGGGGACTTCTTCAATGTTGACTACGCCGTCGCGTTGCGGCAATTGGGAGGGAATACTTCTTTCAATAAGCTACTTGCCAGTTATCGTCGTTATTACAAAGTGAATGCCTTTCGGGGGACCGTTTTCGCCGGCAACGCAACTCTCGGCCTGGCCAATCTCTTCAACCCGCGCGATCGCGACGGCAACGGCAAAATTGACGAAATCGATCTTACGCTGCCAATCAGCGAGCGATTCTTCTCCGGGGGCTCCAACACCCTGCGCGGTTTTAACTTTGAGGAAGCAGGTCCACGGGAGGTCATTATTCCCGAAGGCATATTCCTGGATCAGAATAAAAAGCCAGTCTTGTTGAATCCCTTCACAGTGCCTGTTGGTGGCAACGCTCTGGCAATCCTCAATCTGGAAGCGCGCGTACCGATGACCAGGGTATTGCAGGTAGTTCCTTTCTACGATGGCGGAAATGTATTCCGGCGCGTGGGGGATCTGTTTCATAAGAAAGACAGTACGCCCGTGCCTCCCGGGGATCTGGTGGCCGCGATAAATGCCGCAAACCTGCGCGCTCATTGGATCAATACGGTGGGTCTGGGCTTAAGAATTCAAACTCCGTTTGGCGGTGCGCTGGCAATTGACTACGGCTTTATGCTAAACCCGCCGGAGTTTCTTATTCCCCAGCGTGGCCCGACTCTCGACCCAAACGACTTCAACGGTACACCGGCAATCTATCGTCTCAAACGAACGCAGGTGCACTTTAGGTTTACGCAGGCGTTCTAGATCAGGAGCAGGAGGCAGACAGCAGGAGGCAGGAGGCAGGAGCAGGAGGCGGGCGTAAAAAATGACGATGCTGTTTAAGACGTTCAGAATAATGGTCACTGGGTTTCGCTTAATCCTGCCGTCTGCCTCCTGCTGCCTGCCTCCTGCCTTCTGCCGTCTGCTCCTGCTTTTCTTGCTGCTCACTGCCCACTGCTCACTGCTTACTACTACCGCTCGCGCTCAAAAAGTTGTCGACAAAATGGTCGCTACCGTGAACGCAGGGGTGCTGCCAAAATGTGGTGAGGTTTGTTTGATCACCTATTCTGATCTTCTGTGGCAGTTGGCACTGCAACCAAACACGCCGCTCGATGATCCTTCTTCGGCCGAACTTAATCGCGCTTTGCATTTGCTCATCGACCAGCGACTCATTTTGCAGGAAGCCGAGAAACTGCCGACGATTGCGCCAACGCCCGACGAGGTAAAAAATGCGCGGGATGAATTGGTGAAGGAGTTCCTTCTAAAGGCATCACTTTCGCTGCCGGAGTTTGAGCAGCGGCTTCGTAAGGTAGGCTTAACCGGGGACAAACTGACTCAAATCCTTGAGCAACGGCTTAAAATTGAGAAGTATCTTGACTTTCGTTTTCGCGACTTTGTAGTCATCACGCCCAAAGAGATCGCTGATTACTACAAAGACGTCTATGTGCCCCGACTCCGAGCCCGCGCTCCCAATCAAATCGTCCCCACTCTGGAACAAGCTCGGGGCGAGATCGAAAACACTCTAAAGGAAGCAAAGATCGAGTCAGACACCGACGCCTTCCTCGACAACGCCCGGGAGCGAGCGGAAATAGTGGTACTGAGTCCGGTCTAGTCGCTAGCTTCCAAAAGTCCAAAGCCCGGCGCAACAGAACAGCGGCCCGCCCGCTGCGGTTCAAGTATTTTGTTGCAACGCGAAGCTGAGATCGTTTTTGAGACTGGGTTGATGAGACGTAGGTATACGGGGATACGCCTATTACCACTGAAGTACTTGACGCCATTATCAAAGGCCAGCTCATTTCCATTGACACGCGCCACCCACTGGAATATCTTTCCGGCGCACCTAATCACCGTTACCCGCTGACGAGCCCTCCTCGTCTGCCTCAACCACAGCCGGATGGCGGCCCGCTGACTTCGCTGCCGAAACATTTCCCGGGGATAGATCATTAACTAACAGAGAGGAGGTTTGGGATGGAAACACTCTCCACGGCCCTGAGGTACGAAATGCTATTCCTGCTGGTGGCCCTCATTGTGATGATTACGTACCGTCTACTGACGCGAAAGATTAACATCGAGGGCCTACTCCTGGATAAAACGAGCGGGCGCGCTTTCAGCCCTGGCCGTTTGCAGTTGCTCATCGTCACGATGAGCATCGCCATTTATTACGTTGCGATGGTGTTGAAGACTAAGGAGACGGGAACACTCCCCAACCTGCCTAACGAGTTTCTCCTGGCGCTGGGCGGGAGCCACGCCTTCTATCTGAGCGGGAAGCTGTATGGGCTGCTCGCGAGCAAGCTTGGTTTCGCTTCGCCCCTGATCCGGGAGCGATTCCAGCCAACCAATAAACACGGAGGATGAAAAATGTCAAAGTACGAGATACTAGGCATGACGATAGGATGGATACTAACCGGCTTCATCGGTCTTCTGGCAGTATTGATCCTATGGAAGATTGGGAACGGCGACATAGATCTGAATTACCTGATCAGCGACGAGAACGGCTGGGCGAGCCTTTCGCGCTTCCAGTTTCTCGTCTTCACTTTCGTCGTCTCGATGAGTCTGTTCTACATAATCGTGAACAGTGCGCCACCGGTCTACCCAAAAATCCCAGGTGAGATACTCGCGCTACTCGGAATCAGTGGCGGTTCTTACGTGATCTCAAAAGGCATACAGACCAGTAGGGACGTGAGTATGACTGAGGCAAATAATCCTCCCGAACAGGCGCCCAACAAGCCTACGAACACACCTGTCGTAGGAAAGTCTGAGACGGACAAGACTAAAGGATAATTCAGTGCCATCGTGCGTGTAGTCTTCCGTCTACCGACCGCGCCCGACACCGTGGCTTTTAGTCACGCCTTGATAATCGCCTGAGCCGGCGCCCTCGCAACCAGGTCGGCTTGCGGCTCGTAGGCACGCTGCACCAGTTCGTTTCAACAATTGATCTCTTGGGCGGTCGCGCCCGCGAGCGTTCGTGCCCGCTTTCACTGAACACACGAGGAGAAACCAATGCCTAGAAGAAACGACGTTTTGCGGAACAGCCTACCCGGCCTCGCGCTCGCAGTAGCCTCCGTGCTGCCCGCCGCGTTGAGCCCCTCAGCTCCAGCTGGGCCTCCAACGGCTGCCACACGCCCGGCCGCCAAAGCTGCCAAAGCTCCGGCCGCGAAAGAGTTCAGCATCCCGATTAATAATTTAAGCGATTGGGCTAATACTGTCGTCGTGACTGTCAACGGAGCGCGTATCGAAGGCCACTCTAAAGTGCATCCGCTCGATTCTGACTGTGAACTGCACTTCGGCGCGCACTCCACCAACTTTCAAGGTGACCCGGATGGCTTGGTTCTCGAGCCCATGAACGTGTGCGTTGCACCCTTCCCAGGCAAAACCGAGCAAAATCATGCCGACTGGATAGCCTTTAGCAATCAGATCACCGGCACCGTCGTGACCGTTTCAGGAGTCCCTCGCATCTGGCCCGAGCATCTGAGCGGGGGGAATGAACCCTCTAATCCGAACCACGCCGTAGAGATACATCCGCTCACCTCAATGGCCGCAGCGGGACAGAACTTTGATTTCGCGCCGAACATTTTCGCCGGAGATTATACCGGCGGAGTTGGAGAGCCCACTGCGCTTAAGATCGCGCAGAACACGACGGTTTCCGTAACAAGAGTCGGTGACTCCGCGGAGATTAGTTTCCAAGCCGGGACGATTGGGAATTTCACTGTGCTTGACATAGTCATCGATAAGAACTCGATCGCCAGTGATGGCGCAGGTAGTTTTCGAATGGATGGAGACGTCGTGGTCGATGATTCCACCAGCGCTCCCGTACACATCGTGACGGCAAAAGGCAGCCCAATCAACGACGAAATTGAAAAGCTCAAAGGCAGACGCCGTAAAAACATCAGTATGCAGGCACTCGTACTATTCAGTCTCAGTCCTAGAGCGCTTCTTGATGCTGCTAACAAGAGCCAGGGAACGCCGGTCGCGGTCGAAAAGCCACTTCAACTAATCCTCTACGGCACGCCTAACAATTAGAGTTACGTAAGTAACCAGATGGATTACTCAATTAGGCAGGTCGGCGCAGGTAGGAACGAAGCGGTGGAGGTGTAGCTTTGCGCATCAACGCGGCTTTCGCTTTCCATTCCATGGCGCGGGTCAGCTCCACAAGGAAACGCGTTTCGCCACCTTCCAAAATGGCCACAGGTTCGCCATTGCGATAAAGGATCCGATTTGAAGTGAATGCGGTGATGCGCGCACCGGGGGTGATGATGCCGATCAGGTTCAAGGGATCCGCTGCGCTTACCGAAATCAGACTCTCTTCAGTCGATGGAAGCCCGACCATGGGGGACGGCTCTGTTGCAGAGTGTTCGGCCATTTGAGAAGGCGATCGGATGCCAAAGTCCATGGAGCCACTCCGGGCGCGGCGAATTGCTCGCAGCATCCCCACCGCTTCAGGCAGCGCAAACTGCTCGCCGGAAATTCCTGCTACAAAACGTCCACCGCGAATCTCGCCGCGAGCTTCCAATCGATGATAGGTGCGCAGCAGCACACGCCATGGTAAAGCGATGCCCTCGCGTTCGAGCAGGCGTTTGAAAACCACGCCGTAGCGTTTCAACAGGATGCGCGCGATTTCTTCAGCAGCTTCGGCCTCAAATTGGGCGCCTTCCCTGACGATCGAGCCAATGCCCCGAGGGGCTTCATTCCCCGAAGTGCCAGGCAGAAATGACTGTCCTACTCGATTGAGCAGCGACCAACGACCAGCACTCGACATTTCGTAGACTGGCTGTCGATGTTTTCGTTTTGCTGCGGCCTGGGTCTTCCGGTTGGAAGGCGTCAGCAGGGCGCGCAGGCCGGCGAAGCTGTCTGAAACAACCAGTCCATTGGCTACCAGCTCACCCAGCGCATCCTCGACCTGACTGCGCAAAAGTTTGGTCCCTTCGACAATGTCCGAGAAGAAAGAAGCGCCACGCGTTGCCAAGTATTC
>Ga0137394_10003137_pt1 | contig 12381 bp, 6 predicted proteins | sample czobulk116metaG_FD_108278 | JGI IMG/M metagenome (GOLD analysis project Ga0137394, IMG submission 108278) | Vadose zone soil microbial communities from Angelo Coast Range Reserve, California, USA - czobulk1.16 metaG | ecosystem: Environmental > Terrestrial > Soil > Vadose zone | place: USA... | reverse complement strand
AGCCAGACCAGCGATCCATTTACCGGTTCAATCAACTGAGCAGGCAGTTGCCGAGGATTGCGCGGGCCGCGCAATACTTCGAGCAGTCGTTCAGCCTTGCCTGCCCCGGCAACGAGAAAAACAATATTAGCGGCGTGGTTGATGGCTGGCGCAGTCAAGGTAATGCGGTATGTTTTGAATTTTTCAACCCAGTTTGCGACGACCCAGGCCCTTGCTTCGTTCAAAGCTTCCGTGCCGGGAAATAGCGACGCGGTATGGCCATCGTCGCCCATGCCCAGCAGCACAAGATTAAAGCGAGGCCAGGGGGCGCCGTCGAAGAAAGCTTGCAATTCGCCTTCGTAGAGACTGGCGTTGGCCACTGCGTCACCCTCTCCAACCATTCGGTGAACGTTCGGCTCCGGAATCGGCAGAAGCGAGATCATCGCCTCTTCGGCCATGCGATAGTTACTGTCCGGGTGGGTTGGCGGGACACATCGTTCATCACCGAAGAAAATATGGACCTGAGACCAGCGAACACGGTTTCGATATTCTTCGGAGGCGAGTAACTGGTATGTACGTCGAGGCGTCGACCCTCCGGCCAGCGCTACGCTGAAACGTCCCTCAGCGGAAATGGACTTCTCTGCTGTTTCAACAAAATAGTCCGCGGCGGCACGCGCAACCTCCTCGGCGGTTTCGAAAATGCGAATGTCTCGAGGGCTGTCTGTGGCTGCCATGTTCGTCTAACGATCCGCCCCGAGGGCCGCGCTGGCGGCGCCAAAGAGAGCCGTTCTGTCTTCAAGAATCACGCGCACCGGAATGCCGGCCAACACTGACGACAGCCTGCCCTTGTCGGTAAACGCACTCATAAACGTACCGTCTTTAAGTTTCTCGGCAATCTTCGGGGCAATCCCGCCACCAACATAGAGGCCTCCGGTAGCCATCATCAGCAAGGCGAGATTTCCCGCCATCGCTCCATAAAGCGCGACAAACATGTCTAACGCCTTTACCGCCAGTTCGGATTTGTTTGTCAGCGCGGCATTGGAAACAGCGGCAGTTTTGTCGCCGGAATTGATTTGTTCCGCGAGCCATGGCGGCTCTTCAAAGTAGCCGCGGTCGCGGAGGAAACAATAGATGTTGAAAAGACCGGGTCCCGAGAGCACACGTTCCCAGCTGACGTGGCGGCCAAATTTTTCCTTCAGATATTGCAAAAGTTCGATTTCGATCGTTTCGTGGGGCGCGTAATCACTATGGCCGCCTTCGGACGCTAACGGATAATAATGCCCATCGCGGTAGAAGATGCCGACCATGCCAAGTCCGGTGCCCGCGGCAATCAGGGCCCGGTGCCCGTCGTCCTTAACCTCCCCCGAATTGAGAGTGAGTAGTTGGGTTTCATTGAGAGACAGTATGCCGTGGGCCGTGGCTTCCAGATCATTAATGAGATTAACCCGATCAATTTCCAGTAGATCTGCGAGCGAGTCGGCGCTGACGGTCCAGTTGAGATTCGGGGTCTTGGCAAACCCCTCAATCACCGGCGCTGCAATGCCGAAGCAGGCGCCTCTAATGTTTGGTTTAGTTTCGCCAATGAATTCCTTGAGAATTGCTTCGAGCGACTCGTAACCGCCGCTGCGAAACTTTTGTTGTCTGACAACGGGGCCAACCTCGCTCCCATTCGTTTGAAAGAGAGCAACGTTTGTTTTTGTACCGCCTATGTCCCCGGCGAGAATCATGAATCAGCAAGGCCTAAAGCTGCTACCGTGTGGTTTTCTAGTTTCGTATCGTTTCGACGATTTGCGCGGCCCGAGCCAGGGAGGCCTCGTAGATGGCATCCCGACTTTGGAATGCAAGCTCACGGCCAAGCTGCTCGGCTTCGCTACGCATTTCGTAAGCGAGCACGCGCCCGACGGTACGCTCGGTTCCGACCTGTGCTTCGGTTTGCAGCTTGGTGCCGTCCGCTCGCTTAGCGACGGAAAAATTCGCCTCGCCGTTTCTGACCGCAAAAGCCACTGAAGAAATCATGCCCTGGTTGAGGCCGGCTGTTTTGTCCTGCACGAAAGAAAGACCAATCGCGCGATCGCCCGAGCGCAGTTCACACTCGCAGGTCCCTTCGCTGTCGCGACTAGCCTTGCCGGCAACTTCCCAGCCGAGCCGCGATGCCAGCCACCCCGCCAATAACAGCGCCTTGGGTGCGATCTCCTCGGGCGCATCCTTCGGAGGACGATACTCAATTGTAACGCGATCGATTTCGCTGAGCAGCGAATGATAGTCGGGAACATCCCAGAAGCTGGCCAACAACGTGCGCCAGGACGTCAGCCGGCCCCAGTTGAGATCGCTGACGCGCATTCGTCGCGATTGATCGCTGATCGTCTGACTCAACCGCAACACGTCATCGTACGGGCGATCGAAGGCTGCCGAATCGATGACAATGCGGTCGGCCATTTGCGCGAGACGGTCAAACAATTTGTCTTCGTAGTGAGGGATGTCGTTCCACCAGAGATAAACCGGAACGTCAGGAACCAGCAACGGAGCGACGGCGGTGGCGGCCGTCTCAATCAGGGTACCACCAGCTTCAATGGTGACCTGTTCACCGCACACCTGCTTGCCGTTGGCGCCCAGGAGCCGGCAACGCATGGAAACGTAACCTTCGAGCCGGGGTGTTGGTATATCGCGATAGACCACCAGAATCAGTGTCCGTCCGGGATGTTGTTCGTTTAGCTGACCGAGCATCTCTTCAAGTTGGCTGTGGTCATCGGTTGGCGTGGTGTAGACGATCAAGTTCAGCGCGCAGGCGCGGGTAACGCCGGTGCTGTCGCTTGTGTCTCCGGTCTTGCTCATGCCGGACCACATCGATGCCAACTCCTTCTCGATCTTGTTGACATCGACGCCTTTGACGGGCGACAACGGAACTTCGCTAGCGTGTGTTTCTAGTGACATAAAAACTTCATTAAGCCATCAAGGAAAGGGACCATCCACAGATTTCAAAAGAAATAGGGCCTATATGACCTATCGGACCTTTCTCTGCATCAATCTGCGGATAAGCCTTCCGTCTTATGGCCGGCGCCAGCGTCGGCCATTTTTCTCCATCAATTCATCAGCGGCCTGGGGTCCCCAGGTGCCCGCCTCGTAATTCGGAAATGAAACCTCCGTTTTTGTGGCCGCCCAGTAGTCCAGGATCGGCATGACTATTTCCCAACCACGCTCCGTCATATCCTTGCGCGCGTAAAGGGTTGAATCTCCGAGAATGCAGTCCAGCAACAGGCGCTCATACGCCTCCGCAAGCTGGACCCCAAACGATGTCCCGTAGCGAAAGTCCATATTCACATCGCGAATGTGCGTGATCTGGCCCGGCACTTTGACTGCGAACCGCAAAGTAATTCCTTCATCCGGTTGAATCCGGATAATCAACTGGTTGGGAGTGACGTGCTCCATCACTTCCGCGCCAAAGAGTTGATGAGGGGCGGCCTGGAACTGAATCGCGATTTCAGTCACGCGCTTTGGCAGACGCTTTCCGGAACGGATGTAAAACGGCACTCCCGCCCACCGCCAGTTGTCAAAATACATTGTCAGCATCGCGAAAGTTTCCGTAGTCGAATCGGGAGCCACGCCTTCTTCCTGGCGGTAACCCGGAACAGGTTTGCCCCCAATGGAACCTGGCCCATACTGGCCGCGCACACATTCTGTCTGCACTCGTTCGGGAGTGAACGCTCGCGCCGCGGTCATGGCCTTGATCTTCTCGTCGCGGACAGCTTCCGAGCCCAGATGCGCGGGTGGCTCCATGGCGACGAGCGACAAAACCTGAAACACGTGGTTCTGGATCATGTCGCGCAGGACGCCCGCCGTTTCGTAATAACCACCGCGGCCCTCCACACCAACTGCCTCTGCGTTGGTGATCTGCACGTGATCGATGTAACGGCTATTCCACAGTGGCTCGAAAATTCCATTCGCGAAGCGGAAAGCGAGCAAATTCTGCACTGTTTCCTTGCCGAGGTAATGATCGATGCGATAAATCTGCGACTCGTCGAGATATTCGTGAATCTGATGGTTCAACAGCCGGGCACTTTCGAGGTCCGAGCCGAAGGGTTTCTCGATGATTACGCGCACCCAACTTCCGTCTTTTGGTTTAGTGAGACCAGCTTTGCCAAGCTGCTCAACCGCCGCGGCATAAAACCTGGGAGCCACTGAAAGATAGAAGAGACGGTTGCCACCGGTTCCGCGTTCGCGATCGATGCGGTCGAGCAACTGACCCAGCTTTTGATAATCATCTGCTTTGCCGATATCCGCCGTCAGGTAGTGGAGGCCCTGCGCAAATGATTCCCAGACCTCATCATCGACACTTTTTGCTTCGGAAAACTCCGCCACCGACTCGCGCATCTTCTGGCGAAACTCGTCGTCGCTCATCTCAGTTCGAGCGAGTCCGACGATTGCAAACTCGGCCGGTAAGAGGCGCTGCTGGACCAGCCGGTAAAGGGCCGGAACCAGCTTTCGCTTGGTCAGATCTCCCGAGGCTCCAAAGATCGTCACGCTACAGGGCTCGGCCGTTTTCTCCAGCCGAATCCCCTGGCGAAGTGGGTTTTCGAGTACAGTGGTCACTGGTTCTCCAGGGTTGCTTCCCATTCAGTGTGTACCGGAGGTTGGCCCGGCTTGTCAGTACGTTCGTAGGTGTGCGAACCGAAAAAGTCGCGCTGCGCCTGGGTAAGATTCAGCGGCAGGTTTGCAGTGCGATACATGTCGAAATAATTCAGGCTGCATGCCATCGCCAGCACCGGCACACCATGTTGCATCGCCGTCGTCACCGCCAATCGCCAGTTCGGCTGCGCCTCTTCCACCCATGCTTTGAAGTCGGGATCGAGTAATAGATTGGGAAGATCAGCCCGGCGCTGATACGCCTGCTTAATCTTGTCCAGAAACTGTGCCCGAATGATGCAGCCGCCCTTCCAAATACGTGAGACTTCGCCAAGGTTTATGTTCCAATTCCATTTCTCCGACCCGGCGCGAATCAGGTTCATGCCTTGCGCATACGAACAAATCTTTGAAGCATAAAGCGCATCGTGAATCGCATCAATCATCGCCTTCTTATCGCCGGTGTATTTCACTTTCGGACCGCTAATCTGCTTGCTCGCTTCTACGCGTTCTTCCTTGCGCCCCGAGAGCGTTCGCGTATCGATGGCTGCGTCGATGGTCGGCACGATGATACCCAGGTCAAGGGCCACTTCGCTGGTCCACTTTCCCGTGCCTTTCTGCCCGGCCTTGTCGAGAATCATATCAACCAGAGGCTTGCCTGTTTCCGGGTCGTTAACGCGCAGAATCTTCGCCGTGATCTCGATTAGGAATGATTCGAGATCGCCACGATTCCATTCGTCAAAGATGTCTGCCATCTCTGCGGCTCCGAGGCCCAGCACATTGCGCATGATGTCGTAAGCTTCGGCGATCAACTGCATGTCGCCATACTCGATCCCGTTATGCACCATCTTGACGAAGTGACCCGCACCACCTGGACCGATATAGGTTACGCATGGCCCATCATCCACCTTGGCGGCAATAGCTTCCCAGATTGGACGGATCTGTTCGTAAGCATCGCGGTCACCACCGGGCATCAGGCTGGGACCCCAGAGAGCACCTTTCTCTCCGCCGGAAACTCCTGAGCCAATGAAGTTGAAGCCCTCGCTCTTCAAAGATTTTTCGCGTCGCTCAGTGTCGACGAAAAAAGAGTTGCCGCCGTCGATGATGATGTCACCCTGGTCCATGAACGGTTTTATCTGATCGATGGTCCAGTCAACCGGATCGCCCGCTTTCACCAGCAGGATCACTTTACGCGGGCGCTCGAGCGAATGAATGAATTCTTCGGGAGACTTCGTCGGGATCACCCGCTTGCCTGCCGTACGCGCGACAAAGTTGTCCACTTTGGCCGGGTCGCGATTGAAAACGGCGATGGGAAAACCGTTTCGCTCAATGTTCATTGCCAGGTTCTCGCCCATTACGGCAAGACCGATCATGCCAATCTTGGCTGTCTTTGCAGTTTGTTCAGGAGTAGCCATTGTCTTGTCCTCGGTTCAAGTTGAAATTGACGATTCTTGTTTACGTTAGTATGTCATGTCTCGACCATGTCCTGATTTGAAAGAGAAGAACGATCCACTAAATAACAAGAAGCAACACTAAGTTTGTCTTCGTGAGATTTAGTGTGACTTCGTGGATCGTTCCTCCACCGACTAAGCAAAAGCTCTAAATCTCAAGACAGGACACTACTTAATTCGATTCAGCTAGTGGTTGCATCCGAGCGCGGGACAGCTTCCGCGATCAGATCGTGCAGTCGTTGCAATCCCCCGGTTGTATCCGCACCCAGGTCAACCCGAATCGCACGCCGCCCGCGTGAAGCCAGCGAACGAAAATCTCCGAGCGCCTGGGCCTGTTTCAGGATGCTGAAAGTATAGGGTTGACCCGGTATCGGCAGATCGGTTCTATCCGGCGCAGTGACCTGGATAAAGACGCCCGTGTCCGGACCGCCTTTATGTAACTGTCCCGTCGAATGCAGGAACCTTGGCCCGTATCCGGTGGTCGTGGCGCACCGGGTGGCGTCGCGCAGATGCGTGCGGGTAGCCTGGATAATTGCGTCGTTTTCGGGCGTCTCTTCAATGTAGTCGAGCAACGCGATATAGTCGCCGGCCTTAACCCGCGCGAGATGCGAGCGAAGAGCATCCAACACTGAAGATGACGCAAGCGCGGCAATAGTCTTCTCATCGGCGCGAACTGTTAGCGTGCCGTCAGTCACTAAAACGGGTTGTTCATTCAGCTTGCCTTCGGCGGCATACTTATCCAGCAACTCTTTGGTTGCGTCTTTCGACTCCTGCACGTTGGGTTGATCGAAAGGATTGATGCCAAGACGCCATCCGGCAAACGCCGTCGCAATCTCCCAGAGGAAAAACTCTTCGCCCAAATCGTAAAGGTCCGTCAGCGTCCGATAGACCACTGGATGGCCCGCGGCCTCTAGCGCCTTCAACTTCACTTCGGTTTCGCCATCAAGCTTGCCTACAGAGATGGAAACAAACAATCGATCGTCACCATAAACCGAGGGCGATCCGAGCGATTCACCAGCGATGGGAATTATTCCCTTGCCTTCCTTGCCCGTGCTTTCGGCTATCAACTGCTCAATCCAGAGACCTAACGACGCAATCTTCGGGTCAGCGACGATAGTAAGTTTATCTCGGCCGGCTTTAGCACACTCGCCCAGGATTGCGCCAAGCCGCGCGCCGGGATTATCGGCCGCCGGCACAACCGAAGCGCAGGAGTGAACAATTCTTTCCGCCCGATCCAGCAGTTTTCGAATGTCGAGCCCCATTAGCGCTGCCGGCACCATGCCGAAGTAAGACAGGGCCGAATAGCGACCGCCGATGTCGGGAGGGTTAAGAAAGATGCGGCGGAAATGATCTTCCGTCGCCATCTTTTCCATTAGCGTCCCCGGGTCTGTGACCGCAACGAAACACTCACCAGGATTATCTTTGCGCTTGCCGACCTGGTCGTACCAGTATTTGTAAAAAACCAGAGGCTCCGTGGTGGTGCCGGACTTTGACGAGATTATGAAGAGGCAATGGGTGATATCGATTTGATCAGCGATGTCGCAAAAGGCGTCCGGGTCAGTCGAGTCAAGCACTAAGAGTTCGGGATAACCTTCCTGATGGCCGAAAGTTTGCCGAAAGACTTCCGGACAGAGCGATGAACCGCCCATACCGCAAACCATGACGTGTTTGAATTGGCGCAAGCCGCGAGTCCGATCCGAAAAAGCGATCAGATCGTCTTCGACGCCGATCATCATGTCAGGGACGGTCAGCCACCCAAGAGCGTTCTTGATGATCTTTTGATGGTCCGGGTCGGCCTTCCAGAGCGCAGCGTCCTTGCGCCAGATGCGTCGAATCACATCGCCTTTGTCGGCTTCTTTGATGGCCGCCGTTACTGCGTCGCCATATTTCCCCAACGAAGCAGTCAAGCGCTGGTGGATGCCGGATACAAGCGCATCCCGCTTCGATTCGATTGACTCGACCAGCGTGTCGAAAGAACCAACGAAAGAGCTGAGACCGTCTGACTGAAGTTTTGCCGTGACTTCTTTAAGATCAATTCCGATTGACCCGAGTTTTGATATTACTTCGCGACATTCATCCAGACCTTGTTCCAGAGTCGGCGCAACCTTACCGTGATCGCGAAAGGCCGTATAGGTCGCGGGCGGGACTGTGTTAACTGTGTCGGCCCCGATCATATTATCCAGGTACAAGACGTCGGAATACTTCGGGTTCTTGGTTCCAGTCGAGGCCCAGAGCTGGCGCTGAACCTGTGCGCCTTTTGCTTTCAAGGCAGCGAACCTGTCTCCGTAAAAGATTTCTTTGAAGCGAGCGTACGCAAGTTTAGCGTTCGCGAGCGCGGCTTTGCCGCAAAGCGCTTCGAGCCCCGCCTTCTCTTCTCCCGAAGCATGCCGCGCGCGAAACTCGAGATCAGTATCGATCATCGAGTCGACTCGCGAGACGAAGAAGCTGGCAACGGAGGCGATGTGATCGACTGGCTTGCCTTCGGCATCGCGTCGTTCCAATCCTTTGATAAAAGCTTCGGCAACCTGCTCGTAGTTTTCAACCGAGAAGATCATCGTGACGTTGACGTTGATGCCGCGGTAGATCGCTTCTTCAATCGCCGGCAGGCCTTCCTGCGCAGCCGGAATTTTGATCATCACATTCTTGCGGCCCAGCGTTTTGAACAGGCGATCGGCCTCTTCGATGGTGCCGGCGGTGTCGTAGGCGAGCCGGGGATTTACTTCGAGACTGATGTAGCCATCCACGCCGTCAGTTTTATCGTAGACAGGTTTCAGGATGTCAGCGGCATTGCCGATGTCGTCGATAACCAGGGCCTCGTAGATCTCCTTCACGCTTTTGCCGGCGGTAATCAGCGATCGCATCTGCTCGTCGTAATCCGTGGAGCCTGTGATCGCCTTTTCAAATATCGTGGGATTCGACGTTACCCCTCGCAGATCGTCTTCATCGATCTTCTTTTGCAGATCACCACTGACGAGCATGGCGCGGCGGATGTTGTCATACCAGATAGACTGGCCAAGCTTCATTACTTCCACAAGGGGGTTACTCATAGGTGTTTGCTCCTTAACTATGTCCGACACACTTCAGTTTGTCGTTGCCAGTGTAGGCTTCCAAGGTTGCATGTAACCAGACCATCGACAAACTAAAGTGTGTCGGACAGTTTATTTAACTCGCTCAATTTCCTTTTTGGCGGCTGCCACCACGGCATCGACGGTGAAACCGAATTTCTTGGTCAATTCCTTCAGCGGCGCGCTGGCGCCAAACGTTCTCATACCCACGATTGAGTCATTGCTGCTGGCATACCGTTGCCAGCCAAACTTGCCGGCCTGTTCGACGGCTACGCGGGCCTTCACCATTGGCGGGATTACTTTGTCTTTATACTCCTGGGATTGGTGTTCGAAAAGTTCCCAGGAAGGAATACTGACAACGCGGGCTTTGACGCCGCCCGCTACCAGCTTTTCGTAAGCCCCGAGGCATAGCGAAAGTTCAGAACCGGTGCCCAGCAAAATAACATCGAGTTGGCCGTCCGGTCCCGCTGAATCAGCGAGAACATAGCCGCCAAATTTCGTGTTTTCCGCGCCGGCGTATTTCGTGCGATCGAGCGTCGGCAGCGCCTGGCGACTCAGAATAAGGCACACTGGCTCGTGTTTGAGCTGCATGATCGTGCGCCACGCCTCAGCGGTTTCATTAGCATCCCCCGGGCGAAACACGATCAATCCCGGAATAGCTCGCAGGCTCGCCAGTTGCTCGACCGGCTGATGCGTTGGTCCATCCTCGCCGACGCCGATCGAATCGTGCGTGAAAATGTGTATGGTCGGAATTTCCATGATCGCGCCCAGGCGGATGGCGCCGCGCGCGTAATCCGAAAAGATCAAGAAGCCCGAACCGTACGGACGAACCTTGGAGAGTGACAGACCGTTCAGGATTGACGACATCGCGTGCTCTCTAACGCCGAAGTGGAAGTTTCTGCCCGCCGGGGTTTCGGCAAGAAAGTCACCGGCGCCGTCGATGGTCAAACGAGTCTTTGTCGAAGGCGCCAGATCGGCCGCGCCTCCCAGAAGCCAGGGGACATTTTTGGCGATGGCATTGAGTACCTTGGCTGAGGCGTCGCGACCAGCGATGCCTTTTTCGTCCGCTGGAAACGTGGGAATGTCTTTATCCCAACCGTCGGGCAGCTCGCGTTTTTGCATCTTGACAAGCTGATCCGCCAGCTCAGGATAAGCAGCTTTATACTCTTCTAACTTCAGGAACCAGGCATCGCGCAGGAGTTTGCCGCGCGCGCCAATGCCCCGTTGAAAGTTTTCGCGGACCTCATCAGGAACGAGAAACTTGGCATCCTCTGGCCAGCCGTAGTTTCGCTTTGTAAGTTTGATCTCCTCTTCGCCGAGCGGTTCGCCATGGGCTGAGTGGGTGTCCTGCTTATTCGGAGCGCCCCACGCGATGTGACTGTCCACGATGATCAGCGTCGGACGTTCATCTTCTTTCCGAGCTACTTCGAAGGCGCGCTTCAACATGTCGAGATCATTAGCATCACCTACGCGCGTGACGTTCCAGCCGTACCCGATAAAACGAGTGGCGACGTCGTCGCTGAGTGCCCAGGAAGTGTTGCCCTCGATGGTTATTTTATTGTTGTCGTAGATCCAGCAGAGATTCGAGAGTCGCAGGTGGCCGGCGAGCGACGCTGCTTCATGAGAGATGCCTTCCATCATGCAACCATCTCCGCACAGTGCGTAAGTGCGGAAATCAAACAATTCAAAGCCGGGGCGATTGAAATAAGCCGCCTGCCAACGGGCAGCGATTGCCATCCCGACGCTGGTTGCGATGCCCTGCCCCAGCGGGCCGGTCGTAGTCTCGACACCGGATGTCCAGCGATACTCAGGATGCCCGGGGCAGCGGCTGTCGAGTTGACGAAAACTCTTGATATCGTCAAGGCTGACGCTCGGCTCGCCCGTCTTCTCATATTTTGAGTTAACCGCTTTGACGACGCTCAGGTGTAGCAAACTGTAAAGCAGCGTCGAAGCGTGACCCATGGAAAGCACAAACCGATCGCGGTTTGGCCAGATTGGATCGTCAGGGTCAAAACGAAGAAAATCCTGCCAAAGCGTGTAGGCCACGGGAGCCATGGCCATCGGCGTCCCGGGATGACCGGAGTTTGCTGCTTGAACGGCGTCCATCGCCAGAGTGCGGATGGTATTAACGCTCAGCGAATCAAGCCGCGCCGGCGGTTGTAAAGCGGTAGTTGCTTCCATGAGTTGACCTCCTGGTTATAAGACTTGCTTGCGTGGCCGCCGCTGGCTGAGCGGCACTATCAGAATGCTTTTAAAAACAGAACGCTACGAATTTCGGTTCGGGTGACCGGGTTGCTGATGACTGGGCTTCAGTTGTCCAGCGAGTTGGAGACTGCAGCGGCCAGGAATGCCTGCTGGGGCTTCGAATACTGCCAACTTGATGGCGACTAGTCCGAGTGGCGTCAGAGTATCACAAAACCAGGTAGTGGGTCAGTCTAGATTTCATGGCTACTTCTATCGACTTCTTATTGGGACTGCGAGCGGGGGTACGCGAAGCGATCTCATTAACACCGTGGCTTCAGCCCGGTGAACAAGTTCGACAAAAGGAGCCTGGAACCGTTTCCAACGGTTTCTCGTGATTCTCCTGCCTAACAAAAACCGTTAGAAACGGTTCCTTCTCAATTCAGGTCTGCTGAACCGGGCTGAAGCCGCGGTGTTAATGAGATCGCTTCGCGTTCCGCCGTTCAAGCTCCCAGTAAAAGGTTCGAATCACAGCTGCACTTTCAAACTGACCCACTATCACAAAATTGCAAATTGTTTTATCTTTCGCTGCAATAGTGTATAAGGTGCGGGCGATCGAGCAAGTTTTTTTCGTCACACGACCGGTGTAGAATCGGCCAATACGTTCTCCGGTTTCTCAGTCAGTCCTGAGTCGGTATGCCTGAACAAATTACAAATCACACCCAGATTCTCGAGGCGATTCGCAATGTCAGTCTCGTCGACGAACTAGTGGAGAAACACGATTCACATTTCACCTACGAGCTTGATCTTGAAGTAATCGCTTATGGACGCAACTATACGGGCAAAAAAGTCGGGCCTTACGTTCGCCTCTTCGTATATGGGTCAGGCGAGGAAATCATACGCGAGGGTGAATGGGGCGGAAACAGTTTCTATATTCTGGTTGATGGACAACTGGATGTTTGCATCAAGGCAGGCGAACCAGGGGCCGGAAGCAACGAACGCCGGAAAGTCAGTGAAGTGCAACCGGGTCGAAGTTTCGGCGAGATGTCCGTCCTTGCTGGATTGCCGCGAAACGCCACCATCGTCGT
>Ga0137394_10003134_pt1 | contig 12384 bp, 13 predicted proteins | sample czobulk116metaG_FD_108278 | JGI IMG/M metagenome (GOLD analysis project Ga0137394, IMG submission 108278) | Vadose zone soil microbial communities from Angelo Coast Range Reserve, California, USA - czobulk1.16 metaG | ecosystem: Environmental > Terrestrial > Soil > Vadose zone | place: USA... | reverse complement strand
CTTCGTGACCGTGAATTACCGATTTCGGAGCTGGAGCGTATCGAAATTGAAGCCGATGGCATGGAAGATGTCGATTGGCGAATCTCCCTCCTCCAAGATGCGATGGACGCGGCCACTCACGAGTTGACACGACGACTCCCAGGCGTATCGTTTATCGAACTAAAGCCATCTGGGCCTAATCCGATAGGAGAGGCCTTTGGTTTCCCCTTTTTCAGGGGTATTCCCATCACGCCACAATTCACATTCCCAGGACAGCAACTTCGAGGCTTATCAGCACTGGGCCGAGAATTGCGCGACATCATCGAGGAGAGGAAGCCCTGGAAATACGAGGAGACCCTCGAGAACCTGGCATCCATTGATAAAATTCCCATCCCACTACGCCGACTTAACGACATCACGATACGCCAATTATGGCGTTTTCAAGACTTACGTGACGGAGACGGTCTCGGTTTTACCATAGAATTGTTTTTCCACGCACTCAGACAACTTTCATCCACACCACCGATGCCCGAGTTGAAGCGGGTCTTATATATTGGCACTTTCAAGGTCATCACCTCTGGCTGGGAGAACATCACGGACTTGTCTGGGACGCAGCGGATTCTACTCAATCTCATTTGTGATATTATCATCAAAAGCCGTGGCGTCTTTTCTGACTTTCCCTACCCGGACTATATTGTGGGCAGGCTCTTGGAATTGATGGGAGAAATGGTTGACAGACATGGAAACGCACATCCGCAAATTCATGATGCAGTGAACGAACTGTGGGGTGTTAAACCTAGGAACATGGACAAAGTTCTTCGGGACCAAGTGTTGTTGGTGTTGGGCCCATTCCCTCTCCCAACATTTGTGTAGACCTTGCCTTGAGCAGTACGGACACAGCTGCGACTTTGCTCTCTTATGCATAGAAACCTCACCCCATTTTTCTCGTGTCTTCCTCGAGTTATAGCACGGAGCACTCAGGCTACTAGACCCTTACATGTCTCCATACACATTTCTTGAATAATTATGCCCGATCGAATGTACAATCACCTGCATAAAGCATTTCACCCTTCTACCCATCAAACTTCTTGAGACATATCCAAACATTGTTGATAGAAAAACAAATCACGATAGTTCCAAATTAACTCAAAAAAAGTAATACATATGCTGATGACGTAGATGATTAGCACCCATCACATATGACCCAACAAACTTGATAGATAGGTTTTTTTTTTTCAAATTTTCAAATTTTCTACTGTTTCTAACATCTTATAAAGGTCTGGTTGTCCACCCATTATGCCATATGGCTCGAAGCAAACCAGTAGAAATCGGTAGTGACTACTGAGGCCTGAGGTGCAGTGGGAGGTCATGTTCCTGGATCCGGGGCGCAGCTGCAAATTGATTTACCGTGTGACAGTGATCGATGATTGCGGCTATGCCTGAGTCAACCTTGTTAAACTTCCACGCTCACTAGTACATACTCTCCCAGTTTTCTCTCTTCATGCCAGGAGATCAACCCTACAACGTTTACCGGGAGCAACTCTCGCCCCTCTATCACGGGAATGCGCTGTGGGAACCAAGCCCTATCAGGAGGTTCTACGACCAGGTCTCCATTGGCGACGTTGGGTACATCGACGAAGGGTTTTTTCATCGCATGTTCAATGTGACCCTTGAATGGAACGATGACTCGAATAAGAAACTTGGTGAACCAGATTATTACAAGCGCCTGGATGACGATCCATTCAATAATATCCGTGAATCAACTTTGGCCAAAGGAGAATACTACTCCCGTAATATGTCCTTACAAGACAACACGGATAATCACCATGCCAAGGAACCCCGCGAGTGAGTCATAGTCATGTACCAGATAGCTGGAGTTGAATGATATTTTTGCAGTTCCGAAGGTGTCATGTATAAGAGCAAGGGTCGCGGAGCACTTCTCTCTCTTCCTCATGACGGCCACCGCAAGGATGTCATGCGCACGAAGATGTACGAGGACTACATCCGAGACAACGTCGTTAGCTGGTTTGAGTGGTCGAAGAAGATGAGACTGGGCGTTGAGCGCATGGAAGACCTCATTCTCGTCACTGGGTGTACTTTGGTCACATCATGGGCTGCCGCTGCGTTCGTTGATCAATCTCAGGAGGCGGAAATTTCTCTGGCAGCCCAAGCCCTATCTAACGGCGGGGGGAGATTCTATTGGAGCAGGATCCGTGGAAATGTGCCACGCCACAACAGCCCGCTTGACCCAGTCCGTTCCCCTCGTTGCCAGTGCTCTTTCTTGCCATGCACTGATTCTTATCTTGTCTTATGAAAAGAATAGTCCATCCCTGACACCGAACCAATGTGTCTTCATCAGAGGTTTCCGAGCAAAGCGACGCTTGTTCTGGACCGTGCCCATCCGGGCTGAAGCAGAACCCCGTCCTGACGACCCTGACAACAGTCGTGAGGACGATATTCAAGTGACCCGAGTTCCTGACGCTCCGCAAGTAGGTGGTTTTCCTGTGGTGAGATGATGAAGAGAGAGGCATGACCGGTTTCAGCACCGCGACCCGCTCGTTGGGGTTTTGGATTATATCGTGGAGGTTCGTCAGAGTCCGCACGCGTATGGCCGTTTGCTTCAAGTTTACTTAGTGGGCTCCAAAAGAAATGCCCTGAGGGCACCATAGCCATTGCCCACGATGATGACCTTCAGCTCGTTGAAAATGTGGTACGTCCAATACAAACCGTTGGATTTAATGCCAGAACGTCACCTCGCACCTAGGAAACCCTTACTGCGGATGCGGTCGAGGGGTTTTTGCGTGAAAGTCAATTCCCGGTGCTCACCGAAAACGGCGGTATGCGTCCTGCATCATCCCAAAGAATGCACTAGCAGGAATGGCTGAATGTCAGTTTCGACAGCTGCACTCCTAGGCGACCAACATGGCGGCGCACCCCCCGCCCCCGATGGGAGAAAGGCGATTTTTTTTGCGACGGCAGAATTGGGGGTGTGATAATCTTTTCTTCGGACCAGAAACATTCACAATGTACTAATGATGACAACCCAAGGGAGAGCCATTCCCACTCATCGTACACCCCGTATTGACAAAGTATCTTCTCAAACTCGAAGTTCGGGAGTCTTTCGACCCCGACTATGACCTTCCCGAAGAAGAATTAACCTCCCCCGCTGTACACCCACCTGTGCCTTGGCTAGAACTTGAAAACTGCCAAGGGTATCCACAACGTATTAGCATCCAAGCCTCTGGCGGCTCTCCAGATATTGGTGTTACCGTTCAAGACGTATTGAGAGCGATACATGAGGACCTGAGGAAACCGTCGACCAGACCCGCGTGGGACAATTTGAGGAATGAGCAGCGAGCCCGGATTAAGATCTCGTTCAAGAAGCGATGCAAGACAGAAGAAGAACTTAGTAAAGGCATTCATAGAATTGACTACCTAGGCGGCAGAGACAGGCTTCAGGTGATCCCGAAGCTGTCTCCAGACGGTGCACAACTTTCTCTGCCTGTCGAATTGTCTGCAGAGCCACCGTGAGTTTACAAAATCCACCAATCTCAGGCTCTTGCTTCTCGGATCACCTGATCCCCATTTTCTCTAGGGAGGAGTCAAAAGTCGCGGACACCTCCGCTCAGGCCGGCAGCAGCTCCGTATTCGCGGAGGGGACAGGAAGATAAGCAGACGATAGGAAACCTGGTATGGCATGAGAAATGATGCATACCACGATTGATGATTCTGTGCTGCACAGCAGCACATGACGCGACTCCGGATATTATTGTTTTCACTTTGCTTGTACCATCAGCTACTGCACCATTCTAGTAGGCGTTCCTGTTAAAGAGTGAGATTCGGAGGTGTAGATCCCCCTTATCAGCCTCAACGTTGGCAGACGGGCGCGGCAAGTCTCTCAATTCTTTCCCGTTAGTATCTAGTAGTCGTCGGCTTGACGACTCGGACTTCGGGAGCAGGGGTGGCCCGCCGCCTTTCGCATCACTCCGCTCCGAGTCAAGCTCCCGTCCGCTATGCAACTAGTCTAGATAGTAAATAATCAGTTACAGCGCCACAACTGAACATGCATACCTCCAACCGAAGATGTCGTTCATGCTACTCTGTGTCCCCCGCTCTCCTTGTCGCACTTTAGACTACCATTCCGAATGTTCCATCCCCACGCAGCCGCAAGGGGATGGCTGTAGCCGTACTTGCGATACTAGGTGTGTACAGCCACTTCCCCTGATTTGGCGCTTGCGACACTGCCTTGATATGAACAAGTTCGTCCAGGTGGCCGCTCTCAGCGCTCTGTGGCTGCGCCCAAAGAGCCCCATCCTATTTTACTCCCACCATGCCAGTGGACCAACCTTTCAACGTTTACCGGGAGCAACTCACCTCGCTATATCACGGACATGCGCTGTGGGAACCGAGCCCTATCAAGAGCATCTACGACCAGGTCTCCATCGGCGACGTTGGTTACGTAAACGAAGGGTTTTTCTATCGCATGTTCAATGTGACTCTTCCATCGCATCATCCCGCGAACAAGAGACTTGGTGAACCAGACCCTTACAAGCCTTTGGATTGGGGTCCGTTCGCCAATATCCGTGAGGCAACTTTGGCCAAGGGAGATCACTACTCCCGTAATGTGTTCTCACAAGAAAACGTCGATAATAGGCTGGCTTGGGAACCCCGCGAGTGAGTCACAGTCATATTCCCGGGGCCGGGTACGTAGAGCTGGAGTTGACTGACAGTTTTTCAGTGCCGAAGGTTCCACGTATAAGTGCCGGGGTCCCGGAGCACTTTTGTCTCTTCCTCATGACGGTTACCGCAAAGATGTCATCCGCACGAAGGTCTTCGAAGACTACATCCGAGACCATGTGGTTAGCTGGTTCGACTGGTCGAAGAGGATAGGACTGGGCATCGAGCGCATGGAAGACCTCATTCTCGTCACCGGGTGTACTATGGTCACGTCGTGGGGTGCCACCGCGTTCGTCGACCAATCTCAAGAGGCGGAACTCTCTCTGGCGGTCCAAGCCCTCCCCAACGGCGGGGGAAGTTACGATTGGAGCAAGATCCATAGAGCCGTGGTATATCACAATAGTCCGCCCGATCCAGTCCGTTGCCCCGGTTGCTATTGCTCACCATGCGCTGACTTTTCCTTCGTCTTATCAATAGAATAATCCATCCCCGACACTGAACCAATGCATCTTTATCAGGGGCTTCCGAGCAAAACGCCGCTTGTTCTGGACCGTCCCCATCCGCGCTGCAGCAGAACCGCTTCCTGACGATCCCGACAACAATCGTGAGGATGACATCCAGGTGACCCGAGTTCCAAACGCTCCGAAAGTAGGTAGCCTTCCTATGGTGAGATGATGAAGAGAGAAGAATGACGCCTTCTTTCCAGTATCGCGACCCGCTCGTCGGGGTTTTGGATTATATCGCGGAGGTTCGTCTACATGATGGGTATCCCTGTTTTTTATAAGTCTACTGAGTGGGCTCCAAAAGAAATGCCCGGATAATACCATAGCCATCGCTCATGATGACGACCTCCCGCTCATTGAAAACGTGATATCTCCGAGTCAGATACGTCCAGAAATCGAACATTAACATACACGCCTAGGAAACCCTCACTGCAAATACAGTAGAGAGGTTTTTGAATGAGAATCAAATACCTGTGCTCATTGAGAATGGTGGTATGTGCCTTGTATCGCTACAAAGAATGCGGGCAGTGCTGAATGCCAGCTTCGACAGCCGCAATCCTACGCGATTCAAATGATGACGCGCCCCCAGTCCCCGAAGAGAGAAAAGCGATTTTTTATGCGGCAGCAGAATTGGCGGTGAGATACCATTTATTGATGATGGAAACATTGACAGATTCCAGGTCGATCGCAATTCAAGGGAGAGCTAGTCCCGCTCATCGTACACCCCGTACTGACGAAGTATCTCCTCAAACTCGAGATTAGCGAGCATGTTGACCCCGATTACGACCTTCCGAAGGAAGAAATGTCCTCCCCTGCTGTGCATCCACCGATGCCATCGCTAACGCTGGAGAGCCAACAAGGATATCCCCAACCCATCAACGTCCAAGTTTCCAGCGACGCTCCAGGCGTTGGAATCACCGTTCAGGACGTACTGAGTGCGATACACGAGGACATGAGGAAGCCATCGCCCAGACGCACATGGAGCAAGTTGAGCGATGGAGAACGGGCCGTGATTAACGCCTCGTTCAAGGATAGGTGCAAGACAGAAGAACATCTCAGCAAAGGCCCATCTCGGTTTGACCACTTGCGTGGTCGGGACAGGCTCCAGATTTTCCCGAAACTGTCGTCCGACGGGGTGTTGCTCCCTGTGCCGGAACTATTCTCTACGGAGTTTGTGTAAGTTGAAAGACATCTAGACGGCCTTTCCTGACTCTGATTTTCCTAGGGATGAATCAAGAGTGGCAGGCCCTTCGAGAAGTGCTACGGTCGTATAGAAGACAGGAGGATGTGCAGACGGAAGTACGTGAGAAATTATGGATACCATATCTAACAATGGTATACGATATTGTCGCCCACTATGATTTACTTCTCCCCTTCTTGCACCTTTAACAGTTGTCCACCTATCATATGTAGTACCAGGGTTCCGGCTACGGCGAGTATGGGACCAATTTTACAGTCGCGCTCTCATGTTTCTTTTACCACTACCTGGCCTACGATCTTTCACATGGTGCCATTTATCGTGATGTTACATTACGCTTGAGGGAATAGGTTGATTAACATCTCTCTGAAGGGGATGCAGCCGGGAGCTCTACGAGGCAGAGGCTGCTTATGCAACACGTGCATCACTGGCTGCAGACCCGTTCATGCGCGAAGACGGAGCGAAAGTCGGAGTAGCATTGTCGCCAAGCGGCTCCATAGCAACCCATCGCGCGGATACTGGGTCCTCATCGCCGGGCTGCGCTTCGGCGGCTCGCGCACGTGACCTCAAGTGCACGAGGATGAGGATAAGGATAATACGTGCTCGTGGGGACTGCTGGGGGGCTTAGGATGTTGCTGAATAAAGCCTTGTTCTGTGTCTTGACAATTGTACACCGGGCTCGATTTACACTGGAGAAGAAGAAAAAGCGAAGCAATAGGTATTAGAAATTCGCGGCCGGAGCGTATACAGAAAGGGATTCGGAGGTAAGACTACAAGATACTTGAAACCCGCAAGAAATCAATCTTAAATCGAGAGATTGTACTCGTACTCGCCGCTCCCGCTTTGCGCGATCCAGAGTACGACTGCGGAGAGCATGAGGGACACATTCTCCGCGACGTTGGCATAGCCGTAGTATTGATATTGATCTGGGTACCCGGGGATGATGTACTTGAGCACCAGCAATGCCTATATATGCAATCCATGTCAACCGACCTTCCGATCTTGGGTGGCTGGGAAGAGAAAGGACGCACCACGCTGCCCGCCAAGCCTCCAGCCATGAGAGCAAAGCCGACAAAGAGAAAGAGACGTGCGCGCCAGACTGCACGCGAGTCACCGAAGCCATCTTCTCCGCGGATGCGGTCCTTGTCGATTAGGTTGATGACAAGAATACCGAGGAGGGAGCATAGCCCGGGGACCCAGTCTGCGAAGGTGACGTGCACGGGTACGGGGTAGTCCGGCTCATCGTATGGTGGGTGGGCGTGCGCGGAGAGGATGGTTGCGTCGAAGAAGGTCCAAAGTCCAAGTGAGAACTGGAGAGCGAAAGGGAGCATGGGTAGCGTGTATGGGTAGATTAGAAGGCATGTTTTGGGACACTTACGAGGCCACCGGCGATGTAGACACCAATTGTTCGACGGTGCTTGCCTAGGTTGATCTTCTCGAGGAACGGGAAAGGGTTCAAGCAGACACGGCGAGGGTCATAGTCTGAGCGTGGAAGCGACATTGTGCTCTCCTCGTCGTCGTGGTCGGTGTTCAGAATGCGAGGACAACACAGCCGAGTAACGGCACCGCAGCGTGGGAATCGATTATCATTCATGCCATTTCCCCTCGCTCACCCGCAAACGATGGATACGACTGCCTCTCCCGACGCTAGTCTGGCCTCTCGTAACTCAGCTCACCCCATGAAGGATCAGTCCTACTTGCAGTATGTTGAGTTGATGATGCACGGGTGTTTGTAACGTGCTCCGTTGAAAGTCGGGTGACAGCGTCGTGGGATTCCTAATATAAGATAACAGTTACGGCGCTTGACGGACGGTAGGTCCACGATGAACGCTCACCAGTGTGTCCATTACTTTTCCCTGACGCCTTGTGGAATTGAATTGAGTATCTAGCTCTTCAAACGGGAAAAATGGAGAAACGGTTCATCCTCGGTCCTCTGCGTCTCGACAGGGCGCAATCGGTATGGACTATGCCTAGTATTTCGTTTCCTCGATAAGGTCTGACTGATGGCCGCAGATATACCCTCTGAGGAACAGGATATCGAACGTACCGTTCTTTCCCGTGAAATATCGAATGAACGGGCCCGAAAAGGTTCATCCGATGCGTAGCGCTTGCGACGAGAGCTAACCTTTGTTTTGCAGGGGAGGATGCTCCCATCAAAAGGCTGCCTCCCGAAATTCTCGAAGAAATATTCCGTTGTTATCGTCAAGATGCCATGGCCCTTTCGCGAGGACGTCCGTGGGAATGGTATAGGCTTGTCCAAGTCTGTCAAACTTGGCGGTCTATCATCTTCGCTCCCGCCAATCGTCTAGGTCTTCGACTGTTCTGCACCAATGGAACGCCCGTCAGGAATACGTTGCATTGTTGGCCAGACTTGCCCATCTTCATGCGGTACGGGGTATTCCCTGGACCCAATCCACTTGCCGCTGGGGACGAAGATGAGATTGTTGCCGCGCTACAGAAGCCGGGTCGCATATGGGTGATCCGTCTTACCCTGACAGAACCACTATTAGACAAATTGGCCACGATAGCGCCGAGTCCATTTCCAACAATGGAGGTTCTGGAGCTCACAACACAAAGCGAGGCCGGACTTGTCCTTCCTGATCAATTTCTCGGTGGAGAAGCTTCTCGCTTACATACCCTCCGCACTGTCAAGATTGCCTTTCCGGCATTGCCAGAGCTTCTGTGGTCGGCTAAGAACCTAGTTTCTCTTCAGCTGGAAGCGATACCGAGTGAGGGATACATCCCACCAGACGTTCTTATCACTAGTTTATCCGAAATGAATTCACTTCAAATGTTCCACATCCATTTTCTTTCTCCGGATTCTGACCTTGTCCCAAACCTTGAAGAAACCCCCCAGATACGCGTTTCCCTTCCCTCACTCAAGCATCTTGAATTTCACGGTGCTAACGAGTACTTGGAGTATCTCTTAGCTCATATCCATGCTCCCGTCAAATACATCTATATAACGTTCTTCAATGACCTCGACTTCTCTGATCTACCCCGGCTCCAGGAATTCATAGCCCGTCTCACAAAAACGCAGGGATTCCCGGATGAAGCCACAGTATGCTATTCTAGGTCCGATATTTCCATCACTTTTGCTCAACTGGGAACGCCGCTTCGGCTGGGGTTGCGAATTTCGTGCATGCAGTTCGGTTGGCAGATGGGGTCGTTAGCCGACATTTGCAGCCAGCTACGGCCTCCCGTTACCCTTTCCGCTGTACGACAACTTGACATCCATGCGTCCCCACCGTTTCCAGATGGGCATGACGATATAAATCCCTCACCATTCCTATACCTCTTCCGCGCATTCGGTGATGTGGAGGTCCTCCGCGTGACCAAGGAAATCGGACCCTACGTCGCGCAGGCCCTGAGAGGGGATGTGGAGCTGCCAAATGTACAGGAGCTCCACTTCGAGGATGACGACGAGTTTGCATCGGTGGAAAGAACCATCGCACCGTTTATCACTGCGCGTAGGCGTCCTGATCGTCCTGTCACTTTGCACCCGTGGCAGCCGAGTAGCGACCTTTATCCTTCGGCCCATCGTCCCCAGACTGGGCCGACGCGTACTCCTGCACCATTTACTCACAGAAATGATCCGGCTTTGATGCTGGAAGACGATATCAGGGAAATGTGCGAACGGATTAATCACCACCCCTTCGCGGTTCAGTCTCTTTACCAACGAGCACAATTCCTTCTATTATCCTTCATACAAAGACGCGAAGTGCCCAAACTTGACAATGCCATCGAAATCGCAAGAGACCTTCTCGAGATGCGCCCTAAGCAAATTCGACGAGTCAAGCTCTTTCGGATGCTCGCCTTCTGCTTTGCTCTTGGAAATCACGACCCTAGTCATAGGGACGAATCAGTGTCAAGGTTCGGGGACGCTTTTCAAGATGAGTCTGCCACGACGTCCGAAAAACTCAGTATCGCATGGTGGTGGGCGACTTTTGCACGGGGGTGGGACCATTCTTCGGCGACCCTGGCATATCGGAACGCCCTATCAGCCTTGCAGAGTTCATTGATGGGAACATTTACAGTTCAGCGGCAGCCTGCTATTGTCGGCCGTCTAGGTTTGAAGTTCCAAATACCGTCGGAATATGCATCTTATCGAATTGAAAGAGGACAGCTCGAATTGGCTGTCGAGACAATTGAGCAAGGCAAGACGTTGATCTGGTCCGAAATATATGGCCTTCGTCCTTTCGTAGGGAGGCTTCGCAGGGTCAACCCAGATCTCGCAGATAGACTTGCGACTGTGAACGAAGAGCTGGTGACCGTCAATGCTTCGATTTTGGCTCACAGAGTCGGCGGGTCCCAATCGCATGAGGAAGAAGACCACGAAGATGTGGACAGCTTCAGTCCCACGTTCAAGAAGCAGCAGCGGCTTCTCCGTAAATGCCAGGACGTCATCGCTGCCATAAGAGACTTACCAGGCTTCGAGGACTTCATGGAGCCCATGCCATTTCGCACCCTTCAACACGCTGCTTCTCGTGGGCCGATCATCGTTATCAATCATTGTCCCTGGCGTTGCGACATCCTCATTGTGCTTCACGACTCACCACCTTCTCTCATTCCTACGACGGACGGATTCTATGAATGTGCAAATAATTTGGCAAGCACTCTTTGGGATTCTCGCAGGAAGTACGGAGTGGAATCCGAACTATATCAACAGGAGCTACGCACTATACTTAAAGAGCTCCACGAGCGAATCGGCCAACCGGTCATCAACAGACTTCGAGAATTGGGCGTTCCAGAACAGTCGCGAGTTTGGTGGTATCCTACGTCGGTTTTCTGCTCTTTCCCTCTTCACGCCATGGGCCCAGTTCCATCGGCAGATGACAGAGACCGATATTTCTCGGACCTATACATTTGCTCGTACACGCCATCCCTTTACGCGCTCATCGCCGCTCGCACAGCGGCCGCCTTGACTTCCGATCCCGGGCCTACCCTACTTTTCGTAGGCCGACCCACAGAATCTCCGCTGAGCACCAGGGACATGAAGGTGATCAGGAGCATCGGAGTCCCCGCGACCAGGCTCGTGTTCGGGAACGCAACACGAGAGGTCGTGATTAACAGCCTCCAGAAGCATCGCCTGGCGCATTTCGCGTGCGGCAGCCACCGCGAAAGAGGGAAGCCGTTCGACACGGCGCTCGAGCTGGACGGCGGTGATCGACTCGCGTTGCTCGACCTCGTCCGCGCTCGAATACCCGCTGCGGAACTTGCCGTCCTCGCTGCTAGCGCTACCGCGGAGCTGGTAGACGGGACGGATTTCGTCGAGGGGTTAAATTTTGCTGCGGCGATGCAGTACTACGGATTTGGGAGCGTCGTTGGCACGATGTGGGACTTGGGAGATGGCGAAGCGGAGGACCTCTCCCTGGGCTTTTATAATCAGATGGTCTCTGGAGGTGCAGGGGATACTGCTTCGCTTGCAGAGAGATCGGCTATGGCCCTGCGGTACACGGTTCAGAAGTTGAGAGAAAAGAGGGTGACGTTACAACGATGGGCGAATTGGGTTCACTATGGTGCTTGATATAGCTGCTTGGATGTTGTACGACTGTTGTAGGATAGGTGTTTCGTGTTATGACTCCTGTTAATTCTCCTGGATTGCGACTCGGGTCGGGGAGCTTCAACTGAAGTCGCCGACGTTCCTTTGAGGTGAGGTGGACATGGGCAGTCCGACTCTGGAACATCAACTGGCATTGCTCTCGCCCGTACGGAGTTCCTTTGCGAGAAGTACCTCGTATAAGATAATAATATATTTGTGTGTGTGTGAGTCGAGTAAAAATGTGCGTGCGCGGGCAGTTTCTGTAAGGTAACAGAGCCAATCAGCCCAATCTCAGTCGGGTGCGCACGGAAAAGCACGAGACTGATGCCTAAACTATGAGTCCATAGTCTTAAATACCGTAGGGAAGAAAGAAAATTTACAGTACTGTCGATTACCTAGAACCCGTAGGTCTGACATAAGCCTGACATAAGCTACCTGGTACTCGTATAACATGTATGGATGCACAACCAAAAAAACAAAATCTT
>Ga0137394_10003133_pt1 | contig 12385 bp, 10 predicted proteins | sample czobulk116metaG_FD_108278 | JGI IMG/M metagenome (GOLD analysis project Ga0137394, IMG submission 108278) | Vadose zone soil microbial communities from Angelo Coast Range Reserve, California, USA - czobulk1.16 metaG | ecosystem: Environmental > Terrestrial > Soil > Vadose zone | place: USA... | reverse complement strand
TCGGGAACAGGCTGATCTCGTACAGGAACTCCCCGGACTGGAGCAGGGTCAGGTTGCGGCGCACCGTCTCCTCGGAGAGATCGGCGATCTCCTGCAGCAGGGCCATCGACACGTCTTTGCCGATGACCGCGGCGGCCTGCAGCAGGCGCTTGCCCTCGATGGGCAGGCGGTCGATGCGCGCGGCGAGCACCGCCTGCACGGTGGCCGGCATCTGGACCTTCTGCACCTCGCGGGTCACGCGGTAGTGCCCCGGCGTCCCCGCGAGCACCTTGGTCTCGGCCAGCGTGCGGACGCTCTCCTCGATGAAGAACGGGTTGCCCTCGGTCCGCTCGATCAGGAGCGCCTTGAGCGGACCGAGCCCGGGGTCGTCGCCCATGAGCGCGCGCAGCAGCTCCTCCGAGCTCTGGGGCGGGAGCGGATCGATCCGGAACTGGGTGTAGTAGCTCTTGCGCGCCCACCCGTGCTGGTACTCGGGCCGGTAGCTCACGAGCACGAGCGCGCGGGCCAGGGGCAGGCTGTCCACGAGGCTGTCGAGAAAGGCCTGGCTCTCCGAGTCCAGCCAGTGCAGGTTCTCGAACACCAGGAGCACCGGCTGCACCTGACCTTCACGCAGGATGAGCCGCTTGACCGCGTCGAGCATGCGCTGGCGGCGCTGCGGCAGGTCCGGCGTCTGCCACTCCGCGTCGTCCACCGGGACGTCGAGGAGCTGGAGGAACGCGGGCAGGGTGGGCCGCAGGGTCTCGTCGAGCGTCAGGAGCTTGCCGGTGACTTTCTCGCGGACGCGGCGGACGTCATCGCGCTCCTCCAGGTGGAAGTAGTTCTGGAGCAGCTCCTTGACCGTGAGGTACGAGGTGTTCTTGCCGTACGAGGTGGCCTGCGCCTCCATCATGAGCCAGCCGTGCGCGCGGTGGGAGTGGGTGAACTCCCAGAACAGGCGCGACTTGCCCACCCCCGGCTCGCCCGACACCGCCACCACCTGGCCGTGGCCCGCCGCGGCCCGCGCCATCGCCTGGTGGAGCGCGTCCACCTCGGCCTCGCGGCCCACGAACGGGGTGAGGCCGCGCGCGGCGCTGGCCTCGAGACGGGAGTGCACCTGCTCGGAGCGGACCAGCTCGAAGACCTCGACGGGCTCCGGCATGCCCTTCACCGGCACCGGCCCGAGCGCCTTGATCTCCACGTAGCCCTCGGCCAGCCGGAGCGTCTCCCGTGAGATGAGGATCGAGCCCGGGCGGGCGAGCTGCTCCATGCGGGCGGCGAGATGCGTGGTCTGGCCGATGGCCGAGTAGTCCATGTGCAGGTCGCTGTCGATGGCGCGCACCACCACCTCGCCCGAGTTGAGCCCGACGCGGATCTGCACGTCCACGCCGCGGCCGCGGCGCAGCTCGTCCGCGTACCAGCCGACGGTCTGCTGCATGCGGAGCGCGGCGTGACAGGCGCGCACCGCGTGGTCCTCGTGGGCGAGCGGCGCGCCGAAGAGCGCCATGATCCCGTCGCCCATCACCTGGTTCACGGTGCCCTCGTAGCGGTGCACCGCTTCCATCATCCGCTCGAGCACCGGATCCAGCAGGCGCCGGGCCTCCTCCGGATCCTGGTCGGCCAGCAGCTCCATCGAGCCCTTGAGGTCGGCGAAGAGCACGGTGACCTGCTTGCGCTCGCCTTCGAGCGCGTGCCGCGAGGTCAGGATCTTCTCGGCGAGGTGCTTCGGGGTGTAGCCCTGGGGGGACGGCTGACGCTCGACCGGCTCCGGGGTCGTCGGGGAGCCGCAGGAGCCGCAGAACCGCTTGTCCGGCAGCAGCTCCGCGCCGCAGCTCGGACAACTCGTCACCAGCCGCGCGCCACACTCCTCACAGAACCGCACGCCCTCGCGATTCTGGGACTGGCAGCGGGGACACTTCACCTAGCCCTCCTCGGGCGGCGACGCCGGGACGATGATCCCGCAAGATTAGCCCGTCCCCCCGTGGGGGTCAAGGGCCCGCCCCCCCCGGCGCACGGGGCCGGCCGGGCCGGCCTGATCCCGGTCAGCGGGGCTCCTCGGGCCCGAGGCGATAGCGCCGGATGTCGGCGCGCACGTCGCGCACCGTGTCACCCTCGATCTCGATCCGCACCTCGTGCCGCTCCACGTCCCAGTGCCGGACGGTGGAGAGCCAGCCGAAAATACGGCGCGACTCCGGCAGGAGCCGGCGGCCCCGGTAGATCATGGTCGTGTGCCCGGAGGCGGGAAACTGCTCCTGGCGCTCCACCGGGGGGCCGCAGAGCCCGATGACCTCGTCGAGGGTGGTCTTGCCCGGCACGATGCGCTCGAGCACCTCGCGGGCCAGGATCACCCCGGCCCGGGGATCGCGCCCGTCGCGCCACGCGCCGAGCTGCACGCGCGCGGCCACCACGTCGATCAGGCGCACGAGGCCACGCCCCAGCAGCGGGCCCATCGCCTGGCCGAGGGCAAAGATGAGGAGCGGGGCGGCCACCAGCAGCACGGTCTGGGTGCGCGAGAAGTAGCCGAACTGCACCGCGAGCTGCTGGGGGATGATGCCGTCGCCGCGATCGAGAAAGAGCGAGACGACCTGGGTGCTGTCGAGCGTCTCGCTAAGGCGCCGGATGGACGTGGGCGGATACACCTCGTCGATCTTGAGCCGGTCGGACTGGGGGAACTGCACCACCAGCTCGGCCGGGGCGTCGGCCAGGTGCACCACGCGATCGCGATGGGCGAGGTACATCGGAAACAGCGGGCGGTCGCGCACCTCGTTGAAGCCGATGGCCACCCGCGACGGGCCGCCGCGGATGATCGTCTCCACCCAGCCGAGCTTCTGCGGCTTCACCAGCCCGGCCACGTTGAGGGTGAGCTCCATGAGCCAGTGCCGGTCGGCGAGCCGCGGCGTCCACGGGATGCGGATGAAGGTCGCGGGCGGGCTCAGCCCCAGCACGCCGGTCTGCACGAAGGTCACGAACGGCGCGCCGGCGGCCTGGACCTCGGTGGCGCCGTCGGCCAGCCCGCGCGCGAGCAGGCCCACGCGGCCTTCGCCGATCACGTCGAAGCCGCGGTCCGTGACGTAGCGGGCCAGCGCCGCGTCGGGCTTCTCGGTGGGCGCGTCGTTCCGGATCTCGCCGGGCCAGAGGAGATAGATGTCCTGCGCCACGTCGGCGGCCTGCCGATCGGGCGGGAGCAGGAGGCTCCACGTCACCACCACCGGCACCGGCCCCGTCTCCTCGCGCACGGTGGCGCTGACCATCAGCGGCCCCACCGTGAACGGCGGCTCCGGGCGGGACGCGAGGAAAAGCTGCGCCTGGACGGGAGCGGGAGCCAGGAGGAGGAGCGCGACCGCGAGAGACCAGGCAAGCCGGCGCATCGTCGAGGCTCGATCATACGCGTCCGGCCCCGGCCATGCCAGGCAGGCGAGCTGTGATGCACCCAGAAGGCTGTGGTAGGCTCCCGCCCATGAACGCCACCGCGCTGCTCGCCGAGTTCGTCACCAAGAGCCGGTACGAGGACTGCCCCGAGGCCGCCGTCGACGCCGCCCGTCGCGCCATCCTCGACTGCCTGGGCGTGATGCTGGCCGGCTCGGTCGAGCCGGCCGCCCGGATCCTGCAGCAGGTGGCGCGGGCCGAGGGCGGTGCCCCGCTGGCCACGGTGGTGGGCACGGGCCGCCGCACCGGCGCGGTGTGGGCCGCGCTCTGCAACGGCACCGCGGCCCACGCGCTCGACTTCGACGACACCAACTTCGCCCTGATGGGCCATCCCTCGGCGCCGGTGCTGGCGGCGGCGCTGGCCGCGGGCGAGCTGGCGCTGGCCGACGGCCGCGCGGTGCTGCACGCCTTCCTGGTGGGCTTCGAGGTCGAGACCACGCTGGCCGAGGTGATCAACCCCGCGCACTACGCGCACGGCTGGCACGCCACCTGTACGCTCGGGACGCTGGGCGCCGCGGCCGCGGCGGCGCGGCTGCTCGGCCTCGACGGCGCGCAGACGCGTCACGCCCTCGCGGTGGCCGCCTCGCAGTCCTCGGGGCTGAAGGAGAACTTCGGCACGATGACCAAGCCGTTCCACGCCGGCCACGCCGCGCGGAGCGGTGTGCTGTCGGCGCTGATGGCGCGCGAGGGCTGGACCGCCTCCGAGCACGCGCTCGAAGGTCCCCAGGGATTCTTCAGCGTGCTCGGCGCGGGCAAACGGGATCTCGAGCCCCTCGGGACCCTCGCCGCGCCGTGGAAGATCCTCACCACCGGGGTCGCGGTGAAGCCCTACCCGTCCTGCGCGTGCACGCACTCGATCATCGACAGCGCGCTCGAGCTGAGGCGCGTCGAGGGCATCCGGCCCGAGGACGTCGAGGAGGTGACGGTCGGCGTCGCCGCGGGGGTGCCGCGCATCCTGATCCACTCGCGCCCGCGCACCGGGCTCGAGGCGAAGTTCTCCGCCGAGTTCTCCGCGGCGGCCGCGCTCGTCGACGGGCGCGTCGGCATGGCCACCTTCCAGGACGACCGCGCGCAGGATCCGAGCCTGCGGCGCCTTATGGAGCGGATCCGGGTGGTGGTGGATCCCGAGATCCCCACCGATCTCGAGCGCCACATGTGGACACGCATGACCGTGCGATTGAAGGACGGCCGCTCGGTCAGCATCGGCCCGCGGCCGGTGCCGGGCCATCCCGCCAACCCGCTGACGATGGACGCGCTCCGTGAGAAGTTCACGGAGTGCGCCGCGGTGGTGCTCCCCGACGACCGCGTGGACACGGTGGCCGAGATCGTCCTGTCGCTCGACGCCTGCCCCGATCTCCGGAGCCTGACCGCGATCCTCGACCCCGGCCGCTGAGCGCGGCCGCACTCCTCAGCGCGCGTCCGCGGAAACCCGCGGCGGGAGCCGGAAGAGCGACGCGGCGAAGAGCGACGCGGTCAGCACGAACAGCACCGCGTTCAGGCCGCGCCCCTGCGCCGGGCCGATCGCGGCCGAGAGCAGCACCGAGGCCGTGTTGTTGGCCACGTGGCAGATCACCGCGGGCACGACGCTGCCGGACCGCTCGGTGACCAGCCCGAGATAGATCCCGATGCCGGTGGCCAGCACGCCGTGCACCCACTCGCCGTGAATCACCCCGAAGGCGATCGCGGTCAACAGGATGGCCGGCCCCGCGCTCCACACCCGGCGCAGCCGCGTCAGCATGAAACCGCGGAAAAACAGCTCCTCCCCGACCGGCGCGAGACCGCCGATCACGATGACGGCCAGGAGAAGGGCTCCGGGGGTGGCGCCGGCGAGGGCCCCCGCGATCCAGTCGAGGTTGGCGCCGGGCCCCACGCCGAGCAGGATCGCGAGCGACTCGAGCGCCTGGCTCAGCGCGAGGATGCCCACGATCATCGCCACGATGACCCGGGCGGACGCCCGGCCCGGGAGCAGACGCAGCCGCTCGCGGCGGGGCCGACCCGCCGCGAGCCACGCGATGGCGATGAGGGCCAGCGACGAGGCGGGCACGCTCACCAGGAGGGCGGCGAGGCCGTCACGCGCGGGGTCGAACGGGCCCGCGCGACGGGCCATGAGCGCGACCACCGCCGCGAACTGCGTCCCGAAGACCGCCGCGAAGGCCGCGAGATAGACGAGCAGCGTGGAAGCGATCACCCACATGACTGCCCGCTCACCATCTCACCCCGACCCTCTCCCCCTCAGGGAAGAGGGGGCCCGGCTAGTGGTGGCAGGTCACGCACTCGAGGGGGGCGTTGCGGCGGGCGCTCTCGCTGCCCGGGGCCTGGACGACCGAGGGGATCGGCGCGTCCGCGACGGTCTGCACGGCCTGCACACCCTTGGCGTTGGCGGTGCGGTGGCACTCGATGCACCAACCCATGGTCAGCTTGGGCGGCTGATTGGGCATCCCCGCGAGGTTCTTGAGATCGGTGATGATGTTCTGCCCGGTCTCGGCATGCACGCGCTCCATGGCCTCGATACGGCCGTGGCACGTCTGGCACTGCACGCCCGCCTGCACGTGGGGCTTGTGGGTGAACTGGGCGTGCTCGGGCACCTTGAAGATGCGGAGCCACGGGATCGGCTCCTGCCGCTCCCAGTAGCCGTGCAGCTTCTGGACCTCGGGATTGCCCTGGGCGGCCACGATCTTGTGGCAGCCCATGCAGCGCTCCACCGACGGCACGCCCGCCGCGCTGCTGCGCCGCGCGCCCGCGTGGCAGTACTGGCAGGCGATCTGGTACGAGCCGGCGTGGATGACGTGGCTGAAGAAGATCGGCTGCTCCGGGCCCTGCCGAGTGGTGGCGACCGGCAGCACCTTCGCTGGATCGTACGCGGGCTCGGCCAGCGTTCGGATATAGGCGATGACCTCGCGAATCTGCACGTCCGACAGGAAGGGCGTGAAGTTCGGCATCAGCGGCGAGAGGCCGACCGACTGGCCCCCGTGCGCGATGATGCCGTGCAGGAAGTGGTCCGGCAGGGCGTTGACGATGCGCCCTTCGGTCAGGTTCTGGGGCCGGATGGGCAGGTTCTGGCCCGCGATCCCGTCGCCCTTCGCGTCGGTGCCGTGGCAGTTCACGCAGTACATCGCGAAGGTCTGCTTGCCCCGCTCGATGATCCGGGGATCGATGCCGCCGGCCTCGTGGCCCTTCGCCGCCCCCTTCTGGCCGGCCCCCTGAGCGGGCGCGGTGGCGGACTTGGCAGCGGAGATCGGGAACCCGATCAGCAAGCCGATCAGCACGGCCGCGAGGGCCGCACTACCGACGACGGCGGAGCGTGGGATGCGCATGAGGTTCGGGCTGTCTCCCTGGAAAAACCCCACCGAATATACTCAAAACCCGGCCGGAATCCTAGTCAGAAAATTCACAATCTCCGGGCCGGGCCACCGGCCCCGGGCTCAGCCCCCCAGGTACATCCGCTTGACCTCGGGGTCCTCGAGTAGGGTCCGCCCCAGGCCCTCGAAGCGGTTCCGGCCCAGCTCGAGCACGTAGGCGCGGTCGGCCACCGCCAGGGCCTTGGCCGCGTTCTGCTCCACCACCATCATGGTGTAGCCCGACTGCTTCATCTCGGTGAGCTTGTCGAAGATCAGCGAGACGAACTTCGGAGCCAGGCCGAGCGACGGCTCGTCCAGCAGGATCAGCTTGGGCGTGGTCATGAGGGCCCGCCCGATCGCCACCATCTGCTGCTCACCGCCCGACATGGTCCCCGCCCTCTGGGCCCGCCGCTCGGCGAGGATCGGGAACAGGCGGTAGACACGCTCCAGCGCCTCCCGGATCCGGCGGCCGTCCCGCTCGATGTAGGCGCCCATCTCGAGGTTCTCCAGCACCGTCATCTGGGGGAAGACGATGCGGCCCTGCGGGACGTAGGCCAGGCCGCGCGGCAGCACCTGGTCGGGCCGGAGCCCCGTGATGTCCTGGCCGTCGAAGAGCACCCGGCCGCCGGTGGGATGCAGGAAGCCCACGATGGTCTTGAAGGCGGTGGACTTGCCCGCGCCGTTCGGGCCGATGACGCTGACCATCTCGCCCACGCGCACGTCGAGGGTGACGTCGTGCAGGATCGCCATCTTGCCGTAACCGGCGGTGAGCCGCTCGGCGTGCAGCAGGATCGGGCTCGTGGCGGAGGTCATCGCCGGCGCCGGCCGATGTAGAGCACGTGGGGATACGGCAGGACGTCCACCATCAGGTGCCGGTGCACCTCGAACCCCACGTCCTCCAGCAACGTCTGCAGCTCCTCCGCGCCCCAGTAGCGGACCGGCGTGCGCGGATCCATGACCCGATCCAGCGCGTGGGTGAACCACCGCTTGTACGCCGGCTGGCGATCCACGTCCTTGACGAGCAGACGCCCACCCTCGGGCAGCGTCTTGGCCACCTGCTCGAGCAGCGGCCGCACCGCGTCCTGGGGAATGTGGTGGACGATGTCGAGCATGTAGGCGGCGTCGAAGCGCTCACCGCCCCGATACGCCATGACGTCGCCGACCTCGTATCGCACGTTGCCGAGCCCCAGCCGTCGCGCGGCCGCGCGGGCCATCTCGATGCGACGCGGGTTGAGATCGAAGCCCTCGACGGTGAGCGCGGGATGCGCGCTCGCGTAGTAGAGCGAGAACAGCCCGAAGCCACAGCCCAGGTCGAGCACTCGCCCGCGGGCCGGCAGGTACTGGCCGATCTCGTCGAGGAACCGCTGGCGCAGGATCCAGAAGCGCCCCCAGCAGTAGGCGCGCACGATCGGATCGTCGTAGGCCCGGATGACGCTACGAATGGCTTCGCTTCGCATAGATCCGGTAGCCCGCTCCCTCCACCGCCCTCGTGTACGACTCGTCCAGCGTCCGCCGCAGCGCGGGGAATGCGTCAAGCCGACCATAGCCCGGAACGGGCCAGCTGTCCTCGAGGATCACCACCGCGGCCGGGCGGCCGGCCTCAAGGCCCCTGAGGAACTCCGCCCGGAGGGCCTCGATGCGCGGGTCGCCGACGTCGTGGAAGAAGTGAAAGTCATAGATGAAGCGCGTCGGCTGCCTCACCCCGAGCCGCAACAGCGCGTGGATGCCACCGGCGGTGGTGTCCATCACCTGCACGGTGGCGCCGGGCGGGGCGAGCCGGCCCACGTCGCGCGTGATGGCCGCCACCCGGCGCGCCTTCTCGGCGATCCACGGCGCGTCCAGCGCCTCCACGCCCTTGGCGCCGAGGACGACGACGAGCAGGGTCCAGAGCGCGAGCGCGATGGGTCGGCGGGCCCCGAAGAGATCGAGGACGCGGGGCCCATCGGCCCGACGCCACGAGGCAACGGCGGCCGGCGCCAGCGCGCAGCCGAACAGCACGAGCGGATAGAGCTGGTACTCCCACCCCTTACCCTGGAGGGCGAAGTGGGCCAGCCCGTACAGCGCTCCCGCCACCGCGAGGCCCTTGTAGGCGGGCTGCCGCGGCGGCGGGGTGACGAGCGCGAGCAGTGCCAGGATCAGCAGCAGCAGGATGAGCGGGCGGCCGAAGGCGTGCCCCTCGATCGCTTGCCGTAGCGACGCGCGGGCGAGCCGGCCGTAGAGCGGAACGACGTAGCCCGTGAAGACATCCAGAAAGGCCCCCAGCCCGCCACGCCAGGCCAGCCAGCCGAAGACCGCCCCCGGCACCGCCAGGCCGGCGGCGATCACGAGGCCGGCAGCGCGCCAGGCGGACAGGGCGATGGACCGATCCCGGGCCGCGATCACTACGCAGAACGCCCAGTAGAGCGCTGCGTGAGGCTTGAGCGCCATGGCCGCCCCGAGCGCGAGCCCGCCCGAGATCAGCGCGCCGGAGCCGCCCTGCTCGGTGCCACGCGCGATGCCCCAGGCACCCAGCAGGAGAAAGGGGCAGAGCAGGAAGTCCCGCTGGCCGGCGTGCCAGGCCCCCCCGCTCAGATGATAGAGCCCGAACAGCAGCGCCCCGGCCGCCGCGGACCAGCCGTCGCCGATGTGCCGGCAATACGCGGCGAGAAGGCCGCAGATGGCGGCGAGCCAGCCGAGGTCGAAGAGCCGCCACGGCAGATCGCCGGGACCCCCGACCTGGAGCACGGCCAGGTGCAGCAGGTACACGCCGGGCAGGTTCATGTCGAATGCGTCGCGATACGGGACGCCGCCTTGCGCGATGAGCCAGGCGATGTAGTGCATCAGCGGTGCGTCGTGGATCAGGGGCCAGGCGCGCGAGGCCCAGACGAGGTACGCGAGCAGCAGCGCGCTAGCGGCCGAAATAAGCTTCAATGACCCGCTCGTCGGCCTGGATGACGCCGGGCGCCCCCTCGGCCAGCTTCTCGCCGTGATCGAGCACGAACACCGTCTCGCAGAGACCCATGACCACCTTCATGTCGTGCTCGACCAGCAGCACCGTCTTGCCCTGGTCGCGCAGCCGACGGACCGCCTCGAGCAATTCGTTCAGCAGCGTGCGGTTGACCCCGGCGGCGGGCTCGTCGAGCAGGATCAGCTCTGGATCGGTCATGAGCACGCGGATGAACTCCACGAGCTTCTGCTGGCCGTAGGACAGATTGCCCGCGAACTCGCCGGCGAGCCGCTCGAGCTTCACGAGCGCGAGCAGCTCCCGGGCGCGGCCCTGCGCCTCCCCGTACGCGCCCGTCGTCACCACCAGGAGATTCTCGAGCGCGGTCAGCTCCGGGAAGACCCGGATCACCTGGAAGGTGCGCCCCACCCCGAGATGGAAGATCTGGTGCGGCTTGAGCCCGTCGGTGCGCCGGCCCTTGAACAGGATCTGGCCCTCGTCGGCCCGGTCCACTCCGGTGATGCAGTTGAACAGGGTGGTCTTGCCCGAGCCGTTGGGGCCGATGAGCCCGTAGATCCGCCCCGGCTCGAGCGCGAGCGAGACGCCGCCGACCGCGGCGACCCCGCCGAAGCGCTTCACCACCGAGCGGACCTCGAGGAGTGGCGCCATCGCGCTAGCGAACCCGCTAGATCGTCCGCGGCAGGTTGTACTTCTGCTGGAGCACGCCGAGGATCCCGCGCGGCATCAGGAGCACCACCGCCACGATGATCGCGCCGAAGAGAAGCTGATGCAGGTAGATGAAGTGCGCCCACACCGCCTCCTGGAACGCGAAGAGCACGAAGCCTCCGAGCACCGGCCCCCAGATCGTCCCCTTGCCGCCGAACAACGCCATCACGATCATGGTGATGGTCATGATCAGGGGGAACACCGAGAGGGGCTCGATGTAGCCCTGGTCGCGCGCGGAGAGCCCGCCCACGATCCCGGGAGCCGCCGCGGACAGCAGGAAGGCGTAGAGCTTGTAGCGGTGGGTGTCGATCCCCATCGCCTCTGCGGCCACCTCGTCCTCGCGGATGGTCATGAGGCGCAGCCCGAAGCGCGAGGTGACGATGACGTAGGTGACCGCGGTCACCGCCGCCGCCACGAGGCCCATCGCGTAGTAGATCTCCACGCTCGCGTCGAGCGTGGGCAGCGAGAGCCCGTTGCCGCCCCCGGTCAGTCCCTCGTAGTAGGAGACGACCACCCGCATGACCTCGTTGAGCCCGAGGGTGGCGATCGCGAAGTAGGGCCCCTTCAGCCGCAGGCACGGCCAGCCGATCAGGAACGCGAGCCCCGCCGCGACCACTCCGCCGCCCAGGCAGGCGAGCGGCCACGCCCAGCCCAGCTTCACGATCAGCAGGCTCGAGGCGTAGGCGCCGGTGCCGAAGAAGACCACGTGGCCGAAGGACACGTAGCCGGTGAGGCCCGAGATCAGGTTCCAGGACTGGGCGAGCGCGACCCACATGAAGAGCTGGAGCATCACCCGCACGCCGTAGCCGGTGGCCTGCAGCGGATAGAGCGCGAGCCCTACCGCGAGCACCGCGAGGGCGACCGGGAACCCGCGCTTCACACGCGTCCCTTCAGCAGGCCGGTGGGCCGGATCAGGAGGACCAGCACCAGCAGCACGTAGGCGACCGCCTCGTTGACCTGCGTGGTCAGGAAGAGCGACGCGAGCTGCTCCACGAGCCCCAGCAGCAGGCCGCCCAGCAGCGCGCCCGGGTAGTTGCCGGCGCCGCCCAGCACGATGACCAGGAACGACTTGAACGTGTAGACCTGGCCCATCTCGGGCTGGATCGCCACCATGACCGCGACCAGCGAGCCGCCCGCGGCGGCGAGGGCGGAGCCGATCCCGAAGGTGATCAGGTGGATGCGCTGCACGTCGATCCCGCAGACCTGGGCGACCTCGCGGCTCTGGGACACCGCGCGGATCGCCTTGCCGAGCCGGGTCGAGCGGAGGAACACGAAGGCGCCGAGGGTGATCGCGATGGCGAAGCCGCAGGTGGCGAGCCGCGGCTTGGACAGCGCGAAGGGGCCCACCACGAAGGACCCGGTCAGGTACTCCACCGCGCGCAGGTCGGAGGTGAACGCGAGCTGGGCCAGGTTCACCAGGGCGATCGAGACGCCGAAGGTGAGCAGCAGCGACGACAGCTCGGGCGCGTCCACCACGCGGCGCACGAGCACACGCTGCAGCGCGGCCCCGACCAGGAAGAGGAGTGGCATGGACACCAGCAAGGAGAGATACGGGTTGAAGCCGATCCCCTGGAAGAGCCAGAACGTGGTGTAGGCCCCCATCATGAGGAGCGGGCCGTGCGCGACGTTGAGCACCCGCATCACCCCGAAGATCAGGCCCAGGCCCAGGGCCACCATCGCGTAGAGGGAGCCGGCCAGGAGGCCCGAGATGACCACCTGGCCGATCATGCTCGGGGTGATCAGGACGCCCACGGGCCCTCCGGAGCGTGCCCGCGCCCGCCGGAGACCCGGCGGGCGCGGCGCGGAGCTATCGCTTGCCCCACTCCGGCGTCGGGTAGCGCGGCTTGCCGTTGGCGAGATCGTCCGGCCACACCACGATGCGCTTGCCGTCCTGCCACTGGAGCATGACCATCTTGTGCGCGATCTGGAAGCCGTCGGGCTCGACCTTGTAGTCCCCGAACGCGGTCTTGATCTCCATCTTCAGAAGCTGGTCGCG
>Ga0137394_10003132_pt1 | contig 12387 bp, 16 predicted proteins | sample czobulk116metaG_FD_108278 | JGI IMG/M metagenome (GOLD analysis project Ga0137394, IMG submission 108278) | Vadose zone soil microbial communities from Angelo Coast Range Reserve, California, USA - czobulk1.16 metaG | ecosystem: Environmental > Terrestrial > Soil > Vadose zone | place: USA... | reverse complement strand
GTGAGGGGCGGTCGGAAAGAAGGGCGCGGGGCTACTCGCCCGCGACGGTCATCCAGTCGGCGCCGATCACCCGCACTCGATACTCGCTCGCCCCCGCCTGCTCCGGCACGCAGAAGAACGCCCAGCCGTCGGACGGAACCTCACCGAGCACCTCGACCTGACGGGCGCTCGCCACCTGGTTCGTGCCGTCGAGCCCTTCCACGAGCAGGACCACGTGCCACGCGGCCACCGTCTGGTCGTTGAACACCCGCCCGCAGACCGCCTGCAGGCCGTCACGCGGCTGGTCCACCTCCCACTGCACCCGCAGGGCGGCCCCCGCGGCGGGGGTCTGGGCCGCGCCGACCCCGGGTCCGGAGGCGGCCGCCGCGAACACGCACGCGCTCATGAGGATCTGCTTGATCACGATCGTTCTCCTTCCGCGGACTCGCCGCGGGATCTCAGGGGGTAGCCGTGGGACTCCATGCAGCTCCGGTAGGCCTCGCGGTCGATGTCGAACGGCAGCGTGATCCAGCCGTCGTCGTTCTGCCCGACCGCGGCGCGCAGGCAGGCGTGCTCTTCCCGGACGCGGTCGGATACCATCGCGTCCGGCGGGCCCTGGGCCATCCCGGGCGCGGACGCGGCGCAGCCCGCCAGCAGCCCGAGCGAGAGGATCAGGCCGCCGAGCCCGATCGCGGCCTCCGGCGCATGGGTGCGCACGGCGTCACCGGCCCCGGACGGGCATGGCGCCGCGGGCCATCTCTTCCGCCTCCTGGCACGCCACGCAGGTGATCACCTCGGGCATCGCCCGGAGCCGGGCCGCCGCGATCCGGTCGCCGCAGGACTCGCACGTCCCGTACTCACCCGACCGCAGCCGGTCCAGCGCGTCGGCGAGCTGGTTGGCCCGCTCGACGAGGCGGCCCCGGAAGGCGAAGGCCAGCTCCCGCTCCTCGGAGGCATTGACCGAGTCCCCGCCGACTTCTCCGTCGTCACCGGCCTCGCGGGCGCCCGGGTAGTCCTCGAAGACCACCGCGCCCCCCAGCTGCCTCAGCCGGTCGAGGGTCTGCCGCAGCTCACCCTGCAGTGTGTTCGTGATCTGGTCCATGTCGATGCTCCTCCTCTCGTGGGTGTCTCCCTTCCTTTGACGTGATCGACCCACGCGGGGAGAGGGACGGGCGGGGTTCCCGCAAGATCGCGTAAGGAGCGGCCTGTTGCGTTCTTGCGGGATCCTTCACGCGGAGGTGCCGGCCGCCCGGAACGATCGTCAGAAGATCATGACGACCAGGACACGGATACGACGGCGCTTCGCGAAGGCATCGCTGATGGCGGGGCTCGCGCTCTCGGTGCTGGTGGTGCCGGCCCCCGCGCCGGCCTACGTGGTGGAGGCGATCACCGCGATCCCGGCGGCCGAGGGCGACGACCGGAAGCGGCTGGAGGACGCGATCCAGGCCGCCATGGACGACCTGGCCACCCACGCGGTCGCGTTCACTCCAACCGTGATCGCGCTGCTCGACGCGCGGCTCGTCGGCGACCGGATCTTCCTGTTCGTTCTGCTCGCGGACCGGGACGGGGAGCGGGCGGTCAAGGTCCTCCTCGAGGAGCGCCGCGGGGCGCGGCCGGCCGGTCGCTAGCGCGCGGGCGTGACGTCGGAGACGGTGTAGCCGCGGCGGTTCAGGCACGCCGCGAAGGTCTGGAGCGCCCACTCATCCGGCGTCTGCGCCTTCTTGATGAAGCCGCGCGGGAAGAGCTGCCCGAAGAAGCCCGAGAAGATGCCCGAGGGCCCCTTCTTCTCCTTGTTCTCGGGCATCGGGGTGTTGAAGGCCTCCACCCGGCAGCCCTGGAAGTCCGCCACGATCACCGCGGCGTCCCGGTTGGCGGTGGCGTAGAGCGACCCGATGCCGGCCGGGCCCTGGGCGAGGGGAAGCGGCGCGCGGTATCCGCGGTTGACGAGGCACGCCGCCTCCGCGAGCTCGGGGGTCGTCTCGGTGTGGGCCTGCACGAAGGGCAGGCACTGGGCGCGGTCCGCCGCGATCTGGGCGTCCGACTGCCCGCGCACGACGAGGCCGGTGCTGCCGCCACAGCCGGCCACGATCAGGCCGGCGAGGACCGCGACGGTGGCCGCGCCGGCGGATCGGGCCGGGCGACGGCGGAACAGCGCGTCGCGGATGGACCCGTAGATCCCGGCGGGGAGGAAGATGATGAAGATGATCAGTAGGAGGCCGTAGATCGTCTCCGCGATGCCGATCAGCTTGATGCCGAAGTAGATGCGCAGGTATTCGCTCAGCGCGATGGTGAGCGCGGTGCCCACGAAGGGCCCGAGCAGCGAGTACATCCCGCCCAGCACCACCGCGAACACGATGCGCAGCGACACCCCGATGCCGGAGAGCGTGTCCGGGTTGGTATAGGCGAGGTAGAGGGCGAGCAGGGCGCCGCCCAGCGCGGTGAGCGCGGCCGACAGCGCGGTGATGCCCAGCTTGAAGCGCGTGACCCGGATGCCCACCGAGGCCGCCGCGGTCTCGTCCTCGCCGATGGCCTCCATCGCCGAGCGGGCCATGCTGCGGTCCACCCGCCACCACACCCAGAGGCCGAAGAGCCAGGCCGCCATGCCTACATAATAGAAGACGCGCTTGTCGGCGAACTGGAGGGTCCACCAGCCCGAGGCGGTGCCCGCGGTCTTGAGGCTCACCCCCAGGGATCCGCCCGTCCAGTCTCGCTCGGCCACGATCCACAGGCGGACCACCTCGCCCACCGCGAGCGTCACGAGGCCGAAGTAGTGGCCGACCACCTGGAAGCGCGAGCACGGGTACGCGACCACCAGGGCCAGCGCCACGGTGAGGAGGACGGCGAGGACCACGCCGACCCACGGGGTCATCCCGTAGAAGTTCCAGAGCAGCACGGTCGCGTAGGCGCCGACCCCGAGGAAGGCGCCGTGGCCGAGCGAGACGAGGCCGAAGCGGCCCATCAGGGACCACGCGTTGCCCACGAACGACCACAGGAAGATCTGGATGATGACGTGCCAGATGTACTCCTGCGCGGCCCCCAGGGGCAGGAAGGGGATGAGCGCCATCGCCACCAGCGCGGCCAGGCCCAGGACGCGGAACGCGGTCGTCATCCGCGCTTGGCGAAGATGCCGCCCGGGCGGACGAACATCAGCACGATGAAGATCACGAAGGCGATCACGTAGCCCATCTCGGTCGAGACCATCACCCCGCCCACCGAGATGACCTGGGCCATGATGAACGCGGCGAAGAAGGCGCCCACCATGTTGCCGAGACCGCCGAGCACGCAGATCATGAACGTGAGCGGCCCGAAGGCCCCGCCGAAGTACGGGTGCACCGCGTACTGGATGATCAGCAGCGCCCCCGCCACTCCCGCCATGGCCCCGCCCACCGCCGAGGTCACCAGGTAGAGCCGCTGGGGCCGCGCCCCCATCAGCGCGATGGCCTCGCGGTCCTGGCTCACCGCCCGGATCGCGGTGCCGGTGTAGGTCCGCTTGAGGAAGAGGTAGAGCGCGATCATGGCCAGGACCGAGAGCCCGAAGGCGAGCAGTCGCGAGAACGAGATGAAGATGCCGCCCACCTCGATGGTGGGCAGGCTCACCCGCACCGAGCGGTGATCGGTGGACCAGAGCAGCGTGGCCACCGACTGGATGAAGAACAGGAGGCCGCCGGTGGCGAGTAGCTGGTTGATGGGCGGGCTCGACAGGATGGGCGTGATGATCAGCAGGTGCACGAGCACGCCGAGCCCCGCGCCGATCCCGATCGCGGCGAGCCCGGCGAGCCAGAGGGGCCAGCCGTAGAGCGCGACGAGGAAGTAGACGCCGTACATGCAGAGCGTGACCAGGTCGACGTAGGCGATCCACACGATGTCGATCACGCCGAAGATCAGGTTGAGCCCGAGGGCCAGGAGGGCCAGCACCCCGCCGAGCAGGATGCCGTTGATCACCGCCTCGAGGAGGAAGATCGGCTCGAGCACGATCAGAGGCCCACGTAGGCCTGGCGCACGAAGTCCTGCTCGGCCAGGTCGGCCGCGCGGCCCTCGACCTTGATGCGCCCGACCTCCAGGAGATAGGCGCGGTCCACCAGCTTGAGCACCTGCCGGACGTTCTGCTCGACGACCAGGATGGTGTAGCCCTCTTCCCGCACGCGCCGGATCAGGTCGAAGAGGCGCAGCACCATGACCGGAGCCAGGCCCATGGACGGCTCGTCGAACAGGATCAGCTTTGGCCGGGACATGAGGGCCCGGCCCACCGCGAGCATCTGCTGCTCGCCGCCCGACAGGCTGCCCGCCCGCTGGGTGGACCGCTCGGACAGCACCGGGAAGAGCGTGTACACGCGCTCGAGGCTCTCGTGGAAGTGGGCGCGCGCGGCGGGCAGGAAGGCGCCGATCTTGAGGTTCTCGGCGACGGTGAGCTGCGGGAAGAGCCGGCGCCCCTCCGGCACGTGCGCGATGCCGTGGGCCACGATCTCGTAGGCGGGCTTGCCGGCCAGCTCGGCGCCCTCGAACGTCACGCGGCCCGCGCGCGGCGCGATGAGGCCGGAGATGGCGCGCAGCAGGGTGGTCTTGCCGGCGCCGTTGGGCCCCACCACCGCCACCGCCTCGCCCTGGCTCACGCGCAGGCTCACGTCCCAGAGCGCGGTGAAGGCGCCGTAGCCCGCGGTGACCTGGGAGAGCTCGAGCATCAGCTCAGCACCACCTTCTCGCCCAGGTACGCCTCGATCACCTGCGGATTCTCCGCGACCTCCCGCGGCGCGCCCTCTGCGATCTTCTCGCCGTGATCGAGCACGACCAGGCGGTCCACCACCCGGAGCAGAGTGCCCATGATGTGCTCCACCCACACGATGGTGATGCCGAGCTCGCCGCGGATGCGCCGGAGCATCTCCGCCGCGTCGTGCATCTCGGTCGGATCGAGCCCGCCCAGGCTCTCGTCGGCCAGGAGCAGGGTGGGCCGGGTGGCGAGCGCGCGGGCCAGCTCGAGCTTCTTGAGGCCGCCCGCCCCGAGCGTCGAGGTGACGGATTCGGGATCGGTGGGCAGGCCGACCAGGGTGAGGATCTCCCGCGCGTGGCGGCGCGCCTCGGCTTCCGTGTTGCGCTGCGCCGCCCCGAAGTGGGCGGCCACCGCCACGTTCTCGAGGATGGTGAGCTTGCGGAAGGGGCGGGGGATCTGGAACGTCCGCGCGAGCCCGCGATGGCAGACCGCGTCCGGCGTGAGCCCCGCGATGTCGTGCTCCTTGAAGCGGATCGAGCCCGACGTCGGCAGGAGGGCCCCCGAGATGCAGTTGAAGCAGGTGGTCTTGCCGGAGCCGTTGGGCCCGATGAGGCCCAGGATCTCGCCCGGCTTGACCTCGAAGGAGACCGCGTTCAGCGCGGTGAAGCCGCCGAACTGCTTGGTGAGCCGGTCGATCGTGAGCACGCAGGGAGCCGGCGAGGCGGAGGCCGTTCGACCCCCGCCTCGCGATCGTGATCTAGGTCAGCGGGCCGCCCAGGGCGACGCGGCGGGCAGGAGAACGGGAGGATTGGGAGTGGCGATGACCGGTGGCCATACGTGCCGGAATTGTCCATCCACCACCTGGTAGACCGCGGCGATCGCGCGCTCGTTCTGGCCGCGCATGGGATTGCCCTCGCCCGCGAACTTCACGCCGTAGCCCTGCATGGTGCCGCCCTCGGGGATGTCGGTCTCGCGGGCCGCCGCCGCGAGGGCCTCCGGGGTCCAGCCCCCGTGCTTCTGGATCGCCCGCGGGAGCACGTCGTTGAGCAAGATCCAGAGGTTGTTGAAGCCCATGGACACGTGCGGCGCGATGTTGTTGACCGGGATGTCCGGCTCGAACGCCTTGTAGCGCTTCACCATCTCCTGGGTCATCGCGGCCACGCCCGGCTTGAGCTTGCTCGGCTCGATGAGCTGCGCCGCGGGCGGATCCGAGGTGTGAAAGCCCTCCGCGTCTTTGCCGAAGGCTTCCTTCAGCTTGGCGAGCTGGCTGTGCCCGGCGCCGTGGCCGACGTAGACCCGCAGCCGCAGCCCCTGCTCCTTGGCCTGGTTGAGGAACAGGTTGATGTCCGGGTTGTAGCCGGTGTGGAACAGCACGTCGGGCCGCGCGGCCCGCAGCTTCGTCACCAGCGAGGAGAGGTCGGCGGCCTGCACCGAGTAGCCCTCCTTGAGTACGATCTGCATGCCCAGCTTCTTGCCTTCGGATTCATTGGAGGCGGCCACCCCGGCGCCATAGGGCCCGTCCTCGTAGATGATCGCCATCCGGATGTCCTTGGCGGGCTTCTTCAGCTTCTCCTGGGCGTAGTTGGCGATGTAGTCGACGGTACCGGTCCCGAACAGGCTGCCGTTGGGCTGGGGCCGGAAGGTGTACTGGAGGTTGCGGTCCTTCAGCACCGCGTCCGCGATGGCGGTGGTGATCCACAGGAACTTCTTCTGCTTGTCCACCCGCTCCGCGATCGGCACCGCGTGGGCGCTCGAGTAGACGCCGGCCAGGATGTCCACCTTCTCGACGTTGAGCAGCCGCTCGGCCTCGTTGATCGCCACGTCGGCCTTGGACTGGCTGTCGCCGTCGACCTGGACGATCTTGTACTTGCCGAGCACGCCGCCCTTCTCGTTGACGTAGTCGATGATCATCTTGGCCCCGCGCCAGCAGTTGAGCGACCCGGCGGCGGAGAACGGCCCGGAATGATCGTAGAGGGTGCCGATCTTGATGGTCTGGCCCTGGGCCGCCGCCGGCGCGGCGGAGACGGCGAGCAGCGCGAGCGCGGCGATCGCGGTCAAGATGGACTGGATGCGGCGAGACTTCATGGATGCCTCCTCATTAAGGCTTGAGTTCCTGGACGGCGAGAGAAAAGTGCGCCAACCGTAGCACGCCCCCGGACGACCGGTCAACGAACGCGATCAGGTCCGGCGGGCCTCGACGAGCCATTCGAGGCCTCGGCGGCCGTCGGCGGACCGCTCCGGTGGCCCGGCCCGCGACACCTCGAAGCGCCCGGCGAGGGCCCGGTCGATGTCGTCGCGCGAGACCGGGAACGGCGGGCCGCCGCCGCCCTCGCGCAGCGGAAAGAAGCAGGCGAGCAAGAGCCCGCCCGGGCGCAGGATCGCGTGGAGCCCGCGCACGTATTCCTCGCGGCGGGCCGGATCGATGGCGCAGAAGCACGTGTACTCCCACACCCCGTCGAACGCCCCCGCGTAGTCGTGACCGAGCGTGAACACGTCGCGCTGCTCCACCACCACGTCGACCCCATCCTCCGCGGCCAGCCGCCGCGCCTCCGCCACCGCCGAATTTGCGAAATCGAACGCGGTGACCCGGTACCCATGCCGAGCCAGCAAGCGGGCGTCATGGCCACGCCCCGCGCCAGGAACCGCAACGCGAGGCCGCAAACGAATGTCCGCTGACCGGGGGAGTGCGGGGGCCATTGCTGGGCCCCCGCATTCAATAGAGCTTGAAGAACTAAAGCGGCCCGAAGCCAGCCAGTCCTCGAGCGCCGGCGCGGCCGCGCCGAGGTCCCAGCCGTCCTGGGCGGCCGCGTAGAGGCCGTCCCAGAAGCCGGCGGTGCTCACGGGTGAGCGATCCGGCTCCACTCGAGTCCCTGGAAGTCGGGGATCGTGCGCTCCGCGCCGGCCGCGACCAGCTCCGCGTCGGTGTGGGCGGTGGTGACGCCGATCACCCGCATGCCCGCGGTCCGCGCGGCCTGCACGCCGACGAGCGCGTCCTCGAACACCACGCAGGCGGCCGCGGCCACCCGGAGGCGGCGGGCAGCCTGCGTCCACACCTCCGGATCGGGCTTGCCGAGCATGACGTCGTCGGAGGTCACCACGACGTCGAAGTAACGCAGGAGCCCCAGGTCGTCGAGCAGGCGCTCGGCGTCCCAGCGAGAGGCGGAGGTGCCGACGGCCCGCGGGACGCCGAGCCGGGCCAGCGACGCCAGGAACTCGGGCACCCCGGGCACCGGCTCGAGCCCGGCCTGCGCGCGCTCCTGATAGAGATCGCGCTTGCGGCGGGCCAGCCGGCGGGCCTCGGCCCCGCTCATGCGACGGTTCAGCAGGAGCGGGATCGCCTCCTCGCTGGGACGGCCGATGGTCAATCGCCAGTGCTCGGGATCGGCGGGCTCGGTCCCGAGCTCGGCCAGCAGCGCGCGCCACGCGTGCCGATGGTGCGCGCCGCTATCGATCAGCACCCCATCCATGTCGAAGATCGCGCACGAACTCACCGCCAGGCAACGACCAGCTTCACCGCAAACGATACAAAGGCGCCAGCAGATGAAACGTCTCCCGCGCCGCCCGCGCGTACTCACGCGGCTTCCACTTGGCCGCTTTCTCCGCCGGGACGCAGCGGCCGAGGATGAACTGGCCGTCGCGCGTGCGCAGGAGCTCATCGCCGAGCCGGGCCACCGCGTCGGCGGGCAGGTCGGTGAGGATGGCCGACGGCGCCTCGTCGTGCTCGTCCTTGAACCAGCCCAGGCCCTCGGCCCGGCGGAGGACCGGAACGAGCTGGCGCGTGTGCCGCTTCCAGGCCGCGATCCAGCGCTTCTTCTGCGCGTGCTCGGGGCCGGCCTCGAAGAGAAAGCGCACCCCGCTGCGCGAGACCGCCACCTTGAAGTGGCAGTGCTTCTTGTAGCCGCGCCGGTCGAGCGCGAAGGCGACCCAGGTGTCCTCGGGCGGGTTCACGGTCCGCCGCATGTGCTTGGCCACGTGGGCGAAGGCCGCCGCGCCGCCGATGCGCGCCACGTCGGGGAGCAGCTCGCGGCCCACCGCTTCGAGCTTGGGGCGGATGCGGCCCTTGATCGCGTCCATGCGGGGCTTGAAGCCGGGGATATCGAACACCTTGAAGTCGGACGGCGTGAAGCCGCTGAACGACATGCGGGGGCCTCCTTCTACTCCGGCTCGTACACGGTGTCGGGGTCGAGCGGGAAGATGGGGCGTCGGACGCGCCGGTACTCGAAGCGCGCGAGGTTGGACGAGGACAGCCCCGGCGCGTCCACCTCGATGATCTCCTTGGCGATCGGCTCGAACGCCGCGCGGTAGTGGATCGTGGACTTCACGACCAGGATTTTCTCCCGGACGGGGTCGATCCCGACGAACCGGATCATCTCCGGATCGAGGGTCTGCCAGCGGTAGGAGATGAGTATCACCTTTACGTCGTTCGCGTCCAGTACCGCGGTGGCCCCGAGCCGGCCCGGCAGCCCGGTCATCATCGGCCCGCGATGGACGAAGCGCCCGTCGGAGAGCGTGCGCACCGTGCCGGTCACCCGCACCGGCGCGCCGTGGCGATCGTCCACCTTGCCGCCCACCTCGAGGGTCACCGAGGCGCCGACCCCCGCCTTCACGCACGCCTGCACCGCGGCCGCGTCCCAGATGCACGCGACCGTCGCGCTCCGCGCGCCCACCCGCAGCAGCTCGCGCAGGATCTCGGTGCCGTCGCCCGCCGCGCCGCCGCCGGTGTTGTCGGCCATGTCCGCGAGCACGATCGGCCGGCCGTCGGCGGCGAGCGCCTTGGCCACCGCGTCCTTCACCGGCAGCGCGGTGTGGATGAACTCGTGCCGATGCTGCCACGCCACCCGGGCGAGCTCACCGGCGAGGCGCTCGGCGAGCGCCTGATCGTCGTCGGTGACCACGTAGACGCCGAGACCCGCGTCGGGGATGTCCGCGTACGGGAAGCCCGCGAAGAGCGAGACCGAGATGACCTTGGGGTTCTTCTCCATCTCGTCGGCCAGGTCGTAGAGGCGCCGCATCGGGCCGCGCGCGGTGCCCTGGCGGCCGAGCGGCGGCATGAGCGGCGGCTTGCGCCAGGCCGCGGTCGGCTTGATGCGCCCGGCGATCACCTGGGCGAGCCGCTGGGCCGCCTCCATCCCGCGCTCGGCCATGTCCACGTGCGGATAGGTCTTGTAGCCGTGCAGGAGATCGGCACCCCCGATCATGTCCTTGCCCAGGTTGCCGTGGAAGTCGAGGGTCACCGCGATCGGCACGTCGGGGCCCACCGCCCGGCGCACCGCCGCGATGATGTCGCCCTCCCCGTCGTCCACGCCCTCGGGGACCATCGCCCCGTGCAGGTCGAGGAGCACGCCGTCGAGGCGGCCCGCCGCCTGGAGATCGGTCAGCATGCGCTGCTTGACGTGCTCGTAGACGTCGCGGGTGACGAGCCCGGCCGGCGAGGCGGAGGCGGCCACCGACGGCAGCAGCGCCATGCCCAGGCGCTCGGCCGCCGCGATCATGCCTCCCAGGCAGGTGCCGGTGCCGCGATAGGTCTCGAGGATCTCACCGCCGTAGCTCAGGTCGCGCGCCTCGAACTGGGCGCGATCGGTGGGGACATTGCTGAAGGTATTGGTCTCGTGCGACAGCATCGCGAGAAACACTCTCACGCGGGTCTCCTGTAGAATGGCGCCCCAGAGCAAAGGAGGGAATCATGGCCGAGACGTCGTGCTTTCACAACCTGAAGGAGGGCGGCATCCCGCGGCAGCTCGCGGAGGGATTGAGTGCCCGCGTGTTCCCCGGCGAGCACCTCATGCTCTCGGTGGTCGAGATCCAGCCCGGCTCGGTGTCCCCGGTGCACTCGCACGCCAACGAGCAGTGGGGGGTGTGCCTCGAGGGGGAGTGGATCCGGATCCAGGACGGGGTCGAGCATCCCGTCAAGGCGGGCGACTTCTGGCAGACGCCGCCCCACGTGCCGCACGGCGGCCGCGCGACCGACAAGCGGGCGGTGGTCCTCGACATCTTTTCGCCACCGCGCGAGGAGTACAAGAAGGCCGGCTCCGGCTACAAGTAACCGAGGCCGACGCGGGCGGGCGGGGGCGGCGGGGGAGCCCTCCCCGGAACCGTGTCTTCTGCGCGTCGCCGAAGCTCCGCGCTCCCATCTCGTGGCTCGATCGAGTGCCGGAAACGGACAGCGAGTCAGCGTATTCCGGGGAGGGCTCCCCCGCCGCCCCCGCCCCCCCGCGTCGCCCCTCATAGTTTCATGTGAGGGTCGAGCCAATCGCGGAGCGCGTTGCCCATCAAATTGATGACGAGGGTGGTGACGAAGATGGCGGCCCCCGGGAAGGCGGCGATCCACCACGAGTTGAGCATGTAGACGCGGCCTTCCCCGAGCATGTTGCCCCAGGCCGGGGTGGGGGGCTGCACGCCGAGGCCCAGGAACGACAGGAAGGACTCGAGGATGATCACCTGCGCGATCTGCAGGGTCGCGACCACCGTGATCGCGGAGATCAGGTTGGGGAGGATCTGGCCGAAGATGATGCGCGCGTGGCTCATCCCGAGCGCGCGCCCGGCGACCACGAACTCGCGCTCGCGGAGCGCCATGGTCTCGGCCCTGATCACCCGCGCGTAGATCGGCCAGCCCGCGACCCCCAGCACGAGGATCATGTTGAGCAGGCTGGGCCCCAGCACCGCGATCACCGCGAGGGCGAGCAGCACGAACGGGAACGTCAGCATGACGTTGATGAGGGTCATGATGATCCAGTCGATCTTGGCCCCGAAGTAGCCCGCCGCGAGCCCGAGCAGCACTCCGATGGTCGAGGAGATCGCGACCGCGGTCACCCCGATCAGGAGCGAGACGCGGCCTCCGTAGATCATGCGCGAGAGGAGGTCGCGCCCGATCTGATCGGTGCCGAGCCAGTGGTCGGTCTTGCCGCCCTCCATCCACGCGGGCGGCCCGAGCCGGTGCCGGATGTCCACCTCCACCGGGCTGTAGGGCGCGAGCCACGGTGCGGCGAGAGTGACGAAGACGATCAGCAGCAGGATCCCCGCCGCGGCCAGGCCCCACTTGAGCCGCCAGAGCCGGCGCAGCGATCGCCGGCCCGCGCTCGGGCCCGCGATCGGCGCGTTCGCGCCCTCCAGCGCCACGTCGCCGGCCCGCACCGCGGTCATCCCCCCACCCGGATGCGGGGATCGATGTAGCCGACCACCATGTCCACCATGAAGTTGATGGCCACGATGATCAGGGCCAGGAGCACCACCGCGCACTGCACCACCGGGAAGTCCTGGTTGCGGATCGAGTCCACCGTGAGGGTGGCCACGCCCGGCCAGGCGAAGACGGTCTCGGTGACCACCGCGCCGCCCAGGAGCTGGCCGAACTGCAGCCCGAGCACGGTGATGACCGGGATGCACGCGTTGCGGAAGGCGTGCTTGGCCACCACCATCCATTCCGCGACGCCCTTGGCGCGCGCGGTCTTGATGTAGTCGGTGCTCATGCGGCGCGAATGCGCGGGTCGATGACGCCCACGATGAGATCGACGATCAGGTTGACCGCCACGATGAGCAGCGCGAGCAGGATGACCGCGCACTGCACCACCGGGAAGTCCTGGTTGCGGATCGACTCCACCGTGAGCGTCGCTACGCCGGGCCACGCGAACACCGTCTCGGTGATGATGGCGCCGCCCAGGAGCTGGCCGAACTGCAGGCCCAGCACCGTGATCACGGGGATGCACGCG
>Ga0137394_10003128_pt1 | contig 12394 bp, 6 predicted proteins | sample czobulk116metaG_FD_108278 | JGI IMG/M metagenome (GOLD analysis project Ga0137394, IMG submission 108278) | Vadose zone soil microbial communities from Angelo Coast Range Reserve, California, USA - czobulk1.16 metaG | ecosystem: Environmental > Terrestrial > Soil > Vadose zone | place: USA... | reverse complement strand
CGTATTCATGCTGTGGCTCGGCCTCGCCGCGATGCTGGTCGGCGCGATCTCGATATTCGTGGACTGGACCTGGCAGGCGCAATTCATCGCTTTCGCGGTATTCTCCGTTGCCGCGATCCCATTGTGGCGTCGGCTCTCGATGCAGGTCGGCCAGGCGACCGACCAGCCGTTCCTCAATCGCCGCGCCGAGGCCCTCGTGGGCCGCATCCTCACGCTGGAAAAGCCGATCGTGGATGGCTCGGGCACGATACCGATCGACGACACCGTGTGGCGGATCACCGGGGCCGATGTCCCGGCCGGCAGCCGCGTCAAGGTCGTGCGGGTCGACGGCACGGCGCTCCATGTCGAACGGATGACAGATGACAGATGACGGAGATCAGATGTCTGTCATCTGTCATCCGTCATCTGGTCAAGCTACCCCAGCCCGCAGCAGATCGTGCATGTGAACGAGGCCGACGGCGCGGTCGCCTTCGATCACGAACAGCACGGTGCGCTTCAGGGAATTGAGGATCTCCAGTGCTTCACTGGCAAGCTGATCGGGGCGCACCGTATTCGGGCCCCAAGTCATGACGTCCTCGACGCGGGCTTCGAGCAGGTCGGGACGCATGTGGCGACGCAGGTCACCGTCGGTGATGATGCCGACCAAATGGCCGGCCGCATCGGTGATGCCGACGCAGCCCCAACCCTTTGCGGACATTTCAACGATCGCGTCCGACATCCGGGTTCCGATCGGCTTGAGCGGCAGCTCAGGCCCGGCGTGCATGAGGTCGCGGACGAAGGTCAGCGCCGCACCGAGCCGCCCCCCCGGGTGCAATTCGCGGAAATCAAGCGCCGTGAAGCCGCGGCTTTCCAAGAGAGCGATGGCCAGTGCGTCGCCGAGCGCGAGCTGCATCAGCGACGAAGTGGTCGGCGCGAGATTGTGCGGGCACGCTTCCCGCGCCTGCGGCAGCAAGAGCGCAATATCGGCGGCTTTCCCGAGCGTGCTCGCCGCGTCGGCCGTGATGGCGATCAGGCCGATCCGGAACCGGCGCGAATAGTTAATGAGGTTCTTCAACTCGGCGGTTTCGCCCGACCAGGACATCGCGATGATGACGTCGTCCGATGTGATCATGCCGAGATCGCCGTGGCTCGCCTCGGCCGGGTGGACGAAAAATGCCGGCGTGCCGGTTGACGAAAGGGTCGCAGCAATCTTGTTGCCGATATGACCGGATTTGCCCATGCCGCTGACGATGACGCGGCCACGCGCGGCCTTGATCATGGCGACGGCGGAGATGAACGCCTGCCTGAGACCACTCCCGATCGCGGCGCCGAGCGCAGCGAGCCCCCCGGTTTCGGCCTCGAGCGTGCGCAATGCGCAGGCGATCAGCGCGTCGCCGCGTTCACTCATGGGCGGGTCTTCGCTGCGCAGCATAGATTTCGGCATGGTGAGACGGGCGTCGTCCGGTTGCGGGATTGGCGTTGTTCCCGACGTCTAGCACAGACCGCAGTTGCGGGCGACAGTTACGTCAAACTTGTGTTGGCCATTTATGGACCAATTGATAGACGGGTACTGACCACCAATTCTCCCTGGCGGTATCCGCTCGCCCTGAGAACACTTCCGGCCTTTACCGCGAACGGAAGTTGGACCGGCCAGCGACCCGGGCCGGCAGATACCTCCTGCGACAAGACCGGTCGATCGTTCACAAACAAATCGATCCGGTCGACATTGGAGTAATCAATCGCAAATTTTTGAGAAGGGTTCGCCGAGTCCGGGGTTAGCCGCAGGGTCTGCTTGGGACGCGACTTGAGGATATTGGCGGCGGCGGCGATCAAATCGGCGTTATTCCCGACCACATCCTGCTTGGTCATAAAGTAGCGGATATCCGCGACGACGCCGTAATCTTCGACCGGGGTGCCAGACCTGCCGCCAACGCGCGTGCACCGCCGGGCCGCCACTCGCATCGTTGCTCCTCCCGGGAGGGCAACGAACGGGTTTCCGAACCTCGCGGTCATGCTCTGAAGGGTTTCATAATCCCAAACGTTTGCCCCACCTGCACCGGTGCTTGAGTGACAGCCGAGAACAATCCCTATCCGATGATCTTGAAACCCCGCCGAGAAAATGTCTGTGGTGCTATAGCAGAGCGCATCGGTGACCAGAACGACGGGGCCTTGGTAGATCTGTCCAATTTTGTTGCAGTCTTCCGAATCCGTCAGGGGAAAGCCCTGGGAGAAGTTTGCCCCGGATTCAAGCCCCTGAATGATCGTTTCTTTCCACTCGCCAACGTCGTTGCTCGGCTCCGACACGATTTTCAGAGCCAGCGGGGTTGCCAGGAAGTGGAACGGTTCGGGAGTGATCTTCCCAGGAGTGAGCATCTGTAAAATGAGCTCACCGATGTTGATGTACCCGCCGCCATTCCCACGGACATCGAGTATCAGACCCGTTTGAGGCAGAGTTCTCAGGATTCGACCGAATTCATCGACCACCCCGGAAATATTGCCCGACTGCGGGGCAAATGACTTCAGGCGAACGTACCCGTAGTTGCCTGAAGGGGTCATGACTGCACCAAACCGAGGGAAAACGTCCGGAAAGAGACTTGTGTCTGCCCGTGGAGGGGAAGGGGCCGCAGCGGCAGCTTTTTCAAGGTGGGCCGTCACCTCTTGTTCGACCTGTACGGCCTGCGGATCGAAGATGAGCTTGCGAGACCGGTCGAGAAGCAAGCGTTTCAGATCCAGGCCAATTGTCGGCGCGGTGCCGACCGCTTGGGTCAATCCTGCCAGCAACGCCGCTCGGTCAGACAGATCGATCACCTCCCAATCAAATCTGGAATCGTATGTCTTGCTGCCATCTGTGTACGTCAGATTCACCCAGTCCTCGTCGGGCGGCAACGACATCCCAAGCCAGCGCAGAGTAAGCGCCTCGATTCCTTGAGCCCGGCGAGCGTCAGCATTGCTGCCGGCTTCGCGGTCCCCATTCCGCGCAACCGCCAGCTCGATTGGACTTCCGTTCCAGTGTGTGACAACCATTCCCTCCTTGAGGGTTCCGACCGTATTTACGGGGGAAACCCACGACACGACATATTTCCGCAATTGGGGCACCCTAGCTGCGAGCACTCCGCCCGGCTCATAGAATTCCTCGATTCGGAATGGCAGAAAAGCGAACTTCTGAGCGTAAACCGCGGGAAGAATATAATTTGTATGCAAGTCCCGGAGGCCGAGGAATATCTCCATCAAGGCTGATTGAAACGCTCGTTCGTCAAGCCCTGCATGGCGGAGGCGGAGCAGCCGGAGCAACTGGATAGGGTCGTTTGCATGTAGAGAACGTTTGAGCGGCAGGTGGGCATAAATCTGCTCCAGCATCGCCGCCGCTTGCTCTATTAGGAGGTCTCGTTCCTCCATGGTGAGGGGGGTGACCGTGGATCGATACTTGGCCAATTCAACCCGCTGACCGATCGTCGTTGCGACTGCCGACCGTGCCGCCGTAGCGGACATCTTTGGTTGATACGGTGCCGCGCCGGTGACCGCGGCGGTATCGGATTTTTTCTTGCTTCCAATTGATGCTTTGCGTTTCGCCATATTACCCTCGATCTTTTTGTATTATGGAACGCGGTCCGTTCGATGCCCTCGCGTTAATCTCATGCGAGCATCGGCAGCAGTTGAGCGACGGAGCTTTAAGCTGGGGTGGGTTTCGCCATCTATGCCCAGGCCGGTTGGGGCATGGCCCTGAGGGATGGGTACAAATCAGTGCAGCAATAATCTCTTTATCAAACGCCCTCTTAGGAACTGCTTCGGTAAGAGGGGCAAAACTCCCGGCGTCATCGCCGGGCTTGTCCCGGCGATCTCGATCAGGATAGCACAGTGCCCGATTATCGGGATGGCCGGGACAAGGCCGGCCATGACCAAGTGGGGCCGCCACAACTTTTGCCCCTCTTCCCTCCTTCGGCGTCGCGGTTGTTAGGCCACGAGGTTACAGGTTTTTGACAATTTGAATGTGAGCTACGTCACACATCAGCATGAATTCAAGGAGGTCGCGGGGGCAATTACTGGTTCTTATTACGTCCGTCCTGCGCGCTGGCGCTCCAGTGTGCTGCGGCTTGTGGCCCGGATGGCGGGCCGCTCTGGCGGCCCGTAATCCGGGCTCAGCGCTTCATCCTGCGGCGAGGCTGCCCCTGGATTACGCGGAGTTTATCATCGGGCCGGCCCACCGGGTCCGGCCGGAGCTTGCCATCGGGCCGGCCAAAGGCCGGACCCGGTGGGCCGGCCCGATGGCAAGCTCGGGCCGGACCCGGTGGCTCCATCCGGGCTACATGCTGAGCCGTCACCCCAGCAGCGACTTGATCTCGGCACGCAGCGCCGGGGCGATGTCGTCGCGCTCCAGCGCATAAGCGATATTGGCGGCCAGAAAACCGATCTTGCTGCCGCAATCGAAGCTGCGGCCTTCGAATTTGAGCCCGTAGAACGGCTGCTTGCTGGCGAGCCGGATCATCGCATCGGTGATCTGGATTTCCCCCCCGGCGCCGCGGGTCTGGTCGGCGAGAATGTTGAAGATCTCCGGCTGGAGAATGTAGCGGCCCGTGATGATGAGACTTGAGGGCGCCTGCTCGCGCGGCGGCTTCTCGATCATCTGGGTGATCTCGAAAGCCCGACCTTGCGATTTCCCAACTCCCACCACGCCGTACATATGGATGCGGTCCATCGGGACTTCCTCGACCGCGATGACGTTGGCATTGTTGGGAAGCTGCTGGTAGGCATCCAGCATTTGCGCCAGGCAGCTGCGCTGCGCCTGCACCAGCACATCCGGCAGCAGCAAGGCAAACGGCTCATCGCCGACGATTTCGCGCGCGCACCACACCGCATGCCCGAGCCCAAGCGGCTGTTGCTGGCGCGTGAAACTGGTCTGGCCGGCGCCCGGCAAGTCGCGCGCGAGGAGTTCAAGCTCGGCGCGGCGATTGCGCTCCGTCAGGGTCAGCTCGAGTTCGAACTGGCGGTCGAAGTGGTCCTCGATGACGCCCTTGTTGCGGCCGGTGACGAAGATGAAATGCTCGATGCCGGCCTGACGGGCCTCGTCGACCACATGCTGGATCAGCGGACGGTCGACCACCGGCAACATTTCCTTCGGCATTGCTTTGGTGGCGGGCAGAAAACGCGTACCGAGGCCGGCGACCGGCAAGATGGCTTTGCGAATGGGCTTCATGAGGGATGGCGCAAAGAATATGGCGGTTCGTCGGAATTTCGATGGTCACTTTCGTGGCCAAATATGCGGCGACTCCCGCGACACCGCGCAACACGTTCCGCAGTGGCGCATCGAGAGCCGAATACTATAAGTTCGATGCGTTAAGCCTCCGTCAACCAAAATCGTGCGCCAATCGACAATATTAGCGATGGTATTAAGGGCGCATGAATCGGGGGCGGCGGTGCGGGAGAATTGCAATGATCGACCTAAGATCGCTGATCGGCGTCGCCTGCGTGGGCTGCACCCTGGCGGTCGCGACCGCAGGCGCGCCGGCGCAGATCGTTGAACGGCTGTTTCCGTTTCTGGCGCCCGCCTCGCCGGCAGTGACCGCGCCCTCACCCTCCCCTCCCCCGCAGGCCGGGGAGGGCAGGGTGGGGGCTGGCGCTCCCGATTGGAGCGGGCAATCCGGCAGTTCCGGCCATCCGCTCATGACCGCGGAGGCCATCGTTGCGGCCGCCGCGAACTTCAACATTTGCCTGGAAGGTCTGTGGTCTGATGCCGCACGCCGCGGCGTGTCACGCGAAACCTTCGATATCCACACGCGCAACCTCACGCCGGATTTGCGCATCATGGACCTCATGGACGCCCAGCCGGAATTCACCAAGGCCGTTTGGGACTACCTGGACGTGCTGGTGAATGACAACCGAATCAAGCGCGGTCAGGAGATTCTGGCGCAATACCGCCCGGTGTTCGACGCGATGGAGAAGGCCTACGGGGTCGATCGCAACATCGTCACGGCGATCTGGGGTGTCGAGTCAAATTTTGGCACCTCGGGAGGCGACCGTCCGGTCGTGCGATCGACCGCAACACTTGCATGCGTCGGCCGCCGCCGGGACTATTTCCGTAACGAGTTCCTCGCCGCGTTGGAAATCCTTGAGCGTGGCGACATCAGCCCGGAGCGTCTCAAGGGTTCCTGGGCGGGCGCATTCGGCCCGACTCAGTTCATGCCTACGTCGTTCAAACGCTACGCGGTCGATTTCGACGGCGACGGTCGCCGCGACGTGGTCGATTCGCCGGCTGATCTTATCGGGTCTACGGCCAACAACCTTAAGACCGACGGATGGGTCCCGGGCCAGACCTGGGGGTACGAGGTGGTCCTGCCGGCCGGCTTCGACTATCTCCTGGCCGACGGCGCCAAGGCGATGACCGTGCGGGAATGGGAGCGGCAAGGCGTGTTTCGGGTCGGCCGCAAGCCCTATCCGCGGCCGACCGATCGCGCCTATCTCCTCATTCCGGCCGGCGCCAGCGCGCCTGCGTTTCTGATGCTCAACAACTTTCGCGTGTTGATGAAATACAACCCGGCGGAAGCCTACGCGTTGGCGATCGGCCACCTCGCCGACCGGATGCGGGGCGACGGGCTGTTCGTCGCCGCCTGGCCGCGCCATGAGCGGGTCCTCACCGGCGCCGAACGCTATGAGTTGCAGAGCCATCTTGTGCGCCGCGGATTCGACATCGGGGGTGAGCCGAACGGCCGCATCAACGCCAAATCCCGTAGCGCGATCAAGAGCTTTCAGGTTTCACAGGGTGTCGTTCCCGACGGCTTTGCGTCAGCCGATCTATTGGAACGCCTGCGCCAGCCATGAATCCCTCCCTACCCTCCCGCAAGCGGGATGGCAAGGAGCCGCCAACCGGGGCCGGAGGCTGGGACCCGCTGGCTCGGGCCCCCGGAATGACGGAAACAAGTCTTAGAATCACCGCACCAGCCTTCAATCCGACACCTTCCTTTTGTTAATGACACCCCACACTGAGAGTGAATGAGCGTGCGTTCGGGTGGGGCGCCCTTGCGACCGCGCAACATGACCGGAAAATCCGACATGGCCCGTGGCGCCTGCTTACGACTCTTGACTGCAACCGCGGTATTGGCCGCGGAAGCGGTTCTGGCAGTGACGATGGTGGTCGTTGCGCCGCCGCCGTCGGGGGCGCAGTTTTTCTGGGACGACCGCTCTTCCTCCCAGAACCGCCGGCAGCGCGGACTGTTCGACTGGTTCGAGCAGCAGGCCGTGCCGCCGCAGCCTGAGCGAGCCCCGCCGCCGGCTGACTATTCAAGGGCACCCGCGCCGAAGAAGGCCGACCCCAAGGCTGAAAGCGCCGTGACCACCCCGATTCTGGTGCTCGGCGATGCGATGGCGGACTGGCTCGCCTACGGGCTTGAGCTCGCCTACGCGGATGCGCCCGAGATCGGGACAATGCGGCGGCACCGCACGAATTCCGGCCTGATCCGCACCGAGGTCCGCAGCGACCCCCGCGGCGAATATCCCGATTGGCCGCAGGCTGCCCGCGACCTGATTGCGGGGCAAAAGCCCAAATTCGTGCTGATGATGGTCGGCATCAATGACCGGCGGCAGTTCCGTGAAGCGGGTCCGGCCGCTCCAGCCTCGCGCGTGGCGAAACCGGCGGCGCCGTCCGTTGCCGACCCCGCAGCCCTGGAACTGGATAAGCCGGCGCCGGACAAGCTTCGCGAAATCGCAGCCGTCGCAGCGCCTGAACAACAGCCCGCCGGCAACAGGAACCTGGAATTCCGCTCCGATGCGTGGAGCGAAGCCTATAGCCGGCGCATCGACGACACGATTGCGGCCCTCAAAACCTCCGGGGTGCCGGTGTTCTGGGTGGGGCTGCCACCGTTGCGGGGGCAGAAAGCCGCCGCCGACATCCCGTTTCTCAACGACCTCTACCGCAGCCGCGCCGATAAGGCAGGCATCATCTATATCGATGTCTGGGACGGCTTTGCTGACGAAGACGGCCGTTACGCGCAATTTGGCCCTGATCTCGAAGGTCAGACCCGCCGGTTGCGCACCAGCGACGGTGTGTACTTCACCCAGGCCGGGGCTCGAAAGCTTGCCCATTATGTCGAGCGCGAAGTGCAGCGCTGGTTGAGTACGCGCGCCGCACCCGTGGCCGTGTCTATCCCCGAAGAACCTAAGGTCGAGGCGGCTGCTGCTGCCAGCCGGGCCGGCCCCCACGCCCGCCCCCTATCCGGGCCCGCTGTATCGTTGGTCGCCGAACGGGGAAGCGAAACCGACGATCTTCTCGGCGGCAATGCCCGTCAGCTGCCGAACGACGCCATGGCGGCGAAGGTTCTCGTGCGCGGCGAGCCCATACCGGCGCCGGCAGGCCGCGCCGATGACTTTGCCTGGCCGCGGCGCGACGTCGCCCCGGTTGGAGGCGATCCCGTGGTCGCCACCACTGATCTGCCGATGACCCCGATGGTGGCGGACCGTGGCGGCGCGATCACGATCGCCGCAACGGCCCCGACCGAGACCGGCGGCGCGACATCGTCTGCGAAGCCTGTTCGCCGCATCGCAGCGCCGCGGCCGACCTTAGCGGAGGTGCAGCAGTCGCCGCAGTCGTTCTACCGGCCCGACTACCGCCGGCCGCCGGCCCAACAACAGCAATACGGCGGCTTTCCGTCTCTGTTCGGTGGTTCCCTGTTTGGCGGCCAATCCTGGTTTAGCAGGCGATGATCGACGCGGTTTGACCGGCCGATTATCTCGGCAACGTGCTGGAGCCCATCAGGAACTTGTCGACCGCGTGGGCGGCCTGCCGGCCCTCCCGTATCGCCCAAACCACGAGCGACTGGCCGCGGCGCATGTCGCCGGCCGCAAATATCTTGCTGACCGAACTCACATAGTGGCTCGTATCGGCCTTCACGTTGCCGCGCTGATCGAGCGCCACGCCCAGATCCCTGATCATGCCCTCGTGGACCGGATGCACGAATCCCATCGCGAGCAGGACGAGATCGGCCGGCAGTTCGTATTCGGTTCCGGGGATCGGCTTGAAACTTGAGTCGCAGCGCACGCAGCGCAGCCGCTTCACGGCGCCGGCTTCGCCGATGAATTCAACCGTCAGCACTGCGAAGTCACGTTCAGCGCCCTCTTCGTGGCTCGATGAGGTGCGCAGCTTGAGCGGCCAATCGGGCCAAGTGAGCTCCTTGTTTTCCTTTGCGGGCGGCTTCGGCATGATCTCGAAATTGGTGACCGAAAGGGCGCCCTGGCGGATCGACGTGCCGATGCAGTCGGAGCCGGTATCGCCGCCGCCGATCACCACCACGTGCTTGTCGGTCGCGAGGATCGGCTCGACATCTTGCGGCTCGTTGTCGATCCGCCGGTTCTGCTGCGGCAGGAAGTCCATCGCGAAGTGGACGCCTTTCAGATCCCGGCCGGGGATCGGCAGGTCGCGGGCTTTTTCGGCGCCTCCTGCCAGCACGACGGCGTCGTGGTTGGCAACGAGCTCGGCCGCCGCCAGATCGACGCCGACATGGACGCCGCAATGGAAACGCACGCCCTCGGCCTCCATCTGTGCGACCCGGCGGGCGACGAGGTGCTTCTCCATCTTGAAATCCGGGATGCCGTAACGCAGCAATCCGCCCGGCTTAGCGAGCTTCTCGTAAACGTGGACATCATGGCCGACGCGCGCGAGCTGCTGGGCGCAGGCAAGGCCCGCCGGACCTGACCCCAGCACCGCGACGGTCTTGCCGGTCTTGCCCAGTGGCGGCTCCGGCACCACCCAGCCTTGCTCGAAAGCGCGATCCACGATGGCGCATTCGATGGTCTTGATGGTGACGGGATCGTCGCGAATGTTGAGCGTGCACGAAGCTTCGCACGGGGCCGGACAGACGCGACCCGTGAACTCGGGAAAATTGTTGGTCGAATGCAGGTTGCGCGACGCCTCCCGCCATGCGCCCGTATAGACGAGGTCATTCCAGTCGGGGATCTGGTTGTTGACCGGGCATCCGGTGTGGCAATACGGGATGCCGCAACTCATGCAACGCGCCGCCTGCTGACGGGTGTCGGCTTCGGGCAACGGCCGGACGAACTCGCGCCAGTGACGAATGCGCTGCTCGACCGACTCATAGTCCCGATCGTTGCGTTCGAATTCGAGGAACCCCGTAATCTTACCCATTCACCCCAGACCTCGTCGCCCTCGTAGCCCGGATGGAGGGACCGCTTGCGGTCCCGTAATCCGGGATCAGCCGGTCCCGCAATCCGGGATCAGCGCATCGTACATGGGATAGACCGTCCGCGCATTTCGCGGAGTTTATCATCGGGCCGGCCAAAAGGCCGGACCCGGTGGCTCCATCCGGGCTACACGCCGACCGCCGCGCTCCATCATTCCGCCGCTTGCATCTTGGCGGCTTTCTCCCTTGCGAGCTCTGCCAGCGCGCGCCGGTATTCCACCGGCATGATCTTGCGAAACTTCGGCAGGAACGCATCCCAATTCTCGATGATTTGCGCTGCCCGACGCGAGCCGGCAAACCGGGCATGGCGCGAGATCAAGAGATGAAGCCGCGCCGCGTCGTGACGGGTCAGGTCCGACATCACGTCGACGCGGCCATGGCCTTCGACATCGCCGGCATGATGATACGCCGTGGCATTGATTTCTTCTTCTTCAAGCAGCGGCTCAAGCTCGACCATAGCCATGTTGCAGAGCTGCGGAAATCCGCCCTCCTGATCGAGCACATAGGCGATCCCGCCCGACATGCCGGCCGCGAAATTGCGTCCGGTCTTGCCGAGCACGACCACGACGCCACCTGTCATGTACTCGCAACAGTGGTCGCCGGCGCCCTCGACCACCGCGATAGCGCCGGAGTTGCGGACAGCGAAGCGTTCGCCGGCAATTCCCCGGAAATAGCATTCGCCTGAAATCGCCCCGTAAAGCACGGTATTACCGACGATGATCGACTCTTCCGGCATGATCCCTGAATTGACCGGCGGACGCACGATGATGCGTCCGCCTGACAGGCCCTTGCCGACATAATCGTTGGCCTCGCCTTCAAGCTCGAGCGTGACGCCGCGCGCCAGCCAGGCGCCGAAGCTCTGCCCCGCCGTTCCGGTCAGTTTGACGTGGATGGTGTCGTCGGGCAGGCCGAGATGGCCGTAGCGCTTGGCGATTTCGCCCGACAACATCGCGCCGGCCGCCCGATCGGTGTTCTTGATCTTGGTCGCGATCCGCACCGCGGCGCCGCGGTCGAGTGCGGATTGGGATTCGGCAATCAGGCGGCGATCCAATATGTCGTGGATCTTGTGGTCCTGCGGCTCGCACTTGAAAATCTTCACCTCGGCGGGCGCGTCCGGTTTGTAGAACAGCTTGGAAAAGTCGAGCCCTTTCGCCTTCCAGTGGGCGATGACGCGGCGCTGATCGAGCATCTGCATCTGGCCGATCATGTCATGGAATTTCCGGAACCCAAGCTCGGCCATCAGCTCGCGCACTTCCTCGGCGACAAAGAAGAAGAAGTTGATGACGTGCTCGGGCTGGCCGGTGAAGCGCTTGCGCAGCACCGGATCCTGGGTGGCGACTCCGACCGGGCAGGTGTTGAGATGGCATTTGCGCATCATGATGCAGCCTGCCGCGATCAAGGGCGCGGTGGCGAAGCCGAACTCGTCGGCGCCGAGCAGCGCGCCGACGACGACGTCGCGGCCGGTGCGGATGCCGCCGTCGACCTGCACGGCAATGCGGCCACGCAGGCGATTGGCAACGAGTGTCTGGTGGGTCTCCGCAAGACCGATCTCCCACGGCGAGCCGGCGTGCTTGATCGAGGTGAGCGGAGACGCTCCGGTGCCGCCTTCGAAGCCCGCAATGGTGACGTGATCGGCGCGCGCCTTGGAGACACCCGCCGCCACGGTCCCGACGCCGACTTCCGACACCAGCTTGACCGATACGTCGCCCGTGGGATTCACGTTCTTGAGGTCGAAGATAAGCTGCGCGAGATCTTCGATCGAGTAGATGTCGTGATGCGGCGGCGGCGAGATGAGACCGACGCCGGGTGTCGAGTGGCGCACCTTGGCGATGATGCGGTCGACCTTATGGCCCGGAAGCTGGCCGCCCTCACCGGGCTTGGCGCCCTGGGCCATCTTGATCTGCATCATATCGGAATTGACCAGATATTCGGCGGTGACGCCGAACCGGCCCGAGGCGACCTGCTTGATGGCCGAGCGCATGGAATCGCCGTTCGGCAGCGGCTTGTAGCGATCGGATTCCTCGCCGCCCTCGCCGGTATTCGACTTGCCGCCGATGCGATTCATTGCAATCGCGAGCGTGGTGTGGGCCTCGCGCGAAATCGAGCCGAACGACATGGCGCCGGTGGCGAAGCGCCGTACGATGCTCCGGGCCGGCTCGACCTCCTCAGGCGGCACCGGCGTGCGGCCGTCTTCTTCGGCGGTCTTGAGGCGGAACATGCCGCGGATGGTG
>Ga0137394_10003127_pt1 | contig 12397 bp, 11 predicted proteins | sample czobulk116metaG_FD_108278 | JGI IMG/M metagenome (GOLD analysis project Ga0137394, IMG submission 108278) | Vadose zone soil microbial communities from Angelo Coast Range Reserve, California, USA - czobulk1.16 metaG | ecosystem: Environmental > Terrestrial > Soil > Vadose zone | place: USA... | reverse complement strand
TGGAAGTTTTCTCCTGCGCGGGAGAAGTGAAGTAGATAAAGCTAGCGGCAAGCGCAAAGAGAGGAAGCAAAAGCAGACGAGGCATACGTCGCATTTAACCCTCCTGAAGAATTGTGATCTGAATGGCCCAGCCGGGAATAAGGCGAGTCTACTCTCACACCGTCGCCGATTCAAGAAGCCCAATCCGAAACTTGGCGATAAGGATGGGGACGCATCGGCAAGAAAAGAGTTTCAGCAGCAGCGGTTGGGGCGGGAATAACGGCGGTTGAGCTGTTCGACGTAGAACTCCGCCGGCGTGAGTGTGCGGCCCGAGCCGGATTGCGTACCTTTTGAACGAAGATAGCTCTCGTACGCGGCATCGCCGCTCCATTCGCGAAGGCCGCGCCAGAAGCGGCGCAGGAAACGCCACGTAGTCTTTGCAGTCTTTCTCATCAGTCATCTCCGTGGGCGGCCCCAGAGAAGTTCGCGGCCCACCGCGTGGCGACGTAGGGCGATTCATGAAGCACAGGTTCTTTGCGGCGGCTGAGAATCGAGTACCACTGTGCGAGCGCTTCGACAATCAGAACGAGGATCATGGCGGCAAGGGCGCCGGTTACCGCGGCATCGAGGCGCTGGTTGAAGATAAGACGGTGTGTTTCGGCAATTTTTTCGGCGGGAATTTTCCCGGCTGCGATTTGTCCCGCCAAGACATTGGCGTAAGCAAGAAAACCGACGCGCGGATTCGCATCGAAGATTTTCTGATAACTCGCGGTCATGGTAATGACGACGAGCCAAGCCATCGGCAGCAGCGTCACCCAGATCCAGCGCAGGCGGCCCATTTTCATCAGGATGGTAGTGGCCACGACGAGCGCGACCGCAGCCAGCAGTTGATTTGAGATGCCGAAGAGCGGCCAGAGCGAATTGATTCCGCCCAGCGGATCGACAACGCCTTGATAAAGAAAATAGCCCCACAGGGCGACAATGATGGCGCTGGACAGCAGAATCCCCGGCATCCAGCCGGTGCGGCCGAAGGGCTTCCAGACGCGGCCTCCGAGGTCCTGGACCATGAAGCGCCCCACACGCGTACCCGCGTCGAGCACGGTAAGAATAAAGAGCGCTTCGAACATGATGGCAAAGTGGTACCAGATGCTGAGGAGGCGCTCGCCTCCGATAGTGTTCGAAAAAATTTGCGCCATGCCCACGGCGAGCGAGGGCGCGCCGCCAGCGCGATTCCAAAGTGTCAGCTCGCCAACCTTGTGGGCGAGCTCGGTCATGGTTTGCGCTTGCAACGGATAGCCCCAGCCGCTGATCGTTGCGACAGCAGCATCTCCGGCGCCTCCGACGATGCTGGGCGGGCTGTTGATCGCGAAATAGATCCCAGGCGGCATCGCGCACGCAGCGACCATGGCCATGACGCCTACAAACGACTCTAGCAGCATCGCGCCGTAGCCGATGAAACGAGCGTGGCTTTCGCGAAGGATCATCTTCGGAGTGGTGCCGGAAGAGATCAGCGAATGAAATCCGCTGATCGCGCCGCACGCAATGGTAATGAAGCAAAAGGGGAAAATCTTTCCGGCGAAGACCGGGCCTGTGCCGTCGATGAAGCGCGTGAGCGGCGGCATCAAGACTTGCGGCCGGACGAACAGGATGCCCGCAGCAAGTGTAAAAATGGCGCCGGCCTTAATGAACGCACTGAGATAGTCGCGAGGGGCGAGCAGCAACCAGACCGGCAAGGCGGATGCCGCGAAGCCATATACGATGATGGCGAAGGCGAGCGCGACGCCGCTCAGAGTGAAAACACGGGACCAGGAGGGAGAATCGGCCACCCACTGGCCAGCAACGACCACAAAAAGCACCAGCGCCACTCCCATGACCGAAGCTTCGAGCACGCGGCCGGGCCGGACAAAGCGAAGATAGAGCCCCAGAAGCAGCGCGATGGGGATGGTCATCGCCAGCGTGAAGGTGGCCCAAGGAGACGACTTGAGAGCGTTGACCACGACGAGGCCAACCACGGCGAGAAGAATCGTCATGATCGCCAGCACGGCAATTTGCGAGATGAAGCCGCCGCGTTCGCTGACCTCCTCGCGCGCCATCTGGCCGAGCGATTTTCCGTCGCGCCGAATCGAGCAAAAGAGAATGACAAAATCCTGCACGCAGCCCGCAAACGCCGCGCCGGCAATCAGCCAAAGCGTGCCCGGCAAGTAGCCGAACTGCGCGGCGAGCGTCGGGCCGACGAGCGGGCCGGGTCCCGCGATGGCGGCAAAATGGTGCCCGAAGAGAACCCATTTGTTGGTAGGCACGAAGTCGCGGCCGTCGTCGTGGCGTTCGCTGGGAGTGGCGCGGGTGTCATCGAGCGCAAGCACCTTGGCGGCGACGAAGGCGGAATAAAGACGGTAAGCCAAGAGATAACAGCAGACAGCGGCTACGACAAACCAAGTCGCATTGAGCGGCTCGCCGCGATCGAAAGCGATCTTGCCGAACGCTCCCGCCCCAAGCAGCGCTATCCCGAGCCAAACGAGGATGACGTAGACGCGCTTCATTTTGCCGGATTCGCCGCCACGCTGGATTTGATGAACTGCGCGATGTCCGCCTTGAGCTTGGCCAGCGAGGGCGGGTGAACGTACATCATATGGCCGGCTTCGTAATAGGCGCCGCTGAGATGGCCGCGCAGCGTTGGGTCAAGGCCGAGATGATCGAAGGTGTAGTCCGCGGCGAAGAACGGCGTAGCCAGGTCGTAGTAACCCTTGGCCACAAAAACATGCAGGAACGGATTTTGCGTCATGGCCCCGCGCAACGTCTCCGCAACATTTACGTATTGATTTTCATACGGCGCGTAGTTCCACGGCCGCACGCGGCTGGTGAGCACTTCATAGGGCAAGTCGCTGTCGAATTTGAGGTCGTTGCGCACATAGTCATTCAACATGCCCGAATACGGGCCGATAATTGCCGCGATGCTGGGATCGAACTCCGGCCGTTCGCCGGCAGCATCGCGATCGATGCCCGTAAAGCGTGCGTCGATCCGACCGATGGTGCGTCGCTCACTGCGCAAGAGTTCTTTCGTGAAGCGCTGGATTTCGATGCGCAGGTTGGTGCGGTCGATGTAATCAGGCGAAAGTCCGGTGAGCCGTGCGAGCTTCTGGGTGATCTCGCTGCGTCTCGGTGCGGGGAGCGCGTCGCCCGCCATCAGCGCATCAGCGTATTCGCCGACGGCCAACTTGCGCGATTCTTCGATTGCCTTTTGTAAGTCGCCCTGCAAATCCGCGGGAAGCTTCTTGTGATACCAGGCGATGGCGGTGTACGTGGGCAGATAGAGGACATAGGGCAAATCGTTGCCCGTGTCGAATTTCGCCGTCTCGAAATTCAGGATCGAGGAAATCAGGACGATGCCGTTGAGGTACATGCCGTAGCGCTGCTGGAGATAGCCGGAAAGGCCCGCGGCGCGGGTCGTGCCGTAGCTTTCGCCAGCGAGAAATTTCGGCGAGGACCAGCGCTTGTTGCGAGTTGTATAGAGCCGGATGAAATCCGCAACGGACTCCACATCTTCTTCAATACCGTGGAATTGCTTGGGCGCCTCGCCGGGAACGGCGCGGCTGTAGCCCGTCGAAACGGGGTCGATAAAGACGAGATCGCTGATGTCGAGGAGCGACACATCGTTGTCCACCAGCTTGTAAGGCGGCGGAAGAAGCGCGCCCGCGTCGCCCATCTGCACGCGCCGCGGACCCAATAAACCAAGATGCAGCCACACGGAAGCGGAACCCGGGCCGCCGTTGAAGCTGAAGGTGAGGGGGCGCTGGCTCGTATCGCTGACATCGTCCTTGGTATAGGCGACATAGAAGATGCTGGCTTTGGGCGTGCCATCTTCGAGCTTCAAGAGGATGGTGCCGGCCGTCGCGGTGTACTTGATCTCCTGCCCGCTAATTTTCAACGAATGCTTCGTCGGAACAACTTTCTCTTCGGGTACGGGCGGCTTCTTTTCTTCTTTCGGCTTTTCTGCGGGTTTTCCCGGCGGTGGCGCTGGCTGCTGTTGCGCGAAACACAGACTTACGCCCAGGAGAAACAACGCGACGAAACATAGAAAGCGAAGGCAACACTTCATGGGTGGCAGGTCTCCTTCTCATCCATGCGAAAAACACAAACTTGCGACGTGCGGCATCGTATGCGAGAGTGCGAGTAGCGTCAATCGCTTCAGAATGCCCGCAGCCGCGCGCCTCACTGGCGATTCCTATTGCCCCGCATGAAATCGCAGTTAGAATGCGGCCCACGAATGTAACTCTGGTCCTTAGGAGCGCCGCATGCACCGTGCTGGCAGGTCCGCCGCAATTTTACTTCTCCTTTCTACAGCCTTGGCGTCCGTCCCTCCCGGGAGTACCGCACAGCAGAAAGAGGATCTGCCACACCCTAAAACTGTCGAGGAACTAAAGAAGGTAATGAAGGATGTTCTCGACAAAGAGCACGTTCCCGGAGCGGGCCTGGCGCTCGTGGCGAATGGCGAGGTTCTCTGGTGCGGTGGAATCGGCCAGGCCGACATTGCCGCAAATCGTGCCGTCAGTTGCGACACGGAATTCCGCGTGGGCTCGATCAGCAAGACCTTTGTCGCGCTGGCGCTGCTAAAATTGCAAGAAGAAGGAAAGATCAATCTTTACGCCCGGTTGCAGGATGTCGCACCGGAAATCCCGTTCAAGAATCGCTGGGAGGCAACTCATCCCGTCCGCATCGTGAACCTGCTCGAACACACAGCGGGCTTCGACGACATGGAATTCAGCGAAGTGTACAATCTGCGCGATCGATATGATTTTCCTCTTCTGGAAGTTTTCAAGCGATTCAGGAAGCCACAAGCCGCGCGCTGGCCCCCCGGAACGCGCATGTCTTATTCGAATCCCGGAAATGCGATTGCCGGCTACCTGATCGAAAAGGTCACGGGAAAGCCGTTCGATCAATACATACGCGACGCTTTTCTGCGACCCTTGGGCATGGAAAGAGCGGACTATCCATTCACCGATGCGAACAAGCCGCTGCTGGCGGCCGCTTACCATGGCAACCCGCCAAAGGCGGTGGGATATCCGTTCATCTACCTGCGGCCTGCGGGAGATCTAAAAGCGTCGCCGGGTGAGCTGGCAAAGCTAGTGCAATTTCTCCTGCGGCGTGGAAAAACAGAGGAAGGGCAACTGGTTAAACCCGAGTCCATCCTCAGAATGGAAGCGCCGGAAACCACGCTGGCCGCAAAAAACGGTCTGCGGCTTGGGTACGGCCTCTGCAACTATTCGAGCGTGGAAGGCGGCGTGGTGACGCACGGCCACGATGGCGGCATCGATGGTTTTGTCTCCTCATATCGTTACATGCCGGAGCAAAACTGGGGTTACGTCGTCCTGCTTAACAGCACCAATTCGGGCCGGGCGCTGCACGACTTGAATCTCCTGGCAATCGATTTTCTTTCGAGAGGTTTTCCGAAGCCGCAGCAGGCCGTGATCAACCCGCCGGCGCGTGATCTGGAAAAATTCGCCGGCCTTTATGCGCCGCGCGCGCCCCGAACCCAGATATTTGCGTTTCTAGATGATTTCGCCGGAGGCACGCGCATCCGCGTCATCAAGGGCAAGATGACGCGCTCCGGGTTATTCGGCCAGCCCGTGCCGCTGCTCTGCGTGGGCAAGAATGCATTCCGCAGCGATAAAGAACCCGAAGGCACCATGATCTTTTTTACGAACGAATCCGGCGACATGGCAATCGCCGGCAGCGGGCTCGAGGGGATTCCTTACAGTGAGCGCAGCAGCCTCATCATGCCCTTTGTTCGAGTCGCCCTGCTCTCTCATTGCCTGTTTTTTATGCTGACTTCTCTGCCGTTTGCACTCGTTTGGTTATTCCTTAAGCTCGTCGGCGCCATGAAGGACGTGCGCCACCTGTCCGTACGCGTGGCGCCGCTGCTCGCAACGCTGGCGTTCTTGATCGTGTCCTTGTGTTTCCTGAACCTCAAAGGCTCGCATATCGGCTCACTCAACCTCTGGACTGCGGGCATCTTTCTCGGCACATTTTTCTTCCCGCTCCTGTCGATCACCGGCCTGGTCCTCGTGCTTCGCGTGCCGAAAGACGAAATCCATCGCGGCGTGAGGATTCACTCACTCCTGGTTTCCTCCGCCTGCTGCGTCGTCACAGGTTTTCTCCTGTCGTGGCATCTGCTTGCACTGCGCCTCTGGGCGCCGTGAGGTAAATCACCGGCGGTTAGAGTGCGCGTGTGACCATGTAATTTCGGGAGATCTTATCAACAGAGATCGTTCCCGCCTGGCGCATGATGGTTTTCAATTCGCGGCGCAGGATTTCGAGCACCGCCTCGACGCCCGGCTGACCGAATGCAGCTAACCCCCATGCGTAAGGCCGGCCCATGCCGACCGCTGACGCGCCAAGAGCGAGGGCTTTGAAGATGTCCGTGCCGCGCCGGACGCCGCCGTCGACGATGACGGGAATCCTGCCGGCGGCGGCTTCGATCACCTCTGGCAGACTATCGATCGTGGGGCGAAGAGTCTCTTCGGAGCGCCCACCGTGATTCGAGACGATCAAGCCGTCCACACCGTGCTCGACCGCGAGCTGCGCGTCTTCGCGCGTGACGATGCCTTTGAGGAGCAGCTTGACGGTCACAGTATCGCGCAACCGTTTCACGAAATCCCAACTGAGATTCGCGGGCTGCGCAGCAGTGACCTTGGACAGATCGAGGCCGTCGAACATCGGCTTCCGGGCTGCGTATTGGGCGAAGCCTCCCGAGCCTCCTCTGGCCCTTCCCCGAGCGTCGCCCGTGTAGGCGCTTTGATGGCAAGCGGAACACTCTCTTTTATCCACACGCTCAGCGCGGAATAGAGTTTCGCGGTTGCTGCCTTCCTGTAGGTCCACCGTGAGTACGATCGCGGGGGCACCGGCAGTTTCGGCGCGCTTGACGATCGCTCGGCCAACTTCCCAGACGTTTGTGGGATAGAGCTGTTGCCAGACGGGGCCGCTCCGCGCGGCAATGGCGTCTTCAATCGACGAAGTGGCGACAGTGGACAACATCATGAGGTGGCCCTTGGTACGCGCCGCCCGCGCCACGGCGACTTCGCCTTCAGGATGGAAAGCCTTCTGACCGCTTACGGGGGAAAGCACAATTGGGGTGTTCCACCTCGTGCCGAAGAGATTCACCGACATGTCAATGTCTTCGACGTTGATGAGCCTGCGCGCGCGAATCTGAATCCGCGAATAGCCTTCGCGATTCGCCCGCACCGTTCCGTCGTCGTCCACGCCGGTGGCGAGATAGCCGAAATGCGCGGGTGGCAGGGCTTTGCGCGCGGCAGGCTCAAAGTCCATCACGTCCATAGCCTGTTCAGGTGAGGAAATCACTTCGTCGCTTTGCTGTAGAGAATGGACCCAGTCAAGAAACTTCCTCTCGGTAACTTCGCCAGTCGCCAGTAGATTGGCAAAAGACCCGCCTAACAAGCCATGGCTTGCAAATAAAGGGCTTGCCGACAGCATCTGGAGGAATTTTCTCCTAGTCTTGATCTGATCTGTGGCGCGATTCATGGTCGCTCTCCTATCCCTACTCGGGCAACGAAGTGAAGCGCAGCAGCGGATAAAGATGGCGAAAGACGTTGGCGGCTTCGCGCGGAAAAGAAGCGCGCATGGCTGCAGAGGGCGCGAATTTGCGGCGGACGATCCATGCCAAAATCTTTTTCCAATCGTCCGGCGCGGTGGGCCAGCCGGAGTGCTTGGTCCATGCACCCTTCACCGTCGTGTACCAGTAGCTTTCGTAATGCCGGCCGAGGGTCTTCTTGTGTTTTGCGACCCAGCCGGAATCCGCGTTTACGCGCGGCTCGGCAATCAGCGCAATCGTGGACTCTTTGCGTTTCCCGCCCGAATAGATGCGGAACCCCGCCGTGACCGTGTCCACTGATAGGCCAACGTAGAGCTGACCAGTTTCCCGCTTTCCCGGCGCGGGAACGGAAAACTTCAAGTACATGTGCGTTTTGTAAAGCGTCTTGTCCTTCGCGAAACGAATATCCCGGTTGATCCGCGAAAAATTCGCGCCGGTACGTCCGGAGGTATCGAAGCGCGAGTCGAGCTCCAGCGCCGCGGGCGCGAGTTTCTCCAGCAAACGCCGAAAGGGCTGAACGAGAGCAGCCTGATAGCGGTCCCGGTTCGCTTCCATCCACTCCTTGCGATTATGGAGGCCGAGATCTTTGAAAAACTGAAATGTTTCGCGTGTGAAAACAGCCTTTGCGGGAGCCATGGAACGCCTCGCTCTTTTCGCTTGATCCCTTGCGCAGCGCCCCTCAGAGTACACGATTCCAAGGCGGGGTCAATTCACTCGGCCAATCCAGATTGGCTCTTGCCGCAAGGGTTCGCGGGGACTAGCCTGCAGTCATGAACCAATTCACGCCCACGGAAAGAACCAAAATCCGCCGCAAGCCCGACCGCGGCAGTTACGACCGCGAACTGATCTACCGCATTCTCGATGAAGCGTTCGTCTGCCATTTGGGCTTCGTCGTGGATGGCCAGCCCTACGTCGTGCCCACGAACTACGTCCGGGTCGGCGACAAATTGTTTCTGCATGGCTCGATCGCCAGCCGCTTGATGAAAACGCTCGCGAGCGGCGCGCCCTTCTGCCTTAGCGTCACGCTGCTCGATGGCATCGTCTTCGCCCCCACGGCCGTCGGGCACTCGGTCAACTACCGCTCCGTCGTTGTCATGGGCAAGGCCGTTCCTATCGAGGGCGAAGCGGCAAAGCTAGCGGCCATGCGCGACTTCGTCGAATACGTCAACCGCGGCCGCTGGGCCACGGTGCGTCCGCCGAGCGAGCAGGAGTTGAAGGGCACCATGGTCCTCGCCGTGCCGCTCGTGGAAGCCTCCGCCAAAGTGCGCACCGGCTTCGCCGTCGACAACGGCGAAGACTACGCTTCACCAGCATGGACCGGCGTGCTTCCCATGAAGTGGACCGCCCAGGCGCCAGTTCCGGATCCACGCGGAAATCCCGAAATTCCCGTGCCCGCGAACATCCTGCATTATTCGCGGCCACAATAGCCGGTGGCCTTATACTTTCCCTCGCGGCATCGTCACAGAACGAGGACTTGTCGCCCCCAAGAGGTGAACCGTGAAGTCTGTTCTTCGCGCCTCCATGCACTTTTCGATGTTGTTCGCCATCTGCGCGTGCGCCGGCGGCTTGAGAGAAACCTCGGCGCAAATTCTGAAGAAGGACGATCTCACCTTCCGCAAGAAGACGTTCGCGGACAAGCAGGGCCACAAGATGCCGTACCGCCTCTTCGTGCCTGCGAACTACGACGCCAGTCAGAAATACCCGCTGATTTTCTGGCTCCACGGTGCGGCGGGCCGCGGCTCGGATAACCTCAAGCAAATCTCCGGCGGAAACGAGAACGGCACGCACGTCTGGACGACGCCAGCGAATCAGGCGCAACTTCCTGCTCTTGTTCTCGCGCCGCAATGTCCCGAGGATCGCTTCTGGTCGGAGCCGGAAACGAACGAGATTTCACCTGATCTCCAGATGGCGCTGGATATCTTGTCTTCGGTGCAGAAGGATTTCTCGATTGACCCCGGCCGGATTTACGTCGCGGGACAATCCATGGGTGGCCTGGGCGTCTGGGCGCTGCTGCAAGCGCAGCCCGATCGCTGGGCCGCTGCGCTGGTACTCTGCGCCTTCGACAATTTCACGAATGCAAAGGGGATCGCGCGCATCCCGCTTTGGGTGTTCCAGGGCGATGCGGATATGCTCGTCCCTGTCGACCTCGTGCGGCAAATGGTGAAGAATTTGAAGAGATCAGGCGGCCAGCCGCGCTATTCCGAATATCACAAGGTCGGCCACGACGTATGGCTGAAGGCCTTCGCTGAGCCCGATCTCGTCTCCTGGCTCGCCGCGCAGAAACGCGGCACCTCCATCCCTGCAGCAAAATAATTGCCAAACTGCTGGAGTTAGGTTAAGGGAATCCCTCGCAGGATGGATTTGCCGCGCTACTTCTTGGCGCCGGAACCCGCGAATGCCGTGGCCACGCCGAGCGAAATCAGCATTCCGCCAGATACGTACCGCTGCGTGCGCAACCAGCGAGTGTTCCGGTTCAGACGACGCGCGACGGTTCCGGCGAAAAACGCCCACAGACTGTCGCTCATGATCCCCATCCCCGCAAAGAGCGTCCCTAGAAAGAGAATCTGCAACGCGACATTTCCGCGAGACGCGTCCACAAATTGCGGAAGGAAGGCGAAGAAAAAGAGCGCGGTTTTCGGATTCAGGATATTGACGATAATCCCTTGCCCGAAGACGCGGCTTAGTTTGACGCGCGGGGCCTCTTGCGAAAGATCGAGAGACTCTTCGCGGCGCAGCTTTTGTACGCCCAGATAGATCAAATATGCCGCGCCGAGGTACTTCACGACGCTGAAAGCGGCAGCAGAGGACATCAGCAGCGCCGACAACCCCACTGCTGCCGCGGCCACATGCACGAGCGTTCCCACCGCGATGCCGAGAGCAGAAACCAGACCCGCGCTCCGGCCCAGACCGATGCTGCGGCTCGTTACGTAAAGCACGGCAGGCCCAGGTATCGCCAGCAGCACCAGGGCTGCGCTGACAAAGAGCAGAAGCGACGAATGGCTGGGGATCATTGGTGGGAGGATCCTAGCTCAGATTAGTTACAGCCACATCCGCCGCCGCAGCAACTGCCACCTCCACTCGAAGACCCGCCGGAAGACTTAGCCGAAGCGCCATTGCTCGACCCATTCGCCGCGCTGAAAACGGAAAGCTGAATCGCGTTCTTCTTCCCCGCGCACTTCGGGCAGGCAATCTCCTGCGTCTTGTTCAACACAATCTTCTCAAAGTGCGTCTGGCAATCCTCGCAGATGTATTCGTATATCGGCATTGTCCCCATCTTCCTTTACAAGAATTCCAAGAACTCTTCCACGGTCATGTCCGCCTGCCGAATGATGCTCCGCAAGACGGGAACGGGCAAATCAAACCGGTCGTGTCTCGGAACCGTCACCCGCAACTGCGGCTTCCCTGGATGCTTCAATTGCGCATGGCTCCCGCTCTGATGATCGTGTTTTTTCATCTGGAATCCGCTCGCCATCCTTCTTAAGACCTTCCAGGTGACAGCGAATCGCGTCCCGCGCCATCTCACGCGCTTCCGTCATTGTCCTTCCGTAGGTGATCAAGCCGGGAAGCAGCGGCACTGTGACCTGATATCCCGAGGCCTCAAGTTTGTTACCGCGGCCTTTTCTACTGCCATTGCCAGAGAGCGCGCGCCCGATCCGCCCGATTCAAATACGACGGTGAAGCTGTAATTGCGCGCGGCAATTTGCTGGGAGGGCTTCTCGCGGATACGCACTCTGACCATGAGCTAAGTCTATTCTCCGGCTGATAGGGGGTCAAACAGTTCGCCTGAAAACCGATAACCCCCGCACAAGGCGAGGGTTGTCGTTAAAACTGCGGATTCGGACAGGATGCTTAGTCGCCGGCGACAGCCTCGGCTGCCTTTTCGGCGGATTGCGTGATGGCACGAGCACCGTTACCGTTCGAATGGCCGTTGCCATTTCCGCTGGCCGGAGCAATGGACACCGGTTTGCCCGCGTTCGCGAAATTGGCAGGCACGGCCTTCGCGATGTCGCTGACCGTGCCGATCTGCACGACTGTCGGCTGAGGCTTCTTCAGCACCAGTTCTTCGTAAATCGCGCGGACCTTGGCCTGTTCTTCGTAAGCCTTCTTGCGGCGAGCGCGGTCTTCTTCCGCCGCGGTCACCGGAACGTCGTGCTCCAGGTGGCGCACGCGAGCGGCGTCTTCGGAGTCAATCTTCAAGGAATGCTCAAAACTCTGCAGGTTGACGGTCTTGCCTTTGGCGTAAATCTCGTGCTTCCCGTGGTTCTTGTACCACTCGGCCACGGTCGCATTCTTGTGCATGTTCTCGATGATCTGCCGCCAGCCCACGCCGGTGTTATACGCGCAGAAGCTGATCTCGCCTTGCTGCGTCGCGTACGGAATGATGCACATTTCGGTGCGGCGGAAGTCATAGTTGAACAGATCTTGGAACCACATCCCCGCGATGAACAGGAAGTTCCAGGGATCGGTCTGCCGGCGCTTCATGGCGTCTTGGTAGGTGCGGTCCGGTGAAGTCCGGCCATATTTCTTCTCCGCACCCTTGGTCAGCGCCCAGGTCTTGTCAAATTTCTTGAAGAGGTCATACAGCTTCAGCCCCTTGGGGCCTTGGAAGGGCTTGTAGTTCTTCAAGAGGGCCATGGCCATCATGAAGTTGGAAAAATTCTTGCCGCGGGCCGCGTCGGTAATGTCGGTGACGTCTTTCGTAAGCTGTACGGCATCGAGGAAGCGCGGAACGGGAGCCCATTCCTTCGTTTCCTTGTTGATCATCAGCGCCGTGCCCACTCCGCAATTGGGGTGGCAGCCGCAGGAGAGCGA
>Ga0137394_10003125_pt1 | contig 12399 bp, 17 predicted proteins | sample czobulk116metaG_FD_108278 | JGI IMG/M metagenome (GOLD analysis project Ga0137394, IMG submission 108278) | Vadose zone soil microbial communities from Angelo Coast Range Reserve, California, USA - czobulk1.16 metaG | ecosystem: Environmental > Terrestrial > Soil > Vadose zone | place: USA... | reverse complement strand
GAACAGCCATTCTGAAAGGCCGCTCTCGCCTCGGCATTTACATCCACGGGCTGTGCTAGTTTACTCGGTGCTTTCATATATCATCGCTACTTGCACCGGATTAATTCTCTAACTGCATCGAACTCATCCTATCAGGGAACTGGCTTATGATTTAACGTAAATATCCTCATGTCACTCGTCTAATATAATTTCAATATTTTGGATTGACGCTACGCCACGTCCGAACGGTGATGGCCCGGGATACATTGTGAGAACTGACGAAGACAAAATTTCTAGGTAGCAACAGGATACATGTAGTATTCGGCGGCTGCCGATCAGTAGTACTGCTGAACATAAATGGGGCACAGATTACAACGGCCTTCGGACACATACCAACAGACATGAGACGAAGCAAGGGGGAAATTTTACGGAATGGATTTCTTCGGTTTGGCTGCTTACTTGAAAACGTGAACTTTTCTTTATCTCTTTTCTGTGGGGTTCCATTTGTGCAGGTGATAGGGTGACAGCGGGGCGACATAGGATGTCAGTGACCGGTTCGGTGCCAGTGTTGTCACCACGGCCTGACCGCTGGTGTCAGTCTAGTCTAGTGACCGGTTGTGATGGCTCTTGGCTACCAGTGACTCGGAATGGCTTGCATACCCTGACTCGTGAATACTAGTACATATAGACTGGTCAGTTACCAACGAGCGAGCGCTGTCGTTTCTGCGGGCTGTGGGAACGACCACTGCCAGTGGCACCGAGAGAGTACAGTATGTCATCGGCCGTCTCAGGTCAAAGTTAGGAGCCCGCTGCCAGTGAGAGCATCTGAAAATATACTACTCTGTTTTACCTTCAGTTGCGGGCCACGACTCTTCCTCGTCTTCAGGCCTACGATTCGTTAAGAAGTTTGCCATCGCGGAGCATCGCCAATTGAACTCTGTTACAACTTCCCGGCTCCCGCGAACCAGGCAATTTTCGCTTCCGAGTCGTCCTTTACCTTTATTCAGGGGAAGTCAGCAGAGTAGGAATGACGGTATCGACAGGCGCGTTGTAGTACTGAATATTTACCGAGAATCACAGGATGGAAGACAAAGCGACTTGGACCGACTCGGAGTAATGTCCGTGGTTGCCAGTCACGGTGTTAACTCCATCGTGATAACATGCGATCGCATGGATACACTGAATGCGGAATGAGCCAAGTCCACAAGTGATGTCTGTACTAGTTGGCGATCATTACAGCAATCATTAATCATCGTTTGGTGTTGATAAACTCACGCGTTCCAAGTGCTATGACAGCTTCTTTCAATTCCGACAGAACTTGAAGTCATCCATCATGGTTAGTCGCCTGGTTTCCTGCAAGCACATGTGGCGTATCGAGGGGTCAATCACAATCTCGTCTCGTCTCGCGGCGATAGAGGTGGCCCGGCTATGATACCGACATCACGCAACTGAAATCTCACTTGTGACGTCACGATCACGTGTGGTCTTAAGGGTGGGTCTTCCTCTCACAACACAACGTTTCTTCCTATATTCTTAGCCTGATCAATCCGATCATTCAAATCCTTTCCAGACGCTTCTGTCATGCCCGAGCGGCCTATGGGGAGTGGTGGTGTCTCTTGTACACCCCGCATGTCTGCCTTGATTGCCCAAGCCGGAAGCGGCGTTCTGCCCACCTCCGAAGGGGGCCAGGAGCTCCGTGGACTATATAAGAAGGGTCTGTCGTACTTTACTTCTCGTACTTTTGTTTTGATCGATCCACGCGACACTTGCAAACAGCCACTGTTCAGTTTGATCCTGGCTTGCTCAACGACTTTGCACTGCTTTGCTTCCTAGGTGATCTTGTAGGCGTTAAAACCGTTAGAATACCTCTCCTTTACTTGAAGTCAAGTGCTCACCGACCTCGGCCAGGCCGTGGAGGCTGGGAAAACGCCTGTGTTAACTGACACAGAAACGCCGCTCAAACTAGGGTATGCCACGCTGGTCGTGCTCGGAAGTCGGAGACTATCGATGCCGAATCATAGTCGGTTTCGACATCCGACAACTCTCAAGTTCTTGCTTGAAAACGGTTGTCCACCAGACGTCCAGGATATATGTGGGTACACGTCTTTGGGTCATGCGACAGAGATTCCTGAAGATAACGCGGATCTCGCTCGTATACTGGTCGAGAACGGCGCAAACGTGAATCACCCCGATATCTACGGCATGACTCCTATCTTTGGGGCTGTAATGTCTGCTCACTCGAAGGCTGTCGATGTGCTCATGGAGGGTGGCGCGGACCTCGACATCACCGACGCAGACGGATCTTGCGGACGAGATCTCTATATACGGTCTGGACCGAAGGTCACTGCTGTGATCCACACTTGGGAACGTCGCCGTGCTGGCGAGAAAGTGCCACTCGGAGAGAAAGGATGCGCCGTGTGTGGGAAGGACGGGAAACTATTGTTCTGTTCGGCATGCCATTCCATCCGCTACTGTTCATCCGAATGCCAGAGTACGTGGGCCACCTTGTCAACACGTTTTGTTTCTTGTTGACGGACACATCTAGGGAGCGATTGGAAGGAGCACAAACAATCGTGCAAGCGCTTTTCTGCCTCCAACACCGTCACTGTCAAACCAAACTATGGAGGCGACCTTTCCGTTAGCTCAATACCCATGCAGCATTTTACGCGCGCAGTTTCAGGGTTTCCCTCTCCCGTTTCAAAGATGGCCAAGGATCGGTCTCAGGAACCGATGACGGAGTACCCAAAAAAGAAGATCATCAAGGTGCAGATACCCGCAATACCGGGCTCCAAGGCTCCCATAATGGTGTACGACGCGAAACGCGAACTGCAATGCTTCATTTTGCGGGACGATGCGCCAGCTGCGTTCGACCAACTGACAGAATTTGTCCGGTCCAAAGGCACGTTCGGCTTGAAGGCTTACTTGGCTGCGGATCTCAGAAGCAAGGACGAGTTGGTAATCAAAATTGATGAGGTCTTGGCAGAGCAGCGATTCTGAAGGTCACTCTCGCCTTGGTATTTACATTCATGGGCTGCTGGTATACGGCATCACACTCTGACGTCACCTTTCAGTTGTACCACTACTTGTACTTGTACAATACTCCATCATATTGAGCCCAACCGGGGGCTAGCTTATGACCTAACGTGAATGTGCTCGTGTTACTCGTCTAATGTAATGACCCATTGATGCTACGCCGCTGTCCGAATGGTGATGGGCACTGATGGCTCGTGTGAACCGACGAAGACACGAAGACAGCTTTTCTACGTAGCAATGGGATTGATGATTTCCAACTCGGCGATCAACCATAAGACCAATGATGTATGATATCCGAGTCATGATAGTACGCGGTAAGTGGATTGGATATGCAAATAGTTGTCGCTCACAGATCGTGGGTTCTCACACAGGCCTCCAGCGCTCGATGGCTAGCGTAGTCGTTACGCGACCTCATTGTCATCATCTGGTGGCTACGAATCCCATCTGATCCGCCGTGGGCTCGCGGGGCCATGAATAAACAAGGTCGCGAACTCTTCGCTGAGCTTAACCCCTGGAGACTGACATCCGGGGGAGCATTCGATAGCCAATCAGTGCCAGCTGAATATGATACGAATCACATGGGCCTTCGGACATGTACCAACAGACCTCGAGGAAGTGAGGGGGGGAATTCTTCGCCCTGGTCGCCTTGACTCGTCCGCATGATGGGCATCGTTCCGCAGTCAAGAGCGTTAGTCACGTACTATGTAAGCGACGTGTGTCCGACGAGGTGAACCATCGTCGCCGGAATACCCGCCAAGATCCGGCCCTTTACATTTTTGACTCTTGCGTGGCACGAATGTTCTTTGACGCCCCTCCGACAGGGTGGGATATGTGATCGAGAATATCAGTTGATGCGAGGGATGGCACAAGGGCGCGAGAAAACGAAAAAAAAAACGAAATGCTGATGATGCGTTCAACTGAATCGCGTGCAATAGTACTCGTGACTGAGCGGCTGAGCTTACAGTAATTACAGCTCTCAAGTGAATGCCATACGAACGAATACCACCACGACGTGCCATCGAGTGGACTCGGAGCTGTTTGGAATTTGCGCAGCATCCATATCCATATCAGACCAAGAAGCAGGACTAGCCTAGTAGAATTTTGTGAGAAGCGCAGACTCGGAGTCGGAGCAGCGTTGCAATGACCTGGATTATCCTCTTGGTGACATAGTCGGCGCTCCCAACTCGCCAGCGTCAACCTTCCTTTGTATGAAAGAACAGCCTTGCGTGTTCCAAGTTTGAAGATAGAGGTTGACATCGAAGACAATTCTGCGTACTAAGGAGAGGCGATCATACACAAAGCAAAGCTAGTGCTAGCTTTGCTTTGCTTTGTGTCCTTCCATTCGTTTTAGTACGAGCGGCAAAAACCGGCATGCTATATGCGCAACAAGGTAGACCCGAGAGAGCGCACGGAATCGGACGAGAGCAGCGCTTTCCGGTACGCAGCTGGCGTGTAATGGTGTAAGGCAGGGACGAGGCAACGGCAGGCGCTTTAACTCCGGTGCACCCGAGGTGAGCCAGTATCTGTCTCATGGGCTTCCGACTATAAGGTTCGTCGGATGCGCACCAAGTTGTCATAACAAGTGAACTCTGTTCAACCTCCTAACATCTAGACTTGTTATGTACAACCTAACTTTCTTAGCTTTGGCAACGAGTTACGTCAAGGTAACACCGGCTCAGGCTCAGTTTCGTCTCCGCGTCATATAGCAATAAGCCAGCTTCAGGATCCTGGTTTTTACTGTCTGATGCCTCAAACCCTGTTGCCGAACTTCTTGCTAGTACCGAGCTCGATAGCGCTCGTGCCCCGCGATTTGGCTTCCTGAAGTGCTACATTGAAGCGCGGGAGACGTCGAGTTTTCGAGTAACAGCAATCCCCGTGCTTACCTTTGTTGCGATGACGGTGGTGCTTACAGTCTCACACAGTGCACATGTGATGCTCGTATACTTCCAGGCGTTTTCCGACGCATCGCACGCTCTAACATGTCCCAAGGGCTTCATGCCTACTACAGCGCTCAAGCCCAGGAATGTTTCGAGACCAGCGCCAAACGCCCCCATGCAAGGCATGGAGAGAGGCTCTAGCCAGTGCGGTGGAGTGGACACGGATCAAGAATGTGGATTTTGGAGGGCGTGCCGTGGGACGGTGTATACTTGGGTGCGCATAGACTGAAAAACTGAGTTTGCCATACTTCGCACGATCCCCGCGATTCCGGGACGAGAAGAGCATGAGCCGCTTTCGGAGAAATTGGTTATCATTCTTGTCCATTCTATACATCATCATTCGCAAAGCCGGGGATATAATCGCGTACGGAGGTCCGACTGGAAAGTAATGTCCGGATGAAAGGAGCTGGCACGGCACATGGCGACGATGGATAGCAACCAGTATTTGTGCGACTCCATGGGAAGCGCTGTCGGGGTTTGTACGTACCGTGGGTGTGGCGAACCCGCTCATTCAAACAGTCATGAACACTTTGCGAAGACCGAATCAGACGGAGTGTGTCATGTCAAAAATGACGCTGTCACCGCCCCGGGCTTGTGGAACGTTGCGGTTTCATTGCTGCTACCTTTCGCACGTGTGACCGAATTTCCGAGTCATTAGATAAGGAGGTAGTAGTCGTCGAGTCGTCACCGGATAGTTGCTCGATTTAGACAACGGCACACTGTGGGTAGGATGGGAGGAAATGAAAGTGATGCTGGCGACGCATCCTCCGCATAGCGTGTAGGGGAGTTTGTCGCCTCGTCCGCCGCATGATACAGGAGACATTTGGCGGCCCTGGAGCTAAAACCGCACAAGGGAAAGGAGGTGGCATGGTGCATCATGTGTGATGACAGGGAGTAAGGCCACAGGTGCGCGGGGTGTTGTCTGTGTTGACCGAAGGAATATATATGGTACGATTCTGACAGCTCCGACGATGTTGGGACAGAGGAACCCTTCGCAGGGCCAATATGCGGAGGTGGCGTAACGTATAGAATTCCTAGAAAATATCGACGAATGAAGTGGGATCGATGGTGGAGACCAAGAGGCATCAGAAGGGAAAGACTTAGCAATGAACCAACACACTCTCTATTGAAGAACGATGCAGAACTTGTCGATAGACGATCAGCGGGTCTGTGTTGCCGATAGTGATGTTCACCTATCCCGCCTCGACAAGACACAAGCGACGAGGCGAGAGAAGCTTATGACGGGATGATTGTGTGGAACGCAAAAATAATAAGTATACCATGTCAGGCCCAAGGTCATCTAGAAAAATGATATGTACTCACCGCATCCCTTGGAGCGGAAAAGGCTCACCAGGAATCAGATATCCAGTGTACGGCGCACGAGCAGAATCGCAACGCAAAGGGAGGAGTAAAAGTCCGGTTGAAAACGAGCACGAAGATACAAACTGAAGAACGAGCCTGAGGGTGAGAGACTGAGTCGGGCGCCTTCATGGATGCCATTGCGATGACTCTTTGCTCGCATACCCTGACCCGTGAATACATACAAACTGGCCATTTACCAACGAGCGAGCAGTCGTTGTGGTAGCATGTGGGAATGTCGAATCACGGAACCTAAAAACATCACCCGTTTCTTCCCTGCGTCCACGACAATCCCCGTCCTCGGACCTACGATTCATTAGGTGGCTTTGCCATCGCGAACCGTCATCAACCATTCTCAACTGTGCGAGTTCCCGGCGAATCAAGTGGTTTTCAAACTATCGCCAAGTCGGAGAGAGTTGGCTAGCTGCCGGTCAGTACGAGGTCTCACGCGATCTCACGACCCCGTATTGTGAGTCCTCTCATCCATCCCTCACCACGTCTATTTTCTTATCCTCCATGAAGAGTGTTTTATTATCGACGCTGAATCCCTACACCTCTCCCTGGGCTCACAGTGTCTGCCATGATACTACAAAAGTACACAAGATCCGTCGATGGCACCATTCCTGTCCCTGCGTTACTTTACGATGATGAGGAGAACTACGCAAGTCAAGATGGCGTTGGAATATACGATGGGTAATGCACTTTTCCTATTCGTCGCCTTCCTTCCCCTCCCTTAGTCCCTCCCTGCGTTCTCTCTTGATTCATTCTCGGGATTCAACACATCCCCGGGAGCGTTCGTATGATCGCGTGACGCCATCTTGGGTGCAAAACCCCTCCGAACTAGCACGGTGTTCGAAGAAATATCCGTTTGTCGCTTGGGGGCATCTGCCCCGGTTACTTCCTGATATTATTCTTTTGTCATTCTCGTTTCAGTCTGTCATTCGTATAGGCTTGGCATACACGCGGAGACCAATCTCACTCACCAGAGAGGCCAACTCTGATTCTAACGATCCGTGGCCTCGATTGTGGGTCTCCGGCTTGCCAGTTGCCGCCGCCGTTGCATGTGTCTTTATGAACTCACTCATCGTTTTCATACCCTCCCTCCATCCTGACTGATGTCATAGTTTACAGAAGTCTGTCAATCATCAGAATGGCACGATTTCCGTGACAAGCCATCGGCTCTTCTACATAGATGCTGCCAAGCCCCACTCGCGATCCTTCTGTCTTGATCTGTCTAGCGTTATCAAAACCCAGTACTACGCAGGGATCTTCAAGTCATCATCCAAAGTCACAATGTACTTGACTCCGGAAGCCCTTGTCGTAGCTGATGATGACGATGCTGGCGAGAGTTGGCAGTGTGAGGTATGCGATTTCCGCAACCCGCCAGGTTCGAGCCCGACGGGTGCGAAATGTGCGCTCTGTGGGGTCCCACGTTCCAAGGCGAGCTTGGCTACGCCAACGCCTCCTCGAGCAGCCTCCGCGCCCCCACCTTCAGCCTACCTATCATCCTCTCCCCCAACGGCATCAGGTGGTCAACCAAAAGAAATCGAATGCCCGGCGTGTACCTTCTTGAACCACCCCGCACTGACGAAATGCGAGATTTGTGAGACGGCTCTTCCCCAGCCAGCTCCTGCTCTGTCGCGCCCTGAGTCCCCCGCCCCTGAAGGAGCTAGGGATGACAGCCCAATGCTGCGGTTGAGCTTCCGTAGAGGCGGCGATAAAGCGCTGTACGCAGTCGTCAAGCGCAGCCTCCTAGGCAAAGCTTGGCAGGTGGGGCACGCACCGCGGAAAAATAAGCAATATAATGGCTAATCCTTGAGCCCCCAGACAAAAACAATTGGTCAGAGAACGGCCTCTTCCACCACTACGGATCGGATCGGCATTAGTAAGCAGCTAGCAACACGACCTCGTTTCCCGTCTCTGGGGACTAAAAGTGGGTTATGCTAGATGGCCTTGTGCGTGGCGTAGAGACGTCTGCGCAATCAACGCAGCTTGATATGAATGACGCGCTGAAGGATCTCGATGCGTTGATGGTCAAGGCTCGCGAGATGGTGGGCTTGGCCGGGGAGCTGAACGATCGTCTGACGACGTCGACGGAACTGAACGCATCGTCCGGTGGAGCGGATCAGGAAACGGCAACATTCATACGTTCATCACTTGCCCAGCTTGGTCTGCGAATGACGGACGTACCCGTCACCCTTGATATGGCGCGCGATGAGAAGCGATGGTATGAGCAACTCGCGCGCGAGCTCGCTGGTGTGCTGCAGGGTACTGGCGGAAAGAACGGGGTCGGGATGATGGGAGACCGTGGCATTATCCCTCTGGATGAAGTATGGGGTGGATGGAACCGCGCGAGAGGAGTAGGTGAGGACAGGCCCACATGACCCTCAACGTGTCTCGTTGAAAAATCACGCGCGTGCGCAGCTCTCTTGACGCCCTCGCAGTTTCTGCAGGTGCTGCCCCATTTGCCGGGATATACTGATCCAATAATCACGGAACGTACATTCCACGCAAGTGGTCTACGGGTACTCCACACACCCACTTATTCACCGGCTGCCTTTGCCGCCCGTCTCCACGGAACATTACTCATATCCGGCGCTCGCACCACGCTGGACATTGCGCAAGAGGAAGGTGTGCCTATCGGCCTTGCCTCGGAGATGGTCGATGAGGCCGAGGTTCAAGGTGTCGTGTGCCGCGACGAGGCAGAGCACGGTGAAGTCCGCTGGTGGTTGAACGTCTTTCAAGGGTATGTATGGGACGGCCAGGACACGTGAAAGTGACCTCCGGAAATTTCGCATGAGCGTGTATGACCACAGGGTTATTATTAATTTAATGTTTCCTCAGCCTTGATCGACCCTCGGCGCGAATGAAAAGGATAACCTAGCGGCCGGCAAGTTAAACCTCACAGTAATGAAAGGATCATATTCCATACATCGTGAACAAGCCGGAGCACTTCATCACCCGAACATTCGACGGCATCCGTCGGGGTGTTGTTTTGAAGCCGTGGCCTGATGGCATTTTTTGATGTCTAGATGGCTCGTGGGGCGAGCGACCATGAACTCGGGACAAGATGTAACATAGCAGCACGGCTTAGCACGGGGGCCCAACGCCGCAACAAGACAGTGTCAACCAAATCAAGTTTAACCGAGGGACTGACTTCCCTGGCGCAATAGATTGAAAAAAAAAAAAAGATTGATGCTTTTTGCCACAGGGTATGACGGGATATCATTCATCTGAGTCGTCAAATATTTGAATGCCGGGCTTTTTTTGCCTGCTTTGGCGTCCTTGTCTGCCATGCCTTTTTTGTGAACGGGGTGTCAACTGAACTCACAACTGGCAGAGCGGCGAAATCTGTGCACCGAATACGGCAAAGAGTTTGACACGTACCCCCATTTACAGTACGGTACACGCCCGGGCCCAGATCATGGCTCCGAGTGGCGTGCGCCCCCACCAACTCAAGTCTTGTTCTCTTGTCATTTCGTGCGGACACGTACGAGTACAGTATCGGACCCCGCGTTCCTATGGCGTTCGTCCTCGCTCCACATGATGCCGCACGATTTTCGAGTGAGGATGCACCGCGCGGACGCGGACGCGAAAGGGAACCTGCGAACGGCGGTTGCATGCTTCCTTGATCGGATTTTGATCTAAACCAAAGACCCCCCACTATGGCTCTCGACCCTCACTGGCACGCTACATGTGGGCTGCGGGTGAACCATTCGTCCGGAAGAAGGGTTGGTGGGGAATGGGGGTTCCTGATCTACATACGGGTGCCAGTTGGTACCAAGGGGGTCCCCCCCCCACGGAGGAGATAGGCAGGCGGCCGCGCATTGCAAAATGATAATACATCGATAAAAGCCCATCACGGACGACCATTGTCTGCCGACCACTGGCAGAGAACTTGGCCATGATGATGCCAATTTTGACGCACCACTTTTTCCCGCGTGTCACCCAACAATTGTCAATTGTTAGGGGTTCACCCCCGTCGTCCTACTGCCAACCTCCCATCAGATGGTGGTGGCAAAATAGTCACGGCGTTTCGGGGACATTGAAGCACAAATGCGAGGAGTGGAGGGGCGTGGGGGGGATGACCGCCGCCCACGCCGCCACCTTTGCCCTTGCCCCCTTGCCCTGAGCTGAGATGTAAACATGTTTTTCGGGCGCCTACTGTGGGTATTATCATCCACCATCACTATCATTATATGCGTGCCACGGCGGGAGGGAATTTCGCCCCTGGCTTTGTTTGTCCATGTGGTGGCGAGTGTACGATGACACGGCTCATGGAACATGTGGGGTTCTGCATGCTTGCGCCTGTCAGACCGAACTTTCTTGTTTGCACAGGACAGTACAGTAGATGGGGACGAGCGAATGGACCTCATGCTGGCGTGGTACAGTGCCAGTTCGCGCTTGGGGGCTGTCCGAGTTCATCGGGACTACCTGTCCATTGTTAGCATCTTCACACCCACCTATCAAGAACAGAAACAGGTACAGAGCGAGCCTGAATGACGAGGATGGAACAAGAGTAAAGGGAGGGGGCGCGATTGCGGAGACACAACAACACAGCAGAACGGGATACCGTCAGTCGGTGATCACCGACATTTCGAAACAAATCGACAAAGGATGAAGGGTTTCGCATGGCGCATGGGAAAATATCAATGATGTTGGAAGATATGATGATGCACGGAACTGATTGCGATTGCGGAAGTAAAGCGGAAATTAAAATATTAAAAGGACAAACACGATCTGTTGAAACTGTAACGCGACGATAAGCCGTTACACAAACTACTACGTCGTCTCCCCCCACCCAACGCCCGCTGGGTACGCTGGGAAAACTGTCAGCTTTTGATTCGTAGCGTACTACGGCACGGGGCACACGACTACGTTCGGAGACAATTAGCGTCACTTCTGCAGCAGAAGAAGCCCAAACAATCACAACGGCCGTTGGCCGATGATGGTAATGATACCGCGAGTGGCCGCGCCACCGAATTGCGGGTACAGTAGAGTAGATAGTCTGATGAATTATGTGATCCAGCGCGTTGGCACAGGCACACAAACGATGTGCGAAAGGATAAGTATGGCTATCCCTCTTGTCGACATCCTACATGGGCGGCGCATCACGCCCATCTCACGTCAGGACATATGAAAAAAAATTGCATTGAGAGATTAAAACAGGCAGGATTAAGTACTACATCATCAAGGGGTAATACACGTGGAGAGCGAGGCGTACGCGGCTGGATGAACGTGGGTGCGTATAAAGACAGTGATGCGCAAACGATAGGAGAGCATTAGGAAGCAGTGAAAGGACAGTACAGTAACAGACGACGCCTCGCGTGATCGTGGATGGATGGTGAGATGAGAGGAAACACGAATAATTGCTACGGTGCGTTATATGTACGGGACGATGCGGCAAAGACAGAAAACACAACGATCCAAAGGTTGCGGCCAAAGCGCGGAAAGAAAATGAATAGATAGAAACCACCAATTATAAGGCCAAGCCTTAGAAGGGGATTAATGGATAAGATACCCACAGTATTGTATGCATTATTGACAATTGGGGACCACAAAGAGACAGATGCGAGCAAATTAGGTGATGAGATATAAGTAGGGAGATTGATTACGGATTGTCCTAGGATTTAGAGTACCCGCAGTGATTAACTTGCATTTGAAGTTCACATGACAACTTGTTGCGGCTCGCCGTGGCTGGTGAAGTAGTCGGATGCAACATGGGCTTGGTAGAAGGGCTCTGGGTGCGAGAACGTGGCCGCCGCGAGGGTGGACGAGGATTCCGCCAGGTACATCCCGTCGTAGGAGCTTGCCTCACCTGGATTCGGATGTCCAAAGCCCACGGGCGTGGCAATTGGGGCGAAATCGACAGATTCTTGCATGGGTTCATCTACAGCTCGTGGGATTCGTGACTGGTGCAACGGTGTCGGGTCCAGGGGGATATGATAGCCAGCGGGACTCGAACGGGCCGAGCTGTTGGATGCATGCCCAGAAGGAAGTGCATTCGCATATGGGTGGTACCCCCTGGGGGCAGGACTCGCAGCGCGATAATCAGACATGGATGCGGCAGTCACTGGCCGTCTGATAAGCT
>Ga0137394_10003124_pt1 | contig 12403 bp, 10 predicted proteins | sample czobulk116metaG_FD_108278 | JGI IMG/M metagenome (GOLD analysis project Ga0137394, IMG submission 108278) | Vadose zone soil microbial communities from Angelo Coast Range Reserve, California, USA - czobulk1.16 metaG | ecosystem: Environmental > Terrestrial > Soil > Vadose zone | place: USA... | reverse complement strand
GAGCGAGAGGCGATTCGCGCTCGCCAGATCAATGCGATTGTGTTCTACGGCTTCGGAGCACTCTTGATTCTCCTGGTCGCGCTCCGCCTTCTGCTCGTTGGCCAGCGCACTCGCAGCCGCGAGAAAGCGCTGCGAAGCGAACCTCCCCTGGCGGCGCACTCATGAAGATTCCACGAGCCACCCTGATTACTTGTCTCCTGTTCGGACTGACCGCGTCCGTTTGGGGCGCAGTGGCGCCGTCTCGTCCAGTGCCGGGGAAGGGCGCCCATTCCAAAACGCGAATTCTGTTTACTGCGAGTCATGGTCCTTACTCCCTGCTAAACAGCCTCGAGCTGCTCAAGCTTCAGCTTGGCCGGTTCGATTCCGCCCTGGACACGATTCCCCTCTACCAGGCCACCCCGGCCAATGTGCTCGAATGCGATTACCTGGTGGTGCTCTCACTGGAGCCGCACGAGACGCTGCCTACCAATATAATTTCGGCTATCGCTTCCGCGCCGATTCCCGTTTTGTGGGTCGGATTGGGAATCGATGTTCTCGCCCGCATGCCCTCACTTCGAGGCCAAATCGAACTTGGTGCGACTTCAGAGCCGCAGTCGGGCCGCGTCGTCAATTATCGTGGAAAAGATTGGGACGTTGGTGCGTTTAGTTACCGAGAGGTCCGTCTGCCCAGGAAGTCGGGCGCCCAGGAACTTCTCCGGTTGGGACAGAATACCAGGCAGGGGCGACCCGCGGGTGCGCTGGTTTGTTGCCGATCCAAACAGTTCACTTTATTCGCCGCTGAACCACAAAATGGCGCTCTGGGCCTGGTCTTCGAAGATATTCTGTTCGACTTCTTTGGTGTCCAGGAAGCTGCTGGCCCTGCAGTCCTGCTCCGGATAAATGGCTATCATGCCGGCCACAATCACCGCGAGTTCAAACGCATGGCCGATTACCTTCATGCCCGTTCCATTCCTTTTGCGGTCTCGATCAGTGGGTTGAATGATCGCACCAAATTGAGCGACACCGGAGTAGAGTTTATCTCTGCGCTGCGCTATGGCCAGCAGCGGGGCGGACGCATCGTTCTGCAAGGATCTGACGCGCCTTCGCCCAGCGCTGAGTTTTGGGATGACCGAACTGACCGGCCCCGCATGCAAATCACCGGCGGAGGGATTCGCAATCGGATAACGTCCGTGGCTCAAGCCGCTCTGGGCTCGGACCTCTTGCCCATCGCCTGGCAAACGCCTCGATACGCCGCCTCCGCTTATTCCTACCAGGAAATCGGCTCAGTCTTTGGCACCGCTCTGGAACGGGTCCAGCTTTCTGACGCTACCAGCCGCGATAATTATGCTTCAGGTGGATTGACGGCGGATCAGCATGGTCGCTCGATCCTGCCGGAGAATCTGGGGTTCATCTCCGAGAGCTCAAACGCTCTTGCTGGCGTCCATGCCCGGGCAGATTTGTTGAAAGATCTGCGCGGAACAATCCTGGGCGCGTCCTTCGACGCTTTCCTTTCGGTCGCTCAGCTCGTGCAATTGGTCGACTTGCTTGAAAGCTACCAGTTGCCATTCATCGATCTCGCCGACTTCAATAATCGCGTCGAATTACCATCTGCAGTGCTGCTGACGGGAGACGCGACCGCGAAGGTAACTCTTCAGAACGCGACCATTCGCTGGAAGACGTTCAACCGTGCCGGCCAGCTCTTAGCCGAAGATGAGCAACGCACGAAAGTTAACGGCCAGCGCGAATTCAAACGGATCGGCATCGGCGTTTTCGAGGTGATCGAATTCAACAATGAGAAGCGTTAAAGCAATGAAAAACGGATTGTTCATTGGATTAGTGATGCTTTGGACGGCGGCCCTGCCAATCGGCGCGCAGCAGGGTGCGGCGATCAAAGCCAAAGCTTACGAACTCTACCAGGCCAAGCGTTTCGACGACTCTGCCCGCGAGTTTAAGGCCTATCTTCAAGCTAATCCTGACGATTTGCCGGCAATGATTGACTATGGCTCGCTGCTTTCGGAGCTACAACAGCACGACGAAGCCGCGAAGGTCTTCGAGACCATCCGAGCCAAGGCGCCGGAAAATGAAACTGCCCTCTTCAAACTGGCCGTTGAATATGCCGCGCTCAAGCGGTATGCCGATGCAGTACAGATCTTTACCGACCTTCAAAAATCCAACAACACCGCCATGGCCGCCGGCGCTGCCGATGCGTTGAGTCGCGCCAGGCAAGACCTGGCTCGAGAGGAAAAGTTCAAGGCCGAGCAGCGAGTTTATGACCTGGCCAATCAGTTCAATTACCAGGAAGTCGTTGCCGCCGTGGATGAATTGGAAAAGCAAGGCCCCACATCCTTTCCGATGCAGATGCAGCGACTTTATGCGCTGCACAGCTTGCACCAGTATGCCATGGCCCTTGAGCGCGCCGACCAATTGGCTCTCTCGAATGCGAACGAACCAGACCTCGCTTTGCTCCGAGCCGAGCTGTTCGTGCAGCTAGGCCGCCGGCCCGAAGCCGAGGACATTTGGCGGCAGATGAAAAAGAAGTTCAGCGGCACGCCGGCCGCTACGGAGGCCAATCGGCGTCTGGCGGGCGGCGCAGGGGGGCGGCCCCTGGCTGTTAGTGATGAAGACCGCGTCTACGACCTGGCCCGCAAACGAAAACATCGCGACGTTATCGCCGCCGTAGGTGAGTTGGAGAAGAAAGGTCCTCTTTCGCGTCCCATGCAAATGCAGCGCCTTTATTCCTATCAGGCCCTCGGTGAAACCAGGCAGGCTTTGCAGCAGTTGGAAAAGATACCGACCACCTCATCCAACGCGATGGAACTGGCATTTCTCCGGAGTGACCTGCTCATCCACGAGCATCGCTGGCGGGAAGCTTCGGACATTCTCAAGCGGATCAAGGAGGAAACCGGGGAAACGAAAATTGCCCTCGAAGCCGAACGCCGTCTCGGTGCGCTTCCGCCCATCGCCAACCTGGACAAACATTTCTGGGGGGAAGCGTACGTTTCCGGCGATTACCTGGGTCGGTTCGGCACGGTAGTGGGCTCAGGTTTTATTCGCCAGGGAGCATTTATTCCCAATGCACGCTGGCTGCAGCCCTTCGCCGAAATGCGATTCGGAGCGGACACGCGTTCCGGTGTTAGCGGCGAGCGTACGATCATCACCGATAATCACATCGGTTTTTACGGCGGCATTCGCGCTCAACTATTGCCCAGCGAATACCTCTTCGTTTATGGAGAGGCCGGAGGTGACGTCGATTTTCTCGACCGCCGTCATAACGGAGATTTTTCCTACGACTACCAGGTGGGCATTTATGGATTCAAGTCGTGGGGCCCCGGCACCGTTCTGTTTCGAGCGCCCTCTGGTTGGAAAACGCCCGAAGGCCGCCCCGATTCGTTTTCTCCCCAGACGCCCTGGCGGGACAAACGGGTCAACGACCTTTTTTTCTGGCGCGGTGATTGGTTTGTCGATGCAGCGGCCGATTTTTCGTACTACCACAGATATGCGAGTTGGATCGGCTATGGGCAGGCGCATGAAGGCTTCCGCATTTTTCAATTTGGCCCTAACGCGGGCTTCGATGCCTATGCGGTTGAAAATCTTTCCTGGGACGTTCGCGGCAACTATTTCGATAACCTGATCGAGATCGGGCCAGGCGCTCGCTGGCTTTGGCTGCCTCACAAAGGATGGGAGGTCGTGCTTCGTGCCGAGTGGCTCAACGGCTTCTATTTCGGCCGCGGGGAGAGCGCCTTCGCCGTCGCGCCCAAATCTCACTATGACGAATTTCACGCCGCGCTATCGGTCGGCGTGCGTTGGTAATGGAAATTGTTGAACACATATTCCTGGTGCTGGCCTATGTGGCCGTAATCGGATTCCTGATTAACGGTTTAGACGACCTGTTCTTCGATATCGGCTTTCTCCACTTTCTGGTCAGGACTCGCAACAAGCCGCACCTGACACTCCAGGACCTGAAGCTGGTGCCGGAGCAATGGATCGCCCTGCTTGTGCCGGCATGGCAGGAGGGCGGCGTCGTCAATAAAATGGCCGAGTACGCTTCCCGGATTTGTATTTATGAACGCTACGATATCTTCATTGGCGTTTACCCGAACGATCCTGAGACAAATCTTTGCGTCGATAAGCTCTGCGCGATCAATTCGCGCATCCACAAGGTGGTGGTGCCGCATCCGGGGCCGACGAGCAAAGCCGATTGCCTGAACTGGATCTACAAGGCTGTCCGCCTCAATGAGAGTCCCGGGGTGCGCGAATACAAAGTCATCGCTTTGCACGACGCCGAAGACGTTCTCCACCCCCTCGTTCTCAAGGTCTATAACTACTTTGTCCCGCGCGATTATGACATGGGCCAGGTGCCGGTGTTTGCCCTGGAGCTGCCCGCGCTCACCCATTGGACCGGAAACAGCTACGTCGATGACTTCGCCGAACTGCACACCAAAGACCTGTTCGTGCGCGAAAATCTCGGCGGAATCGTTCCGTCGGCCGGTGTCGGGACCTGTTTCTCGCGCATGGCTCTCGATAAACTTGCGGCTGAGAACCACGACGACCCATTTTTTGTCGGCAATTTGACCGAAGATTACGAAGTTGGCATTCGTGTAAAGCGGGCTGGGCTCCGCGCCGGCATTCTGAGCGTGCCTGTCGACCGCGTCGTGCGCCGCAAGCGCGCTGACGGGACGCTCGGTCCTGCGAAGACCATCACGGAGGTGATCGCCATTCGCGAGTCGTTTCCTACGCGCCTTGGCGCTGCGATTCGGCAGCGCTCGCGATGGATCATGGGCATTTCATTTCAGACCTGGGAACAAACCGGCTGGGCTGGGACCTTGCCCATGCGCTACACACTCTTGCGAGATCGCCGGGCGCCGTTGACTCATCTCATCAATATGGTGGGCTATGCAATTCTTGCCTTCGTGCTCTTCCAATGGATTTTCCGCAAAACAGCATGGGCTGAAACTCATTACATGCGACCTCTGTTCAGTTCTCAGTCGCTGCTCTGGAAAATCACGATCATCGATACCTGGCTCCTGGCCTACCGAGCCATCCAGAAGATGATCAGCGTCTATTCTATCTATAATCTTAAGCAGGCCCTCTTCTCGATTCCGCGCGTGGTGGTCGGCAATGTCATTAACTTCATGGCCACGATTCGCGCAGCGAGCATGTACCTGTCTCATAAACTTTTCCGGCATCCTATTGTGTGGTTGAAGACAGCCCACGTGTTTCCGGCAGAGGCACAGCTCGCCGAATACACGAAAACCATTGAGGATTTGCTTGTTGAAGAAGGGCTCGTTACTCACGAGCAAATTGTCCAGGCCCTGCGGATCGAAAAAACCGGCTCGGCCCCGCTCTGTCTCTGGCGAATGGGCTTGCTGGATGAGAAGCAGTTCACCGCCATATGGTCCAAACACTCCGGGCTTGGCATTCGACTCGTCGATCCCAACCAGATTGCGGCCGGCATTTTGCAGCGGTTTCCTGAAATTGAATCGATCAATTTCGAAGCCATGCCCGCAGCCGAATTCGAGCGCCGCATGATGGTAGTGTTTCGTGAACCGCCGAACAGCGCCCAATTGGCCGAGGTCAGCCGGCACTTGCAGATGGCCGTGCAACCTTTTCTTGCGCCCCCTTCCAATATTATTTTCGCGCGAAACCGGGCCTATCCGCGACTGGTCCTCCCGCCTTCGCGCCTGGTTGCCTTCGAAAATCGCTTCAAAGAAGCGGTCAATGCGCGGCCAGCCGCCTTTCTCGAGGCTGCCACCACCCAGGAGTTGACCAGCCAAAGCCTGCCCGATGTGCTCGTGGCAAAAGGTCTGCTCGATGCCGACCAGGCGCGCCAATTATGGGCGGAATGCATCGAATGCGCGCCCTTCGTCGGCCCGGAACTAACCATCCATCCTGAAGCGTTTCAAAAGCTCGGCGCCTGTTTTTGGTGGCTCCACAAGATGCTTCCTGTGGAGACCGACCTGGTTGTTACTGCCGTGACTCCACACCCCGAACTGCGGGAGTGGATGGCGAGCAAAACTGGCGTCCAGCCAAAGTTCGCAGCCGAGCTTCCCCGACGGCTTGAACTCGTGGCGCGCAGCCGCGGAGTCGAGATCGATCCCGACCAGGTGCTGATCGATGCGCTGGCCCGCAAAGGACTGTTGCGACAGGAACAGTTACCCAACGTGATGGCTCTGCGTGAATTGACCACCGACTCCGCGTCCAATTGGCTGGTCCTGCAGCGCTCCGTTTCCGAAGAGCAATTGCACGCCACATTTCTCGAGACGTCGAATCTGCCGATTGCTGAAAACTGGAATGCGGCCGAAGTAAAGCGGCTGATGCCAATTTTTCCCCCGGGATTTTCCGCCGAACACGCCTGCTATCCCCTGCATTCCACCAACGGCAGCGTGCGGCTGGGTCTGGCGCAAATGCCCTCGGCGCTGGCGATTCGGCTCATCTACAATCGACTAGCTGGTTACTCCTTGTTCTTCCAGGCCTTGACCTACAGCGACGCCCTGGAAATAAAAAAAGCCGCCGCCTGATTTACTGGTTGCTGATTACCGCTCGCTGACTACTTCCCTTTCCCCAGCTTCCGCACTGCATCCTTTTTCTCCTCTAATTCAGCCTGAAGGGTTTTCCGTTCGCTGACCAATTGGCGTTCCAATTGCTCGACGGCTTCGAAATCAACATTGGCCGTCGCTTTGGCCAGTTCACCTTTGAGGAATATTTCACGATCGGCGATTTTCGCCGCGTACTGGGAATCGAGTTCGGCCAGTTGCTTCTTTTGTTTGTCGGTGAGCTTGGTGGTGGGCGAGGTTTTGTTAAGTCGCTCCATGGCCAATTCGTAAGCACTTTTCATATGGGTCCCATTTTCTAGATGCAAATCTCGATTTGTCCATCCCGCACTCGAGTGGGATAGCTGTTCACCGAGCGGTCTGGACGCACATCACAAACGCCGGTCTGTGCGTCAAAAGCCCAACCATGCAGGGGGCAGACGATCTTTCCATCGTCGAGCATCCCAGCTCCGAGCGGTCCACCTTTGTGCGGACATTTATCATCCACGGCGCAAAATTTTCCTGAAACATTGTAAAGGGCGAATTCGCGGCTTCTGGCGTAGACGGTTCGTCCGTGCCCCTCGGGCAAACTCGAGACTTCAGCCACTGGCACGAACTCGCTCAAGACTTCTTCTCTTCTTTGCCGTCAGCCGGCGGGCGATTGGGTTGCTTTTTCTTCCAGGGCATATCGGGGTACTTAACCGGAGGGGCTTTTGGCTTGGCCATTTGCAATTCGGGCTCGGTGGCCTGGCCTGGCGCGGGCGGGACCATGTTCTCCTTCCAGGATGCGATACGCGCTTGCAGCCCGTAATGCTCCGCCGTCTTTTTGTCGCCGCTCTTCATGTAGAAGAGGGACAAGTTGGTGTGCACCAGTTGATCATTGGGCCTGAGTTTCTCTGCTTTGTGACCCTCGGCGATGGCAGCCGCGTAATCTTCTTTCCGATAGTAGGCCATCCCTAATGAAAGCTGCGCGTCAAAGTTCTGAGGGTCTCCTGCAAGGATCGAGCGGAACTTCGCTATGGCCGAATCGTAATTCGCCGTGCTGAAGTCGAACATCGCGTCGTCATATTGTTCCTGCAGGGATGGCATAGTGACCTACTTGGATATGACACGCTTCCAGCGCGGAAGCAAGCGGGACCGCGACAGTCGCCAAACCGGCGGCGTTGTTATGAGCGGCCCGCCCTGACTCCACCTGGACAAGTGGAGATTGCGCGAGACCTGAACCCCAAAGGAAAGCGGCAGAGGACTGCCGCAGTCCAAAACGCTGGCGCGCCTTCGGTCAATTCGGCCAATCCTTAAGCCACCGCCGCCACTCGCCTGGGCCTAAACATCTCGAGGATCGAGAGCAGCGAGCTGAGGTGCTGGCGCGAGAATTCGCCCATCAGGCAGATTTGGATCCAGTTGCGCTTAAGCAAGTATTCACTGCGGTAGCTGAGAAGATATCCCGCCTTCTGCAGTTGCCATCCTACGGTCTTCGAACTCATTTCCGCTGGCAGCGCGAGTGTTAACACTGCGGGCGAAGAATGCTCGTGTGAAGCGACGATGCTGTATCCCAGCTCAATCAGCCGAGCGCGCAATTGCACGGAGAGCTCGACGATATTGGGGAACCGCTCTTCGATTTTGATGCGCCGGACGGCGGTTTGCAGGGCAAACAAAAGGTTCGAGGAATGGGTAAAAGGAATTCCTTCCTGCGCGGCATAGAATCCGAGATCCAGGTAACGAGGCAACTGGTCTGGAGCCGGAGCCAGGGCGTGATTATAAAACACCATCGACAACCCAGGAAATGCCCCGAGCCCTTTTCCACTCACGCACGACGCCAAGTGCACGCCTTGCAGATCGACGGGGACCGTGCCAACCGAACTGATACAATCCATGCAAAGCTTCAGCTTGAACTCGTCTGCAAGCTGCTTCAACGCTGTCAGGTCATTGAGAACGCCCGTGGAGGTTTCACAGTGCACTGCCCAAATCCAGCGGGGTCGTCCGGCGCTAACGCGGTTGCGAATTTGGCGGGGATCAAAGACGGCACCCCAATCAAGCCGAAACTCGTCAAATTTCAGTCCAAAGCGGCGCGCGTGATCGACGAGGCGATCTCCGAATTCGCCATTGGTCAGAATTAAGCCCGGTTCTTTCAGCAACGATATCTGTCCTGCGATCACATCATTGGCCAGGCTTCCAGAGCCAAGAAGGATCTCGACGGACTGGGCATTAACCAGCTTGCAAAGCAACTGACGGGTGGCTTTGAATTCGGACATGAACGAGCGCGCCCGGTGGGAAACCGGTTTGGCGTCGAACGCTTCGCGGACTTCGGTCGCGATGTCGACCGGACCAGGAAGGAAACTGATGGGCAAGGTCTCCTGGTCCCCCGGTTTGGGCGGAGAGAAAATCGCGGTGGCTTTCTCCTCGATCGTCTCGAGCGTTAGATACATGGGCTGAAAGCGCGCGTCACCGGAGCCGAGCAATGGGCCGAAGGGAATAAATCCGAGATGCCGGTAAAGCCTTTCCTGCCGAGTCGTGCCGGAAATAATGGCAAAGTTGTATCCTTTGGCTTTTCCAAACTCGAGCACCAGCCCGAGCAACCCGCGGAAGACGTAGCCATTCCGATACTCTTTCTCTACCGATAACAGCCGGATTTCGACAATGGAGCGGCCCACCGGCAAATACGAATCCAGGTTGGGCAGCTTTTGGTCGAGTGAAAATGGCCGATTGCTCCGCATGGCCAGCATGCCAACCAGCAGGTCGTTATCGAGGCAAATGACGTAGGTATTCTCGCGGTGAAATTTGTCGATCAATCGTTTTTCGCCGCTTTGTTGATGCTGCGGGATCTCTTCGACGAACGTTTTATAGTTCAGTCGATGAATGGCTTCAAATTCCCAGTCTTCGGTGGCGATTCTGAATTTGAGACTTTGTTCCCGGTTCATTATTTCTCCTCATCCTGAGCATGGCCTGCGCGGTCCTTGACTGTGGTGGCGAAAAATTTTCGACTGACTTCTTCGCGGATGTTCTTGCGATGGGAAATCAGCAGCAGGATCGCAATAAAGGAAATTGCCGCCACATCGGCGTTTGTCGATCCGTAAAGGAAGACGAATAACGGTGAAATGGCGAACGCCAGGAGACCGCTCAAAGTTAGATTGCGCAACAACGCAAACAACGGGACGAAAACTGCCAGCAACAAGAGCACGATCCAACTGTCGTAAACCAACAAGGCGCCGAGCGATGTGGCAATCCCTTTTCCGCCATGAAAACGGAGTTGAATCGGCCAATTGTGGCCCACAATGACAGCGATCACCGAGGCCACGAGCATGTCGGGCGAAGCCCCAAAATGAAGGGCCATTTTTACGGCCAAAGCGCCTTTGATCGCATCGATCAACAACGTCACCGCGAAACCGGATGGCCCAGCGATGCGCGCCACGTTTCTGGCGCCGACGTTCCCGCTGCCCAGGAAGCGCAGATCGAGTCCAGTGCGCCAGCGCACCCAGTAGTAGCCGGCTGTGCAGCACCCAATGGCATAACATCCGGCGAGCAGGAGAGCATCGCGCCCGGTGAACGTATTCCACTGGGCGAAATTATTCATGCAAGTTGGTGACGCGGAAATTGGGCTGTTCCTTCACAGCGGTGGGTCCTAAGGGAATGCAGTGATGACCACCCGTTGCCCAGAATCCACTGGGCCAGTCCGGCAAACATGTTGCCCTGGCAACTCGACCGTAAAATGTGCATTGTCCAGTGAACTGTGTCGGCTGTTTTCGAACCGGCGTCCACCCCAACATGCCCAGCCCGACTCGTTCACCATGATTTCCAGTCTTAAGCATGGACTATTATCTGGTTCCCCGGCCGTTTGCAACCCCTTATAATCATTGGTTTAGGGATGGCCAGGCCACAGGATCTTCATAATTACCAAGGCTTGTCGAAAGGCGGTCGACGAAATCTCGATATTTTGTTTTAGAAAGCGTATTTTGGGCGGCGCATGACCCCTGAGATTTGCCCCAACTGCGGCGCAGACGTTCCGCGCGGCGCAAAGGCCTGCCCGGAATGCGGCTCGGACGAGCAGACCGGCTGGTCGGAAAAAGCGGCCACCGATCACCTCGGATTGCCGGATGAAGACTTCGATTACGACGAATTCGTCAAACGCGAACTTGGCGCAAAACCACCCGGGCCACCCCGCGTCCGGTGGTATTGGTGGGTGGCGCTGGCCGCGATATTGCTCGCGTTTCTGATTCCGCTTATTCTGCGCCGATGATCCGTCTCAGTCTGTTTTCGGCGACGGTGCTGCTATTGATCGGCAGCGCATGCGGTGTGGCCGAGGATTGGCCGCAATTTCTGGGTCCATCGCGGAATGGAATATATGCGGGAACCAACATCGCCAAAACATGGCCGGCCGAGGGACCTCCAATCCGCTGGCAGCGCAAAGTCGGCGCAGGTTTCAGCGCACCAGTGGCCGCTTCGAACCAGGTAGTTCTCTTCCATCGCGTCGCCGGCAAAGAGACGATCGAATGCCTGGAGATGGAAAAGGGCAACACGCTCTGGAGCAGCGGCTATCCCACTTCCTACCAGGACGATTTCGGCTTCGACGAAGGCCCGCGAGCTACTCCGGCCATCGCGGACGGACTCGTTTATACTTTCGGGGCCGAAGGAGTCCTGGCTTGCTGGAATTTCGCCGATGGGAAAAAAGTCTGGATGATCGACACAAGAAAGGAATATGGCACTCCCAAAGGCTTCTTTGGCGTGGCCTGTTCGCCTTTGCTCGAAGGAGATTCGGTGCTGCTGAATATCGGTGGCAAGGATGGCGCAGGGATCGTCGCCTTCGACAAGGCCACCGGAAAATTGCGCTGGAAGGCCACAGGTCACGAAGCCAGCTATTCGTCGCCGGTGGCAGCCGATGTGAAGGGAAAGCGCGCTCTGTTTTTTCTGACGCGGGAAGGGCTGATAGTGCTCTCGCCTTCCGGCAAGGTGATCACTGAATTCGAATGGCGGCCGCCCAGCCATGCTTCCGTCAGCGCCGCAACGCCGCTGATCATCGATAACTACATTTTCCTCTCAATAAGCTATGACCGCGGCGCCGTCCTGCTTCAATTCGATGGGAAGGAGGTCAAGCAAATCTGGGCAGGAGACGATTCGCTTTCCAATCATTATGCCACAACCGTTTATCAGGAGGGATACCTTTACGGTTTCGATGGAAGGCAGGAACAAGGGTGCAATTTGCGCTGCGTGGAGTTAAAAACTGGAAAGGTGCAATGGTCGCAAGACAGGTTCGGCGCTGGAACCGTCACGCTGGTGAACCATGAACTGTTCGTGCTAACCGAACGCGGCGAACTCGTTCGCGCTCCCGCCACGGCGAGCGGCTTCAAGGCTTCCGCCAAGGCGCAAATTTTGCCTTTCCAGGCGCGCGCTTATCCAGCCATTGCCGATGGGCGGCTTTTTGCGCGCAGCAAAGACCGCCTGGTCTGCGTCGATCTTCGCTGAGGCGGGCGCACCGTCCAAACAGCCTTGCAGTCCGAACCCTCCATCGCAATACTGGTCAAAATCCGAAACTTCCTGAGCATGCAAGCAGTTGCCCCTGAGCCGGCGGTAACCCCGGCACCCGCCACTCAACGCATCATGGCGATCGACGCGTTGCGCGGCTTCGACATGTTTTGGATCCTGGGCGGCGAAGCCGTCGTGGAAGCAATCGACCGGGTGGGTGGCAATGACGTAACCGGCGCGCTCGCCGCGCAATTCAACCACAAAGAGTGGGAAGGTTTCGCTTTCTATGACCTGATCTTTCCGTTGTTCGTTTTCATTGTCGGTGTTTCTCTCGTGTTCTCTCTAACCAAATGCCTGCGGGAGGAGGGACTGGCTTTGACCGAAAGAAAGATCGTTCGCCGTTTCATCATCCTTTTTGCCCTGGCGCTGATTTATTC